>OJAG01000011.1_pt1 | contig 183484 bp, 159 predicted proteins | sample 1589021 | NCBI WGS metagenome assembly OJAG01 (sample SAMN03283264) | human gut metagenome | biome: human-associated habitat; material: feces | host: Homo sapiens | place: USA | collected 2013 | reverse complement strand
GAACTCGTGTTACCGCCGTGAAAGGGCGGTGTCTTGACCGCTTGACCACCGGGCCATGGTGGCTTTAACTGGATTCGAACCAGTGACACCGCGGGTATGAACCGCGTGCTCTAGCCAACTGAGCTATAAAGCCGTTTCCAATTGCAAGCAAGATTATATCGTATATTTATATAAATGTCAACACTTTTTTTCAAATAATTGAGAGTTTGGCGCCGCGTCGCACAATTTATAGCACATTTGTTTGACAAAATACATACTTAATGGTAGTATATAATATAATAATCAATTTATGACAGAGAGTTTAAGCAAGGGAGCGGCTTTATGAACAGCTTGAACGCAAAACAAAAAATGATGTTCAATTTCATAAAAGACACAATCGACGAGCGCGGAATTGCACCGTCGGTGCGCGAAATCGGTGCCGCGGTGGGGCTGAAATCGACCTCATCGGTGCAATACAATCTCAACGCCCTCGAGAATGCAGGTTACATCGTGCGTGACGCAAATTTGAAGCGCACAATCCGCATTTCGTCGCAGGACAACGCTCGGCACATTCCGCTTGTCGGCACGGTTACGGCAGGCAAACCGATACTCGCTGTCGAAAGCATTGAGGACTACATACCGATTCCCTCAAAATCCGCAAACCGCGACCTTTTTGCTCTGCGCGTCAAGGGCGACTCGATGATGAATGCCGCTATTCTTGACGGCGATATCATCGTTGTGAACAGAACGCCGGTGGCGCAAAACGGCGACATTGTTGTTGCGCTTATCGACGACGAGGCAACCGTTAAGCGGTTTTACAAGGAAAACGGTCATTTTCGCCTGCAACCCGAAAACGAAAGCTACGAGCCGATTATCGTTGACGAGTTGACCGTTTTGGGCAAGGTTGAAATGGTTATCAGAAATTATGGCTGATTTTGAAATTAAACAGTATTGATATTTTGATATTATTGTGTTAAAATTCTTTAAAATTATTATAATAAATATGAGCCTTTGTGCTTATAGATTTTTGGAGATGATTAAAAGTGAGCGAATGCACACACGATTGTTCAAGTTGTTCGAGCAACTGCAGTGAAAGAACACAGCCGGAGAGCTTTATTAAGCCGATGAACAAAAATTCAAACATTAAAAAGGTAATCGGCGTTGTATCGGGCAAAGGCGGCGTAGGTAAAAGCCTTGTAAGCTGTCTGCTTGCATCAAAATGCCGCAAGGCAGGGCTTAAAGTAGGTATTCTCGACGCGGATATTACAGGTCCGAGCGTGCCCAAATCATTCGGAATCACAAGCCGTGCAATGCAGGACGAAACGGGTCTTTTGCCGACAGTGACCGAAAGCGGAATAAAAATGATGAGCATAAACCTTTTGCTCGAGGACGAAAATCAGCCTGTTGTATGGCGCGGACCCGTTATCAGCGGCGTTATTCAGCAGTTTTGGACCGATGTTAATTGGGGCGACCTTGATTATCTTTTTGTCGATATGCCCCCGGGAACGGGCGATGTTGCACTGACTGTTTTTCAATCACTGCCGGTTGATGGAATTGTGATTGTTTCAACTCCGCAGGATCTTGTAAAAATGATTGTAAACAAGGCATTCAATATGGCAAAAATGATGAATGTGCCTGTTTTGGGACTTGTTGAAAATATGAGCTATTATGTATGTCCGCACTGCAACGAGAAAATAAGTATTTTCGGCGAATCGCAGATTGACGAAACCGCCAAAGAGCTTGGCGTGCCGGTGCTTGCAAAGTTGCCGATTAATCCCGATGCTGCAAAAATGATTGACGCCGGCAGAGTTGAGGATATTGAAGCAGGCGAGCTTGACGAATTCGTCGACACATTAAAATAAAGGCTTGCTGCCGCATTTAACAACGAAAGGCAACGGTGAATCACATGTCGAAAAGAGAAGATTATATTTCGTGGGACGAATATTTTATGGGTGTTTCCTTGCTTGCATCTATGCGCAGCAAGGACCCCAATACTCAAGTCGGTGCTTGCATTGTCGGCGACGATAACAAAATAATTTCAGTCGGATACAACGGCTTTCCGCGTGGATGCAGCGACGATGTTTTTCCGTGGGAGCGAAGCGGCGCAAATATGAACGACACAAAATATCCGTTTGTTTGCCACGCTGAGCTTAACGCAATATTAAACGCCGGCGGTCAAAATCTTGCCGGTGCAAAAATTTATGTTGCGCTTTTCCCCTGCAACGAGTGTGCAAAGGCGATTATTCAAAGCGGAATAAAAGAGGTTATATACATATCCGACAAATATGCCGAAACGGACGCCACAAAAGCAAGCAAAAAAATGTTTAGCGCCGCAGGTGTTAAGCAGACTCAATTTGAAAGTGACAAAAAAATAAGCATTTCGTTTGACGCAAGCGAAGTGTAACACAAGGACAGCGTATGAAAAAAGAGATAGACATTTACGATTTTGACAAAACAATCGTTCCGTTTGACAGCGGCTCACTTTTCACGGCGTATTGCTTTTTGCACTATCCGTGGTGTTTTATAACACTGCCGATAATCGCAGTGGCGGCGTTGCTGATGGTTTTACATATAATCAATTTTACATCGTTCAAAAAAACATGCTTTTTGTTTTTGCCGCTGATTCCAAAGGAAAAAGCTGTCAAAAAATTTTGGGACAGACATATCAACGAGGTGCATCCGTGGTTTAAGGAGCGCACAAGATACAGCGTTGTTATCAGCGCAAGCCCGGATTTTTTGCTGAACGATATTGCAAAAAGGCTTGGTTTTGACAAGCTGATTTGCACACGCCACAACCCCAAAAACGGAATAATTATCGGCGAAAACTGCCGTGACGGCGAAAAGGTGCGCCGACTTTACGAGGAGTTTTGTAGAGATTGTGTTGAGGTTGAGGATGTATATTCTGACTCATTGCGCCACGACAAGCCGATTTTTTCACTTGCAAACGGCAAATGTTATCATATAGTTAAGGGCGAAAAAATCCCCTTTGATTTTAACGAGGTGTACGGCGAAAACACCGAGGTGAAGAATTAGCATATATTCACACGGCTTGCCGACACAAGGAGAAAGTGCAGTATATGAAATACTTTTTAAGAGTTTTGCTTGTGCTTGTTATCGCTGTTGCTGTAGTTTGCGGTTTTTACATATACAAAAACGGCGGCATTGAAAAAAGCACCGCCGACACAAGCCTTACAACGGTGACAAAGCTTGCCGCAACCGAAAAAAACGGCAACAAAACGCTGATTGCAAGCCTCAAAAATGAAGGTTTTTATCTTTATAAAAGCGACGGCACAATAATACTTGAGCACGATTCAAAAAGCTACGAGTTTAAAAATTGGAATATTGACGAGCACGCCGAAGAGCCGAAAATGTATTATATGGATTTTGACGGCGACAAGGAAAACGAAATACTTGTACGATGTGTTGCGTCAACAGACAACAGCACAAAACAGAAGATATACAATCTGTATATGCTCGACCCGAAGACCGACTCAAACAAAAAAACAACATACAAAGTAACTCAGGCGGCACAAAACACCTGGAGCAACATACTCAACAATGTTTTGTTTGAGGAGCTGACTCAGCTTAAATCGTGTAACAAGATTTTGCAGTTTGCGATGAACTACTCATCAAAATCAATACCGTATGACAAAACTACCGGCATTGTGAGCGGTGAGGTCGGCAGTGTAGGCTATCTGCGCGCTTTGCAGGACAGCAAGGGCAATTATCTCAAAATAGACAATTGGTATAAGGGCACAGGAATTTACACCGTTGACGATAAAGGCAAAATAAGCATATCGGTTGATATTAACATAAAATACAAAGGCTCCGACACCGTTCAGCAGGGCGGCAAAATAGTTTTCGGCTTGGATTACAGCGAGAAAAACGGCTTTTATCCTGCAAAAAAATCGCTTGAATTTAAGCCACAGAGCGAATACAAGGTTGCCGACCCGAGAAATGCGGCAACAAAATCGTGGAGCTATACCGAAAACAACATTGATAAAACAGCGCCCAAAACAAATACTGTTATTGACTGGATAAGTTATTCGGAAAAATTCGACTCGTCGGTCACAACGCAAAGCAAAAGCTTTGCCGCCGAAAACACAGATATTAACAGCGTTTCAAAAATCGTTTTGACAGATAAATATATCGAGCTGACATCAAAGCCGGGTGCACAGTTTGACACCGACTCCGTGAAAAAGCGCGAATTTTCTGTCATTATAAACGAGAAAAAGAACGATGAATACGAAATTGCATACACGGCAACGATTACTCAATCCGGCAAATCACAGGTTTTGAAAATCAATTTCGACCGAGCATATGCCGCAAAGGAAATAAAATCGTTTAAGGTCAATTTCGGCATTAAATAAAAAATAAACAAATTTTTGCGCTGTGCTTTTAAATTGCGGCACAGACAGAATATAATACCAAAAGAAAGAAGGGGAAATATGCCAAAAATCAAAGATATTTTAATCACAACAGACTCAACCTGCGATTTGCCGCAAAAATATGTTGACGAATACAATATCAAGGTGATTCCCCTCTCGATTCTTTTGGGAAACAACGAATATTCGGATGGCGTTGACATTAAGCCCTCCGATATTTACAAGCATGTTGAAAACGGAGGAGACTTGCCGAAAACAGCGGCTGTTCCGCCGTCAAAATACTATTCAATATTCAGCGAGGCGGTAAAGCAGGGCAAAAAGGTTGTTCATATCGGGCTTTCGTCCGCAATATCGTCAACATATCAAAACGCCTGCGTAGCGGCGGCTGAATTTGACGATGTTTACTGCGTAGACTCAAAATCGCTTTGCACGGCAATGGGCTTGCTTGTTTTAAAGGCATGCGATTTTCGTGAAAAGGGATATGACGCAAAGAAAATCCACGATAAAATCGAAAAGCTTGTACCGAAAGTAAGCACAACATTTGTTTTGAACTCGCTTGAATATCTGCACAAGGGCGGCAGATGCAGCGGCGTTGCGCGCTTTGGCGCAAATATTTTGGGAATAAAGCCGAGCATCGCGGTTGACAACGCAACAGGTGCGCTTGATGTCGCAAAAAAATACCGCGGAAAAATGGAAAATGTTTATAAGCAGTACGTAACGGACTGCGTAAAAGATGTCAACAAAATTGACACTTCGCGCATTGTAATTGCAAACAGCGGCAACATTGAGTCGGCAACGCTTGCATTTGCAAAAGGTCTTATTGAGGGCAAAAACAAATTTGACCAAATTATCGAAGCTGATGCAGGATGCACCATTTCATCACATTGCGGCCCGAAAACGCTGGCTGTATTTTATATAAGAAAATAATTTATGCATTTACTTGCAGGCAACACGCTTGCAGGTTTTTGTTTTGAAAAGGAGCACAAAATGGCTACCAAGGACAATGTTTTAAAAACGCTTATATCAAGCTCCGACAGATACATAAACGGCGAAGAGCTTGCCAAAACGCTCGGTATAAGCCGCGCCGCAGTATGGAAGGCTGTGAAATCTCTGCAAAAAGAGGGATACACCATCGACGCAGTGACAAACAAGGGCTATCGCCTGACCGATGACAACGATATTTTAAACGCCGAACTTGTCAAATCAAAGCTTGACGAGGATATTGAGGTAATATACTACCCGACAATTGACTCGACAAACACGCAGGCAAAACGTCTGATTAACGAGGGCAAGACAAATACAATGCTTTTAATCTGTGATGAGCAGACAAACGGCAGAGGTAGACAGGGCAAATCGTTTTATTCCCCTGCGCTGACAGGAATATATATGACATATGTCACCCACCCGATGACGGCACTGCAAAATGCTGTGACCGCAACAACTGCCGCCGCTGTCGCAGTGTGCAAGGCAATTGAGGAGTTGACGGACAAAAAGCCGAAAATCAAGTGGGTAAACGATGTTTATCTCGGCGACAAAAAGATTTGCGGCATCTTGACCGAGGCGGTAACAGATTTTGAAACTCAAACGGTTACCTCCGTAATCATAGGAATAGGCATGAACATAAAGACAATTGATTTTCCGAGCGATGTTGAAAACGCCGCAAGCCTCGGCGCAAATGTTCGCCGTGCAGACCTTATCGCCGCAATAGCACGCGAACTGCACGCGATAAACAACAGCAAGTACAATGAGTTTATCGACTATTATCGCACGCACTCGCTGATTATCGGCAAAAAAATCAATTTTATCCAAAACGAAAGAGTTACGCCTGCCACGGCTGTTGCTATTGACGAAACGGGCGGTCTTGTTGTTGAACTTGAAAGCGGAGAGCAAACTGTTTTGCGAAGCGGCGAAATAAGCATAAGGAGGCGATAAATATGGGTAAAAAAGAAGACAAAACAAATGTTATGCGAATACTCGACCAAAAGAAAATCGAGTACAACCATTATTCATATGACAATATGACAACATGTGCAAAAGATGTTGCCGCAGGGCTTGGCGTTGACCCACAGTTTTTGTATAAAACGCTCGTGACGGTCGGCAAATCAAAGGAGCATTATGTTTTTATGGTCCCGGGCGAGGAGGAGCTCGACCTCAAAAAAGCGGCAATCGCAGTGGGCGAAAAAAGCATAGAAATGATTCACCAAAAGGAGCTTTTGCCCCTGACGGGATATATCCACGGCGGATGTTCGCCCATAGGAATGAAAAAACAGTTTAAAACAACTATCCACATAAACGCCGAAGGTGCGGACATGATTTTCTGCTCCGCAGGCAAAATCGGCAGGCAGGTCGAACTGTCACCGAAGGATTTGGAAAAAATAATTTCCCTTCAATACAAGGACATAACAAAATAAAAAACGCGCATTGGATACACGGCACAATAAAGCAATCGGTTAAAGCTTCTTGCAGTGCACAAATGCGCGTTTTTTGTGCAGTGATGAGTTTATTTTCACTTTTTATAGTACAAAATTCACAAAAACACAAATACGCTTGCATTGTATATTAAAAATAAGTATTATATAACAAAGACAATATTCACTTTTTAAAGAACAAGGGGTACACATATGAATTCGTTTCTTTTCAGCGACGAGAGCGAAAAAAAGCACGCACTCGCCTGTCTTGAATTTGCAAAAAGGCTCGGTTTAATTGACGATGAAAGCCTTGACGGCGTAAAAAAAAGATGCGACGCCGAGAATAAAAAAAGAGCCGTTCAAATTGAAAACGGCGAAACGGTTTACGGTCTGACACGCTTTTCATACCCGGCATATCTCAATTATGAATTGACGAGGCTGAAACTCGACTTCGTAGGCGAAACGCAAAAAGTAAAAAAGGCTTATGACTATCCCGAAATTACACGCAGAGAATTGAAAGACTATTTCAAAAACAACAGAGATTTGTTCACAAGATATAACAACGACAAATTTTTCTTTTTTGAGGTTAAAACCGTTATTTATAAAAAAATAAGAGAGGAGCAGTATGATGCCGAAATCAACAATATACTTCGTAAGCTCGATTAACGGCAATGACGAAAATACCGGCTTGAGCGAAAACACTGCTTTTAAAAGTCTTAAAATGATCAACAAACTTTCGCTTATGCCCGGTGACAAAGTAATGCTTGCAAAAGGCTCTGTTTTTGAAAATGAGTTTTTACATATCAAAAACTGCGGCGACATAAACGGCGATTTAATCGAAATTACATCATACGGCGACGGCGATTTGCCGAAAATCAACGCAAACGGCAACGGAATTTGGCACCAGGACTACGGCACGGAGCTTGATTTTAAGGGCCACCGATACAAGGGCGATGTTTCTTCCGCAATTTTGCTTTATGATGTTGAAAACATACTTATAAGCGACATTGAAATTACAAACAAAGAAGAATTTACCGATTTGGAAAGCTATTGCGCACCTGACAAAATGGACAGAACAGGCGTTGCCGCAGTTGCTAAAAACAGAGGCACTTTGCACTCAATCACGCTTAAAAATCTTTTTATCCACGATGTCAACGGCAATGTTTACAACAAGCATATGAACAACGGCGGAATATATATGACCGCCTTTAAGCCCGATAACGAGGCAAAAACAGGCGTTGCAAGATATGACGGCGTTACCGTTGAGGACTGCTTTGTAAAAAATGTGAGCAGATGGGGAATCGCCGTAGGCTACTCTTATCGTCACAAGGATTTTGCGACAAAGGAACTTGCCGATGAAACATTTAAAAAATACGGCAACGAAAATATTTTAATCAAAAACAACTATGTCAAATTTGCCGGCGGCGACGCAATCACCCCTATGTATGCGCTAAATCCCCTTGTCGAGCACAATGTTTCGGACTCCTGCGCAACGGAAATGAACGACAGATATTATAAATATCCGCAAAAACGCGCAGGCAAAGTTGCAGCGGCAATTTGGCCGTGGAAATGCAAAAACGCACTGCTTCGTTTCAACGATGTTGTCGACACAAAACTCAATCAAGACGGAATGGCTTATGACGCCGACTCCGGCGACGGCACAAAATACGAATACAATTATTCACGCCTAAACGAGGGCGGCTGTATGATGTTTTGCCTGCAGGAGGCTGTTCACAACACATTTGAAAACAACCTGAGCGTTGACGATTTGAGCGGCACGATGACGCCGGCGAGCAATCCCGATGCCTATGTTGCAAACAACACATTTTATGTAAGGCACGGCGTTCCGTTTGTCCGCAAGAGAATGCACGGCAAAATGACGGTCAAGGACAACAAAATCATTAAAATAGAAAAATAATGCCCGGAGGTATAAAATCAATATGGCAAAAAGCAAAGGCAGAGTAACAATCCCTACCGATATGGATGTTGTTAAGGAGACGCTCGATGTAATGGATAAATGGGGCGCCGACGCTATCCGCGACTGCGACGGAACGGAATTTCCGCAGGAGCTTCGCGACACAGGTGCAAAGGTGTACGCTACATACTACACCACAAGAAAGGACAACGATTGGGCAAAGGCAAATCCCGACGAAATTCAGCAGATGTATATTATGACAAAGTTCCACACTGCTGTTGACAACACACTTTCAATTCATCTTATGGATAACCTTTATCCGGATATGCTCAAGGTCAACAACCGCGACGATATTACAAGATGGTGGGAGGTAATCGACCGCACAACAGGTGATGTTGTAGCGACGAACGAATGGAGCTATGACGAGGAAAGCGGCAATGTGACAATCACAAACGCAAAGAAATTCCACGAATACACAGTAAGTTTTTTGGCTTACATTATGTGGGACCCGGTGCATATGTATAACGCCGTAGTAAACGAATGGGATGTTGAGCCGCAAATCACATTTGATGTCCGTCAGCCGAAAACGAGGGCACACTCACTCGAGAGGCTGCGCAAATTCCTCGATACGCACGAATATGTTGATGTTGTAAGATTCACAACATTTTTCCACCAATTCACGCTCATTTTCGACGAGCTTGCAAGGGAAAAATTTGTTGATTGGTTTGGCTATTCGGCATCTGTCAGCCCGTATATTCTTGAGCAGTTTGAGAACGAGGTTGGATACAAATTCCGCCCCGAGTTCATTATTGACCAAGGTTATATGAACAATACATACAGAATCCCGTCAAAGGAATTCAAGGATTTTCAGGCATTCCAAAGACGCGAGGTTGCAAAGCTTGCCAAAGAAATGGTTGACATTGTTCACGAATACGGCAAGGAAGCCATGATGTTTATGGGCGACCACTGGATAGGCATGGAGCCGTTTATGGACGAATTTGCATCAATCGGGCTTGACGCGGTTGTAGGCAGTGTCGGCAACGGCGCAACGCTCCGCCTTTTCAGCGATATTAAAAATGTAAAATACACCGAAGGCAGATTTTTGCCGTATTTCTTCCCCGATGTTTTCTGCGAGGGCGGCGACCCTATCAAAGAGGCAAAGGTTAATTGGGTAACGGCAAGGCGCGCTATTTTGAGAAGCCCGATTCAGCGCATCGGCTACGGCGGCTATCTCAAACTTGCGCTTCAATTCCCCGATTTTATGAATTATATCGAATCTGTATGCGACGAATTCCGCACACTTTATGACAACATTCAGGGTGTAACGCCTTATTGTGTAAAAAAAGTTGCAGTTCTCAACTGCTGGGGCAAAATGCGCGCATGGTCAAACCATATGGTGCACCACGGCTTGTATTACAGACAAAACTATTCATACTTCGGCATCATCGAGGCACTCAGCGGCGCACCGTTTGATGTTTCGTTCATCAGCTTTGATGATATTAAAAATGACAAAAATCTGCTCGACAATTTTGATGTAATCATCAATGTGGGCGATGCCGACACCGCACAAAGCGGCGGCGAATATTGGGCAGACGAGGAGATTGTCACCGCTGTTAAGCAGTTTGTTTACAACGGCGGCGGATTCATCGGCGTCGGCGAGCCTGCTGCTCATCAATGGCAGGGCAAATTCTTCCAGCTTGACGATATTTTAGGCGTTGAGGAGGAAAACGGATTCACTCTCAACACTCGCAGATACAACACCGAGGAGCACAGAAACCACTTCATTTTGGCAGACGCCGACGGCGAGGTTGATTTCGGCGAGGGCAAAAAGAACATTGTCGCACTCGACGGAACTACGGTGCTTATCCAAAACGCAAGCGAGCTTCCGTTTGCTGTCAGACACGCCGAAGAGGTGCAAATGGCAGTTAAAGAGTTCGGCAAGGGCAGAGGCGTTTATATCAGCGGACTTCCGTATTCATTCAAAAACAGCCGCGTGCTCTACCGCGCAGTTCTTTGGAGCGCATCGGCAGAGGACGAGCTTAACCGTTGGTATTCGACAAACTACAATGTCGAGGTGCACGCATATGTTAAAAACGGCAAATATTGCGTAGTCAACAACACCTACGAGCCGCAGGACACAACAGTGTATGTCGGCGACGGCACAAGCTATCCCCTCCACCTTGAAGCAAACGAAATCAAATGGTATAAAATCTAATTCAAACATAAAAAATCCCACCAAGCAGCTTTTCGCTGTCGGGTGGGATTTTTATTTTGTTTTGTTAAAAGGTTTTCAAATTTAAAATTACTTCATCGGGCAATTTTATGGATGAATTGCTCGGTAGATAATTTGTGCCTTTTTTCAAGCGATTGCCGAAGGAATCCCAAATTCCGTTTGTTGATAAATCTTCTACAACAAATTTTCCGATTCTTTCACTGTAAGAAATTGTGCAATGCATTCTTGCACACCTCTTGCAAGTGCCCGGTAAGGCAATTTTGGCATTATTGCTGTCTCTTCCGACAGTAACCGTCTCTCCTGGCGAAAGAGTGAAATTTGCCTCATAAGGTGAATTATGCAATACCAGACTAATCATATGGGTTTCGCCGTTTGCCATATTGCCATTATTAATTTCTGCAACCGGCACACTACCGCCGACATTAGGAGCTGTATTACAATCCTTCTTTTTATTCTTTTTAACAAATACGATAATTATAATAATGGTTATTAACAAAACAACCGCAACACTGGCGCAGACAATTATTATTGCTGTTTTTGAACTGTCGGAGCTAATTTGTTTGGGCTTTGTTTTTTTCTCTTTTTCTTCTGTTGCGTTAGGGTCTTTAGCTGAAGAATTTTTTGAAGCAGTCCAAACAGAATCGACATTACCGTCGCCGTTATTATCAATATTAAGAGCCACATCACTTTTATTATCTGTATTGGTTGTAATTTTGGAGGCCTTTGTTAAAGGAACTTTTGAAAATGATCTGTAATCGGTAATTTTGCCGTCTTTGTCTGTATAATTAACAGAATAATCCATAGTACCGTAACCGGTGCCGCTTAACTGAATATCATATTTATTTCCGGAATTTAGGGACATTACCTTAATATCCTTGTTTTTTCCGATTCTTTGAACAGTTCCAAAAGATGTTTTTAAATCACCGGCCGACTCATCACTGCTGAGTGTTTCGCCGTTAAAGGTTACACTTGCATCCACCGGGCAGGCAATATTAATAATTATCTTCGAGCTGTCACTTATAGTATCTTGAATATCACCGAAAGCGAATTGAAGTTTTGATGCATCATCTACCTGATGATAGCCGTCGCTTACATTGGTGATTTTTTTCATCAAACCGACTGCAAGCGCTTTTTCCGCATCATCGTAAATTTCGTGGAAAAATCCTAAGCTGTAAATGTTGTATTTTGAGCTGATTGACTTAACAACATCCATAACACCGTTAGCATATGCAATTGACTCATATGAGCTGTCAGGATAATCGGATTGTGAAAATTCGCCGGCTGCGGAGTAATTAATACCTGCATTCGGTAATCCGTCTGCCATAACCACAATATTTCTTATACTTCCGTCTCTGCATTGTGATTCCAACATATCATCTGCCGCATTAATTGCAGATGTCATATTAGTCATATCGTCTGTATAAACATTGTCTATGTCTTGAGTCAATGTGTCTAACGAATCGGTCATATCGACAGTTGAAACGGACGAGCTGTAAAAGATAATGCCGATTTTATTATTTGCATTACTTTTCAGTTGGTCATTGCAAAAATTCTTAGCCGCAATTTTCATTTCTTCAATAGGAGTTGTACTCATACTTCCCGAAATATCAAGGACCAAAACCGTATCTCTGGCCTTCTCGTAAACAGTAACATTCGTTTTTTGCTCATATTCCTTGCCACCGGAGGTCATCGTTGCGGTGATTGTAGCGTCGCCTTTAGACTTAGCTGTTACTATACAGTTTTCTCCTTCGGGTGAAACGGTTGCAACATCCTCGTTTGATGACTGCCATTTAATCACATAATCGGTTGCTTTTTCAGGTAAAATCTGAGGTTCTATAGCACAAACCTCGCCTACCGTTGCATTGATACTGTCATCTGTTGAAAATGATGTTGCAACTATCTTCGTGACAGATTTTGACGAATCGCCGCAAATAAATGGATAAGCGATATATTTATCGTCTTTCTTATCCTTATAATTATCGTTATCACCGTATTTTTCGGTGGCAAAATCAAGTGCTTCCGATACGGAATAGCCTGCCATTGTTTTTTCCACCGTTTCGGACATAACATCTCGACTGTAATCTGCCAAAACGCTGTTATGGTATCCTACAACAACGCCGCCGGATGCATCCTTAACAGCATTTCCAAGTTTGTAATCAATACTCTTTGAATAACAATCACATCCAAAAAACATACAACTTTCTGAAAAGACAAGCTGTGCTCCCATGGAATATTCGGCATACTCTGTTTCAAAAAACTTAGGCGTAACCCAATACTCATATGCCGTTTCTGTAGCGCTCAGTTGATATGAAGCACGCACAATTTCTTTATTTTTGATTTGCTTTGCGTATTTCCTGTCTGTTTTGCTTGTAACCTGCTCATTCAGGCACAGCACCGGTGTATTGCCGTTATATGTAGTGCCGTGCATCGCTAAAACAACAACATCATATGATGAAATATTTGCTAAATCATCAACCGTTACATCGGTATCAAGATTTGTGGTCAAATTATTTTTATCCCATTTTGTTTTTAAGGAATTATAATAATTGCGCCTATATGATGTGTTTTCAAAAGCATTGAAAATCACCGCGGTACTAGTCGATTGGCTTGTGCTGTTATCTGTATATGTACTATTTAAACTTGTATCATATGACGGATCCTTTTTATAATCATTTATACTTGACGGTGTTTCAATATTTGAAGAATCACCGAGTGTGTACGATTGCTCAACCGCAGTATTTTTATCTGCAAAATATGAAGAACCGTTATATTTATCTTCCTCGCGTTTTTTTATTGAAACGGCGCCCAATGTTTCATCGGAATATTGAAAAGAGATAATTTTATTTTGCTCGTCAAAATTTACGGAATTTTCTTTGACTTTCCCGTCCTTAACCAATTGGTCAAGCTTTGCCTCGACCTTCTCGGCTTTTTCTTCATCCGATAATTTCATATAGCTTTCGTCTGCGGTAACAGATGCAATTTCCGAATCGACAGCCGCTTGCGCTTTGTTCTGTGCAGAACAGCCGGAAAATGTCAACACAACAATTACAACAAGCAAAAGTAAACATGTTATTTTTTTTGAGAGTGTTTTAATTATATTTTTCATTGTCTCTCCTATTAAAATGCATCGAGGAGTTCTTCATCGGAAATATACCACTTTCCGTCTTCTTTAACCATATTTATCGAGTCTTCCTCATCCTCTTCATCGTCATATAAATCCTCATCGTCCTCGTCATCCGAGTCGTATGACATAGTTGTTTTGACATGAGCGATGCATGTATTATCGCCAGTATCCTCAATACTGACAACCTCAAGATGAATTTTCGGAGCGTCGCCTTCGCCTAAAGCATCCGATAAAAACGGAAGCAAATCTGCCGCATCTTTATAGCTAAATCCTATAACACCGCCTAACAGGCTGTCAGCTGCGTCATAGGCTTTTCTTGTTTTTGAATCAAAGCACTCCATCAATCCGTTTATATCTTGATTATTAAATGCTTCCTCAAATTTTGCCAATGTTTTTTCAGGCGTATGCTCATTTTTTACGGCTACAACCGTAGCGGATATACCCGAAACCATTACAACAAGGGCAATCAATAACGATATAATTATTTTCGTAGATCCGGCTTTTGATGCCGTTTTAACAGCGCCGCTTACAACAGCTGCTCCTGCGCCGGCACCTACATTATGAAATCCGGGTGTTTGAACGCCATAACCATAAGATGCTCCGTTTTGAGCAACATAATTCGGCGTTTGCTGAGCAGAATACCGACCATAATTATTTTGATAGCCGTTGGGAACTTGGCGTTGCACATTGCTGTAATTGTTTTGACCATTATTGTTTGTCGGTGTTATTTCTCTAAATGCGGTTGACCCACAGTTTGAACAAATTCCTGTTCCGTTATCGGGCGAGCCGCATTTTTGACATATTCTCATATTTTTGCTCCTAACAATTAATTATATTAAAAAAAGCTAAACAAATTTGAAATGCGGCTTGAAAGGTCACTTCCGACAATCAGGCCGCCGAATAAAGAAGTTAGACCCAAACCGAACAATAATGCGCCCATACCGGTCAATACAAACATAAACGAATCCAAAAAAGATACCGGACTGATTCCGCACTTGATTTTTGCATCAATCGTTCCCATAATATCAATAAGTACTACGAAAATAAGTAAAAACGCACCTGTGCCCTTCAATATAAGCGCAAAAAAGCATGCTATAATTGCAGTAAAGAAAAACGGAATTTTGTTTGTTGTCGAAGCATAAATATAGCTTGAAAATGCAACATTTTCTTTTTTATTCGTTTTCTTAGAGCGTGAATAAAGGCTGTATAAAAAAATATCCAAAAACTGAAAGCCAAAAAAATTTATAAATATAATTATCGGTAAAAAGATTGAAGTCATCGGCTGAACAGTGCCGATTCCACCCTCTACGCAAAGAATAATAATATAGTATAACAGCAATGTTATACCGTTCATCAAAAGTGCAGAGCCAAAATCCTTTCGCTCAATCATTTCCTGCTTTGCTCTGTTTGGTGATTTGAAATAATCAACAAAAAATTTGCCGAATTTAAAATTGCTTTGCTTTTGCGGCTGCACCTGATTTTGTAAATATATTAAATTCCTGTTTCCGCAAACTGAACAATAATATGCGTTGTCCGGAAAATAGTTCCTGCAATTATTACAATATTTCATAAAAATCCTTTCTTGATTAATCAATTTCTATCTTACAATAAAACTCATTATCTGTTCGTGCTAAATTAAACATTTGGTCTGTGTTTATTTTGTTTAACACACCTCCGGTTTGCATCCTTTGATCTCCTGCATTAAAGAAAGTGCCGTTAGTCGAATAATCAATAACATAAAAAGTTCTGCCTTTTCTTAATACACCGCAATGCACTCGGCTGACCTTTTTGTATTTTTTACTGATAACAAAAGCGCAATATCGCGGATCTTTTCCTATTTTAATTTCACGGTCGTTTTTCAACTCAACCTTTCCGCCTGCGAAGTCGCCCCTATCACAAATAAGATAGTATTTCAATTTCTTGTTAGGCATAGCAACCGTTTTTTCAATATTTTGAACAGTTTGGACAGCTTTAGGTTTATTGTCAATATTTACCGCACTTACATCTTTCTTGCATCGCTTTGCAAATAAATACGGATTAAAAACATATTCAAGATAATTAATATAATTAAATGCAAACGATGCGATATGAAGCAGGACACCGACTAAAATTCCGTATCCTAAACGACCTTCGCCTTGAATAACATAGCACGCATGAAACCTATTTGAATAAAACAACAATTCAAATATAATTCCCGATAAATAACAGCCGAATGACAACATATCAAAAGCAAGCAGCAATGATGCAAGGCGCTTTTGTGTGCTGATTTTTTTTGCGCAAAAGATTATCAACAGATAAACCGTCATAAAAACGATTGACAAAATAAAAAGTATCACAACAGCATTGATAAAATTTGCAAGCTTTGTATAAAAATATTGCTGATACGGTGAATAATCACCCGTTAATCCGATATACCAAAAGCGCATTGAGCCGACAAGCTTAATACCACGATCGGTATGGAGTGAGAAAATTCCTATAAAATAAAAAGGCAAACTCAAAAACAGCAATATTGCGGGAATAATTTTTCGCTGTGTATTCACAATTTCACCTCAGATAAAAAATGTGCTAAAAAGTGTCAAACCTTTTAGCACATTACTATTATCAATCTAATCTAAAGGTATTGTCGGTACCGGCAAGGTTGATAACCGTACCTCTGTCTAAATATGACGGCGTACCGCGTTGAAGCTTTGGTCCGCCGACAATCTTTGTGCCGTTTGTTGACATATCGGTTACTACATAAACATTGTTATATGAATCGTATTCAACCGAACAATGTGTTCTTGAAACCTTTGCATAACTCTTATCAATAATGATTGAGCATTGTGACGGATCTTTACCGATAACAATTCTTGTTCCCGGTTTAATCGGAATATCATATCCTGCACAGCAACCGCTTGTGAAAACAATTCTGCCTTGCAACAAAGCTGTTTCAGGAGGTATTACTCGATCGTCACCAATAATAGGAGGCACTCCAATAATGCTAGGATCCGGTCCAACAATTTCGGCATTAGCTTTAGGCATAATTATTGCTGCAACAAGTGAAAGAACAAATGAAATCAGCAAAAGAACAGCATTCATATAAAGTCCGATGCCGGGCTTAATCATATTTTCGCCTTTTACGAAAACCAATATTATTGCAACTATTGACATAATCATGGCAACCGCTTTTGTTATTGCAGCAACCAATTTGCAACCCTTATTTTTGAATATATCAAAAACAGCGCCGACTACAGACAGTAAAATAATAGCACCGAGATATACCCCTATAAGAATTACTGCCTTTTTCACTTCGTCAAACATTCCGATGAAATCAGCAATCTTTGTTAAATTCAGAATGCTGACATCTGCTAACCCAAATGCACTTACAAGCGGAAGGAAAAACATAGGGATGCTGATAATAGCCAAACCCATAGCTATAAAACCGAGTATACGAGATGTTTTTTGCTTTTTTTGTGCTTTTTGCGGATCAACGAGGGGAACACCCGGTGTAATCGGATCAACCGGCGGAACGCTGCCGGGTTGCACAGCGTATCCTTGACCGGCGTATGAATTATTGTATTCTACCATAATAAAGTAAACCTTTCCTTAATTTAACAGCTACAAAAGCTCAAAGCAATTATTATCGTCACCGATACATAAAATATCGCCGCTGTGAGCTCGTATTGTTTGTTTTTTTATCATTGTCTTTATTCCGTTTTCATTAATAAAAGTGCCGTTTGTGGAAAAATCATTGACAATATAATATCCGTTTGAATAATCATATGACACATCGCAATGCACACGACTGATCTTTGAACAATTTGCGGTTATTGCAATATCGACTTCTCTCGAATCGCGTCCCAATGTTATTGAACCGCAACGCGGAAGCTTTATAATACAACCGGAATAAATACCGTTTTTACCTATCAATGCACCTGATTTAGAGGTGTACGCGTGTGTTATCATTATTTGTCTTCTTTTTTACCGTCAGACCAATTGAATTTATTTGAGCAACAAGGGATAAACATCAACTTTGTTGCACCTACAGTGATAACATCATTAGGCTTAATAACCTTTGATTCGAGAACAACATTGTCATTCAAATATGACAACTCCTTGGATGTGCCGGGTTGAATCAAATAAACATTGCCCTTAGGCTCATATACAACAACCGCATGTGCTTCTCTTGATACTGATGAATCACCCTCAAGCGCAACATCCATTTTAGGGTTTCTGCCAATAAAGTTTCTGCCTGAAACCAAACGAAAATCTTTTCCCAAATGGCTACCCTCAATACAAACAAGCCAACCTACAACAGGCTCTAAACCGAGATCTTCTTCAAAATATCCAACGGTTTTTTGAATATCTGCGTTAGATGTTGTGTTTTCCTCTGTAAAAGTTGTCGTAGGAGGAATTTCAGGTTCGTCATCGCCCGGCTGAGTCGGTCCGATAGTTGTAGGATCTGCGGGAACAGTCTGCGAAAATCCCGAATTGCTTACATCATTACAATACGGGCAAGTCGGAAATCTGTCTGCATCATAATAGTGGTGATTTGGACATTCGATAAGATTCATAACAATCTCTCCTCTTTTAAATAATATTTATTAAAATAACAGAAGTATTGTCCTGACCTCTGAAATTTTTATCTGTTGCGGCAGCCGTAAGCTTATATGCTGCCAAATTCATATCGTCTGTTGAATCATGTAAGATTTCAATTATTTCCTGTCGACTCAACAGTCTGTATAATCCGTCAGAGCACATCAAAATAATATCACCTGACATCAATTTAAGTGGTTTAAGATTCATTTCCTTGATTTTAAGCTGTTTTATACCGCAATAGCTGATAAGCGCTTCTCTTTTCGGATGATTCAAAGCCTGCTGCTGTGTTATCTCACCCGATTCAACCTTGCTCATAAGCGTTGTCAAATAATTTTGATCATGGGTCAACTGCAGCATTCTGCCGTTTCTCACAAGATAAATTCGCGAATCGCCTATGTTCAAAAAATGCATTTCGTCATTGTCAACAGCAGCGGCAATAAGTGTTGCACCCGCTCTCATTGGCTCGCCGCTTTTATCGGTTAACTCAAGCACTTTTTGGTTAATTTTTTCTGACACATCATTAAAGAAATCAAGGTATGAAACATTGTCTTTCTTCCATACTTTTTTATAATAACAGTCAAACATTGTATCGGTGGCAATATTGCTTGCAATTTCACCACCGCTGAGTCCGCCCATTCCGTCACTTAAAACGCATAGAAATTTGGGCTTGTCCTTATACATCAATTTATCATCATTAGGAATTTTAACACTATCTTGCTGATATTCTCTTTTTCCGATAACCGATGAAAACCCAACAGACACCGGCAAGTCATCCAAAATCAATTCTGTTTTAATATTGCTGAATTCCTCTGCCTGTTTTTCTAAAAATGTTTTTTCGGCAGGTTTGTCGGGAATATCCGATTCGATTTGGTTATTTAACTCGTTTTCATTTGCAATTTGTACTTCCTCTTGCGAAAATTTGTTAAAAAACTCTTGATATTCCTCATTTTTTCGTCTGCGTTCCATTCGTTCTTTTTTATTCATATCAACATTCCTTAATTAAAAAATGTATTGAGCTGGATAATTATATACTCTCTTGAAAGGTACAAAATTGACCCCGGTGCCACTTGTTCGCGCCTATTGCGTTGCAAGCGTTTTCCGTTTTGAGTAAAAGTTCCGTTTGTTGAAATATCTGTTACATAAAATGCATTAACTTGCGGATTATATTCTATAATGCAATGTTGCTTACTTATTATCATTTCGTTTGACGGCACAAGTGCATTACACTCGCTGAGCCTACCGACTGTTATTCTGTTTCCGGGATAGAAATTCGCCTGACGACCGTTAAACATTCCCGAAACACACTTTACATTACAAATGATTTGGCGGCGTTGCGGTGGTGGCGGTGGAGGAGGGGGCTGTACCGGAGGTTTACCGGTAAAAATCGGTGCCGGACCGATTTTAGTTGAGTCATCCCATCCTGTTTCTCTTAATTCTTTTATAAATTCAGTGCAGGTTCTCGTTCGTTTGGTATAATCAATTTCCATCGCATGAGTGACCGCCGTTGCCATTGCGGGAGTCACATCATTGCAAATTTTGTCAAGCGATTTTACATCGTCATGCTGCATTCTCGACATTGAATCTGTCGGAATAACACCTGAAACGAGATAGTACAAAGATGCCGCCATGGCATAAACATCTGTCCAAGTTCCTTGATTGCCCTTTTTGGAATATTGCTCCGGCGGTGCGAAACCCGGCTTCAGTAAAACACTTTTTTCCTGATCTGAATCTTCAACATTTCGTCTTGCCGCACCGAAATCAATAAGCTTAACATCAACATCGTTGCGCATTATGAAAATGTTTTCGGGGCTGATGTCCCTATGCAAAACATTTGCGGAGTGAACTTTCTCCAATGCTGTAGCCGCTTTTATGATAATTCCACCGGCTAATTTAGAGCTGATACTGCCGCCTTTGTTTTTTACAAATGATTTTAGATTCCGTCCGTCTAAATACTCCATTACCAAATATGCGGTATTGTTTTCTTGAAAATGAGTATATATTTTTACAATACCGTCCAAATTTTTAAATTGGTGGAGTGTTCTAATTTCGTCTATGTAGCTTGACTTTCCGTGTTCAAACACACGCATGGCCTTTGCATCGTCTTTTAATGGAGAAACATTTTTACCCACTCTTTCGGAATATTCAGAAGGCATATATTCCTTTACAGCTACAATTTTATTATCTAATGTATCTAATGCTTTGTATGTAATTCCGAAACCGCCCTGCCCAAGAACTCTTCCGATAAGATACTGGTCATTCAACATTGTGTATAATGGCAACGCCGTTGAATTATGAGTATATTTTCCTTTATCAAAAGTGCATTTTGAGCACATTGTGGCGCCCGGGAGCAACTGTTCAAAGCAGTTAGGACACACATTACTATATGTTTTCATGCTAAAACCTTAAAACTCTATTCTTATTGATGACAAACCTGCTGTAATCATATCACCCGAATTTAATTTCTGCCTTGAAACTACCCTTATACCGTTAACATATGTTCCGTTTGCAGATTCCAAATCGGTAATCATAAAACAGCCTCGGGAATATTCAATTGCAAAATGTTGGCGCGACATTTTTGCATCATCTATATACACATCGCATATACTGCTTCTGCCGATAATCAGGCTGCTTTCAATATCAACCTGCATCCTTTTTTGAGGCATATTGCCCGTTTTAAAATAAAGAATCAATCGTGCGTGCTCTTTTTGCGGTGCGGCTCTTACTATGTGATGATGTTCCTCAACAGTTTCGCTGACCTGAGTTTCAAACAATTCTTTTATTGTTTTAACATTCTTTTTCTTTTTTAAATTAAGCAAGATAAGATAAAATGCAAGCAAAACAATTATGACTGCCAAAAGAATCATCAAATACGGAAATATTTTCCAAAAATTGTTTTTTGCTTTTATTTTAACATTTTCAAGCTTATCAATCGTATTGCTTTTACTGCTTAAATCGGTAATATCTTTGAATTCAAAATCATACGTTCCGGAATACACATCTTTTTTCATAAAAAGCGTGTAGCTACCGTCCGAATTAAGTTCAACTTTTTGAATATCAAACGATTTGTTTTTACCGGATTTCGTAATTTTATACGAAGAAATATCAAGGGCTTTGCTATTAACGGGAAGATTTCCGTCAAAACCCTTTTGCGAATAACAAATATTGAATGCATTATTGCTTTCGTCAAATGATACTTTGGCTTTTACCGGTGCGTTAATATCAGCCGCACTGTCTAACAATATAGTTTCAGAATGAGCGGTTCCGTTAACATTGACGGTAAGCTCGCGTGCCTTATTATCAATTGCTTTATTTGAAACAAAACAAGCAATGCTGCCGGAAGTCATTTTTTTATATGTTTTGTTAATTAACGAAGCGGATGATTTTGATTTTTTATAATTATATATAACCGCCTCGCCGCCAGAATTGCGGCTTAATGTTCTCAACTTTTTATATGTAGAACTGTTTTCAGAAACAGTGTTGCATACAGTATAAAGCGGAAATTTATTATATTGATATTTGTCGTTTGTTTCGCTTATATCAATACCCGTTCCGTAATCGGCACTCGTGTCGGTAACAAGCAAAAACTTGACAACCTGAAATTTGGTTTTATCATTGATCGCGTTGTCAAAAATTAAATTTAACGCTTCATTCAGATTTGTTGCATCTTCATTTCCCTTTAAAGAATTGATTTTTGAATTGAGCGTCTTTGCGCTTTTATCATCAGACGCAATACCTAATTTTTTAGGGTCGCCTTCTCCGATTGAATATACAGCAAACTGCTTTTTATCGCTGACATTTGCTGAAATCAAAGAGGTAATTCCCGATTTCAATTCATTAAACGAACCTGAAGGGCAAATATTATCTTGCGTCATTGATTTTGAATTATCAATCAGTATGCAAGTTAACACAGAACTGTCTTCAAGCTTATTAACGTTGTAAAGGCTTATATCCTCACTGCCAAGCTTACCGCTGATATCAGACTTTTCCAAATCGTTTTGCTTTATTTCAACCTGAATATAAGGAACATTGCTGTTAACCATACCTATGGTATCGGTTGAGTTCTTATTATCGGCATAAACGCTTTGAGAGCACAGCATTGTAAGCAGTACGGATATAGCCGCAACACAAGAGAATATTTTTTTAGTTTTATTTGTCATCATTCCAACTCCTTGTATTATTGCAATACGGAACAAAGATATATTTGCTTTCGCCAAAAGCAATTTCATCATTTTCAAAAATTTCAGTTGCCTTTTCAATCAAATTTCCGTTTACGGTTACAGATCCCGATTCGTTTTTTATAAAAAATCTGTTGGATTTTTGATCGTATGTTAAAGACAAATGATTGTTTCTGCTGATAAGCAAATCATCCGGAATAGTTACATCCATAAGTTTATCTCTGCCGATAAAATTTCGGTTCATATGGATTTCATAACTTTTCCCCCGTACTGTACCTTCAATACAAACAAGCCATCCTGTGACAGGGTTGCAGTCGTTTTCCTGAAAGTAAATGCCTATTGTTTTATCGTCACTTTGAACATTTTCATAATATGCTTCCGTCTTTGCAATATCGTTATCGGTATTATAGAACTCCGATTGTAAACTCATATTACAATAAGGACAGGTTGCATACATTTCATTATCATAAAACTGATTGCAATTATGACATTTTACTACAGCCATTACTAACTCCTACATCTGAAACTATACCAAAATTAAGCATAATTTCGGCAAGTTTGTAATAATTTGCATTTTATTTGTAAAAAACAGTATCCGCTTGGCTTAAATATTGCAAATAGCTGTTTTTAACATTCTTTAAACGACTCCTGCTGATAGGCAAGCAATCGTCATTTTCTAAAATTAATTCTGCATTAACAAGATATTTAATATATCTCGGATTAACCAAAAAACTTTGATGAATTCTAATAAAACAGTTTTCCGATAATAATGTTTCGATCTCATCAAGTTTTGAATAAAACTCGAAATTTTGTGTAGATGTGACTATCGTTATTTTTCTTCCGCTTGAACAAAAATACAAAATCGAATTAATTTTTATTTTTTCATGTGCCGAACCGCATTTAAACGAAAAATACTCATCGGTATTTCCGTTATGATAATATTTATATCTGTCAAATAAGCTAAAAACCGCTTGCTTTGTAACCGGCTCAATTAAATAATCAAAAGGTTTATATGAAAACGAATTGAAAACATATTCCGATTCACCCGATAAAAAAACCAATTCGCAATGAATATCGTTTTTTCTGATATTTTCAGCCATTGCAAACGGAATTTTATCGTCGTCATCCAAACTGAGAAAAATTAAATCATATTTATTTTTTGTTTTATTAATCTCATTTACGAGCTCAGCGCCGTCATCATAAAGATCTATAATTAATTCATCTTCATCAAATAATGCGCCGACCGTGTACTTTTCTATTCTTTCTAAGAACGGTACATCATCACCGTATATTGCAACATCAAACATTCTTTCTCCACAATGTTTGTCTCGCAAAGGCGAAGAACGCCTTTGCGAGTTTTGAACATTAATCTAACAATTTCTCATCTTCTGCATCAAGTTTCTTTCTTCTCTTGATGATTATCGGAAGAATTATAATTGCTGCCAAAACAAGAATAATCGCAACAATTATTACCACTGCAAGCTTGATATTATCCTTGATAACAGATGCTACAGCAGAAAAGCTAAGATTTTCATTGATAGAAATATCTTTCAATACAACATTACCATTTACTACTTCAAAAGATCCAGCACGCTGTCCTTCCTCGACACCGGTAACGAATATTTGATCCTTATTGAAATCTCTGTCATCACTGCATATGTTATCTGCCTTGTCTTTAATTTCAAAGCGAACATTCATGCGGTTGTTGCTTGACGGCAATTCAAAACCGACATTGACCATACCGTTTTCTTCGGTCCAATCCTTAATATTAGCTTCATCCTTTTTATGTGATGCTTTCCAATAATAAGTAGGTACGGTATTCTCATCAAATTTGGTATTGCTGTCATATACCCAAACCTTAACATAGCTCAAGTTGCTGTCGGTAATGTAGAATTTGACCGGAACCTTATCGGTTTTGATGAATGTATGTCGATCAAGACCGGTAATTTTAACATACGGATTTGTATTATCAATTGTAAAGTTGATATCAATTCTGTGTGATTTGCTGTTCTTTGAATCATTGTTATGAATTGTATTGCTTTTATCAATCGTTACACTTGATTTAATATATACGGAATATTCACCCTCGGATCTGATTGCATTGTTATCAATAGTATATCTGTAATGATACCAACCGCCGTTTGCCGAGCTGCTGTCTTTAACAAGTTTACGGCTGATTATATTCTCGCTGACGCGCTTGCCGTTAATGTTGATATAATAGTCGGCATTCTTAATCTCGTTTGCTGAATATTCGTCAATATATAATTCCTTACTCAATTTGGCTTTGTTTGAATAATCGTTATTTAGTTTTGACAAATCAGCACTCGGAATAAATACAGAGCCTTCTGCATTTTTAGTAAATCTGAGTGTTTTTGTATCGGATTTATTTCCGGCAAGGTCAACACAGCTAACAGTTATTGTGTAAATACCGTCTTTTTCAACAACACTGTATTTAACCTCGTTTTGAGTACGATGGTCGGCTGTAAGAACACCGTTGCTGTTTGCCTTCAATGAGAGTTTTTTGAGTAACTTTGTATTGTCATCATAATATGTACCCTCAACCGATGAAGTGATATTTGAACAGTTGTTGTCTTTTTCTGTGAGTACAATTGTAGGCACTGTTGTATAAGAGCGATTATTTGCCAATGCATTTGTAATAGAAATTGTAGGTGCGGTTTTATCAATTGTAAAATCGCTTGCCGCATTTCCGCTGAATACACCCGAAGTGTTCTTTTTAACATCAAAAACATTTCCGGCTTTGTCAGTTACTTTGAATGCAAGAGTATAATCACCGTCTGCATCAAACTTAACAGTTGCAACCCACTTATCGGAACCGCCTTGTCTCTTGAATGACGAAACAGAAGGCTTATTAATTGTTTTACCGTTAAGTGAGGCTGTGATGTTGTTAACAAAATCAGCCTTATCTCTTGTATCAAAGTTGTGCTCTGTTACAGTGATGGTTGCTGTTCTTGTTTTGTTAAAATACTTTTTGTTGTGAACTTGATCATTGCGGTCAAGTGAAACCTTAAGCACCGGCTTTACTTTATCAATAGTAAACGAGGTGCTGTTTTTAGCGGTTACAACATCGTTGTTTGATGAAGATTCATACTTGACATGCTTAACTGCGGTATTTGCATTTTTAGCGGTATCAACACATTTGAGAGTTTTTATGCGATAATTTCCGTCTTTATCAAAATTAACTTTAATTTGATATGCACGATTATCATGGTTGCCTGAACCATTCTTAATCTTATTCTTTTCAATATTAAGGCCCTTGCGGAATTCGGTTTTATCGCTTGAGCTGAAATTGCGCTCCATATTTGTGCATTTTTCAATTAAGAGCTGAACATCCTCGCTTGTGATATTTCTTTCCTTAATTGTTATATATGCTGATCTTGTTTTGCTGTAATAATTTTCGGTTTCGGGTTTTGCCGATGACTTATATGCAACTGTGATTTCAGGTGCGGTCCTGTCAATACCGAAAATAATATAATCATATGATTTGTTGCCTGCATTATCGGTTAATTCAACCTTCAAAACAATGTCGTTATAGTTTGCATCAACTACAATATCACTTTCAACTTTTGTTGCAATGTTAATATCATTGTCGGTGATTTTGCTTGATACAGTCCATTCCTCTTTCGCTTTGTTTGATTGATCCTCGTTGCCTGTGCTTACGGTAAGAAGCTCGTCGCCCTTTTCAATTTCAGCCTTTTTAATTTTGTTGTTGTTATCTGCAGCTTTGGTTGTTTTGATTTTAAGAGTATCCGATGATTCTTTGCCGTCCTCAATCAATGTGTATTTTACAGACTTAATACCTGAAACTTTATCAGAAACAGCAACCTTGAATTTTGCCTTTTTATCATAGAGCGGAACATTTTGTGTGCTGTCATAGCTTTGCTCCTTATCTAATGCAACATTCTTGTCTGAATTGCTGTATTTCTTTGTGTTGCTTTGCTGAGAAACAGGCTTGTTGGCATTGGTGATTTCAATAGCACTGTTTTGGCCGTGTTGTTCTCCGTTTTCAACAATTGTTCCGTCAGGATGAACATAAAGGTCTTCACCTGTATCTTTGTCTTTGGACTTATTTCCGGTGTAATCAGTTGCCAAAGCATATATTTGACCTTTAAAGCCGGCAGGAATATCCACTGTAGCATAAAGACCGTTGTTATCTTGTTTTATTTTATCAGAATTAGCAACTTCATAGGTATTAACGGTGATTGTACCGTCTCTTTCTAATGTTTCGACAGTAATACTTGCTACACCTGAAGCGAAAGCTTCGTTTATTTCATCCTTTTTAACAACTTTTTTGTTATCTTCAGCATAAACTTTGATTGTTGTTGCTGATTTAAAGAAAAATCCATAATCATCAACGGTTACTTGTTCGGCATCATTTTTCGAAATTTTAAATTTGCTGATTATCGGAGCGGTATGGTCATAATCATATTTAATCGTTTTTTCTGACTTGTTACCGGCATTATCTCGAGCAGATATTTTAAACACTATATCTCCATTGTTCCACTCGTTGATTGTTACTCCGTTAACCGTTTGGTTGTTTCCATTAACAGTAAGTGTAATTCCTGCATTTGGTGTAACGGCATTGTCATTATACTTTTTATCATAAACAGGTACATCGTTTGCCGTAACCTTTATTTGTTCAATTCCGGAATAATTTTTATCTTTCTGCTCATCTTTTACATTGAATGTAAAATCATAACCTTTTTTAATGGTTGCATTGTTTGTTGTATCAATACCATCGATAACAGGAGCGTCATTCTCAATCATGAAATTGAAATCCGTATCGGTAACATAACCGAGATTTGAATTTGCAGTTGTTACTGGAATGTCGCCTGTTTCGTTTCCTGCGTTATCTGTGATATAGATATGTGCAGAACCTTTGAAGTTCTCAAGTTCTTCCTTATCGACAGTAATTACAAATGTTGTAACACCGTTTTCGGTTTCAACAGATTCAAACTTGTCCTTTGAAAACTCGATGCTTGTTGTTGCATTTTCAAATACAAACTTGAGTTTATCTACATCAACGCCCGATGCATTATTAGAAGTATCTGCTAAGTCTGTAACCTTTACGGTAACTTTAAGATCTTTATTAAAGAACTTTCCGAATGTGAGCCAATTGAGTGCCTCGGCAAATACATTATCATTTGTTTGAGCAAACTCAACATTTTCAGCTAACTCCGGCACTTTGGCATCGTATTTTTGGGATTTTACAACATATGCCTCCGAAACGCATCCGGCACTGTCTTTAACATAAAACTTATGCTCTGCCTTATCCGCAATGGCATCCTTAAACTCGTTTGAAGTTTGCCATTCGCCGTTGTCCATTTTGTATCCGACAATAGCAAATTCTGTACCGTAAGTATTTTTTACGGAATCAGCGTTTTCTGTTGCGGTAATCTTTTGATTCGTCCATTTCTGATCTTTGTCGTTTGACAAATCAACAGATTTTACGACAGGTGTAACATCGCAATAATTCTTTGCTGTAAATTCTGTAGCCTCGCTTACATTGCTCGGAACTGCATTATCGCAAACATAGAATTTATGCGGTTGACAATCGTTAATCTCAAATGTATTTGATGTCTGCCAAGCACCGTCATCAATTTTGTATGACTTAATGCCCGCAACATCATCTGTTGCTTCAACCTTAACGGTAATTGTTGAATTTGTAGGTTGATCAGTTGAAGGGTCAATCTTTGAAATTACAGGAGCGTCATCGTCCTTTTTGAGAGCAACCTCAAACGGCTCCGAAACATTACCGGCGTTATCTTTAACATAGAATGAATATGTTGCGCCGCCGTTCAAGCTGAAAACAGAAGAATCCTGCCAAGTTATAGAATCAATGCTGTATTCTTTAACACCTGATTCGTCATCTTTTGCATCTACTGTGAATTCGTATTTTTTATTACTTGTGGTATAAGAGTCATTGCTGACAGATGTGCCGCCATATGTAACATCAACACTATTAACAACAGGCTTTTTGTTATCATATTTTGTTGCCGTAGCCGCAACACTTTCACTTTCGTTTCCTGCGTTGTCGACAGCAAAGAAATTATGCTCTTTATTATCAGTTACATCAAACTTATTTGAATCCTGCCAAGCGCCGTCATCCATTTTGTATGATTTAACACCGGATTCGCTGTCTTCGGCAATAACCTCATAAGATACTTTATTAGACCATTCGTCCGGGTCAACCTTAACATTAGTGATTTTAGGAGCTGTTTTGTCGATTTTATCAACAACAACAGATTCTTGCGCAACATTGCCGACTCTGTCCTTTACAGAAACGGTATATGTTTTGTTTTCGCTGACTTTGAGAGTTGTAACCGCTGACCAACCGTCGCCCCAATTATATGCTGCTACGCCTACACCATCTTTTCCGTCTTTTGAATCAACAGCGGATACTGTAAGTGTAACATCGTCTTTGGTCCATGCGGTTGCATTGCCGGAAATTGTTATTACCGGTGCATCTTTATCAACCTCAACATCGACAGGCTCGCTTGAAGGTACTGTTTTTGTATCGTCAAGCTGAACGGCTACCCATTTGTCCTGATTGCCGAGCCATTCTCCGAAGTCGATTGTTTTTTCTTTGGTGTCAACATCAACACCTGTTGTATCGACCTCGCTTTTGCCGTCAACATAAATTGACGGGTCTGACTGACCGGAAACAGTATAATGAATAACTGTGTCCTTTGTTTCGTCTGCTTCCAAGGTATCAGCACCGTAAAAATATACTTTTTTACCACCGAGCTCAACAGCCATGCAGTCGTCGGCACTTGCAGCTTTTGCAGAGGTTACCAATCCGACAGGGATAGCTGTAAGTAAAATCAAAACCGATAAAATAACGGCTAAGATTTTTTTGGATGCAGTTGTCTTGAGAGAAATACTTTTAAAATCCATTATTTCTTTACCCCATTTCTTTAATAGTTTATAAAAAATAAATATATTTATGAAATTACTTCTTTTGCAAAGGTATATTCCAAATGCTTTATTATTTTGAATTCGCTTTGAATGCTATTATCAAGCACTGTTGTTTCTCCGCTTGTTTGCGAATCAAGCAAAGTTGTTTGACCCGAATTGTTATTGTTCAGCAAAACAGTGTTGCCGCTGTTGTTTTGAACATTTGCAGAAGCACCGACATCACGGCTTGCCCTCACAGGCGGTGCTGCCGATTTAGGTGGACTTTGCGACGAAGCAACTGTTTGAGGCATTGCAGTCTGATTAATAACATTTACCGCCGAAGCTTTTTTCCGTTTTGCTTGTTTTATCCTTTTCCTTTTTTCTATTCTTTCGGTATATCCGCGATTCAGTAATGCGTCATACACTTCAGCCATATTTTTTGTATAAAATGTAACGACTGCTGAAATCGCAAGTAATACACCCAACACAATAAAGATAATAGAAATTGTTTCTATAATACTGTATGTCATACACCTCTACCTCCTTATGTGTTATCTTTGAAATTCATCATACATTCGTCTGACAGCGAATTTCCGTTAAAGAAGCATTTTTCTTTAACCTTTTTTTTATAACGTAAAAAGTCTATTTTATAGTCAGAACTAACTATGCAATCACAATGGCTTTTAATCATATAGGTATATAAATCTTTAACATCGTCTGTTGAGCCAGCAACCAAATTGTTAATTGTTTTTTTGTTGTCGTTTTTACCAATTTTTTCTTCGCCGATACTTTCAATATTCGATTGGTTTTTTTCTATATAATCTCTTATGGCAGACATGTTATTGATAACTTTATCAAGATTCGTGGCGCTCTTTTCGGCATTTTTACCGATTCCACTTTCAAAAATCGCATTATAATATGATTTAATGATTGCAATAGCACGATATGTATCGCCTTCATTAAGGATCTTTGTAATATCAACATTTTCGTTCTCTATCGTAAGACCCTCACCGCTTATACTTATTATGTCATCGTAATAAGGCTTGGCACTTGCCAAACCATTTGACACATTTTGAGCTGCAACAACTTCTTTTTTCAATGCAAAACAGAGTGCTATCTTTTTGCGCTCGGTATTATCCTTGATTTGTTTATAATCGCTATATGTAGAGTCGGAAGTTATAGATAAAATTTCATTTTCCGATGATTTTACAATAAATGCCTCATATGCGTCGGGGTTTGATGCATCAAGTTCTATACAGTCTTCATATTTTCCGTCATCCAAATAATTGCTGTAATCATTATTCTTAACCAGCGTAGAAATCGGCAAAAGTATTGCACCGATAAGAATAAACGATATAGCCGAAGCTATCAGCGCTCTGTAAGAATTCAGCTTTCGCCTTCTGATTCTTATTACAGCCGCATCTTTGTCATGATAACGCAACAAAGCTTGCTTAAACTCTGCAGCCGTCTGATAACGGTTTGCCGGGTTTTGGTCTGTCGCTTTTGCAATAACCTTAATAAGTCCGTCTGTTACCGCGGGGTTTTGCTTTCTTATGTCATCATAAAACTCCGCATCATACGGCGTTTTGCCCATTAATAACGAGCGAAGTGTTATTCCCAATGAAAATACATCTGTTCTTGCATCGGATTGTCGCTTTGCATCGAACTGCTCCGGTGCCGCATAACCACGGGTGCCGAGATTTGTTGTATCACTTGTTTTTTGAGGTTTATATGTTTTGGCAATACCGAAATCAAGAAGCTTGATAGTTTTGCCGTCAGGCTGAAGCTGAACATTAGCAGGCTTCATATCTCTGTAGATTATCGGTGTTGTGCGCGTGTGCAAATAATTAAGAACATCGCACAATTGTGTGCCCCACTGCACAACATTCTCGGGAGTGGAAGGTCCTTTCTTTACCTCTTCGGCAAGTGATTCGCCTTCGACAAAATCCTCGACAATATAGATAAATCCATCTTGCTCGACAATGTCAACAATTCTTACAATATTGGGATGATCCAACGATTTAAGAAGATTTGCTTCGGCAATTGGCGTAAGCTCATATATATTACTGTTTCCGACGGGCTTCTTTTTTGCCTCTTTAACTGCCCATTGCTTTCTTAATCGCCTATCCATTGCAAGATAAACAACGGACATGCCGCCTCTTCCTATTTCGGTAATAATTTCGTACTTACCGTCTATAACGGTTCCTATTCTCGCCATTGTTCAGTCCCCTTATGCCATTGTTTTGAAGGCAACACAAGTAATATTGTCCTGCTCTTTTCTCTCTTTAAGCAAATTAATAATTTCAAGCAAGGTATCGTTAATTGAGCGCTCTGTACTTATAATTTTCGGAGAAAGAAGCCCTAAAAGCTCCTTTTCTTTTATTTCGTGTCTAAATCCGTCCGAGCATAAAAAATACACCGCATCCTGCTCTAATCTGTATTTTTTATATTCCGGCTCAAGCTTTTGTGACGCACCTATGCACTGGAGCAATACATTTCGTCTGGAATCTGTTTCTTCATCTTCAATTGATAATGTGCCTGCGCTTATTTCTCTTGCAACAAGAGATTGGTCGTTTGTCAATCTTGTAACCTTATCGGTAACCTTATACACTCTTGAATCACCGACATTTGCAACATACATTTCATTTTGAACACAAAGAGTGGCAACTATTGTCGTTCCCAAAGAAATATTGTTTGACAATCCGTAATTGCCTATATCACTGTTCAGACGCTTGAGGATCTTATCCCATTCGCTTTTTATAATTCCAAAGTTCGGCGAAATATTGTTAATCAAAATAGGGAATGTCTTTTCAAACCAATTTGAAAATCTTTTAACAACAGTTGCGCTCGCAAGTTCGCCCTTTTCCAAACCGCCCATTCCGTCGCAAACAACAGCGAAAAGGATATTTCCGTATTTTTTGCTGTTAGCGGTGAAAATGCAATAGCTGTCTTGGTTTGTCTTTTTTACAATGCCTACATCCGATTGCGCTGCAATTAAATAATTCATTGAAATTCTCCCTACATTTTAAAATCAACTATTTCGTTTGCCAAAATAAGGCGGTCGTCATCTTTAAGCTGATAACGCATTCCCGGCTCCATTTTATTACCGTTCAAGGTTGTTCCGTTTGTTGAGCCGTTATCAATAGCGTAATATACTCCGTTCTCGTTAATAACAGTTAATTGGCGTTTGCTGATAAAACCGTTATCAATTGAACAATCGCAGTCACTTGCAGACGATCCGACATAAATTTCACTTTTGTCAATAGAATACTCGCGACCTGTTTTTTGAATTATGAGTTTTGCAAAAGTCGGCACTTCAAAAGAATCAAGTGCTACCGTATTTCCGGAATTATAATAATCATATTGTGACTGTGACATATCATTGTCATTGCTGTAATCAAGAGGCTCCGTAACGCCTAACGCATTTGAATCATTAAGCGGAGGCAATGATGTAACGGTTTCAATCGGGAAATCGTTATTGGCATCGTCATTATCAAGAGGTTCTGTTGCGCCGTAAATTGCATGTGCATCAGGTCCGCCAACAAAATTTGAAAAGTCAGACGATTGATGATTGACGAAATTTTGATTTATCGAATTTGCCATGTTTCCGATATTTGAATGAACATAGTCGGCTTCTGTGCCGCTTTCGTTACTAAGTATGGTTGTTTCACCGTAAATTGACATTTGCGGATCGGTTGCGGCATTGTTTTGCGGAGCACTGTTTTGATAAACAAGCGGTGCGGCACCGATAACAGATTCAAGATATCTGTAATTTGGCCCTAAAACACTTAATTTTTTGACTTCTTTGTCTTTCATTACCGATGAGAGTAAATATCTGAATGTTGAGTTGTCATTCGGATTAATTATCGGAAGATAGATTAAAAGCACATCCGTCGTTTGCGGATTAACAAACACATTTGTTTCATTGAGAAGCAAATTATTTAAGTTAAGCACATTTTGCTCTGCATCTGCAAGAACACTGTTTATTTTTGAAAAAATAACGTTTTTGATATTGTCCGTCAAAGGCTGTGAAAGAAATGTCTTCAAATCAACAACATTTGCCAACGAATATACAAGCTTTTTTCCGCCGCTTATTTGAGGGATAACAATTCCGCGAATGACGGCTGAATTCATTATATTAATATCTCTTTGGTTTAGGCTTTCGTTGTTGATTAACTTAACTTTAAACTGCACTTTGTTTGCATGATTTTTAAGTTTTAATGACGGCATAATTTATTCCTCTTAAACACTTTAAGCATATTTATTTTTTATGTGTTATTTTAATATATAAATATTCACTAACAAATTTTAACAATCATATATAACGTTTACAATAATTGAATGGTATTCGACTGATTTTGCAATGTAAATAACTTGCGAATTTTTACAAAAAATGATTAAATCGTCAAATTTTATACATACATTAATATATTTTTGACACAAAAATATAAAACAATTAAGAAAACCGCCCCCAGAAAGCAAATGCTTTTGAGAGCGGTTTTGACAATTATAACATAATTTATTTACACTGTTTCTTGATGTTTTGTCTTGGACGAGGGTGTTTTGGATTGTGCGAATAGGTTGCGTAATAAATTCCGTCGCAGAATCAACAAACGCTGTCAAACATCGGATTTGCATATTCTAAATTCCCGTCATATTTACCGTTACAGCAGCCGAAATTTTTCATAATCATAATCCTTTATTAAATCGAGCTTATGCATTGTCGGGCAGCGTTTTCGACAGGGATTTGACCGCCTTTGAAAACGAAAAAATCAATAGCAAAGCGCCCAATGTCCAGCTGACCGGCTCGGCAATGCAAACGCCGGTATAGCCCAAAACGCCCGTAAGCGCAAATGCGCAAATACATTTTGTGACAAGCTCTATCATAGAGGAAATCAGCGGCGGAACACGCCTTCCGATACTTTGTATGGATGTGCGCAAAACATACAAAATGCCCAAAAACACATAAAACGGAAGATTAATAAACAAATATTTTCTGGCAGTTGAGATTATAAATTCGTTTTGCGTGTCGGTGACAAGGCGTATCATCGGCGTTGCAAGCAAATATACAATCGCCGTAAACACAACCGACATAATCAACTCGGCTGAAATCGACACCTTAATCGCCTTTTTAATTCTGTCAACCTTACCTGCGCCGTAATTTTGGCTTATGAAAGTTGCGCACGCAGTGCTTACCGTTATCATCGGCTGCATAAAAATTTCGACAATTTTGCGCGCGCCGAGATGCGCCGCAATAACGCTTTTGCCGAGAGAATTGATTGCGCCCTGCAAAATCAGCGAGCCGATTGCAAAAATGCAGTTCATAAGTGCCATTGTAATACCGGCATAAAACATTTCGCCGTAAAGCGCCTTATCAAATCTGTAACTGTTTTTATCCGTTGAAAAACGCTTGTAATTCATTTTTATCGTGACGGCGCACAAAATGCACGAAACGCCCTGAGCGATTACTGTTGCAAGCGACGCGCCCATAACGCCGAGATTGAATTTTGCAATAAAAACAATATCGAGAAAAATATTGAGAATTGTTGAAATTATAAGAAAAACAATCGGCGTGAAGCTGTTGCCGAGCGCGCGTAGCAAGTTTGCCTGCGCATTGTAACACGCCGTTGCGGCAGTGCCCATAAACACGACGAAAACATATTTATACGCATCGTCAAAAACAGCGTCGGGCGTGTTTATCAAATGCAAAACGGGTTTGATTAGAGTGAGAGCAAAAAGCATTGCAATCACTGTCAGAACTGCGTTGAAAACAACGGTTGCCGCGATGCATTTTTTAAATTTTTCGTCATTCCTGCTGCCGAAATTTTTGGCAATTATCAGCGAAAATCCGCCGTTAAGTCCGCCGATGAAATACATCAAAAAGTTGAAAAGTGAGCTTGTTGCGCCGATTGCGGACAAGGCATCATCGCCCAAAAAATGCCCTGCAATAGCAGTATCGGCAAGATTGTATGCCTGCTGAAACAGGTTGCCGAACAGTATCGGCAGTGAAAAAGCAATTATAGCGCCGGTGACGCTGCCGACTGTCATATCCTTTGTATTTTTCATTAAACTATTTTAATACAACGGTCAAAATGTTGTTGCCCTCGCAGTCGAATTGATTTTTGAAATCGCCGTTGTATGAATCCTCTAATTTTATATTTTGGGTTGATTTGATAATTTTCATTGATGAAAAATCGCCGTCAATCGTTATGCCGCAATTGTCGCCCTCGTTGACGATGACAAGCACCGTTTCACCCGACGGAGTAAGAAACGCAAACGCATTGAAATCATTTTTATCATCGCTCGGCCGAAAGCCTAAATCAAGCGCCGTTGAGCCGATGGGAACGAATTTTGAAAAGTGCGCAAAGCCGTAATATCGCTGTGCAATATACCAGTCGGAAAAATCATCGTTTGCGGTAATCAAGCCGTCGCTGTAATCAAAACCGTCCTCTTTAATTGAAAACTGATTGACTGCGACCCACGAGGTCCAGCTCTCGGCACCGCCGTAGATTAAATCCTGACCGATAATGCGTGCCGTAATAAGCGCGCCTTTGAAATTTTTTGTGTGGCTTTTGTTCGGAAGCTCGCACCACTCGCTCATATCAAAGCGAAAATCGGAATATTTTGAAACAATATTTTGTTTAAACTCATATCGTGCCGACGGATTGTTGTCGTTATGATACGAATGGTAAGCAAAAACATCGAGCACGCTCATTATCAACTCATCCGCCGTGAGCGCTTTGATATAATCATATGTATCCTCAAGCATACAGCCGCTTTCGGGTCCGTAGAGCCTGACACTCATATTGCGTTGAAGAATTTCCTCGGCGAAAATATGATAAATTTCGACAAGCTCCTCTTTTTCATAATGACAGCCCTCCTGCCAAACATCGGTGCCGCCCCATTTCCACTGCGGCTCGTTAATCGGGCTGATATATTTAACCGGCAAGCCGCAGTCGATAAAATGCTGTGCAACACACAAAACATAATCGGCAAATTTGCGGTAATTCATTTTGGGCAAATTGCAGGTGTGCCCGATGAGCGCACCCGACGCCTGACCGCTTGCGGTTTGGCTGTAATGCGGCGAGTTGCAAAACAAAATCAGGGTGTCGACATTGCCTGTTGCAAGCGATTTTTTCATAACCTCAACGGCATTTTTATCGAGCGAAAAATCCCAAGATGATTTTTCCTCCTCCCTGTCATAGAGCAAAAAACTTTCGCTCCTGCGCCAAGGGTTTGGCACGCGGCAATTTCCCTCGTCCGTTCCGCCGCCGATATTATAGCGGTAAATGTTCAAACCGAGACCGTCACTGCCGTAAAGGAGCGACACGATTTTGTCCTGTGTTTCAGGCTCGGAACAATATTGACTCCACCAGCACGCCGAGGTTCCCCAGCCGTGAAGTATCTGCATTTTTTGGGGATTTGAAAGATTGATTTTCATAGCGTTTCTCCGACAAAAATTTATTTGTTTTCAGTGTATCAACAGTGAATAAAAAAGTCAATAAAATTGGACAAATCCGAATTAATTTTATATAATGGTAAGCAAAGGCGGTAATAATATGACTGATAGAATAAAGTTGATAGGCATTGACCTTGACGGAACATTTTTAAAAGACGACAAAACGCTGTGCGACGGCGCAGCAGATACAATAAGACGCGCCGCAGAGGCAGGTATTTGCACCGTGCCGATAACGGGGCGACCGTTCAGCGGTATTCCTCAATGCATAAGGGATATTGACGAGATAAAATATGTTATTTGCTCCAACGGCTCCGAAATAATCGACTTTAAAAGCGGCAAAAGCATTTATTCGTCAACGCTCGACAACGAAACAGTGAACAAAATCCTTGCCGTTTTAAACCAAAGGGGCTGTCTGTATGAAGTTTTTGCCGACGGATACGGATATATCGACAAGACGGTTTACGGATTTTATAAGGAAAAATACACCGGCACGGTAATCGGCGAGTACATTTTTTCGTCACGAAAAGAATGTGAAAGCACAGCAGCGTTGTTCACATCGACTGACAAGGCGGCTGACGAGGTTTTTATTATCTGCAATGATGAGGAGGACAGGCGCAAAATCAAAGCCGAATTTAAGAGTTTTGACAATGTGCAGTTTTGTCTGCTTGCCGACAGATTCCTTGAAATAACAAAAAAAGGCACCGACAAGGGCGCGGCGCTGAAAAAAATTTGCGAGCATTTGAATATCGACACTGCGCAAACAATCGCATTCGGCGACGGTGAAAACGATTTGCAGTTTTTGGAAGTTGCCGGCACTGCCGTTGCAATGGCAAACGCCGTTGATTCGGTTAAGCAAAAGGCAGACATTGTTACAAAATCAAACAACGAAAACGGAGTTTGCACCGTTTTAAACGATTTGTTGAGCAGAATTTGATAACGGTTGACAAATATGGTAATATAAAACTGTAAGCAATATACAATATATAAATGTATGCTTATCGGAAAGGAAGTGTAACTATGGTAAAAGAAATTACCAAGGATAATTTTGATAAAGAAGTAATCGCCGCTAACGGCAAGGTGCTTGTCGATTTTTGGGCAAGTTGGTGCGGTCCGTGTATGATGCTCGGCCCAATTGTCGACGAGGTGAGCGAAAAGATCGACAATGTTAAGTTCTGCAAGGTTAACTGCGACAACGACAGAGAGCTTGCGCTTGAATACGGAATAAACGCAATTCCGTGTTTGCTTGTTTTTGAAAACGGCGAAATAATAAACCGCTCCGTCGGACTTGTCGAGGAGCAGGATATTGTCAATCTTGTAAAATAAAAAAACAAACCCCCGATGCACCGTATGATTGGCGCATCGGGGATTTTTTGTTTAAAATAATATTATTTCATATTTTTTGCAAATTCAAAATCGTCAACAACGCTCTGCTCCGGTGCGGGAGTGAGGAGCGAAACAACGATATTTACAACAAGGCCGATAATGAATGCCGGCAAAAGCTCATAAATATCGAACACGCCGCCGAGCTTTGCAATGAGATATTTCCAAACGAAAACCATTACGCCGCCGACAACCATGCCTGCGATTGCGCCGTAGCGGTTTGTGCGTTTCCAAAACAGCGAAAGGAGCATAAGCGGTCCGAAAACTGCACCGAAACCTGCCCACGCAAACGAAACAATGCCGAAAACGGATGAGTTTGCGTCCCACGCGATAACAACACCGATAACCGAAATGATAATAAGCGTTAAACGCGCAACAATCATCTCTGCCTTTTCGTCGAGTTTGATTTTGAAAAGTCCGCCGATGATATTTTCACTTGCGGCAGACGATGCGGCAAGGAGCTGACTGTCTGCGGTTGACATTGTGCTTGCAAGAATGCCGGCAAGGATTACACCGGCGAGAAGAGCAGGAACAACACCGAATTTTGAAAGCAGATCTGCGACATGAACAATTATTGTTTCGCTGTCCTTAAATGCAGGAAGAGCGCCGTTTTTAACCATGCCCATTCCGACAATGCCGATAAGAACGGCAACCGCCATCGAAATAACAACCCAAACGGTTGCAACACGCCTTGAAAGCTTGATTTTATTTGGGTCCTCAATAGCCATAAATCTCAATAGAATGTGCGGCATACCGAAGTAACCGAGACCCCACGCCAATGTCGAAACAACCGACAGCGCGCCGTATGTGCCTGCTGAATTTGTTTCGGCATTATAGCCTTTGAAAAAGTCGAGATAACCGTCGAGGCTTTTTGCATTTTGCATTACGGCGTCCATTCCGCCTGCCTGATTGATACCGAAAATGAGAACGATTATAAGTGCGATTGTCATAATAATTGACTGAATAAAGTCGGTAATTGATGCGGCATTAAATCCGCCGAGCGAGGTGTAGCCGACAATGATAATTGCCGAAACAACCATTGCAATGTGATAATCAATGCCGAAAAGCGTGCCGAAAAGCTTGCCGCACGCAGAAAAGCCCGACGCTGTATAAGGAACAAAAAATATAATAATCATAAGCGCCGCAATTGCCATGATTATATTGCTTTTGTCCTTAAATCTGCGAGAGAAGAAATCGGGAATTGTGATTGCGCCGATATGCTCCGAATAATTACGGAGTTTTTTGGCAACGATGAGCCAGTTTAAATATGTACCGATTGCAAGACCGATAACTGTCCAACCTACCTCGGCAACACCCGATGCAAGCGCAAGTCCGGGCAAGCCCATAAGCAGATAGCTTGACATATCCGATGCCTCAGCGCTCATTGCCGTTACGAGCGGGCCCAATTTTCTGCCGCCCAAATAGAAATCGCCGACATTTTTTGTCTTTTTTGAATACACTACGCCAATCATTACCATAGCTACAAGATATATGGCAATTGAAATCATAATGCAAATTTGTGATTTGGTCATATTCCTTTTCCTTTCATAACCTTAAAATCGTAAAAATACAGTTTATAATAACATATTTGCGGCACAATTGCAAATAAAGTATTGATTTTGTAAAAGTATTATGTTTTAATACTCTCGGTGATAGACAAAATGAACAATAATAATGCTAAATTAGGATTTAAGCAAACCGTATATGCAGGTTATATCGGCTACATTGTGCAGTCGATAGTCAACAACCTTGCACCTTTGCTTTTTTTGATATTCAGGGACACATATTCAATCCCCCTTTCAAAAATAACGCTGATTGTCACGGTGAATTTTTTGATTCAGCTTGCAGTTGACTATTTTTCGACAAAATTTGTTGACAAAATCGGATACAGAGTGTCTGTTGTTGCGGCGCATGTGTTTTCTGCCGCAGGGCTTATAGGACTTGCCGTGTTTCCGCAGATTTTTCCGACGCCGTATATGGGAATAATGACTGCCGTTGTAATCTATGCGCTCGGCGGCGGATTGATTGAGGTTTTAATCAGCCCGATTATCGAGGCTTGCCCGACCGACAACAAAACGGCGGCAATGAGCCTGTTGCACAGTTTTTATTGCTGGGGCAGTGTTGCCGTTGTCGGAATATCGACGCTGTTTTTGCATTTTGCGGGCAAGGACAGATGGCAGGTGCTTGTTTTGATTTGGGCAATTGTGCCGATTTTAAACGGAATATTTTTCTCCAAGGTGCCGATAAATACCCTTACCGAGGAGGGCGAAGGCATGAGCAACAAAGAGCTGTTCAAAAGCAAGACATTTTGGCTGTTTGTGCTCCTTATGGTGACAGCAGGCGCAAGCGAACAGGCGATGAGTCAATGGGCGTCTGCATTTGCCGAAAGCGGACTGAATGTGTCAAAAACAATAGGAGACCTTGCAGGACCGTGTATGTTTTCCTTGCTTATGGGCACCTCAAGAGTTGTAAGCGCAAAAATTGAAAAGCACATATCCTTAAACAAGCTGATGATAGGCAGCGGCGTTTTGTGCATTGCATCATATTTGATTGCCGCACTTTGCTCAAGCCCCGTTTTGGCGCTTGCCGGATGCGGACTTTGCGGTCTTTCCGTCGGTGTATTATGGCCCGGAACTTTCAGTCTTGCAAGCAAAAGCTTTGCTCGCGGAGGCACTGCACTTTTTGCACTGCTTGCTCTTGCCGGTGACTTCGGTTGCACGGCAGGACCGACGCTTGTGGGCGAAATCGCAGGCAAATCGAGCGACAGCATTAAAAGCGGATTGATGATTGCGACAGTATTCCCGATTTTGCTGATTGTTGCATGCGTCATTGAGGGCAAAAAATGCAAAAAGGCTGATAGTTCGTTAAAAAATTGACGCACTAAATCTGTTGTTTTTGTATAAACTGTAAAATTTGCATTTTTTTCTTGATTATTCGGGACAAACAGTATAAAATAAAAACTGCAAAATAATAAAGCAATTTATTAAATAAAATTTCGGAGGTATAATCCAATGGTAAAAGTTGCTATTAATGGTTTCGGCCGTATCGGTCGTCTTGCTTTCCGCCAAATGTTCGGCGCTGAAGGCTACGAAGTAGTTGCAATCAACGATCTTACAAGTGCAAAGATGCTTGCTCATCTTCTTAAGTATGACTCATCACAGGGTAACTATGTTGCTCAGGGTCACACTGTTGATTTCCACGAGGGTGAAGGCGAGGACAACTACATTGTAGTTGACGGCAAGAAGATCGTTATTTACAAAATGCCAAACGCTGCTGACCTTCCTTGGGGTGAGCTTGGCGTAGATGTTGTTCTTGAGTGCACAGGTTTCTACACCTCTAAAGAAAAGGCTTCTGCTCACATTCAGGCAGGCGCTCGTAAGGTAGTTATTTCTGCTCCTGCAGGAAATGATCTTCCTACAATCGTTTACAATGTAAACCACGACACACTTACTGCTGAAGACACAGTTATTTCTGCTGCTTCTTGCACAACTAACTGTCTTGCTCCTATGGCAAAGGCTCTTAACGACTTTGCTCCTATCCAGAGCGGTATTATGTGCACAATCCACGCTTACACAGGCGATCAAATGATTCTTGACGGCCCTCAGAGAAAAGGCGACCTTCGTCGTGCTCGTGCAGGTGCTGTTAACATCGTTCCTAACTCAACAGGCGCTGCAAAGGCTATCGGTCTTGTAATTCCTGAACTCAACGGCAAACTTATCGGTTCTGCACAGAGAGTTCCTACCCCGACAGGTTCAACAACAATCCTTACAGCTGTTATCAAGACAGACAAGGAAGTTACTGTTGACGCTATCAACGCAGCTATGAAGTCTGAAGCTACTGAGTCATTCGGCTACAACGAAGACCTTATCGTTTCATCAGACATCGTTGGCATGAGATATGGCTCACTCTTCGATTCAACCCAGACAATGGTTCTCAAGGTTGCAGAAGACACATATGAGGTTCAGGTTGTTTCTTGGTATGATAACGAAAACTCATACACATCACAGATGGTTAGAACAATCAAGTACTTCTCAGAGCTTGGCTAATTAATAACCGAATAAATCAAGAGCCGCGAAGCGAATGCTTCGCGGCTTTTTTTGCTTGAACAATATGTGCAAAAATGGTATTATATAATATAATATTGTTTTAAATAGGTGAAACTTGTATGTCGGACAAAAAGATTGCAAAAAACAGAGCAAAAATGAACAAATATACAACCAAAGAAAAGGTGCTTATCAGTGCCTTGGTTTCGTTTGTCTTTTCCTTTATTATATTTTTGTTTAATCCAATAGACATTGTGGCTAACAATGCACAGGAATTTTCTTTTGCGCTCAGCGATATTATCGGCGGAGTTTTACTTTCGTTTTTTGCAAGCTTTGCGATTTTGTTTGCCGTTTTGATGATTTTTAACAAATACATTTTAAACATTATCACATCACTTTTGCTGTCCGTTTTTATATCGGATTACATATACAATCTGACTGTCGGCAAAGGCACGCTTGTATCGGGCGATGTCAGAATTGATTACGGCAAATCGACAACGATATTTTTAATCATAATAATTGCCGTTGCGTATGCGCTGTTTTTGACAGGTGTGCTGCTGAAAAACAAATGGAAAAATGTTTGCGCGTTTATATGTGTTTTACTTATCGCAATGAATTCGGCAACGCTTGTGTCGGATTTTGCGACAAAGGATTTTGTAAACAAAAACGGCACGACGATAAAATACGCCCTGTCCGAAAAAAATCTTTTCGGTGTATCTAAGAAGGAAAATATTGTGTATTTTCTTTTCGACAGATTTGACACAAAATATTATGACGAAGTTGTAAACGATAATCCGAACTATTTTTCAAAATCGCTTGACGGATTCACATATTTTGACAACGCTGTTTCGACATTCAGCCGAACATATCCTGCCGTTGCCGGACTGATTACCGGTGTGACTTATGACGGCAACACATCGTCAAACGAATATTTTAAAAAAGCATACACAACATCGCCGTTTTTAAAGGACTTAAAAAGCAACGGCTATGACATAAACATTTATGCAGACAGATATTATGAATATTCAGACGCGGAGTGCTTTAAGGACACCGTAAGCAATGCGACAAAAATCAACGGTTACACTCCGGACAAGACAAACATACTCAAATACCTGTTATCACTTTCAGACGCGCGCACAATTGCATGCAAAATGCCGACGCTTTTGTTCAAACATACAGCAAACGGAACTGTACTTACGCTCTCAAAACTTAACAGTAAAGATAAAATTTATCATGACGATGATGCAAAATTATACAAAAATCTGAAATCAAGCGGTTTGCATTACACAAACAGCGACAAAAATTACACCTTTATTTACCTTCACGGTACACACTCTCCGTACACACTTAATGCAGATGCGCAAAGAGTAAAATCCTCAACCTCAAAAGAGCAAACAATCGGCTCGTTTAAGATTATCGCAGACTATGTAGACCAAATGAAGAAACTCGGTGTATATGACAACTCAACAATTGTGATAACAGGCGACCACGGCTATCCGTACACAGACACCGAGCCCTTGCTTGAAAGCACTGACACTGGCACAAAAACAGCTGTTTTTGTTAAACCGAAATCATCAAAAACAAGCGGACTCAGTGTGAGCCATGCACCGGCATCGGTTGCCGACATTATACCGACAATTGTTAAAGACACCGGCATAAAAGCAAGCACCGATTACGGTGAAAGCCTCTTTGACATAGCACAAGACAGCGCAAGAAAGAGAATTTATTACCACTCAAGGCTTACCGGCAACAGCAAACTGATATTAGACAAATACACTATAACCGGCGATGCCGCAAACATAAAGAATTGGAAACTTGAAGAATCACGCGATACAAATCAAGCTTGGTATTAATCGGGAGAGAACATGGAATACATAGCAAAACCGCTCGGATATATAATTAAATTTTGCTACGAGCTTTTGTCAAACTACGGATTGGCGATAGTCCTTTTTACATTTATAACAAAAATCGTTTTGTTTCCAATCTCGTTGTGGACTCACAAAAACTCGCTTAATTTGATAAAAATTCAGCCAAAGCTTAACAGAATCAAAGCAAAATACTACGGCGAAAAAGATAAAATATCAGACGAGCAATTAATTTTGTATAAGCAGGAGCACTACCATCCGCTGCTTGGTCTTGTGCCGATGATAATACAGCTTTTCCTGCTTATGTGCGTTATTCAAATAATATATAATCCGTTAACAAATGTTCTCTCGCTTGACCAAGGCACCGTTAAACAAATAATCGACTCTGTTTGCAAAGGCACCGCAATTGATTCTGACTCAAACGCAGTACAGCTTTTTGCGGTAAGAGAAATTCAAAACGGATTTTCAACCGGTTTGTCGGACGGCACAAAAGCGGCAATTGATGCGCTCAATATGAAATTCTGCGGCTTTGATTTGTCTGCAACTCCTTTTTCGGCAGGCGGAATAATGTATGCCGTGCCGATTTTAGCAGGGCTTTCGGCACTTGCACTTTGCCTGTTTCAAAACATAAAAAATCCGCTTCAGGCTGAGCAATCAAAGCTTGAACAAATAGGCACAAACGCCGTTTCAATTTTGATTTCGCTGATTTTGGGAGGTTTTGTTCCCGCCGGAGTCGGTTTATATTGGATATGCAGTAACATTTTCACTATGGCACAACAGCTGATACTCAACGCCGTAATGAACCCTAAAAAGCACATTGATTACGCCGAGCTTGAGGCAAGCAAGGCAGAACTTGAAAAAATATCGTCAATAGGCTCAACAAATTCGCCGAAACGCGGAAGCGAGCCTTATAAACGCGAAAAGGCTGACTGCAAACGATTTTTTTCAATCGAAAACAAGCACCTTGTAATTTATGCCGAAAACGGCGGATTTTACAAATATTTTGAAAGAATTATCAAATATCTATTGAATAATTCAAACATCATCGTGCATTACATAACAAGCGACCCCAACGACAATGTTTTCAACTTGCAAAAGGAAAACAAAAATTTTCGCGCGTATTTCATAGGCGAAAAAAAGATGGTGACCGTTTTTATGAAAATGGACGCCGATATTGTTCTTATGACAACGCCGGACCTTGAAACATATTATTACAAACGCTCATATGTCAAAAAAGACATTGAATATATCTACACAGTTCACGGTCCGATGAGCACGCATATGGTAATGAACAAAGGGTGTCTTGACCATTTTGACACGATTTTTTGTGTCGGCGATTTCCAAATTCCCGAAATCCGCAAGCAGGAGGAGCTTTACAATCTGCCCAAAAAGGAGCTTGTTGTGTGCGGATACGGATTTTTGGAAACACTCCAAGAAAGATATGACGCATCGGAAAAGCGCACAGACGGCACGCCGAAAATTTTGATTGCGCCGTCTTGGCAGGAGGACAACATACTTGACAGTTGTATCGACAATTTGCTTGACGCATTGCTCGGCAAGGGATATAATGTTGTTGTCAGACCGCATCCGGAATACAAAAAAAGATATCCCAATCGACTTGATGCAATCGTTGAAAGATACAGCGGTTATGATAAAGGCGATTTATCGTTTGAACTTGACTTTTCCGGCAGCGAATCAATTTATAATTCTGATATAGTAATCACCGATTGGTCGTCAACCTGTTTTGAATTTTCATATGTAACACTGAAGCCGTGCATTTTTATTGACACACCGCCGAAAATCTACAACAAAGACTACAAAGAAATCGGAATAGAGCCGCTTGAGCTTAAGCTCCGTGATCTTATCGGCAAGCGGTTTGCGCCGAATGAATTTGACAGTTTATCCGACACAATCGACAAAATGCTTGTTTCAAAGGCGGAATACACCGACAAAATTCGCGAAATCCGCACAAAATATGTTGCAAACTACGGCAAAAGCGGTGAGATTGCAGGAAAATACATAATAAACAAACTAATCCTAAAACAAAAGGAGAAGAAAAATGATAAATCCAAATAATCTATATATTGACCCATCAGTAATGAGCTATGCCCTGCAATTTGTTGTTGCCGGTGTTGTTACCGTTGGCGCAATAGTCGGCATTGTTGTCAGAAAAACAAAGAAGAAAATAAAAAAGACACTCAATATAGAAGAAAAAAAAGAAATTGAGGACGATATTGTTGATTTTTCCGACTCGGCAAGTGAGAACGAACAAGACAAATAATATCGCTCAAATCAAATTGAAATCCGCCAAGCGACACATTGCAAACAATGCCAATTGCTTTTTGCAATATGTCCTTTGGCGGATTTTTATTGTGGCAAGTAACGCACAGTTTAATTTTTCACAAAGTAAAAGCCTGTCGGCGCCAAAGTGCCGACAGGCTTTGTTTTGCTGTATATTATTTGAAAAACAAATAACTGTTTTAAGCGATTAGTCCATTTCTGCAATAGCAGCCTGAGCGGCAGCAAGTCTTGCGATCGGAACTCTAAACGGTGAGCATGATACATAATCAAGACCGATCTTGTGGCAGAACTCAACAGATGAAGGATCGCCGCCGTGCTCACCGCAGATACCGCAGTGGAGTGAAGGACGGGTAGCCTTACCGTTTTCAACAGCCATCTTCATAAGCTGACCAACGCCAACCTGATCAAGCTTTGCAAACGGATCGTTTTCAAAGATCTTCTTGTCATAATAAGCATCAAGGAACTTACCTGCATCGTCACGGCTGAAGCCGTAAGTCATCTGAGTAAGGTCGTTAGTACCGAAGCAGAAGAACTCAGCTTCCTTAGCGATATCGCCTGCTGTAAGAGCAGCACGAGGAATCTCAATCATAGTACCAACTTCATACTTCATATCAATGCCTGCTGCTGCGATTTCCTCATCGGCAGTTGCAACAACGATGTCCTTAACATACTTAAGCTCTTTAGTGTCGCATGAAAGCGGAATCATAATTTCAGGAGCAACTGTCCAATCAGGATGAGCCTTTTGAACATTGATTGCTGCACGAATTACGGCTCTTGTCTGCATCTTTGCAATTTCAGGATATGTAACTGCAAGACGGAGTCCACGGTGACCCATCATTGGGTTGAACTCGTGAAGAGAAGCGATGATAGCTTTAATATCCTCTACCGACTTGCCTTGAGCCTTTGCAAGTTTCTCAATGTCAGCCTCTTCTGTAGGAACAAACTCATGAAGCGGAGGATCGAGGAAACGGATAGTAACCGGGCAACCCTCAAGTGCTTCGTAAAGCTTTTCAAAGTCGCCCTGCTGATAAGGAAGAATCTTATCGAGAGCAGCTTCTCTCTCTTCTACTGTGTCTGAACAAATCATTTCACGGAATGCAGCGATTCTGTCTTCCTCGAAGAACATATGCTCTGTACGGCAAAGACCGATACCTTCTGCACCAAGCTCTCTTGCTTTCTTTGCATCTGCAGGAGTGTCGGCATTTGTGCGAACCTTGAGCTTTCTGTACTTGTCAGCCCAGCCCATAATTCTGCCGAATGTGCCTGCGATTTTAGCGTCAACAGTCGGGATAACACCGTCATAAATGTTACCGGTTGAACCGTCGATTGAAATGTAGTCGCCCTCGTGGAATTCCTTGCCTGCGAGAGTGAACTTCTTGTTTTCTTCATCCATGTTGATGTCGCCGCAACCTGATACACAGCATGTACCCATACCACGAGCAACAACGGCAGCGTGTGATGTCATACCGCCGCGAACGGTAAGAATACCTTGAGCGGCCTTCATACCTGTAATATCCTCCGGTGATGTTTCAAGACGAACAAGGATAACCTTTTCGCCCTTTTCGTTCCAAACCTCTGCGTCCTCAGCTGTGAATACAACCTTACCGCAAGCAGCACCCGGAGATGCGCCGAGACCCTTGCCCATAGGAGTTGCTTTCTTAAGAGCAGCAGCATCGAACTGTGGGTGAAGGAGTGTGTCAAGGTTACGAGGATCAATCATAGCAACAGCTTCAGCCTCAGACTTGTGGCCTTCATCTACGAGGTCGCAAGCGATTTTGAGAGCAGCCTGAGCAGTTCTCTTACCGTTACGGCATTGAAGCATATAAAGCTTTTTGTTTTCAACTGTGAATTCCATATCCTGCATATCATGATAGTGATTTTCGAGGATGTCGCAAACCTTAATGAAGTCTGCATAAGCTTCAGGGAATTCTTTTTCCATTTGAGCGATCGGCATAGGAGTACGAACACCTGCAACAACATCTTCGCCCTGTGCGTTGATGAGGAACTCACCCATAAGCTTGTTTTCACCGGTTGCAGGGTCACGAGTGAATGCAACACCTGTACCTGAATTGTTGTTTAAGTTACCGAATACCATAGGCATTACATTAACTGCAGTACCCCATGAATACGGAATATCGTTATCACGACGATATACATTTGCACGAGGGTTGTCCCATGAACGGAAAACAGCCTCGATAGCGAGCTTGAGCTGCTCAACAGGGTCGGACGGGAAGTCTTCGCCGAGCTGCTTCTTGTACTCTGCCTTGAACTGCTCTGCAAGGTCCTTGAGGTCTGCTGCTGTCAAATCAACATCGTATTTAACGCCCTTTTCCTCTTTCATCTTGTCGATGAGTTGTTCAAAATACTTCTTGCCTACTTCCATAACTACATCAGAGAACATCTGGATGAATCTTCTGTATGAGTCATATACGAAACGCTCGAAAGCAGGATCTGAGTTGCCTGCGATCATAGCAGCAACTACATCGTCATTAAGACCGAGGTTAAGGATTGTATCCATCATGCCCGGCATAGAAGCTCTTGCGCCTGAACGAACAGATACAAGGAGCGGATTTGTGTGATCGCCGAACTTTTTGCCATTGATCTCTTCCATCTTGGCAACGCCCTGCATAACCTGACCCATAATTTCGTCATTAATCTTGCGGCCGTCTTCGTAATACTGAGTACAAGCCTCGGTAGTTACAGTGAAGCCCTGCGGTACAGGAAGACCGATTTTAGTCATCTCTGCAAGGTTTGCACCCTTACCGCCAAGCAAGTTACGCATGGTCATGTCGCCTTCTTCAAACATGTAAACCCATTTGTTTGCCATTTGTGAGTTACCTCCATTAAATAATATACAAATTTTGGTTTATGCTAAAGGGATAAACACACTTCTTCAGCATAATGCAACAGTATTGTAACACACGGCGAATAAAAATACAAACATTTTTTGTTAATTTTGGTGTTATTGGGTAAAATATATTGAAAAATTTTTTATTTTGTTGCATAATTAGTGTATCAAACTAAAAATTATCAATTTTTTATAAATATTTAAGGAGTAAAGCTATGAAATCGGCAATTATTCTTGCAGGCGGCAAAGGCACGCGAATGAAAAGCGACAACCCAAAGGTAATGTGCGAGGTTATTTTTGAACCGATGATAAGCCATGTTGTCAGAGAGGTTAAGCGCGCAGGCATTGAGAGCATTTGCGTAATCACGGGATATAAGCACGAAATTGTTGAAAACTATCTTAAGACAATTGACGAAAACATTGCGACCGCACTTCAGGAGCCGCAACTCGGCACGGGTCACGCCGTAATGCAGGCAAGGGAGTTTATAAAGCAACACGAGGGCGACGATGTTTTGATTTTGAACGGCGACGGTCCGCTGATGGATGCCGAAACAATCAACAAGGCATACGATTATCACAAAAAAAACAAAAATGCGATAACACTTGTCAGCGCGATTGTTGAGGACACAAACGGCATCGGCCATATCAAGCGCGACGAAAACGGCACGCTTTTGAGAATTGTGGAGCACAAGGACGCAACAGACGAGGAAAAGAAAATCAGCGAATCAAACGCAGGCACATATTGGTTTGACGCCAAAGAACTGCTCTATGCGCTTGACAACATCACAAACAACAATGTTCAAAACGAGTATTATTTGACCGACAGCCTTGAAATTTTAATCGCAAAAGGTTGCAACGCAGGCGCATATATCTGTGAAAACAACGAAACCGTTTTGGGAGCAAATGACAGAAAACAGCTTAATATTTTGAACAATATTATGCGCAGAAACATTAACGACAGGCATATGCTCAACGGTGTTGATATTCCATGCACCGACGGTGTTATGATAGGCGCCGATGTTGAAATCGGCAACGGCACAAGAATTTTGCCAAATACAATCATAATCGGAAAAACCGTAATCGGCGAAAATTGCACAATCGGGCCGAATTCATACATTGATTCGTCTGTTATCGGCAACGATGTTGTGCTTGACAACAGCAAAATTCTTGACTCGACAATTGAGGACGGCGCAGACTGCGGTCCGTTTGTCAAGGTAAGAGCAAAATCGGTGCTTAAAAAGGGCGTGCACATAGGCAACTTTGTCGAGGTGAAAAACTCAATCGTCGGCGAAGGCACAAAGAGCGCACACCTGACATATATCGGCGACAGCGATGTTGGCTCGGGCGTTAATTTCGGATGCGGAACCGTCACCTGCAACTATGACGGAAAAAACAAGACCCGTTGCACAATCGGCGACGGCGCATTTATCGGTTGCAACACAAATCTTATCGCACCGGTTAATGTCGGCGACAGGGCATACATTGCCGCAGGCTCAACCATTACGGACGATATTCCGGGCGACGCATTATCGATTGCAAGAGCAAGACAGGTAAATAAGGAGGGTTGGGTTACCGAGAAAAAACCCTATAAAGAAAAGTAATGAAAAGAGAAAAAGTTTGCAAAATTTTTTGCATTATTCTTTCAATTGTGATTATTGCGGCATCGTTTGCCGGATGCAGTGAAAAATCAAACGGCTCTGACGATGAAAGCAAAACCACAACCACAACAACCACTACCACCACTACCACCACTACGGAAAATTTGGAAACAACATTTCCCGAAACGGCGACACAAAAGGTATATGAGGGCTTAAAAAAGGACTCCGACGGCGATTATCCCTACAAACTCGCCGAATACACCTCGACATATGCCGCAAGCAATAAAACGAGAACGGAAAACCTAAAGGTTTCGGCAGACAAAATCAACAACATTTGTATTCCCGAAGAGAAGGTATTTTCGTTTAACCAAACTGTCGGCAAGCGCACCGTTACGGCAGGCTACGAGTCGGCAAAGGTAATCAAGGACGGCGAATTTGTTGACGGGCTCGGCGGCGGAGTGTGTCAGGTCAGCTCAACAATTTTTGAGTGCGTTTTGCGCGCAAATGTTGAAATTGTGGCACGCACAAACCACACGCTTGAAATAGGATATGTTCCGCTCGGCGGCGACGCAACCGTGCAGTGGAACAGCAAGGATTTCAAATTCAAAAACACGCTCGGCACGGATTTGCGTCTGAAAATGACATGCTCCGGGGGCAAACTCACCTGCTCCGTTTGGTCAAAGAAAAAGATTGATGTCGGCGATGTGAAAATAAAAATCGCCTCGTCAAACGGCGCTTACACCCTGACAAGAACAGTAAACGGCAAGCAAAATTACCGCACAACAAGCAAATATAAAAAAGCAAAATGATTTAGGGGCGAACTGTGTTCGCCCCTTTTTATGCACATATATTTCCATTGGTTTCATTATACATATATAAATTAACCATTAACAAGGGAAAATAATGATAGGTGCTGCAAACAAAAAAGCGACGAAAACCGTCGCTTTTGCTTTGTCTTATATTACTGTATAATGGGTATAATCAAAAATCAAGTTCACAGCGCAGCTCGTCACGATCCCTGCCAAGAACGAATGCAAGCTCGTCAACCACAACACTGATACAGCCGCGCAAAAATCTTTCGTCGGTTGCGTAAAGGCGCTTTCCGAGTGCTTTTTGCTTTGCCTCGTGGTCTTTGATTGCTTTGATAAGGTGCACTTTTTCCTTGCGTGTGCCGCCTTTATAGATTTTGTCAAACAATTGCTTGCGCTCGCTTGGATTTGTTATCCATTCAAGCGGATTTGCGGTTTTGACATATTCGCACAAATCAAGCGCCTCACTTTCTGTGAGCGACGGATTGATATGCACCTTTTCGCTGTCGTAATCCTGCGGTATGTAATAGGTTGACATTTCATCAAAAATCGGCACTAATACAAAATAATTTCGTTTGTCGCGATCAAAAACTTTTTCCTCTACATCAGTAATTCTGCAAATTCCTTTGGTTGAATACACTACACAATCGCCGATTTTTAATTTATCGTGTGACACGATTTTCCCTCCTTTTAAATTAAGACACTTATATCCGTCTTATATATTATACCACATTTGTATAAAAAATGTAAGGATAAAATTTTGGCTTTGTTTATGATATTGACAAGCACTGCGGAAAAATATAAAATATTAATCAGCAAAACTTATTACGGAGCAAAAAAATGAGCGAATTTAAAGTAATTGAAATAAAAAAATCCGTTTTTGAAAACAACGACCGCGAGGCTGACAAGGTCAGAGAACAGCTTAAAAAGGACAGAACCTTTTTGCTCAACCTTATGTCATCGCCGGGCTCGGGAAAAACAACAACACTTAAAGCAACAATCGCCGCACTTAAAAATGAATACAAAATCGGCGTAATGGAGGCTGACATTGACTCTGATGTTGACGCAAAAGCAATCAGCGAAACCGGCGCAAAATCAATCCAGCTTCACACGGGCGGAATGTGCCACCTTGACGCAGGAATGACAAAACAGGGGCTTGAAAGTTTTGACGCAAACGAGTTTGATTTTGTTGTGCTTGAAAATGTGGGCAACCTTGTGTGCCCTGCCGAGTTTGATACAGGCGCAAGCAAAAACGCAATGATTTTGTCAGTGCCGGAGGGCGACGATAAGCCGCTTAAATATCCGCTTATGTTCACCGTCAGCGATGTTGTTTTGATTAATAAAATCGACACGAAATCGGTCTTTGATTTTGATGACGAGGCAGTGGTTAAGAGAATCAAAAAGCTCAACCCGAATGCCGAAATATTTTTTATTTCTGCCAAAACGGGCGAGGGAATCGACGCTTGGGCAGATTGGCTCAGACGCGAAATTGACACATGGAATAAATAATGCACGAATTGGGGCTTGTTTATCAGGTTGTAAAAGCGGTTGACGAGGTTAAAGCGGAACAAAATCTGACCGAAATCGACGCCATAACGCTTGAAGTCGGCGAAATGACGGATGTTGTGCCGAAATATCTCGAAGAGGCGTGGGAGGTTGCACGACATTCAACCGATTATCCGAACGCCAAAATGATTGTTGAAGTAATTAAGGCGCAGGCGCGTTGCAAATCATGCGGCAAAACGGATTTTGTGCGCAATATCGGGTTTAAGTGCCCGATCTGCAAATCAACCGATTTTGAAATCCTTTGCGGAAAAGAATTTAATATAAAAAGCATAACGGCTAAATAACAAACCGACACGATGCGTGTAATGCGCAATGTGTCGGTTTGTTGTTATATTATATTACATTAATATATGCACACGCCGTAGGGGCGACCTGCGGTCGCACGAAGTCAGCGACAATGTCAAAGCAAAAAACAAAAGCGACGATTTCTCGTCGCTTTTTGATGTGATTTTATTTCTTTGCGCGGTTTTCGGCTTTAAGGCGCAATTCCTTGTTGAGAATTGTTTTTCTGAGGCGAATTGATTGAGGAGTGACCTCCAAAAGCTCATCATCAGCCAAAAATTCCATGCTTTGTTCGAGCGAAAGTGTTGTCGGCGGAACAAGTTTGAGCGCTTCGTCCGAGCCGCTTGCACGAGTGTTTGTGACATGCTTTTTCTTGCAGACATTGCAAACAATATCCTCGTCCTTTGCACATTCGCCGACAATCATGCCCTCGTAAACCTCTACGCCGGGGCCTACAAAAAGTCTGCCTCTGTCCTGAGTGTTCCAAAGACCGTAGCCTGTTGTTGTGCCTGTTTCGTGAACAACGATTGAGCCGCGACTTCTTGTTTGAATTTCGCCCTTATACGGCTCATAGCCGCTGAAAAGCTGATTCATAATGCCGTTGCCGTTTGTGTCGGTAAGGAATTCACTTCTGTAACCGATAAGTCCCCTTGACGGAATTTTAATCTCAAGGTGAGTCATACCGGTTGAGCGAGTGTCCATATTTTGGATTTCGCCCTTGCGTGAGCAAAGTTTTTCCATAACAGAGCCGACATATTCCTCCGGCACCTCGATAATCGCAATTTCCATAGGCTCAAGTGTTTCGCCGGTTTTTGAGTCCTTTTTAAAGATAACCTGCGGACGCGAAACCTGAAATTCATAATTTTCGCGGCGCATTGTTTCAATAAGAATAGAAAGATGAAGCTCGCCTCTGCCCGAAACCTTAAAGGTGTCCATTGAATCGGTTTCTTCAACGCGCATTGAAACATTTGTTTCAACCTCTTTGAAAAGTCTGTCGCGGAGGTTACGCGAAGTGACATATTTGCCCTCTCTGCCTGCAAACGGAGAATCGTTGACGATGAAGTTCATGCTTATTGTAGGCTCGTCAATTTTAACAAACGGAAGCGGCTCGATGCAGTCGGGGTCGCACGCTGTTTCGCCGATATTAAGGTCGGGGATTCCGGCAACGCAAACAAGGTCACCGAATGTTGCCTCTTGGCACTCAACTCTTTTGAGTCCCTCAAACTGATAAATTTTTGAAAATCTTACATTCTCCTGCGTGCCGTCCTGCCTGCAAAGAACATAAGGATTGCCGTGCTTAATTGTGCCCCTTTGAACTCTGCCGACACCGATTCTGCCAACATAATCGTCATACTCGAGCGAGCAGAAAAGGATTTGTGCAGGTCCCTCGGGGTCGCCGCTCGGTGACGGAATGTTTTCAAGAATTGCGTCGAGAAGCGGACGCATATCGCCCGAACGCACATTCGGGTCGAGGCTTGAATAGCCGTCTCTTGCGCTTGCGTAAACAACAGGGAAGTCGATTTGGTCATCGTCGGCGCCAAGCTCGATAAACAAGTCGAGCACCTCGTCTACAACCTCTTCGGGTCTTGCGCCCTCACGGTCAACCTTGTTGACTACAACGAGCGGTGTTTTTTTGAGCGCGAGTGCCTTTTTAAGCACAAATCTTGTTTGCGGCATGCAACCCTCAAACGCATCGACAAGGAGCAAAACGCCGTCAACCATTGTCAAAATACGCTCAACCTCACCGCCGAAATCGGCGTGGCCCGGGGTGTCAACGATATTGATTTTTGTGTCCTTATAATGGATAGAAGTGTTTTTTGAAAGAATTGTGATTCCGCGCTCTTTTTCAAGATCATTTGAATCCATAACCCTTTCCTGCACCACCTCGTTGTCACGGAAAATGCCGCTTTGATGGAGCATTTCGTCAACAAGTGTTGTTTTGCCATGGTCAACATGGGCGATGATTGCAATGTTTTTAATATTCTTTCTTTCTGCCAATTTTCTCACCTTGATTATTTCTTTTTATTAAATGTGTCACGCATTGCAACTGTTTTGTTGAATACGATTTTTCCGTCTGTTGTATCCTTGTCGGTGCAGAAAAAACCGATGCGCATAAACTGATATTTGTCGCCCGGTTTTGTATCGGCAAGCGATTTTTCGCAATAAGCCTCAACCTCTACGAGAGAATCGGGGTTGAGATTATCCTCAAACGAGCTGACGCCTTCCTCGTCGCTCGGGTTTTCAACATCAAAAAGTCTGTCATACATTCTGACAGTCGCTTTAACATTGTCTGCTGCGGAAACCCAATGAATTGTGCCGCGCACCTTTCTTCCGTCGGGGGTGTCACCGCCGAACGATTCGGGGTCGTACGTGCAGTGAACACAGGTAACCTCGCCGTTTTCATCGGTGTCATATCCGGTGCAGGTCACATAGTAGCCTTTGTAAAGGCGAACTTCGTTGCCGGGATAAAGTCGCTTATACTTCTTAATCGGCTCAACCATAAAGTCGCCCTTTTCAATCCAAAGCTCTTTGGTAAACGGGATTTTTCTCGAGCCGTATTCGGGGTGGTCGGGGTGATATTCTACCTCGAGAATGTCTGTTTTATCCCCGGGATAATTGTCAATCACAAGCTTAAGCGGGTCAACAACGCTCATAACCCTTGCGGAGTTTTTGTTTAGGTTGTCGCGAACACAGCTTTCAAGAAGTGCAAAATCAACAACGCTGTATGCCTTTGAAACGCCGATTTTTTCGCAGAAATCGCGGATTGCCTCGGCAGGATAGCCGCGGCGGCGCATACCGCTGATTGTAGCCATACGCGGATCGTCCCAGCCGTCAACAATATTGTCCTGAACAAGTTTAAGGCATTTTCTCTTTGATGTGAGAGTGTAGTTGAGGTTAAGACGAGCGAACTCGATTTGGCGCGGCTTTTCGCCGTCGATACACTCGTTGCAGAACCAATTGTAAAGCGGACGGTGATTTTCAAATTCGAGTGAGCAAAGGGAGTGTGTAACCTTTTCTGCGGCGTCCGAAAGCGGATGCGCAAAATCGTACATCGGGTAAACACACCACTTGTCGCCCGTTCTGTGATGATGAGCGTACATGATACGGTAAATAATCGGGTCGCGCATATTAAGGTTTGGCGACGACATATCTATTTTTGCCCTCAAAACCTTTGTGCCTGCTTCAAACTCGCCGTTTGTCATACGAGCGAAAAGGTCGAGATTTTCTTCAACGCTTCTGTCGCGATACGGCGAATTTTTGCCCGGCTCGGTGAGCGTACCCCTGTATTCTCTGATTTCGTCAGGCGAAAGGTCATCGACATAAGCCTTGCCCTTTTTGATGAGCTTGATTGCGCAATCGTAGATGAAGTCGAAATAATCGCTTGCAAAATAAACATTGTCCCAATCAAAGCCGAGCCACTTAATATCTTCCTCAATCGCCTCGACATACTCGGTGTCCTCTTTGACGGGGTTGGTATCGTCAAGACGGAGGTTGCAAACGCCGTTGTATTTGTTTTTCACGCCGAAGTTGATGCAAATTGCCTTTGCGTGTCCGATATGCAAATAGCCGTTTGGCTCGGGAGGGAAACGGGTTTGAACTCTTGAATAAACACCGTCTTTTAAATCCTCGTCAATAAAATCGTGGATAAAGTTTGAGGTGATTTCTGTTTCTTCGGTTTTGTTTTCAATCGCCATTATTTAGCCTCCCTGTAATATTCAAGTGCGGCTGAAAGCCTGCTTTGAACAGTGCTCTCGCCTAAAAGTTTTGTGATGGAATAAAGGTCCGGTGTGTTTGTTCTGCCTGTGAGGGCAACACGAACGATTGTCGAAACGTCGCCGACATGACCGTCAAACGCCTCCGGGTTTGATTTGTATTCTTTAACATTCGGTGTGCAGTTTACCAAAGGGCAAAGTTCTTTCATTCTTGCAAACCAAGTGTCCTTATCATCGTCGAGATTAACGACATCTTTGTATTTTTCAAGCACCTTAACGGCAAGCTCGGGTGTTGCGTTGCCTGTCAGGTCAAAGCACGGGGTAAATGTTTCGTCATACATATAGCTGAGATAATCCGAAACATCGCTCCATTTTGCAATATCCTTTCTCGGCTTTTTGCCCTCGCGGTCGATATTGAGAATGTCGACTGCCTTTTGCTCATCCTGCTCAAAAAGCGATGCAAGTTGCGGATTGTATCCTTTAGCCCACGCATACGAAAGCTCAAACACCTTTTGCGCCGGCATTTTGGAAATAACATTTTTTGAAACATCGGTCAGCTTGACAAAATCAAATAACGCTCCCGACGCGCTCATTTTTTTGAGGTTAAACGGGAAATCCGACAGCGGTGCGTTTTGATTTGCACGGCGCCAATCCTCAAAATTGGAGTTCAAAAGGGTTAAAATATATTCGTTAACCGACTCTGCCGGGAAACCTACTTCGTCATAGTAACTTACGGCAGCCTCGGGGTCCTTACGCTTCGAAAGCTTGCGCTTTCCGCCGTTTTCTTCTTTCATAATCGGAGCAATGTGCGCATATTTTACCGGCTTGAAGCCAAGCACCTTGAAAAGCTGAAGATGGAGCGGCACAGATGCAATCCACTCGTCACCTCTTGTGACATGTGTGGTGCGCATCAAATGGTCGTCAACAGCGTGAGCAAAGTGATAAGTCGGAATGCCGTCTGTTTTGAGCAAAACGACATCAATCACATTTTCGGGCATTTCGATTTTGCCCTTAATCATATCGTCAAAATAGCATTTTTTGTTAATATCGCCGGGCGATTTAAGGCGGAGAGTCCACGGCATACCACCCTCAATGTTGGCTTTGATTTGCTCAAAGGTGAGATTGCGGCATTTTGCATATTTGCCGTAGTAGCCCTTAATGTCCTCGCCCTCCTGGCTGTTGCGGATTTGCTCAATCTCCTCTGCGGTGCAAAAGCAGGGATAAGCCAAGTCGCGCTTAACAAGGTCCTTTGCATACGCCTGATAAATTTCTTTTCTGTGACTTTGATAATACGGACCGTAGTCACCGATTTCCTTGTCCTCGGCAACAACGCCCTCATCGGCATTGATGCCGTAAACCGACAGCCCCTTGAGCATTGCGCCCACTGCACCGTCAACCTTGCGCTTTTGGTCGGTATCCTCAACGCGAACGAAAAACACGCCGTTTGTGTTTTTTGCGGTGAGATATGAGGCAACGCATGTAAAAAGGTTGCCGAAATGCAAATATCCGGTTGGACTCGGCGCAAAGCGAGTAACTCTTGCGCCCTCTTTCAAATCCCTCGAGGGATATAATTTTTCGTAATAATCGGGAGTTTTGTCAATATCGGGGAACAAAAAATCCGCGAGAATTTCTCTTTCTGTCATAGCAACATAACCTCAAACTAAAATATTTCATAATATTATTGCATAAATTGAAATAATATTCAATATAAATTATAAATTAATATTTTTATATTTACAAAAAATAATCCTTGACTTGCGCCGTTTTTTGTGCAATAATATACTATCGTAACAAGTAAATCGAGGTGTGGCTCAGTTTGGTAGAGCGCTGCGTTCGGGACGCAGAGGCCGCAGGTTCAAGTCCTGTCACCTCGACCAAAAGACCTTAGAAGGCGAAAAGCTTCCTAAGGTCTTATTTTTTGCCTGGATTTGGCTTAAATAACTGCGTTTTATCTGATTTGATGATATATTAAAGAGAAAATTTTATCAAATATGCAAAAAAGGCTTCTGCCCAAAGCAGGGCAAAAGCCTTAAAAATTATGCGATTTTTAGGTTTAGTTGCAAGCCAAGGGGAACTATTCCCACTCGCTCAATTCGATCATTTACTAAACTTTTTTGTTTAGTAAATATTTTGTTTTTATACAGATAATCTAACTGTTTTTACTGAGTTTTTGTAACTCAAAGTTTACAGTATCAAAACAGTATCACCATCTGCCATATCGTTTGTATTGTATCATAGGTGCATACCGAAGTCAACACTTTAAAGCGATAAAGCTATCTTTTATATCTGTTTAATTGCCGTTTATATAATTATATCTATAATTGCATGGCTATTTTTCAAAAAATGTTGTATTTTATTAAAAATATTGCTATAATAAATTTGCGTACAAATTTTGATAACTGTACGCAGAAAGTTGGTGAGCCGTTGTCTAAAGAAAAAATTGCAAAAAATGTTTTTCAAAATGTTGGCGCAATCGCAAAAACTTCCGATTTTAAAAATGTGGGACTTACAAATTATGATATTGCAAAATTGTGCAAAGATGGTGTTATCGAGAGAACACGAAATGGCTTTTACCAACTTCCTAATAATTACAACATAAGTGAAGAACAGCTAATATCAAATTTATTACCTTATGGAACAGTTTGCGTTGAATCGGCTTTGTTTCATTATGGATACAGTGACTTTACTCCAAGAGAATGGTCGATAGCAGTTCCTCGAACTTACAGAAATCAAATTTCAAATATCCAAGAAGTGCCTATCAAAGCATATTATGTTCAAAAGAATATAATTGAACTTGGAAGAACAATAGGTGATTTTAACGGTGTAACACTCCCTGTTTACGACCGTGAAAGGACTATTTGCGACTGTTTTAAGTATCGCACAAAGCTTGATAGCGAAACATTTAATAAAGCACTTAATGCATATGTTTCGGACGATAAAAAGAATCTTTTAAATCTTTCAAAATATGCTAAAGAAATGCATGTATATACAAAAATGATGAGTGTTATGGAGGTGTTGCTGAATGGCTGATATTGCCGCATCTGTACTTACAAGATTAAAAAATAAAGCGAAAGAAACCGGTCGAAGCTATCAGCTGTGTATGCAGCTGTTTTGCCAAGAAGAATTTTTACGCCGGTTGCAAAATTCAAAATATGCAGATAATTTAGTACTTAAGGGTGGACTATTTATCTATTCAATAACTGACTTTGACAGCAGAGTTACAGTAGATGTAGATTTTCTTCTGAAAAAATTACCAAACACACCTGAACAACTTCGTACAATCCTTGAAGAAATTATAGCTATAGATACCGGAAATAACTTTATAACATTTGAAATTAAAAATGTTTCACCTATTTCAGTCGCAAAGAAATATGCCGGAATCAGTGCCTCTATTGTTGCACACATCAAAAACACACGAACTCCTTTTAGTATTGATTTCGGTGTTGGTGATGTAATTGTACCAAATCAAGAAAAAAGATCAATTCCTACACAGTTAAAAGATTTTCCTTCACCAATCATAAATACATATTCGCTTGAAACAACCATTGCGGAAAAGCTCGATGCAATATTAGACCTTATGGAATTCTCAAGCAGAATGAAGGATTACTACGACATTTATTATCTTGCAAATAAATTTGATTTTAACGGTAAAACATTAACAGAAGCATTAAAAAGAACATTTGAAAATCGTGGTCATAGCTTTACTATTGAACAATTTGATCGGATAACTGCTTTTGCTGATGATGAAGAAATGCAAAAGAAATGGAAAGCTTTCTGTCGAAAAATTAATACAAAGACAGCTGACTATAACACAGTATTAAGAACTATAAAAACTTTCTTGACCGAACCATTTACAGCGGCTGTTATAGGTGAAAAATTTACTGAAAAATGGTCTGTTACTGATGGCATGTGGATATTATAGGAGGAATCGTATTATGAGTAATCTAAACCAAAAGTCATTTGATAATGCGTCTTTGATTAAAGACATTACAGAAAGAGATAACATTATTCGTAATTATCAATTATATGGTTTTTTAGATAGGGACGACGCTATTAAAAAAATTATGGAATTAAGAAGAAGCGATAACGACGTGGCAACAGTCACTTCTATAAATCTTTCCGTATCTTCAATTCCTTTTAATCAGTCAACAAACGATCAGATCGTTGGAGAACTTGCTATGCAGAAAGATATTTTGGAATCAAAGTTATCTGCACTACAATAAAAGCAAACAAGAAATAATATAGAGCTTGTCAAACTTGACTAATTACAGCGAAATCAGTAGCATTTGAAATTAAATCTTTTGACATAAATTCACCCTTTCAACGCTTATATGTAACCCATTTCTTGACAATGGTCTGCTATAGCTTTTTTGAAATCTTTTAATTTTGCTTGATACCCTCTGTGGGCTGTAATCAAACTGCTAACGCTCATCTCATTACAAACAAGCAATTCATTCACGGATAGCTTAAATGATTGGATCATCTGCTCGGAAATGACATCTTTGGGATCATCATATCCATCATATTCGCCATGGCAAAAACTCAATAATACCTCAGAAAACCACTTGCGGATAAGCTTGTCCATGCATCTGTGAATACACGACATGGAACTGAGGACACTAGTAGCTTTAGCATCAAACCCATCTTCCGTCAATATTTCAAACTTTCCGGATGCGTGCGCCATTTCGTTTCTCGTATCAACCAAATCACTAACAACAGAAATCTGAGAACGGTCCAATTCTATGATCCTGAACAACCTTGCAATATCTTTTTCTGGAATTAAGCTATATGCAAATATTGAATCCGCATCTTCGATTTTTAGATCTCTTTCTCGTCCATTGTACGGGCGTGCAAATACGATAGCATCTTTGTAGCGTTCTGGCTCAATTTGCCCGATTTTCCACGCCGTACAATAGATATAGGTCATATAAAGAAGATGCAGACCAAAATACGCAAACTGATATTGTCCATATTTGTAGTTTACCGCAATGAGATTGGTAATGTTCTGGATGTAATTGATTACATCCTCTTCATCGGTTGGATCAATAGGAAGATAATTCAGTATTTCTTGCAGGTATGGTACCTCTGTATAATCAACTACATCAGACACTTTTACTCACCCCAAACTTTCTTTATACGGGTTTCAATTTTTTTAGTAAAAACTTTTATGAGTTGCTTGGATGGTTCAATTAGAGATTGTTCATAGCTAATTTGGTCAAGAATCTTTTTCTGTTCCTCAAGAGACGGAACAGGAATACGATATTGCTTAACATAGTTAATGTCAACGCGCTGTTGGCCGGCTGTGCCGGTCATAAATGCCTTTCCACCCTCTATAAACTCAGGTGTATTAATGTGATAGAAAATCCACTCCGGATATACGAGCGAGGTATTAGCTCGGATTACGATATATTCGGTCGAACCGAAGCCAATACCATTTTTGAGGCTTCGAGCAATTCCAGCTTTGCCGTTTTCAAAACAAGGTGTGATCTTAGCAAGAAGAATATCGTTATCTCTAAAGTAAGTAAAACCAGTTCTAACATCAGAAATTTTACGTTCTTCTGTTACTGAGAAAGCGATATCGAATGTATTGAGATTCTTCATCGGAACAAAAGAAACAGAAGTATCATCTGGAATACATTTCACTTCTTCTTTTGATGGCTTGAATATAGAAATGTCACACAGTGCCTTATATTCAGTGGAAGAACAACTAATTCGGGGCGTATAATTAGCTAAAACAGTCTGTGCGCTATTTACAATTTGTCTATACCTCTCTATTTCTGATACGATTTTAATTTGTTCCTCTAAAGGTGGTAATGGGAATGTAAAATTCCCCAAATCTTCAAACGTGATATTTGAAATATTAGTAGTTGTTTTGGCAACGCTTTTGTAATAATCCTTTGCATTTTGAGACTGCAATATACTAAACAAAAATTGAGGATGAATTTTCGCTCGATCAGCACGAATAAGTCCCATAAAAGCGCCAAAAGTTAAATTCTGATAATCATCCTTTACATATGTCACACGACCAACTAAATCCAAGCTATTAGCTAGTGAAAACAAGATATCGTCCTTTTTTACAATTTTGTCTTTCTTAAAATAGCTGTCATCAATGTAGACGATCTTATCAAAATTGATTCCATCCGTTTGTGCAGCTCTCGTGGTTACTACGCTAAGAGAAGCACAATCAGGAATAGTTTTTTGCGCACTTTTGGGGAATGAAATTCCTCTAATAAGATTTGCAACATCACTTAGTTTTGCCATTACATAGGAGTTGGCTTTCTGTGGTGTTGAAACTCTATATCTGCTGCCTACTAAAACAAAAGCATTTTGCTGAACCTTATCCAAAGGAATCGCTTCAAAGCCGACCTTAAGCATATCTTCGGTTTGATCTTGATCTAGCTTCCGATACTCCTCATATTTAGTTAAATCACTGGGCGTATCTAGCTTGCGACGGTGGTTGTCAAGCGTGTACCCATCGCTCTTAACGTCAAAATACCAAAAATCTTTTTTCTTTTCAGCAGACTTAACCTTTTTATTTACACTGGTCGCATAAATGATATCGGTCTTTACGCCAGTATAGGGTAGAAATACACCTTGAGGCAGAGAAATAATGCTCTGTAGTTGGCAGTGCGCCAATAAATATTCGCGTGTTTTTGCAAGGTCTTTACGGAACAAAAAGCCTTCAGGAACAACGAGAGCCATACGTCCATTCTCAGCAGCACTATTGATTGCTTTCATGCAATGCTGCACGCAGATACTATCGCCATTTGTGCTAGGGAGGTCATAGAGGTTTCCATGCTTCGTTTTCTGTGAATACGGCATATTTGCAAGGACAATATCAAACCCATTGTGATGAAGAATGCCCTTTTCATCCATATAGGTGGTCGTACCATCAATGGGATTGGCGAGACTATCTTTCATTTCAATATTGCTATGGCCGTCACCAGCAAGAATCATATTCATCTTGGTGATTCGCGCAGTATTTGTAATTTCATGTCCATAGACTGTACTCTCACGAAGGATCCTCAAATTATCCTCTGTTCGTGCCATATTGTTATAAATATGACGAAAGCTCTCAATCAAAAATCCACCTGTTCCGCAAAACGGATCGTAGACTTTTTCCCCAATCTGAGGATTGACCAGCCGCACCATTGTTTTTACAATATGACGTGGGGTAAAGTACTCACCCAAATCATTTTTCGTGGAAGTAGACGCTTTTAGGAAATATTCAAAAGCATCTCCTTTAACATCGCTGTCTACGTCGGTAAGCATAAGAGGATCAAGTTTATCCATGATCTCTTTTAGAATACTTGCATCTCTGATCTGTAGAGGGGTAAATATATCCGTATTATAGAGAGCGTTCAGCTTATCATATACGGTTTTGTTTATATACTCAATACGGGTGGAAATGGGAATTTGCTTAATACTGTCCCAACTGCAAGCACTATCAAATTTAGTTGGAATACCACTTTCGCGTTTGATCTGTTCACTTTCGCTAATAAGCTTTAAGAACAGAATATTTGCAAATTCTCCGAAACGCTCAATACCAGCACGCAAACCCTCTCCGCGAAGCATATTGTTTGCTTCGTCAAAAATTCGGATTAGCTCTTTCCGGTCATATTGGACTTTAGGGCTTACTGTATTTACTTCGTAGGACGTCAAATAACGCAAAGCCAGTGCTTCACGAATAAACTCATCTATTTCCTCACCGTTAAGAATAGGCGGTCTGTTTGCAACCGTATGAAAGGCTTTGCAAAAAACACCGTCAGTAGCAAACACAAGCGGTGCGTCTATAGCCCGTGCATAACCGATACCCTGTTCCAAGGCGGCATCAATGCGAGCGCCTTTCTTTTTGGCTTCGATTACAATAAGCGGCTTGTCACTTTCTTTGGAATAAAGAACATAGTCTGGTCGCTTTCCACCGAGTTTCTTTTTCTCTGCTTCAGAACGAGGCTGCTCATAATAAACATTCTGATCCTTACCATTTAATTTCCAACCGAGATTTTCAAGGCTACGATCAATGAGTACACGGGTTTCGGCTTCTAAAGGCATAGTATTAGTATTCATTACGCATCCTCCTTGTTACCCATTTTTTTAAGTTCAGCATTTGCTTTATCCGTAAGAGAATATTTTCCTCGCATACTGTGTTGAATAATATAACCATTGGCTTTTAATTCGCCAATAATGGTATTTACTTTGGTTTTTGTAAAATGCAATATATCTGCAATTTCCTGTTGTGACAATTTAATAATTTGCTCATTATTAACAGAAATCTGCCGATTTGCCATACATTCTAAAACTCTGTATTTATCATTCATAAAAAAGTCAGACATTGTAAATACCTCTAAACGCACTTCAGTCTTAAAATTATACCATTTCAGTCCAAAAACGTCAATATATTCCACCCTTTTTTTCTGATATAATTCAAAATAAAAGGTAACAGAGAAGTTTTTATTCTCCTTGCCACCGTCGACGTTTATGCGTAAACTATATTAGTGTTTACAATCTCCGTTGCCCTATTACGAATATTATTCATTTTCTGTATCCACAACATCATATCGGTTGCTTTGAGTTTTTCTGTAACTCCTTCTTGTTTTGCTAATTGATTAACGAGAGCATCATACATTTCTGCTGCTCTGACATCAACATCGTGCAGGTATGAATTGAGTTTACATTGAGTAAGCAGGGTTGTATAAAATGCCGGTTTATATTGTTTTATATATGCCTTATGTTTTCTGCCCCAAAAGCCTATTTCATAATTTGTATCGGTCGACACAAGATTTGGAATATACACATCACCTACAAGTGTATAGCTAATGCCTGTAATTTTGTCTGTTATATATTTTTTCATAAAATCACCTATATCTTTCTTTATTTCTCGGTTGAGACTGTTTTAGAATTTCATCAACATTTTTCGGTCCGATTATTTTGCGAAGTTTACTGTATTGAGCAAGCTTTTTATCTGCTCTGTGAGCCATCTTACTGAATGATTTTGCATCTTTTTTATAAATTTCGACATCATTTTGAAACCTCCCGACAATTCTGTTTGCATTAAAAGCTCGTGCCTCTGCTTTGAAGCATCTTACAATCAACGCTTTTACCATTTGCTTTAGCTTATTGAACATCGGTTCAATCAATTTCTTATACGCATTTGCCGACATAAACGGCTTAGGTTCGGGTAAAACGAATTTGTTATCAAAATCGCTTTCATCAATTTCTTGCAATTCATTATTGCAATTTTGATAGCATTCAATTTCATTTTTAAGCATATCAACCTTTTCTTCAAGCTGTATAACTTCTTTTTGCCGTTCTTTCTTTTTATAATCAAGAACCGATAAATGCTCTCTACTTGTATGCTGATTTTCCCATTCGATATTAAATTTAAGCATAGATTCGGCCAATGATTCTTTTTCGGAATTCACCCATAATGCCCATTCTGTTTCTTCTCTGCCGTTGCCGACAAAGCCTTGATTTGCAAGAGCCTGTTTTAACGACACTCTTGTATCAAGTCCACGCTTGCTTCCGGTTGTGAACGGAACAAAATCAATATGCAAATGCGGCGTTGCCTCGTCCAAGTGCATATGGGCGGAGAACACACGCAAATACGGATTGCGTTTTTGAAAAGTGCTAACATAATCATCAAGTGCCTTTTCTGCAAGTTCGGCTGTTTGCTTATCGATTCCAAAATCGTTTTTATTGCCGATTTGAACTACTATTTCATGAAATGGTTTTTCCTGTTTACCGTTGCAAATTTTTTCATAATAGTTTTTTACTTTTCTGTCATTGCGAGTTTGTTTGGAGTTATAACGCTCAACAGCTTCGTCAAACAATTCATGATAAACATTTTTTATATCGTCATTTATATACTCTTTGTTCAGGTGCGACCTTTCGGGATTTGTATTTGGGGTATTAAACATCCTGCTGTTATGCTTTAGTGCACCTTTACCAAGTTCAATACTTATGCTTGCTAAATATATAATCGTCACGCCCTTTCTTATAATTTACAAACCTTATTTTTCTGTTACTCTTGCCAAGAGTAACGCAAAAGCACTTTTGACACTTACGCATCATAAGTGCCCTTGCGACCTACGGTGTTTTGAGAAAAGCGTGTCGATTGCGTCGATAATTACACAGCGGTTAAAATATCGACACATCGACGCACCTATTCTATTATCGACAATGATATTATTTTACCTGAGTGCTTTCGTTCAAACTTATATTCAATGTTATAGTCGTTTAATAACACAGAATGAAGTGCATTCAAACTACGACTCAATACATTTGGAGTAATATCCAATTTTGTTTCTTCTATCAATTGAGTTGCCGTACCTTGCCAAACCTTACAGGCAGAAACAAAAGACACAATTTTATCGAGTATTTTATCTTTCGGCTTATCAAATAAATCAACATCGGATTTTACAAAATCCCAAGTGCAATTTGCCGAGCGTTCAATTTGAATACATTGTTCGGGCAAATCCCTGCCGGTAACGGAAATAGTAGCTTTATTTTTGCCTCGTTTTTCCTTTTGCATAACAAATGCTCCGTCAGCAGCACCAAGTAATCCGTTTGTACCTGAAATTGTATCAAACACATCATCGGAATCTTGCTTTCTTGTGTGATGAACAACAAGCAAACATACCTTGAATCGATCAGCAAATCTTTTAAGAATTTCAATAATTCCATAATCACTTGAATAATTCATTTTGTCGTTTGAGCTTTCCCTAATCATTTGTAAAGTGTCAATTATAATTAAAGATACGCCTTGATTTCTTGCCAAAATATATTCAAGTTGACCTTCAAGACCGTGACCCGCCTTGTTTGATAATGTTGAAATTATTATATTATCCGGATTTGGTGGAACGCCAAACATATTATAATAACGAGATACTATTCGAGGCTCTCTGTCTTCAAGAGCAAGATAAACTACCTTTCCCTGATTGACCTTTTTATCCCACAAATCCAAACCGTTGCTGACATGATGTGCTATTTGCAACATTGCAAACGATTTACCGATTTTAGGTGCACCGACAAATAAGTACATTCCCGGATAAAGCAAATCTTTAATTATCGGCTGCTTAATATCATATGATTTATCAAAAAGCTCACCTAAAGTAAAAGTTCTTATAAAATTAGGGTTGCTTTCCTCTCTAAATTCTGCAAACAAATCATCACTATTGCAAAAATCATCTTCTTCGGTTATAATATTGTTGCTATTTATTAGTGACTGCTTTTCATCTGTACCGGCAGATGTTTCAAAAGCAGTCTTTTTTATTTGCTCGTTCATTATAATTACCCTCCCATTTCTCTTAAAATGACAGACATATAACAAATAAGACAAAGTGTTTCTTCGCTAATTTCGGAGCCTTTTTCTATTCTGCAAAGTTCCCTGTAAACATTATTTAACTTGTCCCTCAAACCTTTATAAACTCTCGATCCGGGATTAACTGTTATCTCCGTTCTCAGCACCCTGCCGATAATATAATCTTGCTTATTAAGTCCCGAAACAGAAACATAATCGTCAAGAAGCTTTGCCTCTTGGGGCGACATACGAAACGATACGATTTTGTTTCGCAATCTGCCTTTTGAGTCAAGATTTTTCGCTGACATTATCAACACCCCTTTCAATATTCAGTTTATTTGCAATTTCGCTTTGCTTGTTAGGAAACATATGGGCATATCTAAAAGTAATATCTATACTTTCGTGACCTACACGATTTGCAATATCGACTGCACTAAAGCCCATATCAATCAAAAGCGAAACGTGAGAATGCCTTAAATCGTGGATACGAATTCTTTTTACATTTGCTAATATACACCCTCTTTCCATTTCATGATGCATATAGCTTTTTGTAATTTGAAATATTCTGTCGTCGTCTTCAATACCATAAATACCATGAATATAGTCCTGCATTTCTTCGGCAAGAAACGCAGGCATTTTTACTGTTCGCTTACTTTTCGGTGTCTTTGGGTCTGTAATAACATCCCTACAATCAAATCTTTGATAAGATTTATTTATGCGTACGGTTTCCTTTTGAAAGTCAAAATCAGCAGGAGTTAATGCAAGCATCTCGCCGAGGCGTAAGCCACACCAATACAGCATTTCAAATGCATAAAACGACACAGGTTTATCCATCATCACATCTGCAAATTTAAGATATTCTTCTTTTGTCCAAAAGAGCATTTCTCTGTCACTTTCTTTTTTGCCTATATTTCCGGCCTTTGCCGCCGGATTGTTTCTTAAATCATAATATCTTACTGCGTGATTAAAAATTGCACTGAGTTGATTATGAATTGATTTAAGATAAGTCGGTGAATAGGCTTTGTCACTTGGAGAACGATAAGCCATCATTTCATTTTGCCACGCTCGTATATCGGAGGGTTTTATTTCGTTAATCTTCTTATTCTTAAAATAAGGTAAAATCTTTTTGTCAATAATAGCATTCTTTCCTATCCAGGTATGCTCCTTAATTCTATCCTTCATATCTGCCTTGTATATGCCAACAAAGGTTTCAAAATTCATACTAAGATCGCCTGCTTGCTTTGAGAGAAATTCTCTTTCCCACTCCTGTGCGTCACGCTTAGTTTTAAAGCCACGCTTAACCTTACGAGATTGATTGTTTTCCCAATCTTTATAGTAAACAGAAACATACCACGTACCATTATCTTGATTTTTGTAAACAGGCATAATTTACGCTCCTTTCTCTTCTGCATTTTCATTTATGCCATAAAACTTTTCATTAAAGAATTTACGGCTGACACGACCTGCAAGAGTTTTATAACCCATTTTTTCAAGTTCTTCGTTCAATTCTTTTATAATTTTATAAGCATATGTTTTTGAAATTCCTAATTCTTCTTGAATTTCCTCGGCTTTCATAAAAAGTTTGTTCATTATTTCACCTCCCTTCGGTTATTAAACAATATTGTTTAGTGTTCATTTGTATAACACTAAACATTTTTGTTTATGTCAATACTTATAACACAATTTCATTAAACTTTTTTGTTTAATATGTTGCAAATTTCAAATTTATCGGTTATAATCAAATTATACAAAAATGTTTAGGAGTAAGATATGACAGTTGGCGATAGATTAAAGAGGTTTAGAAAAAGAAAAAATCTCACGCAAAAACAATTAGGCTTAGCCGCAGGCTTTGACAAACTCGGAGCAGATGTTCGCATTGCTCAATATGAAAGCGGAACAAGACGACCAAAGGGTAAATATGTTGAACGGTTAGCTGCTATTGTCGGTGTACAGCCGTCAGCTTTGGAAGTTCCCGATATAAATAATTACGAAGCGTTATTTCAGCTTCTTTTCGCACTTGAAGATGAGTACGATTTACATATTTACACCGATGAAATAGGTTTGCCTTATTTAATGCCGAAAGACCCCACATCTCACGAATCCGACGGGTTTATGGAATGGAGCAAAAAACATGAGCAGCTCAAAAACGGAGAAATAACGCAAGAGGAATATGATGAGTGGCGTTATAATTACCCTATGAGTGCCGCAAGAGAAAACCATAAAAAACTTATGGAATTATGGGACAAAAAGAAAAACGGCGAATAAAAATAACCCCTAATGTATGAATTGAGTCATACATTAGGGGTTTTCCATTTGTATTAAATTAGTGAAACAGTATCAAAACAGTATCGTTTAAAGTCGGCAAACACTCAAAACCCAGTGTTTAAGCCACTTTCAAGACTTCTGTTAATTACTCCCACTCGACTGTTCCGGGGGGTTTGGAGGTTATGTCGTAGACTACGCGGTTGATGTGGGCGCACTCGTTAGTGATGCGGTTTGAAACCTTTGCGAGAATATCATAGGGGATTTTTGCCCAATCGGCGGTCATGAAATCGTCGGTTGTAACAGCGCGGATGACAACGACATTGTCATATGTTCTGTGGTCACCCATAACGCCGACCGAATTGACGCCGGGGAGAACGCAGAAGAACTGCGCAAGCTCTTTTTCGTAGCCGTTTTTAGACATTTCGTCGCGGAGAACCCAGTCTGCATCCTGAAGGATTTTGACCTTTTCGGCTGTGACTTCGCCGAGGATTCTGACTCCGAGTCCCGGACCCGGAAACGGCTGACGCCATACAAGTTCTTTCGGAATACCGAGCTTTTCGCCGACCTTGCGGACCTCGTCCTTAAACAAATCGCCGAGCGGCTCGATTGTGTCGATAAAATTAATATCATCGGGCTTTTTAACCATATTGTGGTGAGTTTTGATGACGGCGGTGTTTGCCTTGCCGTCGCTCTTGCCCTTGCCGGATTCTATTCTGTCGGGATAAATTGTGCCCTGTGCAAAATAGCCATCTTCGGCTCTTGAGCGAACCTCGTCCCAGAACACCTTGTAAAACTCGGTGCCGATGATTTTTCTTTTCTCCTCGGGGTCGGTAACGCCCTTGAGGCACTGCATAAAGTGGTCGCCGCAATTAACACGAACAAAATTCATATCGAAAAGCGAAGTGAATGTTTGCTCTACAAAATCGCCCTCGTCCTTACGCATCAAGCCTTGGTCAACAAAAACGCAGGTGAGTTGTTTGCCGACAGCGCGGGAAAGCAAGCCTGCTGCAACGGAGCTGTCAACACCGCCGGAAAGGCCGAGAATAACATTTTTGTCGCCGATTTTTTTCTTAAGCGCGGCAACAGTGTCGTCGATAAAGTTGTCCATAACCCAATCGCCCTTGCAATGACAAATTTCATAAAGGAAATTATAAAGCATTTGGTTGCCGAACTGTGAGTGAGTAACCTCGGGGTGGAACTGAACGGCGTAAATATTTTTTTCAACATTTTCCATAGCGGCGCACGGGCAATCGTTTGTGTTGCCGATAACGGCAAAGCCCTGCGGAGCGGCGGAAATATAGTCTGTATGGCTCATCCAAACAACCGATGTTTCGGGAACATTTTTGAAAAGTTTTGACTCTTTGTTTAACACATTGAAATCAATCTTGCCGTACTCCGAAACGGGTGCGGTTTTAACCTCGCCCTTTGCCATCCAAGCGATGAGCTGGCAACCGTAGCAGATGCCGAGCACAGGAATGCCCAAATCGAGAATGTCGGCAGTATAGTGCGGCGAGCTCATATCAAAAACGGAATTAGGTCCGCCGGTGAAGATGATGCCCTTGTAATTTTTTGATTTAATTTCGTCAATAGGTGTTGTATAGGGAAGGATTTCGGCATAAACATTGTGGTCGCGCACACGCCTTGCGATAAGTTGGTTGTACTGACCGCCGAAATCGAGAACAAGAATTTTTTCCATAAACTCTCCTCCGTAAAAAGATAAACTTATTATATATTATAAAAGCAAATCTTTCAAGGGGTAAACCAAACTAATGCAATTAATTCATGCCGCGCTTGTTTTAATACCGCAATCAGTTTGCCCTCAAAGCCAACGGTGCCGCTTGACGGCATACAAAAGCAGTGAAACAACGCCGACCGAAAGCGCAATGACAAAGGCGTAGCCGTATCGCCACCGCAACTCGGGCATTGAGTCGAAATTCATGCCGTACCAGCCGACAATCACGGTAAGCGGAAAAAACACCGCCGTAATCACGGTAAAAAAATTCATTGTATTGTTAAGTTTTAAATCGAGCGAGGATTGATACGAGTCCTGCAAATGCATAACGGCGCTTTGGAGCGAATCGGCGTCCTCACGCAGACGGCGTGCCCTTTGTGTAAAACCCGATATACAGCGCAGCTCTTTTTTTGAAAAAATTTCGTTTTCGTTCTCCTCGAGTGCCTCACCGATGTCGATTAAATGCTCGTAATAATTTTGCATCAAAAGCAGTTCACGCTTGATTTTCAACAAACCCGAGTTGAAATTTTGCCCGGCGCGCTCCGACAAAACAATTTCCTCAAGGCGTGAAATCTCAAAACCCTTTTCCTCGGCAGATTTGAAATCATCCGCAGTCACGGCGTTTAAAAACGCGGCAAGAAGCTTTTCGAGCGATACATTTGCAAGTGGATATTTTGAAAGAGCGGAGAAAAATCCGTTTCGCGTCGAACAATCGCTGTCCCTGACATCGACAACGAGCAAAAAATTCTTTTTGATGAAAACCGCCGCAATATCAAAATTTCCGCCGTCGGCGGCAGGTGTTGCGAGAAACAAAAAGGTGAAATCGTCATAAAGCTCGACAAAAGGCTTCGGCGAGGCAGGCGGATTTTTGCAAAGCTGCGAGCATGCGGACGGAATCGAAAACCGCGTGCAAATATCGTCAAGCCGAGCAGTTGTGACATAGCCTGCCGTTAGGTGATTTTTGTCAATTTCGTCGGCATCGACCGTAATCAAATCGTCATCAAAACGATAAAACAGACAATCGCCCCCTTGTCGGCAGGGTCAAATCATAAAAAATGAGCATTGCATCAATAATTTTCGTTTTTGATTTCAAAATACGCTTGCGGCTTTTTACACACCGGGCAGACAAACGGCGCGTTTTTGCCGATGACGATATTGCCGCAGTTGCGGCACATCCAAATTGCATCACCGTCCTTTGAAAAAACAAGCTTTCCGTTGACATTGTTGAGGAGCTTTTTGTATCTGTCCTCGTGGCTTTTTTCGATTTCGGCAACAGCTTTGAAAAGGTCGGCGATTTCGTCAAAGCCCTCCTCACGGGCAACACGCTCAAACTCGGGATAAAAATGAGTCCATTCGTCATTTTCGCCGTGAATGGCGTCGGCAAGATTTTCTGCGGTTGACGGCACGGCGTTGTTGTGAAAAAACTTGTACCAAAGCTCCGCATGGGCGCGCTCGTTGTCGGCTGTATCCTCAAACAGCGCGGCGATTTGCTCGTAGCCGTCCTTTTTCGCCTTGTCGGCATAAAATGTGTATTTGTTGCGTGCCTGCGACTCGAGCGAATAGGCAAGTTTCAAATTTTCCTCTGTTTTTGAGCCTTGTAAGTTTTTCGGCATAAAAATCATTCCTTTTAGATTGTTTTTATATATGATTAAATTGTTGATACTGTTATTATTAGCCGCAAAACGCGGATTATTTGAAAATAAAAATAAACATATCAATTGACTAATCGCCGGGGTTATATTATAATACCTTTATATTGTAAAAAACGGAGGTAGCACTTATGCTTAATACCGAAAAATCACTTGACCAAATCGTTGCCCTTTGCAAAGGCAGAGGCTTTGTATATCCGGGAAGCGAAATTTACGGCGGTCTTGCAAACACTTGGGACTACGGTCCGCTCGGTGTTGAACTCAAAACAAACATCAAATCGGCTTGGAGAAAAAAATTCATCCAGGAAAATAAATATAATGTAGGGCTTGACTCTGCAATTCTTATGAATCCGCAAACTTGGGTTGCATCGGGTCACCTTGGCGGATTTTCCGACCCGCTTATGGACTGCTGTGAGTGTAAAACACGCCACAGAGCAGATGACCTCATCGAAAATTTTGACGGCACAAATGTTGCCGGCTGGACAAATGAGCAGATGAGCGACTATATCAAGGAGCACAAAATTCCGTGCCCGAACTGCGGCAAAACAAACTTTACCGATATTCGTCAGTTCAACCTTATGTTTAAAACATTCCAAGGTGTTACGGAAGACAGCAAGGACGAAATTTATCTTCGCCCCGAAACGGCGCAGGGTATTTTCGTAAACTTTGCAAACATCCAAAGAACAACAAGAAAAAAGGTTCCGTTCGGCGTTGCGCAAATCGGTAAATCATTCAGAAACGAAATCACACCGGGCAAATTCATCTTCCGCGTAAGAGAATTTGAGCAAATGGAACTTGAATTTTTCTGCAAACCGGGCACTGACCTTGAGTGGTTCGATTATTGGAGAGGCTTCTGCCGCGATTGGCTCTACTCTCTCGGCATCACAGAGCAAAATCTTCGTCTTCGCGACCACGATCCCGAAGAGCTTTGCTTCTATTCAAAGGCAACAACAGACTTTGAATATCTCTTCCCATTCGGCTGGGGCGAGCTTTGGGGCGTTGCCGACAGAACAGACTACGACCTCACACAGCACATTAAAACATCGGGCAAAAACCTTGAATATTTCGACGGCACAACAAACGAAAGATATGTTCCGTATGTTATCGAGCCGTCACTCGGCGTTGAAAGACTCTTTCTTGCAATTCTTTGCGAGGCTTATGACGAGGAGGTTATCGACGCAGAGAAGAACGATACCCGTGTTGTAATGCACTTCCATCCGGTGCTTGCTCCGTTCAAGGCTGCCATTTTGCCGCTTTCAAAGAAACTCAACGAGCAAGCTGAAGAAGTGTTTGCATCTCTTTCAAAGAAATTCAACATTGATTATGATGACGCAGGCTCAATCGGCAAGAGATACCGCCGTCAAGACGAAATCGGCACACCGTACTGCATCACATACGATTTTGATTCGCTTGAGGACAATTGCGTTACAGTCCGCGACCGTGACACAATGGAGCAGGTTAGACTCCCAATCTCCGAGCTTGAAAAATTCATCGAAGAAAAACTTGTATTTTAATATTAAAACCGTGTCGGCATCGACACGGTTTTTTATTTGTGTAATTATTTATATAATGAGAAAAATAATTGAGCAGACAAGCGGAGCAAAATCATCCGTTTGTCTGCTTTGCTGTTTTTATTTCAGATTATTTCGTGCCCAGTAGAACAGATACTGCTGTGCGATTCCCTCGATACCCGAAAAACATTCGGGCAGGCCGTCAGGATAATATTCCATAACGCGTTTCATCCAAACATCAATCGGAAAAGCATCGTAGAATTTAAAGCCGAAAAGCAGTGCGCAGTTTGCAACCTTTACGCCGACGCCGTAGATTTTGAGAAGTTCGCGCCGAGCCTCGTCAAGCGGAAGTGCTTTGATTTTATCAAAATCAATTTCGCCCGAGGCGACAGCTTTTGCGAGCCGCTCAAGATATTTTGCGCGGTAGCCGGTGCCGAGTGCTTCAAAATCCTCAACCGAAAGCTCGGCAAGGCGTTCAGCCGACGGAAATGTGAAATTGCCGCCGCCCAAATCGTTGCCGTAGGCTGTGCAAAGCCGATTGATTATTAATTTTATCCTTTTAATATTGTTTTGTTGACTTATTACAAAGGAGCAAAGCGCCTCCCAACTTTCCTGATTGAGTATTCTGATGCCGTAATACTCGTCTATCGTTGATGCAAGCAGGCTGTCCTGCTTCAATTTTTCGCAAATCGCGGTGTAATCTCTGTTCAAATCAAAATAGTCAACCCAAAAGGACTCGAAACTTTCGAGCGTGGTGTTTTTGAAAACAATATCGTCGCCCGATTTTGAAATGTTTAGAAAATATCCGCCGGCAACGCCGCTGTATGAAGAATCCGCCTGTTTTTCCCAACGGAATGCCTGACCGCAGTCAAGAGTCAAATCCAAATCGAGGCACTCAACGCCGCTGACAATAATATCGTTGCCGTTTTGTATAACATTCATAAAAATATGCTCCCTTTTTCGTCAAATGCGCCTATTGCACATACTATTTGTATAGTAAAAATTATCGCCGTCTTTGTCAAGAGCAAAAGTTAAAAATAGCAAATTATACAAAATTTTTGTTACTTTTTGTAATGTTGAAAACTATGTGTAAAGTGGGGAAAAAGGGGTAAAAAAGCCTGTCTAAATGTTTTCAACACCCAAAAAAGGCTATATTATAGCGGTTTGGGGCTAAGTTTTTAACATTTTCCACCGAGTTTTCCACATTTTCAACATTTAAGCGGATAATACAATTTGTTATAGATTTTCGCTGTCAAGTAAAAATCGGTACTCATTTTTAACAAAAATCGACAACTTAATGTTGAATAAAAAGGCAAAAGTTTTCAAACACTATTTGTATAATTGAGAAAGGTTTTGAAAAAATGATAAAAGGAATAAACAAGCAAATTTTAGAAGTGACAAACACAGACAATCCGTATTTTGAAAGAGTGATATTTTTTGTGCGACCGCAGTCGGCAAAGACGGACGAGCAACTGCTGAAAAAGGAGGCTGAAAAAATAGCCGCGACGGCACAGCGACCGCCAAAAACGCGAAAAACATTTAAGCAAAAGCTGACATCGGCTTTTTTTATTCTGCTCGGCGCAGGGGCGGCGCTCGCAATGACCTATGTAGTGAATAATTTGATAAATTAGGCAAATAATATCAGCGGTGATTAATTATGGTAAAGAAAATTAAAAAATTTCTCGGCATTTTGGGTGTTTTTCTCTTGATTGCGGCGATAATCGGAGCATCATACACCGTTTACGATTCGTATTTTAAAGAAGAAAGCGTTTTTGTTGTGTCAAAACTCGGCTCAACGGGCGACGAAGTTAAAAAAATTCAAAAGAAACTTAAAGAACTCGGATACTACAACGGCAACGCAGACGGAATATACGGCAGTGCGACAAAAACAGCCGTCACAAAATTTCAAAAAAACTGCGGTTTGACCGCCGACGGAATTTGCGGCTCAAAAACACTGCTATATCTCGGACTCGGCGGCTCGTCGTCATCAGGCTCAAACAACACAACATATTCAAACGAAGATGTCGAGTTGCTTGCAAAGGTGATTTCGGCAGAGGCGCGCGGCGAAAGCTACGAGGGTCAGGTTGCCGTCGGTGCGGTTATTTTAAACAGAATAGCACACCCTGATTTTCCCGACTCGCTGAGTGGTGTTGTTTATCAAAAGGGCGCGTTTTCGTGCGTCAACGATTCAAACTGGTATCAGCCGGTGGCTGAATCATCGAAAAAGGCGGCACGCGACGCACTCAACGGATGGGACCCAACGGGCGGAGCGGTGTACTATTTCAACGCGTCAAAAACAAGCGACGCATTTATGCATTCGCGCAAGGTAATCAAAGTTATCGGCAACCATAAATTCTGCGTGTAAAACAACAAACTCAAAAGAAAGGCATTGTTTGACAAAAACAGTGCCTTTATAAATTTAAGAATTTTTAAGTTGTCATTATATATATTATGTGTTAAAATACTTATGCAAAAAATTATGGAAAGAGGTTGTTATATGTTTTTGCTGATGGGCAGTATTGCCTCAATTATAGTCAGCGTGCTTCAGATTTCATTTTTCAGCAGCACGCGCAAGGTGGGAACAAGCATTCACACCGTTATCAAAAATTTGTTTTTGGTTGATCTCACATCGCTTGCAATTCAAAAATATGTGCTTCACTACAAGCATTTTTTGAATACAAGCAGTTACAAGCCGATTGCGTTTGTTAAATTTTTCATCATCGCACTTTTGGTTGCGCTTGTTTATCTCGGAATAAACGCACTTGTAAACAGATACATATCATTTGAAGGGGAAACGCCGAAAAAGACGAAGGGCACAAAGGCGCTCAAAATCATTTCTGCAATTTTGTTTTTCCTTGGCATACTTTTTGTTTTCGCAACAATTTGGGGTGGAAAATCATTCGGCAATGTCGGAGCGGACCAGCTCATCATAAACATGATGTCGCCTGCCGGTGACGGTGACGATGCGGTTTATGTTGATTTTATCGAATCCGCATTTATGCCTTGTCTTCTTTTGATGTCGCTGTTTTGCGTTTTTGTTTTCTCAAACTTTAAAATTGTTTATCACAAGAATAAGAAAACAAAGGTCTTGTTCAACGATTTCATTCACAGAACCATCAGCCTTGTTTTGGCGCTTACAATGTTTGCATCGGGCACTGTTTTCGGCGTTGAAACGTTCCATTTGACACAGCTTTACAACGCATATGTTTCAAAATCAACATTTATTGAAGATAACTATAAAGACCCGAAAACGACAAAACTTGTTTTCCCCGAGAAGAAAAGAAACATTATTCATATTTATCTCGAATCCATGGAAAACAGCTATTTGTCAAAGGACCTCGGCGGAAATATGAAGGAAAACCTTATTCCCGACCTTACAAAGCTTGGCTATGAGGGATACACCTTCTCCGACACCGACAGAAAATTCGGCGGACCGAAAAAGGCAACCGGCACACAGTGGTCTGTTGCGTCAATGGTTAACCAAATGACCGGCTTGCCGATGAAAGTCCCAACCGGAAAGAACACATACGGCACGCCGGGCAACTTCTTCCCCGGCGCATGGACTTTCGGCGACATTCTCCGCGATGAGGGTTATGAGCAAACCGTTATGTTCGGTGCAAATGCCGATTTCGGCGGTCTCACATATCTTTATGACTCTCACGGTCAATATAAAATTATGGACCACAAATATGCGCTCGAGCACAACCTTATTCCAAAGGGATACAAGGAATTTTGGGGATATGAGGACGACAAGCTTTATGAATTTGCAAAGGACGAGCTTACCCGTTTGAGCAAAACCGGCAAACCGTTCAACTTCACTATGGAAACTGCGGACACTCACCGCCCGGGCTATGTCAGCAAAAAGGCGCAAAAGAAATATCCCGACAAGTATTCAAACGCAATTTATTACAGCCAGCATCAAACATACAAATTCATCGAATGGATTAAAAAGCAACCGTTCTATGAAAACACAACAATTGTTATGATAGGCGACCATTGCAGTATGGACACAACATTCTTCAAGGATTTCGGCGATTATGACAGAACGCAGTATAATGTAATTCTCAATCCGTCACCGGATTTGAAGATTGACAATTCAAAATTCACAAACCGTCAGTGGGCAAACTTTGATATGTTCCCGACAATTTTGGCGGCTATGGGAGTTAAGATTGACGGCGACAGACTCGGAATAGGCACAAACCTTTTCTCCGACAAGAAGACGATTTTTGAGGAATACGGCTTTAAAAAGGCTGACAAACAGCTTGAAAAGAAGAGCGTATTTATAAACGAACACATTCTTAAAAGCCCCGACCATCAGGAAATCGGCGTAAGAGCCTCAAAAAAGAAAAAATAATATTGCTCCACAACAAACAAAGCGCAGTGAGTTACCCCACTGCGCTTTTGGTTTGAGTTGCAATCATGCACCTCGTCCGCAGGCGGGCGGAGTGCTTGCAAAATTTTTTGTTTTGCATTATAATATGTTATTATTATTTAAGGAGTGCGCTATGGCTGATACTATTGCGGCAATTTCCACGGGCAATGCGCCCGGCGGAATCGGAGTTATACGAATAAGCGGTGATGCGGCGATTGAAACGGCGGCAAAGGTTTTTGCACCGGCAGACGAGTCGCAGCTGACCGAGCTTAAGGGATACCGCGCAAAATACGGCAACATTATTATTGACGGCGAAAGGGCAGACAATGCGGTTGCCCTTGTTTTTCGTGCGCCGAGGAGCTACACCGGCGAAAATGTTGTTGAACTTTCCGTTCACGGCGGCTTGCTTATGGTGCAAAAAACGCTTGCGGCGGTATTGAGCGCAGGCGCAAGACCTGCACAGGCCGGCGAATTTACAAAGCGCGCATTTCTAAACGGCAAAATGGACTTGACTCAGGCGGAAAGCGTTGCAACCTTAATATCATCACAAGGCGAAGCAAGCTTAAAAGCATCGTTCAACGCGTTGCAGGGCAGTTTGAACACAAAAATCAACTCTGTTTTGCAAAAACTGCTCGACTGCTCGGCTGTTATGGCGGCGTGGGTTGATTACCCCGACGAAGAAATCGAGGAACTTTCAAACGATGAGCTTATCAAAACGCTTTCGGGTGTTAAGGACGAGCTTTACGATTTGCTCAAGGGATACGACAACGGTCAGACAATCACAAACGGAGTCAGCACGGCAATCGTCGGCAGGGCAAATGTTGGCAAATCAAGCCTGATGAATATGCTCACCGGCACGGACAAAAGCATTGTCACCGACATTGCAGGCACAACGCGCGACATTGTTGAGGAGGATATAAAACTCGGCAACATTGTTTTGCATCTGCGCGACACGGCAGGTCTGCGCGACAGCGACGATGTGGTCGAATCAATCGGTATCCAAAAGGCGTACAAAGCGCTTGATGACGCAGGGCTTATCCTTGCAGTTTTCGACAATGCGCAGACGCTGACCGATTTTGACCGGGATTTGATAGAAAAATGCAAGGGCAAAAAAGCCGTTGCAATAATTAATAAAACAGATTTGGACAAAACCATCGACAGCAAGCCGATTGAAGAAGCGTTTGAAAAAACGGTTTATATTTGTGCGGCGCAGTCGCAGGGCGTTAATGAGCTTGAATACGCAGTGAGCGAGGTGCTCGGCGTTACCGACTTTGATTCATCGGCACCGATGCTTGCAAACGCAAGACAAAAGGCAAACTGCCAAAGCGCATATGACTGCATTTGCAGGGCGCTTGACGATGCACAAATGGGAATCACATTTGATGCGATTAATGTTATGATAGACAGCGCGGCAGACGAACTGCTTTCGCTGACCGGCAAAAAGGCAACCACGGAGGTTGTCAACAATATTTTCAGTAAATTTTGTGTGGGTAAATAAATGGAGTATTTTGCAGACAATTATGATGTAATAGTTATCGGTGCAGGCCACGCCGGAATTGAAGCGGCGCTTGCATCGGCTCGACTCGGTGTTAAAACCGCGGTGTTTACAATTAACCTTGACTGGGTTGGAAATATGCCGTGCAATCCGTCAATCGGCGGAACATCAAAGGGTCACCTTGTGCGCGAAATTGACGCACTCGGCGGCGAAATAGGCAAGGCGGCAGACAAGTATTGCCTGCAATCGCGTATGCTCAACCTCGGCAAAGGTCCTGCCGTTCACTCATTGAGGGCGCAGATTGACCGCCGTCAGTATTCGTCGGGTATGAAACACACCCTCGAGCTGACCGAAAACCTTGATATTCGTCAGGGTGAAATAGTCGACCTTTATAAAAAGGACTCGCTTTGGTATGTAAAAACAAAGCTTGAGGCTGTTTTTTCAGCAAAAGCCGTTATTCTCGCAACGGGAACTTTTCTCGGCGGCAGAGTTTATATCGGCGATGTTTCATACGAGAGCGGTCCCGACGGAATGTTCCCTGCCAAGGCACTTTCATCTGCGCTTTACAAGCTGAACATTCCGCTTCGCAGATTTAAAACAGGCACACCGAGCAGAGTTAATCGGCGTTCCGTCAATTTTGACGGTCTCGGTGTTCAGCACGGCGACGAACACACCGTTCCTTTTTCGTTTGAAACAAAAACGCCGCCCGAAAACAAGGTTGTTTGCCATATTACATACACTAACGAAAAAACAAAAAAAATTATTCTCGACAATTTGCACCGCTCGCCTATGTATAGCGGCAAAATTGAGGGAAAAGGTCCGCGATACTGCCCGAGTTTTGAGGACAAAATCGTGCGCTTTGCCGACAAGGAAAGGCACCAACTTTTCATCGAGCCTTGCGGACTTGACACCGAAGAACTTTATTTACAAGGTCTTTCGTCCTCTCTTCCCGAAGATGTTCAGCTTGCGTTTATCCACACCATTCCCGGTTTGGAGCACGCCCAGGTTATGCGCACCGCATATGCAATTGAATATGATTGCGTCGACCCGACTGCTTTAAAGGCAACGCTTGAATTCAACGATATTGAGGGGCTTTACGGCGCCGGTCAGTTTAACGGCTCAAGCGGTTATGAGGAAGCGGCGGCGCAAGGTCTTGTTGCAGGAATCAACGCAGCGCTCAAAATCAAGGGCGAAGAGCCGATGATTCTCGACCGCGGCGGCTCATATATAGGCACGCTTATTGACGACCTTGTTACAAAAGGCTGCTCCGACCCTTACAGAATGATGACATCGCGCAGTGAATACCGCCTTGTTTTGAGGCAGGACAACGCCGACATCAGACTTACACCGATTGGTCACAAAATAGGCTTAATCAGCGACGAGCGATACAACGCGTTTTTGAAAAAACAACAACTTATTAAAGATGAACACGAGAGAGTTTGCGCTCTTTCGATTCCTGTCAGCGACAAGCTTCAAAAAATGCTTGAAGAACGCGGAACGGCGCCGCTTAAAACAGGTTGCAAAATGGTTGAACTTTTGCGCAGACCGCAAATTTCATACAGCGACCTTGCTCCTTTTGACACCGACAGACCCGATTTGCCGTATGAGGTGTTTGAGCAGGTTGAAATTTCGATTAAATACGAGGGATACATCAAAAAGCAAGAGGCGCAGATTAAAGAAATGCGTCGACTCGAGGCTAAAAAAATCCCTGCCGATATTGATTATTCGTCGCTTAAGGGCTTAAGGCTCGAGGCGATTGAAAAGCTGTCAAAAATCCGCCCCGAAAATCTCGGTCAGGCAGGCAGAATCAGCGGCGTAAACCCTGCCGATGTAACGGCGCTTAACATTATTTTGGAAAGTATGCAAAATGATAAATAAGGATTTATTAAAAAAATATCAGCCGACACTGTCGGATACCGCGCTTGATAATTTCGACAAATACGCCGCTCACCTCGTTGAGCGCAACAAACAAATGAATCTGACGGGAATTACCGAACCGGACGAAATTGTTATTAAACACTTTGTCGACAGCCTCAAATTCTTTGAATATGTCGATGTTCCGCAGGGCGCAAGTATAATTGACGTCGGAACGGGCGCAGGCTTTCCCGGCTTGCCGTTGCTTTTAGCGCGAAATGACATTGCGCTCACTCTTATGGATTCGCTCAACAAGCGGCTCGTTTTTCTCGGCGAGGTGCTCAAAAAATGCGATTTGCAGGCGGAACTTGTTCACGCAAGAGCCGAGGACGCAGGTCAAGAAACGTGTTTTCGCGAAACTTATGATTTTGCAACAGCGAGAGCGGTTGCGCCGATGAATGTTTTGGCTGAATATTGCCTCCCGTTTGTTAAAGTCGGCGGATATTTTGTTGCACTGAAAGGCTCAAAAGACGAAATCGGCGACGCAGAAAGCGCAATTTCGACACTCGGCGGCAAAATTTGCAACAATGTTTCATATAAACTGCCGAACGGCGACCAAAGAACTATAATTATTATTAAGAAAATATCGCAGACACCGACAAAATACCCTCGAAAGAGCAAGAAAATCGCTTCTGCACCGCTCTAAAGATAATATAATGTGTCGAATGAAAAGGATTTCTCACGATGAGAAATCCTTTATTTTTGTAATTGTTTATGTTAATATATAGTCAGCAAAGGAGATAACCTTATGAATGATATTAATTATATTCAAACGGAAAAACTTTTGCCGAACCCATATCAACCGCGACACAAGTTTGAGAGTGAAGAAATGCTTTCGCTGGCAAACTCAATAAAACAAAACGGAATATTACAGCCACTGTTGATAAAACGAATTAACAACTCCGATTACTTTGAGGTTGTTGCCGGAGAACGCAGATTGCGTGCCGCAATTCTTGCAGGGCTTGACGATGTACCCTGTATAGAGCTTGAATGTGATTACGAGCAAAGCGCAGTGCTTTCGATTCTCGAAAATGTGCAGAGAGCCGATTTGACATTTTTTGAAGAGGCAATAGCAATAGGACAACTTACAGAACACTTCGGGATGACACAAAGCGAAATTGCAAAACGGCTCGGCAAAAGTCAGTCCGCGCTTTCAAATAAGGTGCGACTGCTTAATTTGCCCGTCGATGTGCGCTATTTCATCGAAAAAGAGCATTTAACCGAACGGCACGCACGCGCGCTGCTTAAATTGGACAGCGAAAAGGATATTTGGGCGGCGCTTAACATTATTAAGGAAAAACACCTAAATGTTGAGCAGACAGAACGCCTGATAGACTCCCTGACCGAAGACAAACAGGTTAAACCAAAGCGAAATGTTGTTAAAATCTTTAAAGATGTTCGCATATTTGTAAACACAGTCAACAAAGCAATCGAAACAATGCGAGCATCGGGAATTGATGCAACGACAGATAAAACAGAAACCGACGATTATATAGAATTTAGGGTAAAAATACCGAAAAACCCGACTACCGAAAAGACACTAAAGCTTTTCGATGCCAAACAGGCTTAAAACGGGAAACCGTTTTAAACATATTCTCCTCTTTTCATCACGCGAAACGGACAGGCTCACCGCCTGTCTGTTTTGCTTTTTGCGCACTTTATATATGTTTCATGTGAAACATTAGTGGTTAAACAAGCGTAATTGTTTCATGTGAAACACTGTTAAACTACATTTTGATTAAAAGTTAATGCCGTATGCTATATCTTGATTTAAAAGTAAATTCTAAAATGTTTCATGTGAAACTATTGATATAAACACCTATTTATTGTATAATTATATCAATTCAAAAATCGAGGTGATGTTATGGGCAAAACCGTAGCGATATTTAACCAAAAAGGCGGCGTAGGCAAAACAACCACATGCGTTAATATGGCAGCCGCTTTAGGAGCAAAGGGCAAAAAAACGCTCCTAATTGATGTTGACCCACAGGGCAACTCAACCTCGGGTGTCGGAATAGACAAAAGCGATGTAAAATACTCAACATACAATGTTTTAATCGGTGAGGTTGCCGCAAGGGCAATTATGATTGAAACAGAGTTTAAAAACCTCTATCTTTTGCCTGCAAATATGAATTTGGCAGGTGCAGAACTTGAACTTGCCGAACTTGACGACAGAAACAGCGCGCTGAAAAAGGCAATTGCAACGCTTGTTATGGAGTTTGATTATATTATTATTGACTGTCCGCCGTCACTCGGATTGCTTTCAATCAATGCACTTGTAGCCGCAGATACGCTTATCGTGCCGCTTCAATGCGAATATTATGCCTTGGAGGGTTTAAGTCAGCTTGTTGCAACTGTCAGAACGATAAAACAGCATTATAACGAGCATTTACAGCTTGAGGGCGTGCTCTTTACAATGTATGACAGCCGCTTAAAGCTTACAAATCAGGTTATTGACGAGGTTAACAAGTATTTTCCGGGCAAGTCATACAAAACGATGATTCCACGCTCGGTAAAAATTGCCGAGGCGCCGAGCTTTGGCGAACCGGTTATTTACTACGAAAAATACTCAAAGCCGTCATTTGCGTACAAAAAGTTCGTAGATGAGTTCTTAAAACAACAATAATTGGAGGAAAATATGGCAAAAAAGCAATCGGGACTCGGCAAGGGACTCGGAGCATTGATGCTCGAGAATAATGTTGACGATATGGTGTCAACAAGCACATTGCCGATTAACGAAATTATCCCGAATAAAGAACAGCCGCGTAAAACCTTTGATGAGGGTGCGTTGCAGGAGCTTGCGGACAGTATCACCGTTCACGGTGTGCTTCAACCGCTTCTCGTTCGTCCGCTGTTGAGTGGCGGCTATCAGCTTATCGCAGGCGAACGCCGCTGGAGAGCCTCAAGAATGGCAGGATTAAAGGAAGTTCCCGTAATAATCAGGGAACTGTCCGATTCCGAGGCTATGGAAATCGCCATTATCGAAAACCTGCAAAGAGAAGACCTCAACCCGATTGAAGAGGCAGAGGGTCTTCAGGCGCTTATCGACAAATGCGACTATACGCAGGAACAGGTTGCCGTTTCGGTCGGCAAATCGCGCCCGGCAATCGCAAATGCGCTCCGTCTTTTAAAGCTGCCCGAAGAGGTACGCCAAATGACAAAAGAGGGCGAAATCAGTGCAGGTCACGCAAGAGCGCTGCTTGCATTTGACAATCAGGCGATTATGTATGAGGTTGCAAAGCAAATTGTTTCAGATAAACTTACAGTCCGTGATGTTGAACGCCTTGCAAAACGCCCGACAAAATCAGCAGACAAAAAGCAAAACGCAAAACACAGAGACAGCTTTTATGACGAAGTTGAACTTTCGCTGACCGATGTATTGGGCAGAAGAGTCAAGGTTTATAACGGCCGCTCAAAGGGTACACTTGAAATTGAGTTCTACTCACTTGACGACCTTAAGGATATTGCAAACGCAATTGCTAAATAAATTTTAGGAGAAAGAAAATGTTAGATATTAAATTTGTCAGAGAAAACCCGGAGCTTGTAAAGGAAAATATCAAAAAGAAGTTCCAGGACCACAAACTCCCGTATGTTGACGAGGTAATCGAGCTTGACAGCGAGCGCCGTCAGGTTATCGCAAGGGCTGATGAGCTTCGTGCAAACAGAAACAAGATTTCAAAACAAATCGGCGCACTCATGGCGCAGGGCAAAAAGGAAGAGGGCATGGCTCTCAAAGAGCAGGTTACAGTACAGGCAAAGGAACTTGACGAACTTGCAAAGAAAGAAAGCGAGCTTGGCAAAAAAGTTACAAAGCTTATGATGTCAATACCGAACATTATTGACGAGTCTGTTCCGATCGGCAAGGACGACAGCGAAAATGTCGAGGTTCAGCGCTACGGCGAACCTGTTGTGCCTGATTTTGAAATTCCTTATCATACCGATATTATGGAAAGATTCGACGGCATTGATATGGACGCCGCAGGCAGAGTTGCCGGCAACGGATTTTACTATCTCATGGGCGACATTGCCCGTCTTCACTCGGCTGTTCTCGCTTACGCTCGCGACTTTATGATTGACAGAGGCTTCACCTACTGCATTCCGCCTTATATGATTCGCTCAAATGTTGTTACCGGCGTTATGAGCTTTGAAGAAATGGACGCCATGATGTATAAAATCGAGGGAGAGGACCTTTATCTTATCGGCACCTCGGAGCACTCGATGATAGGCAAGTTTATCGACACAATTACACCGGAGGAGAAACTTCCGCTCACTCTTACATCGTATTCACCTTGTTTCAGAAAAGAAAAGGGCGCACACGGTATTGAGGAACGCGGCGTTTATCGTATTCATCAGTTTGAAAAGCAGGAAATGGTTGTTGTCTGCAAGCCGGACGAGTCAAAATATTGGTTTGACCAACTTTGGCAGAACACGGTTGACCTTTTCCGCAGCCTTGATATTCCTGTTCGCACACTCGAATGTTGCTCGGGCGACCTCGCAGACCTTAAAGTTAAATCGGTCGATGTTGAGGCGTGGTCACCGAGACAGAAAAAATATTTCGAGGTTGGCTCATGCTCGAATCTTACCGACGCGCAAGCTCGCCGCCTTAAAATCCGCGTAAAGGGCAAGGACGGCAATTACCTCGCACACACACTCAACAACACTGTTGTTGCTCCACCGCGTATGCTCATCGCATTCCTTGAAAACAACCTCAATGCCGACGGCTCTGTTTCAATCCCCGAAGCACTCCGTATGTATATGGGCGGCAAGGACAAACTTGTTCCAAAAAATTAAAGTATAGATATATATATGTTAGTTAAACAAAGGCAGTCTTTTGACTGCCTTTTTCTTGTGCATATATAAATATTATTAATGATACAACCGTAGGATATTCGATAAAAAAGCACAAAAAATAAAAGAGGCGCAATGCCTCTTTTATTTTTGCTTAAATATTAATTACTTTTCATCGTCGCTCTTGATAGAGGTTGTTGAAACTTCACCATAGGCGGCGGTGTTGTCGAGTGTTGCAGTGACAGGGGAAGAGCCTTCGTCAAAAAATCCCTTTTCCTTACACTTCAAAACATCGACTCTTGTTTTTGCAAGCGTAATGCTCGACTTGCCGTAAAGAACATATTGCAAATAATATGCATCCTGCGGAAAATCGGATTTCCACATCCATGCGCCGTAGTATGTTCCGCCTGCGCCTTTTTCGTTGATTCTGTAATTCGGCACGCTCGTCATTTTGATTGCATAATTCATCCAGTTCTGACTGAACGCATCGCCTGCAATATTCAGAACAGTGTCCATACCGATGTCCATCTTCGTATAAGGCAAGAGTTTTTTGACAACTCTTATCATCTCGGTTTTGCTTGAGCCTTTAACCTTGCTGAAAATCTCCATAAGTGTTGTTTTCTGTCTGTCGGCTCTCGCATTGTCGCTATCGATATGTCTGATACGGCAGTAAGCGAGTGCCTGCTTGCCGTTGAGTTTTATTTTGCCCTTTGTGCCGTCAAATGTTTTTTCGATTGTAACATTGCCGTATGTACCGGGGTGATTGTTAATCTCGCGAATTTCCTTTGAGGTCAACTCAAGCGTTACACCGCCGAGTTCGTCAATAACGCTTTCAAACGCGTCGAAATTGATGATAACATAATTGTCGATATTGATTTTATACATTCTTTCAACGCAGTTAATGTATGAATCAATATCTCCGCGTGACATTGCGGCATTGATTTTGTCAAAAGTTCCGGTTGATTCGTCACCCGGCTTCGTTTCAAAATATGTATAAGCGTCGCGCAAAACAGAGGTGAGTGTAATCTGCTTTGTGTCAACATTCACACTTGCGATAATTGCGGAGTCGGCTCTTGTTCCTTTGTCAAGAACATCCTTACCCCTCGTGTCCTCACCTACAAGCAAAACATTGTAAACATGGGTGGAGGAGCAGGGCGTACCGTTGTAATACCACTTTCTTATCATATCCTGAAGTGATGCGATTTCGCTTGCGTCTGTTTCTTCAATCGGGTCAAAACTTTCAACAAGTTTGTCCTGCGTTGATTTGTATTGCTCGGTCGACTGCGTGTTCACCTTTGCATTTTGCACCGGCTTTACAAATGAATCATAAACATACCAACCGCCTGCCGCAAGGGCAATCACAACCAAAATGATAATTGTGACGATTATCATTATTTTCTTTTTCTTCTTTTTTTTGCGCTCTTCGGGCGTTAACTTGGCGTTTTTCTTTTTGGATTTTTTTCTTTTCTTATCCTTATTGCCTTTTTTTCTGCCCTTTTTGTCGTCATCATCGTTCTGCTTGGGGTGCTCAAAGTTTGTCGGTTCAAGCGGTTCCTTGTCCTCGTTCACGATGATTTGAATTGCGCTGTCATCAACCGAATCGCCGTCATCATCCGAAATGCTCGGCATAATCGGCTCGCTCTCGTCATCATCAAGCGAAACAGGAGGCATTTCTACCTCTTCTTCGCCGTTGTCAAGTGAAACAGGTGGCATTTCCGCCTCTTTGTCTCCGTCAGCGGTCAAATCACTTTCGATTTTCGGCTCCTCTTCGTCAACCTTAACTTCCGGCAAAGGCTCGTCGGCTTGTGTCTGCTCCTCTGCCATCGGCTCAACAACGGGCGCAGGCTCCTCTGCCTTCGGCTCAACAACGGGTGCAGGCTCTTTCACCTGCGGTGCCGCTTTTAAGTCGGCGTCAACCGACATTGAATTTTTTGTATTTTGGTTTTCACTTGGGGAGGATGATTTATCCTCTTGTTCCTGTCTGCGTTTTTTAACTTCAGAAAGGATACTGTCGATATTGTAGCTGTTTTTATCCAATATTCTCTCTCCTCTAAGTGGTGTAATAGACATATTAAATACCAAAAATTTATATTAAATATAAATTAGAAGTTAATATTCTATTAACAGACCCTTATTCATCAGTCGGTGCTTGCTCTGAGTTTTCGGCAAAAGCCTCTGTATTTTGACTATCCTCGGCAGATTGCTCATCTTCGTCCTCGATATATTTATCGACGATGCTGAGCGTTGCAAGCCTTTCATCGTCCTTGATTCTCATTACCTTAACACCCTTTGACGGTCGCTTGAATGATGAGATTTGGTCGGCATGTGTACGGATAACAACGCCGTCGGTTGTAATCATGATAACATCGTTTTCGTCTGTAACCGGTGCAATCATTGCAACCTTGCCGTATTTTTCGGTGTGATAGTTAATCAAGCCCTTGCCGGCACGCGATTGAATACGGTATTCGTCAAAATCGCTCTTTCTGCCGTATCCTGTTTCTGTAACGGTAAGCAACTGCGTGTTAGGAACGGCAACGGCAAATCCTACAACATAATCGCCGTCCTTAAGCTGAATAGCTTTAACACCTCTTGCCGTTCTGCCGATGAGCCTTGCGTCTGCCTCTTTAAAGCAGATTGCCATGCCGTCGTGTGTCGCAACAACAAGATTTCTTTCGCCGTCGGTCACCTCAACCCAGCAAAGCTCGTCGCCCTCGTCAAGATTGATTGCGATAATGCCTGTTTTTCTGATGTTCGCATATTGGTCAATAGCAGTACGCTTAATTACACCGTTTTTCGTAACCATGCAAAGATATGTTCTGTTTTCGCTGTTTTCATCGTCATCTTTCGGAATTTTAACCATTGCAGAAACTTTTTCATCCTGCTCAATCGGAAGGAGGTTGACAACATTCATGCCCTTGCTTGTTCTTGAAGCCTCGGGAATTTCGTAGCCTTTAATTTTGAAAACCTTGCCCTTATTGGTGAAAATAAGCACTCTGTCGTGTGTGGAGCATGCAAACATAGTTTTTGCATAGTCCTCCTCGCGGCGCGACATACCCATAATACCCTTGCCGCCTCTGTTTTGTGCCTTGTAGGTGTCAACAGTTTGGCGCTTCATATATCCCTTTTCGGTCAGGGTGAGTATGCAATCCTCAACGGGGATAAGGTCCTCGTCCTCAACATCACCTGTGAATGCGGAAATTTCCGTTCTTCTTTCATCGCCGAATTTGTCTGCGATTTCGCGGCTTTCCTGCTTGATAATGTCGCAAATTCTCTGCTCGCTTGCAAGAATTGAAAGATAGTCCTTGATTTTCTCATGGAGTTCGTTCAATTCGTTCATGATTTTTTCAATTTCAAGTCCTGCCAACTGACCCAAACGGTAAGCAACAATTGCACTTGCCTGCGGATCATCAAAGCCGAACTTGTCCATAATTGCCTGCTTTGCCTCGGCTTGACCGCCTTTGCAGGCACGGATTGTTGCGATAACCTCGTCAACAATATCAATTGCCTTTGCAAGACCCTCTAAAATGTGCGCTCTCGTTTGCGCTTTTTCAAGGTCAAACTGAGTTCTTCTTGTAATAACCTGCTTTTGGAATTCAATGTATTTCTGCAAAATTTCCTTAAGGGTCAAAACCTTCGGCACGCCGTCATCAAGTGCAAGCATAATTGCACCGAATGTAACCTGCATATCGGTCAATTTATAAAGATTGTTTAGCACAACCTGTGCGTTTGCGTCTCTCTTTACAAGCACTTCAATGTGCATACCGCGTCTGTCGGAGTAGTCTTGAACATCGGCTACGCCCTCAAGTCTTTTTTCTTTTACCAAATCGGCAATTCTTGTGATAAGTCTTGCCTTGTTTACGCCGTAGGGGATTTCTGAAACGACAATTTTAAATCTGTCGCCCTTTGTTTCGACAATTTCTGCCCTTGCACGCACATAAATCTTGCCTCTGCCGGTTGCATAAGCCTCTCTGATTCCCTTTGCGCCCATAATAATGCCGCCGGTCGGGAAATCGGGTCCCTTGATATATTGCATAATATCCTCAAGCTGTGCGTCCGGGTTGTCGATAAGACAGCACATACCCTCAACCGTTTCACGCATATTGTGCGGAGGAATGTTTGTAGCCATACCTACTGCGATACCCGACGAGCCGTTAACAAGCAAATTCGGGAATCTTGACGGCAAAACAGATGGCTCTGTTGTTGTATCGTCAAAGTTCGGTGTAAAATCAACGGTATTTTTCTTAATATCGTCAAGCATTTTCATTGCTGTCTTGCTGAGCCTTGACTCGGTGTAACGGTAAGCAGCCGCAGGGTCACCGTCGATAGAGCCGAAGTTGCCGTGACCGTCAACAAGAATGTGTCGCATTGAGAATGTTTGCGCAAGTCTTACCATTGCGTCATATACAGATGCGTCGCCGTGCGGATGATAGTGACCAAGCACTTCACCGACGGTGGTTGCGCACTTACGGTATGGGTTTGTCGGATATAGGTTGTTATCGTACATTGCATACAGAATTCTTCTGTGAACAGGCTTTAATCCGTCGCGCACATCGGGGAGCGCACGGCTTACGATAACTGACATTGAGTAATCAAGAAACGCTTTTCTGATTTCGCTGCTGATTTCAACATCTACGATTTTTTGGCTATCATATCGTATTTCTTCGTTCATTTATAATGCTCCTATATATAAGGTTGTCGATTGATTTTTGATTAAATATCAAGGTTTTGAACAAATTTTGCGTTCTTTTCGATAAATTCTCTTCTCGGCTCAACATTGTCGCCCATAAGAATAGAAAAGTTTTCGCTCGCTCTTTGTGCATCATCGATTGTGACTCTGAGCATTGTTCTGAATTCGGGGTCCATTGTTGTTTCCCAAAGCTGTTGCGGGTCCATCTCACCGAGACCTTTGTATCGCTGAATGTCGCAGTCGCCGCCGAATTCGGCAATTTCTGCGTCCCTTTGCTCCTCGGAGAAAGCATACGCGCTCTTTTTGCCCTTTGAAATTTTGAAAAGCGGCGGTTGTGCAAGATAAACATAGCCGTCCTCGATAATTTGCGGCATATATCTGAAGAAGAATGTCAAAAGCAATGTTCTGATATGTGCACCGTCGACATCGGCATCCGCCATAATGATGATTTTGTGATAACGGAGCTTTGAAATATCAAAGTCCTCGCCGATTCCCGTGCCGAGAGCCATTACAACAGGCACAAGTTTTTCATTTGTGATTACCTTGTCAACTCTTGCCTTTTCAACATTAAGCATTTTACCCCAAAGCGGAAGTATTGCCATATGCTCTCTGTCTCTGCCCTCTTTTGCGGAACCGCCTGCCGAGTCACCCTCGACGATATAGATTTCGCACTTTGTCGGGTCCTTGCTTGTGCAGTCTGCAAGTTTGCCAGGGAGCGAATTGCTTTCAAGCGGCGATTTTCTTCTTGCGTTTTCTCTCGCCTTTCTTGCTGCCTCTCTTGCCCTTGATGCGTCAAGAGCCTTGCCGAGCAATGTTTTCGCAACCTGCGGATGCTCCTCAAAATATGTCATAAGCTTGTCATAAACAAGCGATGAAACAAGGCCTGTAATGTCAGTGTTGCCGAGTTTGCCCTTTGTCTGACCCTCAAACTGTGCCTCTGTCAGCTTAACGCTGATAACGGCTGTGATACCCTCACGAACATCGTCGCCCGAGAATTTTTTGTCGCTGTCCTTCAAAATATTGAATTTTTTGCCGTAGTCGTTAAATACACGGGTAAGCGCCGTTTTAAATCCCGTTTCGTGGGTACCGCCGTCGATTGTATTAATGTTGTTTGCAAATGAAAGCAGTGTTTCGGTGTAGCCGTCGGTGTAGCAAAGCGCAACCTCTGCGCTTCTGTCATCCTTGGTTGTCGAAATGTGGATAACCTCTTCCTGAATCGGGGTAAATCCGCGGCTTTCGTTAATCCATTCTACGAATGAACGGATACCGCCCTCGTAGCAATAAACCGATGTGTGTTCTTCATCGTCATATCTGTCGTCCGAGTCGCGCTCAAATTTTTCTCGCTTGTCGGAAAGGCTGATTGAAAGACCTGCATTAAGAAATGCCTGTTCTCTGAGCCTGCGCTGAAGAATGTCAAACGAATATTTTGTTGTTTCTTGGAAAATATCGGCGTCCGCCTTAAATCTGATAAGCGTGCCGTGTTCGGCTTCGCTGACATCCTTGATGATATGCAAATCGTCAACCGGCTTGCCTCTTTCAAATCTTTGTGCATAAACATGGCCGTTTTGAGTTACCTCAACCTCGAGCCATTCCGAAAGTGCGTTTACAACGGACGAACCTACGCCGTGCAAACCGCCCGAAACCTTGTAGCCTGAGCCGCCGAATTTACCGCCGGCATGAAGCACCGTCAAAACAACGGTTACTGCCGGAAGTCCTGTTTTTTCGTTGATACCTGTCGGAATACCACGGCCGTTATCCTTAACGGAAATAATATTTCCGGGCAAAATTTCCGTTTCGATATGTGTGCAGACACCTGCGAGAGCCTCGTCGATTGAATTATCGACAATCTCGTAAACAAGGTGATGCAATCCTCTCGGTCCTGTCGAGCCGATATACATACCGGGGCGCTTTCTTACTGCCTCCAAACCCTCAAGAACCTGAATACTGTCCTCGTTGTAATCGTCTGTTACAACAGTGTCCATATCCTCTTCTTCAAGGTTGGTTTCATTAATGATTTCGTCTTTAATTTCGTCAGCCATAAATATTCCTCATTTTATGAATTTATATGTTAATCTAATTTTTAACTTAATTGATTACTTGCTCAAGCTGAGCTTTTTTGCTCTTTTACTCAGCGTTCCCGTGTTGACGGGGCTGATATAAACCTCACTGTCCGTCACAACAAAACTTTTCGGCAAATCATAATTTACATAAACCACTCTGCCGTCTTTTTGCGCCTTGTTTAAATAGTCGCGCGTTGCCTTGTTGACGGTTGATGTGTCCATATCAAAAATGCCTATTATATTTTTATCCGTAATAACGGTGTCCTCACCAAGGTGTAAAAACATAATTTCTCCGTCAATCGATAATTTTGCCGCCGTCAATATGAAAGGTTTTGCCTTTTTTGAGGCGCAAAATAGTTTCTTTATCACAGCAGGTAATGAAAACCTGCCAATTTTTTATATGGTTTAGGATATAATCCTGCCTTTTTTCGTCAAGTTCGCTCATAACATCGTCGAGCAGAGCAATCGGCTCAATTTCCGTCATTTTTTTTAGCAAACTTGCCTCCGCAAGTTTTAGCGCAAGCACACAACTTCTTTGCTGACCCTGCGAGCCGTAAATTTTCGCGCTTGTGCCGTTGATTAATATATCAATATCGTCCCTGTGAGGACCTTTTGTTGTTGTTTTGTTTATTATGTCGGCTGTTTTGCTGCTTTCAAAAGCAGAAAGCAGATTTTGTTCGATTATATTTAAGTCGGCGTCAAATTCGGCGCAGGAGGAATATATCAAATCAATATTTTCTCTCCCGCTGCTGATGCCCGAAAAAATATCTTTTATAAACGGTTTGAGTGCTTCAATATATTTGAGCCTTTGATAAACGATTTTCGCGCCGATTTTCGCAAGATTGCCGTCCCATACATAAAGCATACTGTCAAGTTCGGGATTTTTAGCCAAATCTTTTAACAATGTGTTTCGTTGCAAAAGTGCTCTGTTATATTCTTTAAGCAGATTTCTGTAGTTTGATTTCAGCTGACACAGCGCATTGTCGATAAATTTGCGCCTTTCGCTCGGTCCGTCCTTAATCATACTTAAATGAATCGGCGAAAACACAACCGCCTTAAGTTCGTTGCCGAGTTCTGCCGCAGAACGCTTTTTTATTCCGTTAAGCGTTGCATGTCTTTTGCCTTTAATCAAAATTTCGGCATTTTGTTCTCTGCCATTTGATGTGAAATCAATATTGAGTCTGCTGTATTCACAACCAATTTTGACAAGCTGACTGTCCTTTACGCCGCGAAAACTCTTTGACCCGGTAAAAAGATACACCGCCTCAATCAAATTTGTTTTGCCCTGCGCATTTTCGCCCCAAATTATGTTCACATCGTCAAATTCGGCAGTCATATTTTCAATATTTCTGAAATTTTCGATTTTAATATCGTTAATCTTCATTTGCAATTAAATAATCTGTCGAAAAAACGCTCACAACATCGCCGGGGCGGATTTTTTTGCCCCTTGCCGTGCAAACTTCACCGTTTACCTTGACAAGACCGCCTTGAATAAATTCTTTGGCCTGACCACCCGTCTCACTTATTCCTTTAAATTTTAAAAGCGATTGCAGTTGAATAAAATCTGTCCTTATTTTAACGGTTTCTTTATTATGTTCTTTAACAGTAACCTTAATTTTCATTTCTAAGCCTCATCGGTAATACCAAGAATAAGAAATCGTCGCCCTCAAGCGGCATAACCTTAACCGGGCTGACCGGTCCGTTAAGCTCAATTTTTACCTCGTCGGTGTCTGCGGCATTGAGCGCATCAAGCACAAACTTTGAGTTAAAGCCGATTTCAACTCTGTTGCCAGAGGTGTTTGCGTGTGTATAGTCAACAACCCTACCGAGGCTTGAAACGGTCGAAACTCTCATTTGGTCGCCGTCAAACAAACATCTGATTGGGTTTTTCTGGTTATTTTCGATAACAGGCAGTGTTTTTTCAATACAATCAATCGCGTCTTTTGTGTTAATTAAAACGGTGGTTGTAATTGTTTTTGGCACTGCGTTTGTGTAATCCAAAAATTCTCCGTCAAGCAAACGGCTGATAATAGAATAATTTTTAATATCAAATACAATATGTCTTTTGCCGATATTAATTGATATATTTTCGTCGCTTTCGGGATCAATGATTTTAACAAACTCTCTGATTGTTTTTTTAGGCACGATAAATGTCATTTCGTCGCCGCTGTAATTGATTTTTTCTTTTCTGATAGCGAGTCTGTATCCGTCAACACCGATAAGTGTCAATTCGTTTTCTTTAATTTCAAATTTAAGTCCTGTATATACGGGTTTTGATGCCTCATTGTCGGCAACTGCAAACAGCGTTTGCATAATCATTGAATAAATCAGGCTTTGGCTGATTTCAAACGGAAAACCATCGTTAACCGACGGGAGTTCGGGATAATCTTCTGCGTCAATACCTGTAATATTATATTGAGCGGCACCGCTTATAATTGAAACGGAAGTTCCGTTTGTTTCAACAGTAACATCAACATCGGCAAGCTTTCTGATAATGTCGCACAAAACTTTTGCATTAATTACTATTGCACCCGGCTCAACAACATCAACCGATAATATTGTATTAATACCGAATTCAAAGTCATAGCCGGTAAGGCTCAATGTGTCGGAGCCGCACTCAATCAAAATGCCCTCAATTGTCGGAATAGTCACCTTTGTGCTTACCGCTCTGATTACATTGTTACAGGCATTGCTTAATTCTTTTGTGTCGCAGGTAAATTTCATAATTTTTCTCCGTAAATCAATATAAATAGTTTTAGTAGTATTAGTAGTGGGTGTGTAAAGTGTTGAAAATTATCAAAACCGTTTAATAATGCAATATTCGGCACAAAAATTTTCAAACGCCGTTTGTGTAATAAATGTTTAAAATGTTGAAAAAAATAGTTTTCAACATACCGTGTGCAAAATTGCAGTGTGGAAAATGAAAATTATGTGGAAAATCGGATAATAAGTTTAATTGTTATCTATAATCCTTAATATTGCTTATAATGTCGCTGACCTGAGAATTGAGGGTTGAATCCGTTTTGATTCTCTCCTCCATTTTTTCAATGTTATACATAACGGTCGAATGGTCTCTGTTAAATTTGCTGCCGATATTTTTGTAGCTCATATCGGTAACTTCTCTTATTATGTAAAAACACATTTTTCTTGCGTCGGACACATTTGCCGTGTGTTTTTTGCTCATAATGTCGTCAACCGAAACACCGGTTGTTCTGCTTACCTCGTCAACAATTCTGTCAACCGTTACATGAAGCGGTTGAACATCGGTCAAAATATCTTTGATTGCCGTTTGTGCAAGTGCAATTGTTGGCTTTTGTTCGCCGAAAACGCACATTGCGTGCAATTTTTTGGTTATTCCCTCAAGCTGACGGATATTTGATTTGATTTGACCTGCTATGTATTGAATTACATTATCATCAATTTCAAAATTAAGAAGTTCCGCCTTGCGCTTAATGATTGCACAGCGTGTATCATACTCCGGTGTTTGAATATCGGCAAGCAAGCCGCTGACAAATCTTGATGCAAGTCTGTCTGTCAGCGATTTAATTTCTTTAGGCGGTCTGTCGGCTGTTAAAACAACCTGTTTTCCGTTGTCAACAAGTGCGTTGAAAGTATGGAAAAATTCCTCCTCCGTCGAATCCTTGCCTGCAATAAACTGAATATCGTCAACAAGAAAAACATCAATGTTTCTGTATTTGTTTCTAAACTCCTCGTTGTTTTTCTTATACATATTTGCGAGAAATTCGTTCAAAAACTCTTCACAGGTGACATAAACAACTTTCATATCGGGATAATTTCTGCGCACTTCGTAGCTGATTGCGTTTAAGATATGAGTTTTGCCGAGTCCCGAATTACCGTAAATGAAAAGCGGATTGTAGTTTGAAAGGTTGTTGCCTTTGCTTATCTGTCCGCCCGGGTCTGCAGCGATTGCCTTTGCCGCCGTGTATGCAAATTTGTTTGACGGGCCTACGATAAAGTTGTCAAAAGTAAAGGTTTCGTTTTTAAAATCTTCCAAATCCTGCTGATTTTTTTCACTTTCGGTCAAAAAATCCTCGGGGCTTGTATATTCAATTTCAACCGGAAAGCCGCAAACGGCCTCAAAAGCCTCGTTCAAAAGTTCACCGTATTGACCTACAACCGTGTTTTTCTTAAATGAGTTTGAAAATTTCAAAACAACCTTGCCGTTGTTAAAATCGCCTATTTCAATCGGCAACAGCCAAAGTGTAAAAGCCGTTTCGTTTATTCTTTGCTTGCAATAGTCAAGCACGCTTTGCCATAATTCTTCAAATGTGTCCATAAATTTCCTCTCGTCGAACAATTTTTTATATCAACAAACGCCGTTTGGGCGCACTAATCCACATATATATTATTATATATTAATATATATATTTAGTCAATAATTAATTATAATATTTTAAACATTAGTATTTTAGAGTTGTGGAAAACTCAACTCTTTATTTTTTAAGTTTCTGTATATTTTATTATATTTTATTGCAATTTAAAAATCTTTAATCTATAATAGATAATTACTTGAATATACGGAGGAATTTCATTGAAAATATTTAAAAACAGGGGCGACATTTATATTCCCAAAAGCGATTATAAACGCTCGCGTGAAAAAAATATTCTTCTCATTCTCCTTGCGGTAATAGTTATAATCACAATTGTGTTTGTAATTTTTATGAATAAAAATTATCCCACTGTTTCGTCATTTTTTGCCGACGGCGAAATTTCGACAACGGCGGCGGTGAACAACGACACCGCATTGCCTCAAATATCCGGCAAAACAAACTATCTTTTTGTCGAAACCGACGATGACGAAACAAATCTTCACTATGCCGTTTTGATTCAGGCGGACAAGGATAATTTGGCATACAAGGTATCAACACTATCGCCGCAGATGACAGTCAACGGCAAATCGCTTTTCAAAATTCTGTCAACGGACGGCGGCGCAGGGCTTCAAAAAGCGCTTAGCGAATATTTCGGTTTTGAAATTGACTATTATGCCTGCTTTAAGGACAATGATTTTACAAATTTCGCAGACAATATGGGCAAATTTGCTTATAAAAGCGACAAAGATATTCGCCACGACGGCGGCAGCGGCGACGACACATACACAATCCGTCTGCGCAAGGGCGAATCATATCTTGACGGCGAGGATTTTTCAAATCTTATGCGCTATTATTCGGTCGACACAAAAAATTATTCCGCCGCAAACGAGCTTGTTTTGTACGCGTTGACAGAATTGTTTAACGAAAAGAATTATGAGGACTGCGAATCTCTTTTCAGACTTTTCAACAAATCAGCGTCAACAAATATTTCAGTGCGAAATTTTGAGGATAATAAAAATTCCGTAGAGGTTTTCTGCTATAAAAATACGGATATTACGGTTTACAGCTGTGCTCCGACATATTCGGGCACCGCTTTGACACAGGATTCACTTAAAGATGTTAAAGGATATTTCAGTAAATAACGAGGTTTTGTATGATTACACAGGAGAATAAAGAAAAAATAATGCGTGCCGTTAAGGATATTTTGGAGGCTGTCGGTGAGGACCCAAATCGCCCCGGTCTTGTCGAAACACCGAAACGCGTTGCAAACATGTATGAGGAAATGTTTGCGGGACTTGACGAGGACCCGGCACAACATTTAAAACTTTTTGACGAAAGTTCAAATGACGAGGTTGTTATTGTCCGCGATATTCCGTTTTCGTCAATGTGCGAGCATCATTTACTCCCGTTTATGGGCAAGGCTCACATTGCATACATTCCGGGCAACAATAAAATTATCGGTCTTTCAAAATTTGCACGCATTGTTGACAATTTTGCAAAGCGTCCGCAGGTGCAGGAAAGGCTCACAAGCGATGTTGCCGATTTTTTGTATGACAATCTTTCGCCGAAAGGCGTTGCCGTTATAATCGAGGCGGAACACACTTGTATGTCAATTCGCGGCGCAAAGGCATTCGGCTCAAAAACTCAAACATCGGCATTGCGCGGCAATATGCGCAACGATGCAAAAACAAGGGCAGAGGTTTTGGCTCTGCTCAACAAATAAGGTGTTTATATGATTTGGAAATGCAAAGATAAAAATATCGTCTACGGCGAAAAGCCGATTATAATGGGTATTGTCAATGTTACGCCCGATTCATTTTCGGACGGCGGCAAATGGTACAGCGCGGACAACGCTGTCAATCACGCGCTTGAATTGATTGAGCAGGGTGCGGATATTATCGATTTCGGCGGTCAGTCGACACGCCCCGGCTACACCGAGGTTTTACCCGAGGAGGAATGGGCGCGGCTTGAGCCTGTAATCTCAGCAATTCGCTCAAAAACCGATTTGCCGATTTCAATTGATACATATTTTCCGCTCGTTGCCGAAAACGCCTTAAAATGCGGCGCAGACATTATTAACGATGTAAGCGGTATAATTTCTCCTGAAATGGCAAAAATTGTCAAAAAACACGCCGCAGGCTGGATTTTAATGCATAACGGCGCCGGTTCGGTTACCGAAGTGCGCGATTTCTTTAAAAATTCACTTTTTGAATGTGAAAAGCTCGGCGTTGACAAAAATACGATTTGCCTTGATATGGGCATCGGATTCGGCAAGGATTACACCCAAAGCCTCGAGCTTATCGCAAAAGTTGCAGAATATAAAATTGACGGCTATCCTATGTTGCTCGGCACAAGCCGAAAGCGTGTTATTGCGCAGGGTAGCGGTCAAACAGACCCTCAAAAACGCGTTTTCGGCAACATAGCGGCTGATACGGCGGCTGTTTTGGGCGGAGCCGATATTTTCCGCATACATGATGTTGAAAACGAAAAACAGGGCATTTATATGGCTTACGAGTTGAAAAAGGCAGGTGTTGTCATTGGATAAAATTTCAATAAAAGGGCTAAAACTTTTTGCTTATCACGGCGTAAACCCCGAAGAAAAGGAAAACGGTCAAAATTTTATTTTTGATGTTGATTATTATGTAAACGTTACAAAGGCGTGCGCAAGCGACAATGTTGATGACACCGTGAGCTATGCAAAGGTTGTAAAAACTATACGCAGGGTTTTTACCGCCGAAAAGTATGATTTGATTGAAAGGGCGGCGCAGGTTGTTTCTAATGCGATTCTTGATGAATATCCCGATATTTTTAAGGTTGATATCACACTCAAAAAGCCCGAGGCACCGATTAAAGCCGATTTTGACTATGTCGGCGTGACTATTACGAGAGAAAGGTAATTTTCGTTTACTATGAGATATATTTTAAGCGTCGGCACAAATTTGGGCGACAGAAAAGGAAATATCGAAAGGGCGGTTGACGCGCTCAACAATATTCCTTACACCGATGTGGTGTCGGTTTCGTCGATTTATGAAACAGAGCCGGTCGGCTATGCAAGGCAGGACGATTTTTACAACGCAGTTCTTGTTGTCACCTCGCAGTTTGAGCCGCACGAAATGCTTGGCATCTGCCTCGGCATTGAGTCGGGCGTCGGCAGAGTTCGCGGCATTAAAAACGGACCGAGAATACTTGATTTGGACATTATTTTTGCCGAAAATCAAAAGATTGAAACGGCAAATTTGCAGGTGCCGCATCCGCGTTGTTTTGAAAGGCGATTTGTTTTACAGCCGTTGCTCGAGATTTTTCCCGACGGCAATGCTTTCGGCTTTGAATTTAAGTCGTATATAGACAAAATCGAGGGTCAGGCAATCAGAATTGCCGACAAAATCAATCCAAATTTGATTTCCGATGAAATTTAAAAATCATATAAAACGAAAATCCCTTTGGTTTGTCGCCAAAGGGATTTTTTGTTACATAAATGCAGTCACGCTGTCGACAATATCCGCCATTTTGTTGACGGTTTTTTTAATTGTCTTTTTAGCCGAGCAACTTTTTGTTCCGCCAACCATTGCAATTGCAGAGCAAACAGCAAGCGTTGCGCCGATGCATTTCATAACATTTCGTTGAGTATTCATTTTCATAACGATTCCTCCCGCACTTTTCAGTGCAATTATATTTTTTGAAAAATCGCTTTGTTTATTTGTTGAAATTTTTGTAAAAAAAGAGCAGGCTTTTGCCTGCTCTTTTGTGTGATTAATATTAGTTATTAGTCAAATGCATGACCTGCTGCACCGAATACAACATCAATCTTGTGTGCAACAACCTCTTCAATAAGGTCTCTTGCAGGAGCAAGATATTGTCTTGGGTCAAAGTGTGTCGGATTTTCTGCAAAGTGCTTTCTTACAGCAGCTGTCATTGCGATACGAATATCCGAGTCAACATTAATCTTACATACAGCCATCTTAGCAGCCTCGCGGAGCATATCCTCAGGAATGCCGATAGCGTCCGGCATTTGGCCGCCGTATTGGTTGATCATCTTGATGTGGTCTTGGTTAACAGATGATGCACCGTGAAGAACGATTGGGAAGTTAGGAAGTTGCTTGCCAACCTCTTCAAGAATGTCAAATCTAAGCTGTGGCTTTTGACCCGGCTTAAACTTGTATGCACCGTGTGATGTGCCGATTGCGATAGCAAGTGAGTCAACGCCTGTGCGTGTAGCAAAGTCGTAAACTTCTTCCGGTCTTGTGTATGATGCGTTGTCAGCGTCAACATTAACATCGTCCTCAACGCCTGCAAGTGTGCCGAGCTCGCCCTCAACAACTACGCCGTGAGCGTGTGCATATTCAACAACCTTTTTTGTCAAAGCAATGTTTTCCTCATAAGGAAGTGAAGAGCCGTCGATCATAACAGAAGTGAAACCGCCGTCGATGCATGACTTACATGTTTCAAAATCCGGGCCGTGGTCAAGGTGAAGTGCGATAGGAAGACCTGTTTCCTCAGCAGCAGCCTTTACCATAGCAACAAGATAGTCGTGAGACGCATATTTTCTTGCGCCTGATGAGCATTGAAGAATAACCGGAGCCTCAAGTTTCTTTGCGGCTCTTGTGATACCCTGAACAATCTCCATATTGTTTACATTGAAAGCACCGATTGCATATCCGCCCTCGTATGCTTTCTTGAACATTTCTGTAGTAGTTACAAGTGGCATATTATTATATCTCCTATAATTTATTAAGCTTGCGGTGTTCCGCTCACTTTTCGCCTATATTATATTACAATGCGCATAAAATATCAACACTTAAATTGTAAAATAGCCGTTAACGCCGATTTTACAGCCGCATTTTTTGCATTAAACAAATTTCTTCATTATGTGACGGCACCCAAATGCCGCCAAATTTATTTGCATACCGATTTTTTGTTGAAAAGGTCTGACTTTGCGCTATACAGAACACTTGTTGATAAAATTATATTATGGTATAATCTTTTAAGAATGATTTAAGGAGAATGATTTATGAAAAAAATTATTGCAATTTTGCTTTGCTTGTCAATTTCGGTTGCATTTTGCGGCTGCGCGGCAAGCGGCACACACTCAAACGACAGCGACAACTCGGATTATTTATCCGACAATTCGACAGATAATAACAAAATGGCAACCGACAACATTGTTAATTGGAACAATGTGAATTATAAGGTCAACCCTGTTCTTTCCTCATCGGAGGATATTAAAAATGTCGAAACCGAAGAAAAAGGCGGAATAACATGCGTCACATTCAGTTGGAATTATGTTGATGACGAAAGCGGCGAGGGATATAAGGATATTTTGATGATGTATTACAACGCCGCGGCAAACGAGGTTGCAAACGGCTCGCAATCTGTTCTCGGCTCGGCGTATTGCCAAATGCTTGATGACGGCACAACGCAGTGGACATATTACAACGAAAATCACAAGGTTATTTACAAGATGGTTGACAATGAAATTTATGATGCAAATTCAAGCAAAATCGGCTATCGCGACCAAAGCGGATCGGCGTTTGATAACGACGGCAATCCTCTTGATTTGGAATCATTCGATAATTTTATCAAGACGATGAATGATTTTGAAAACTAAATTTGTTTTTTATGTAGTTGATTCTTTGGCATATACATAAACATCGATAAAAACTTTTATATTAGACAAATTGCTATACTAATAGCGATTATTATATTATGAATTTTTAAAGTGAAGGAAAAAGTTATGAGTAATACCAAAAAAACAAAACGAAGTATAATTATAGTATCTGTGATATTAATACTTATTCTAGTCGCAGTTGTTTCTGTATTGTTGGTAACATCACACAATAAAATTACTAACGAAAAAATGCAGCAGGAAATCGAACTTGCTTGGACGGAAGCAAATAGTTATGATGACAATAGCTTTATGTCGAAGTTTGACAAAAAATCAAGTTTTGTTGTTACCAATATAGAAAAAAGAGAAGATGATTGTTATACAATTACATGCACTGTAAGTTCACCCGATATATTAGATGACCTAATTAAATATCAAGGGCAGCTAACATCTAAACCTACTGAAAAAGAGATGAACCAAGCAATTGAAGAAATTATTTCTAAAGCTTCTGTAAAACAGTCACAGCATACGGTTACAGCTTATAAAACCGATGAAGGCTTTTCATTTGAATTTAATAGTGAATTTATTAATGCTATGTATGGTTATTCGTATGATTACTGTAAGTCACAGATTGATGAGTTAATGAAAGATCTTACAAAATAATAGCAAGGGGGGATTTTCGGTTTGAAAAATTCAATAAAGAAAACGATATGCATTCTTTGTGTTTTTATTATATGTATAGTTTCATATCCAAAATACGCATATGCTGACAATAATAAGTTCTTATCACTTAATATAGCCGGATACAATGATGATGGAACAGAGAGTGTAAAGAAAAATAATGTGTTTTATATTAAAAACAATACGCTTTACGCACCGATAAAATTATTTGAGGATTATACTTTATATGATTATGACAAAGACCATCAGTCATTTGTAAGAATTGGACAAAACTATAATAACGCAAGTTCAAAAGTTGTTATAGATTATGAAAATAAAAAAGTAAATGTGTTCTTTTCTCAATATTATAAAGAGACATATGATATTGATTTATATTCATTTGCAGATACTTATTTTTTCCCACTGGATAAAATGGCGGCATATTTGAAATCCAGTATCGTATACAAAAACAGCAATTCTATTTCAATAATGAGCAGCGGCATTTCACTTTGTGATGCTCTCTATGATTATTCAGTATATAATTCTTCATTAAATTATTTGAAAATTCTTGACAATTTGTTTGTTGGAGATGAAAAGTTATATTATGCATATACTGTTGCCGGATTTTTCAGTAACACTGTTTTTTCTTGTAAAATCAGCAATTTGGTTGCACCTTGGGGAAAATATGAAAATTATTGCACCATCCTTGATAATGCTGTAACAAATACTGATGTTTATCGGTCATTAGAAAATGAAGATAGTATACTTGCTACACTAAGTGGTATAAATTCGGATTTGTATAACAAAATTTATAAAAAAGCACAAAAGGTATATAAACTTTCGTCAAATTCAATAACTACTATGTTTGATGAGTATAAACAGATTAATTCGTTTGGTGATGAATCCCCGTATGATAATTTCTTTCCTGATGAACAACTTGAAATTGATAAGATAAATGAAATAACGGATAAAGTAGATGTTGTAAATCATTTTATAGAAACAGCAGATTATTTGAATAAGTTTTATTCGTTGAATGCCGACAATAGAGACGCTCTGAAAACAATATTTGAAACTGCAAAAAATGACCCGGCAGGATTAGCAATAAAGGAAACCAGAAGTAAATACAGTGACAGTATAGTTGAGAGCGGATTTTTGCAATTGACTGAGCAGTTGTCAAAAAAATATTTGAAAGAGGCTGCTAAGGCTGCGAATAAATCAATATTTACAAAGTTTAATAAAGTTAAATTGGCCACAGGAATTGTCAGCGGTGTTTTTAAATTAGCAGGTTTTGACTTAACTGATAATTCAAGTTATGAAGTATTGCTTGCCGATGAATTAGTTACATATATTACTAATCACTCTGAAATATTGGAAAAAAGTCAAATTAAAACTAAGGACGATAGCGAAAAACTTCGATTAACTTTAATAATAACAATGCTTGTAGAAATTGAAGGGTATAAATTGGGAAATAAAGTTGCCAAGCGGATTGACAAAAATGACTCAAATCATTATAAAAGCATATTAGAAGAGTTAACAAACAGAGTGTCGCTATTGTACTTAGCCGGCGAAAGTTCAGATTATGACAGTACAGATGGAATTAATAATATTATAATTCAAAATAAAAAACAAATTGACAAAATAGATTTAAGTAAATCAATAGATGAGGAAACCGCAAAGTCTCTTATAGACAACAACTCAAGTAAATGGCGTCAAGCATATATAGATTTTCTAAAAAATTATATGAATAAAGTGGATGAGCCTTCTTATTGCGGATTTACTCTTGTTTATATAGATGATGATAATATTCCTGAACTTGTAATACGTGATGGTATAGCTCATATTGCCGCTGCGTCTGTTTATACTTTTGTAAACTCAAAAATTGTTAAATTAGTTGGGGATTTATCGGGTACTTACGGCATTATTGGATATGTCAAACGAAAAGGATTGGTTTATTCAAATGTTACCTATCAAGGGAACAGTACTACAACAATTTATAGCATAGATAAAGGCAATTGCAAAAAACTTATTTCTCTATTTTCAAATGAAGCGGCGACACCTGTGGGAAAAGTTCCAAAATATAGGATAAACGATAAAGCCGTTAGCCAAAAGGAATATAATAGTGCTTGTGACAAATACAAAGATAATAATTTGTCTTATTCCGATGACGGAGATGTTGTATTAACCTCAGATTTTGTTGAGTATATCAATAATTATTAGTATAAAAATATATTTGAGTTCATATCGTTTATTTACCGCCAAAGAGCCGGATTACCTTTATTGTAATCCGGCTCTTTAGTATGAAGTACAAAATGAACAATTATTGCACTTAATAAGATAAAATCATATCGTTGTATTCATTACACTTTATATTTTGAATATTAATAAAGTAAATATTTTTAATAAAATTAAACTAACAATTGAAATTTGAGCAAAAGTTTAACAGAAGAAAATAAAATTAACACAAACGATTTGTATTAAAAAGCGTAGTTTAATTTTATTCATTTTCTGCGGTTTTGTCGGTCGGTTGCTTTTTTCTGTTGTGGAGAATTGGGCTGAGCGGTTTGTATATAATCATCGACACCAAAACGCTGATTAAGCCCTTGACTATTGTAAACGGCATATTAAACACAATGAGTGCCTCGGCTATGCTCGCGGTGCTTTTTCTTATCACCTGATACATACCTAAAACAGCCTCCTCCGGGAAATTCAGTACGCCGTAATACAGCGGATAAACGATAAAAAAGTTTTCCGCAATGCTTAACAATCCCATGAACACCGCGCCGGAAACGCCTGCAACGATTGCGTTTGAGAGTGTCTTTTTTTGCTTATAAACATATCCGGCAACGCCTGCGAATGCCGCACCGAGGATGAAGTTTGAAAGCTCGCCTATATACATTGAGCCTGAAAACGGCAGATGGATTATGTTTTTAAGCAGTGCAATCACAATTCCTGCAACCGGACCGTATGCAAATGCGCCGATAAGCTCCGGCAAATCTGAGAAATCAAGTTTTACGAATGACGGCATAATCGGAATTGAAATTTCGATAAACTGCAAAACGGCGGCAACAGCCGTAAGCACGCCGCAACCTGCGATAATGTGGGTTTTGTTCTGCTTTTCGCCCTGCATTGAGGGTGTTTTTGATTTTGTTTTTTTCATAATAAAAAATCTCCTTTTCCTTGGGGGTAAAAATAGAAACCCCGACGAACATTATTCGTCGGGGATGATGAACCGGTCACGCGCGGTTACGCATAAATGCACCGCACACCGCCTAAACAGGCTATGCAGGATTACGCATAAATGCATCCTGCGCCTTATTTCTCTCATCCGGACTTATGGCGTTTGCCAATTACCGTCGGTTTCGGAATTACACCGAATCAGCCGACCTGGGAGGTCGGGTCGTGGACTTTACCACCGGTGAGGATTTTCACCTCGCCCCGAAATAGTGGTTATATTATAATGCGACATTTTATATTTGTCAACTATTTGGTCATTTCTTTTATATATCGCTTAAAGAAAGTGACGCCGTTTTTAAGCTGTGCAATCGGGATTCTCTCGTTTGTCGAATGGGTTGTGAGCATCAGCGACGCATCAACCGTGAACGGAGCAAAGCGATACAAATTGTCGGTAATTTCCTCGTAGTGATAGCTGTCTGTGCCACCCATAACAAGAAACGGTACAACAATATTGTCATTGCTGATTTGATGCGCAAGCTTTTCGATTGTTTTAAACGCTTTTGTGTCTGTCGGCGAAACTTTGCTTGCCTCTTTGCCTTTAAGCAGCTCAATTTCAATATTTTTGTTTTTGACAACCTTGCGTATATGCTCCTCGGTGTCCTTAAGTGTTGTACCCGGGAGTTGACGGAAATTTATCGTTACCGACGCATTCTGCGGCAAAACATTTGCGGCGGGGCTTGCCTCAAGCATAGTGCAGGCTGTTGTTGTTCTTATAAATGTTGCGGCAGGCGGAAACGCTTTCATAACAGCGAAAAACACCGGTTTTAAAAATTTTAAGTTACACATAATCATACGCGCAGGAAAAGATGTTCTTTTTCCCACAAGGCTGAAAAGGTTGAAAACCGACGGCAGCATTTCGCACTTGAATTGGTGATTTTCCAAATCCTTTACAACATCGGCGATTTCGCCTGCGGCTGTGTGAATGGGCGGCTGTGACGAGTGACCGCCCTTTGCTTTAACGGTTACCTTAAAATCGGCATATCCCTTTTCGGCAATGCCTACGCCGGCAAGGTTGCCTTGCAAAATTCCCTTGACATTTGCCGGAATGATTGCGCCGCCCTCGTCAAGCGTCGAATCAAGGCGAATTCCTCTGCTTTTAAGTGTTTGCATTATATCGTGTGCGCCGTTGTTTGCGCCTGCAACAATTTCCTCATTGTGGCCAAAGCAGAGATAAACAGTTCTTTCGGGTGTGTATCCCTCCTCAAGCAATGTTTCGACAGCCTCCATAACGCAAATAAGGTGGTTTTTCATATCAAGGGCGCCTCTGCCCCAAATAAATTCGCCGTCATTATAACCCTCAAACGCAGGGTGTTCCCAATCATTTTCGGTTCCTGCCGAAATCGGCACAACATCTTGGTGCGACAAAAGCGCAATACCGTCCAAATCGGGATTTGTGCCCTGCCAAGTATAAAGCAGTGCCGCCTGCGAAATTTTTTCGCGTTTGAGCGTTTTGTGAGTCAGCGGATATTCCTTTTCGAGAAAATCGTGAAATTTTTCAAATTCGCCCCAATCGACCTTGCTGTTGTCGGGGTTTGAAATTGTTTTTATCGCAATTGCCTGCGAAAGATGGCGCTGAACTCTCTCCTCGTCAACGCGCTCCTCCGGCATCGGCGTAACCTGCGGTTTTTCCTGTTTATAAAGCGTTGCCTTTATCGCGGTTATGATTATAAGCGCGGCGATAACGGCAAGAATAATTAAAAATGTTTTCATCTGTCTAACCAGCCTTTCTTATACATCAGGTGTGCGCCTATCAGCGAAACAACAACGCCGACGGGAATCAGTACACCTGTGCCGAGCGTGCCTTTGAACAGCAAAATTATTGTAAGTGTCACAATCGGCAAGATTGATATTTTCCAATGTTTTGCAAGATATGACGCACAAAGAGCGCCAAAAAGCGCAGGCGTAACCTGCTGAAATGCCGGTGCAAACGCAGAGCCGGGGTCTGTTATATTGTGAAGCACCGGGAAAAAAGCAAGCACGCAAACGGCAATTATGATTGTTGTCACAATTGACGAAACGGCGATTGATATTGTCGAAATAACTTCGCCCTCCTCGCTGCCCGGCTCAACTTCTGCACTTTCCATTGCGTTGAGCGCAACAGGCAGTTTAAGATTTGTTATGTTTCCGGTAACAAAGCCGAGATAAGTTCCGCCGGTGCCGAGCATCGGTGAATATGTAATAACCTCCAATACAGCCGTAGGGTAAAATACAAGGGCAACGGTTGCAAGGCCTTTGCCTATCATTTCAAGCTTTGGCGAAACGCCGAGATGCGCACAAATCAGCATAGGAACAGACAAAAACAGCGCAAGCGTTACAAGAGTCCAAATTTTGCCGTATGTGTGGGTTTTGTTAATGTAATTATTACTATTATTATTATCCATTTTAACCCCTCCATTCCAAAAAGGCTATGTCATGAGGCAATATTTGCGCAAGCAGCATTACAAGTGCCATTGCACCGATCATGGCAAACGGCATTGCAAAACTTTCAAGCCATTTCATTTTATTGAGGGTTGACAGCTTTTGAAATACAAGCATCAAAATTATCGAAAAAACAAGTGCCGCAAGCGAAAGCACGCCTGCGCCATCGCCGATTATTGCCTTGTTGCCCGAGCCGGCAATCGCTCTTGCGACGAATGCCGAAATCAAACCGATGAATGCAGCCGCACTCATAACGGATGACCATTTGCTGTTTTTTGATGTTGTTTTTGCGATTTTTCCTTGTATTTTCTTGAGAAAAATCGGTATCAGCACAAGCGGCATAATTGAGCCGAGCGTCATAACCCAAGCAACGGTTGCAAATACTGTCGGGTCCGTAATTTCGTTTGCTATTCCGCCTGTTAATCCGTATGCCTCAACGGCGTTTGTTGCCGCTGTGACCTCATACGATATGTTGCCTATTACCGTCAGCCTTATCCACGGCAAAACATAACCGAGACCTGCCGAAAGTGTCAGCACTGTTGCGACAATTCCGATTGCCGGAGCAACAGTGAAAAGACCCGAGGAAACTATTGTGCTTTTGATTTTTTCCTTGCTTATGCCAAGCTTTTTTGCCCTTTTTATTGCGCGAATTAAAAAGAACAGTGCCTGCGCTGTGACAAATGCCGCAACTGTGAGCGCAAGTGCAATCATAAAGCTGTCTTCTTTGAAATTCAAACAATCACCCTTTCATTTTCGGTTTGATTTTTTGAGTGCTTGCCGAAGTCGAATTTTCGGTCGCTCAAAATGTTACATTTTTTCCATTATATCATAAATAAAGTGTTTTTGCACACAATATTATCGGTGATTTTATGGATTTTGTAAAAATTATAATTTTAAGTGCCGTTTCGTTTCTTGTTTTGTTTGCACTTTCAAAATTTATGGGCAGCCGCCAAATATCGCAGCTTTCGTTTTTCGATTATGTCATCGGCATTTCTATCGGCTCAATTGCCGCAGAAATGGCGACAAATATCGACCTTGCGTTGTGGAAAGGCGTTTTGGCTATGATAATATATGCCGCGCTCGATGTTTTGTTTGAGCTTTTGTCGCGAAAAAGCATAAAGGCTCGCAAGTTTATAAACGGCACGCCAATTGTTTTGATAAACAATTCAAAAATTTCAAAATCCGCTCTCAAAAAGGCAAAAATCGAGCTTGACGATTTGATAACCGCCGCACGCTCCGCCGGATATTTCGATTTGTCGCAAATTGATACCGCGGTTATGGAAATAACGGGCAAAATCAGCTTTTTGCCAAAGCCGCTCGAGCGCCAACTCACTCCGCGCGATTTCAATTTTGCCCCCGTGCGCAAGGGTTTACTTACAACGGTTGTTATCGACGGCGAGCTTATGGCAGATAATATTGCATCTTCGGCAGTCACCGCCGATTATGTGACGCGCATCATCGCCGAGCGCGAGCTGCGTGTTCAGGATGTGTTCCTTGCCACCGTTGACGAGTCCGGCAATGTCGAAATTTTTGAAAAGGAATGAAAAATTTTGAATGTTCAAAAAATTAACACATTACTTCGCAGGGGTGAACACAGTTTACCCCTACGGTTGATTTATTATACATATCATAAAACATTTGTATTCCTCTTGAAGAAAATCCGCCCCTGTGGTTTGGTGCATTATGATTTCGGTAAATTGCCGCCCGGCTTAACAATAAAAAGGAGACTCTGCACGAGCCTCCTTTATTTATGCGGTTATTTTATTTTGTGAAGAATGTTAAAAATGCTTTGTATGCGGAATAAACATCAATCTTGCTGACAATTTCGTACGGAGCGTGCATCGACAAAACGGGAACGCCGACATCAATTGTGTCAACATCCATATTTGCGATATACATAGCGACTGTTCCGCCGCCTCCGCCGTCAACCTTGCCAAGCTCGCCTGTTTGCCACAAAACGCCGTTTTCATCAAGCAAATTGCCAACCCAAGCGCAAAATTCCGCACTTGCGTCAGAGGTGCCGCTCTTGCCGCGTGCCCCGGTGAACTTTGTCACGCAAACGCCGTTGTTGATAAAGCTTGCGTTGTTCTTTTCAAAAACGGTTGACCATGTCGGGTCATATGCCGCGTTAACATCTGCGCTGAGGCATTTTGAGTTGCGCAAAACATCTCTGCCCTCAAAGCCCTCAAGGCGTGCCAAATCCTCAACAAAATATTTGAGATATGATGAGTTAAGACCTGTGTTGCCGTCAGAGCCTGTTTCTTCCTTATCGGTCAAAACGGTGATTGCCGTGTATTCGGGAGCCTCGTCAATATCAAGAATTGCCTGAAGTGCAGGGTATGAGCAAACTCTGTCGTCGTGACCGTAGCCGCCAATCATGCTCCTGTCAAATCCGATGTCATCAACGGTATATGCCGGCACAAGTTCAAGCTCGGCAGAGAGAAAATCTCTTTCAACAATGCCGTATTTTTCATAAAGCAACGAAAGAAGGTTAAGTTTGATTCGCTCGCTTTCATCGTCGTCTTTAAACGGACGCGAGCCGATTACAACATTAAGCTCCTCGCCCTTTACGATTTCATTTGCCTTGCGCTGCATTTGCTCGCCGCCGAGATGGGGGAGAATGTCGGTGATGCAGAACTTCGGCTCGCCCGGCTCTTCGCCGATTTTAACATCGACAAAACTGCCGTCAGCCTTGCAAATTCTGCCATGCAGAGAAAGCGGAATTGTTGTCCACTGATATTTTTTGATTCCGCCGTAGTAGTGGGTTTTGAAATATCCCACGCCGTCCTGCTCGTAAATCGGGCATTGTTTCAAATCAAGGCGCGGAGAGTCAATGTGAGCGGCGGAAATTCTTACGCCGTCCTTAATGCTTCTTTTGCCTTTAACGCAAAGAATAATTGCCTTGCCTCTGTTTGCGTAATAAACTTTGTCGCCTGCGTTGAGTGCGCCGCCGAATTCGTCAAATTTAACAAATCCGTTTTTCTGCGCAACATCCTCAACATAAGCGGCAACCTCGCGCTCTGTTTTGTGAGTGCCCAAAAATTCCTTATATCCCTCGCAAAATTCATCGCAGGCGTTCAATTCGTCCTCGGTGAAAACATCAATGCCGTTTTTCTTTTGGTTAAACAGCATTTCTTTTAATTGCTTTGTTTTTTCGCTCATAGAATTGCCTCCATAATTTTATCTATTTGATTTATTATATCCCTGCCGTCATTATAAATTACATAATCACTGCGCTTGATATAATAATCGTTGTCAAATTGTGCGTTCATTCTGATAAACGCCTGGCGCACTGTCAAATTGTCGCGCTTTAAAATTCGTTCAAGCCTCATTTCGTCGGGAGCGACAACGGTGATAACCTTGTAGCAGTCGTCCTGCGCGTTTGCCTCAAACAGTTGAGGCGCGTCAAGCACGCACAAGCCGTCAGCCTGCTGTCTGCAAAGCTCGATTACCTTTGGGTGAACTATTCTGTTTAGAGCATCCGTTTTTTCTTTTGATTCAAACGCTCTTTGTGCCAAAAGCCGCCTGTTAAGCTCACCGTCGGTCAAAATATCGTCGCCGAATTCCGCCGCAAGCTCCTCCAAAACGGGCGAACCCTTTTCCTCTGCCTTGCGCACATAATAATCGCAGTCGATTATTTTAAAACCGCGTTTTTTCAGTTCCTCGCCGACATATCCCTTGCCTGCGCCGGTCGGACCGGTCAAGCCGATTGTAAACGGCTTGTCAAGGTCGATAATGCAAAACGCCGCCGCGCGGATAAGGCGGTTGTAAACAGCCATGCCTACACCGTCCTTGTGCGGAATGTGGGCATAAACTTTTTTTGCTCCAAGTTCGTCAAGGTGCCTCAATGCGTCAAAAAGTTCCTTCGCCTGGCTCAAATCGTCATTTTCTCTGCCGTATGTCACCTTTGGAATGGCGATATTGTCGCCGTCAAAGCAAAGCGCGTATGCGTTTTTGCGTGAGTTGACAAATTTTTCGTATTTTTCTTTGTCGCCTTTGACGATTACTACCTTCGCCTTTGGGGCATAGTGCTTGTATTTCATTCCGGGCGAAGCGGCAACCTCGTTGTCTTTCATACCCTCAAGCACTGCCGGCGCAACATAAACTTCGCCGATAACGCTCTCAAGCATTTCTTTTGTTATTGCACCGGGGCGCAACAGCGTCGGCACCTCGGTAGCAAGCGTTATGACAGTTGATTCGACGCCGTATTCACAGTCGCCGCCGTCAATAATCGCGTCAATTTTGCCCATCATATCGTCGATAACATATTTTGCCCTTGTCGGACTCGGCAAACCAGATGTGTTTGCGCTCGGTGCGGCAATCGGGCATCCGCTCGCCTTTATCAGCGCGTGTGCCGTTTCGTTTATTGGCATACGCACGGCTACGGTGTCAAGCCCGCCCGAAACAGTTTTGCCTACCTTGTCACTTTTCGGCAAAATTATCGTGAGCGGACCGGGAAAAAACGCGTCCATCAGCGCCTTTGCCTTTGGAGTTACCTCCTTGACAAGCGGCTTTATATCGTCTTTTTCTGCAATGTGAACAATCAGCGGATTGTCGCTCGGTCTGCCTTTTGCGGCATAAATATTTTTAACAGCCCCGTCATTGAGCGCGTCTGCGCCCAAGCCGTAAACCGTTTCGGTCGGAAAAGCGACAAGCCCTCCGCCTGCCAAAATTTTTCCGGCAATTTGAATATCTTTTTCGTCGGGAGTCAAAATTTTTGTTTGCATATCGCTTTAGTCCTCTTGCGATGCCTTGAGCTTTTCGGCGGTATCTGCCGTGATAAGTGCGTCGATAAGCTCGTCTAAATCGCCGTTCAAAATCTGCTCAAGTTTGTAAAGGGTGAGATTGATTCTGTGGTCGGATACCCTGCCCTGCGGATAGTTGTATGTTCTGATTCTTTCGCTTCTGTCGCCGGTGCCGACCTGCGCCTTTCTCTCGCCTGCGATTTCCGCGTCGTGTTTTGCCTTTTCCATATCATAAAGGCGCGCGCGCAAAACCATCATCGCCTTGTCCTTGTTTTGGTGCTGTGAGCGTTGGTCCTGACATTCGACAACTGTGCCTGTCGGTATATGCGTTATGCGTATTGCCGACGATGTTTTGTTGATGTGCTGACCGCCTGCACCCGACGAACGGAAAGTATCAATTTGCAAATCCTTTTCGTTTATTTCAAAATCAATATCGTCTGCCTCGGGCAAAACGGCAACTGTTGTTGTCGATGTGTGTATTCTGCCCTGGCTTTCCGTTTCGGGCACACGCTGAACGCGGTGAACGCCTGATTCAAATTTAAATCTCGAATATGCGCCGTCACCCTGAACGGAAAAGCTGATTTCCTTATATCCGCCAAGGCCGGTTTCGCTTGATGAAAGCACTTCGGTTTTAAAGCCCTTTGATTCGGCATACATAGAGTACATTCTGTAAAGCACGCCTGCGAAAAGAGCCGATTCCTCACCGCCTGCGCCGCCGCGGATTTCGATAATAACATTTTTGTCATCGTTAGGGTCGCGCGGTAAAAGCAAAACCTTAAGTTCCTCTTCGATTCGCTCAATGTCTTTTTTGCTCTGCTCAAATTCTTCCTTTACCATTTCGGCAAAATCATCGTCAAGCGAGCTGTCACCGAGCATTTCTTTTGATTCCTCAAAGGATTCCTGTGCCTTTTTGTATTCACGGAATTTCTCAACAACGGGAGTGAGCTGTTTAAGCTCTTTCATCAATTTAGTGTATTGTTCAAGGTCTGCGATAACATCCGGATGACACACAAGGTCGTTCACCGTTTCAAACCTTTTTTCAACTTCTTCCAACTTATTTATCATATATTATCCTCGCTGATTATTTTATAAAACCTTTGTTTCTTGATTTCCCTCGTCTTTTCATCTGCCGACGAGTCGATAAATTCAATGTTGGCGCGCTCTTTTTTGTCGCTCAAAATGCCGTTTTCGCAAAGCACTCTTTTGAGCTGTTTGCTCACGCCCTCGGCGCCGTCAAAAAAGCGAACATTGCCCAAAACCTCGGCAATTTCTTTTTTTACAAGCGGATAGTGTGTGCAACCCAAAACAACATTGTCAACTTTGCCGCGGTATTGCGACAGCGTGTCGGACAAATGTTTTTTGATTTCCTCACGGTCACCTTTTTCAATCACATCCGCAAGCCCCACGCAGGCGTGCAGCTCCGTTTTGTGATTGTTGTATTTGTAGTATAATCTGTGGAATTTTTCGCTCTCGAGCGTGCCTTTTGTCGCCATAACAAGCGTGAAGCCGTCGGGGTTTTTGTCATAAACCATTTTGTATGCCGGCTCAATTGCGATAAACGGGGTCGGCTTGAATTTTTCTCTCAGTTCGGCAACGGCTTTTGCCGATGCGGTGTTGCACGCAACAACAATCGCCTTGCAATTTTTTTCGCCGATAAGATATTCAACGATATGATTGCATCTGTCTATTATATCTTCGTCGCTTTTGTCGCCGTATGGGTTGTGCGCCGAGTCGCTGAAAAACACATAGTCTTCGTTCGGCAAAACTTTCAGCGCTTTTACCAAAACGGTGCTTCCGCCTATTCCCGAGTCAAGAAAGCCTATCGGTCGGTTATTCTTTTTCATTTTTTACTGCCTTAATGTTCTTTTCTATTTTATTTCGCGGCACCATAACTTCTCTGCCGCATTTGGTGCAACGGATTTTAAAATCCGCACCGATTCTTAAAACCTCAAATTCCTTATTTGAGCAGGGATGAGGCTTCTTCATAATCAAAATGTCGCCTACATTGATGTTCATAAGGTCTCCTTAGCATATTTTAATAAACATATTTATTTTTAATCCTATATATTATAGCACCATATTTTGCCTTTATCAACATAATTAAATATTTAGCGGCATATAAATGAAATACCGAAAAATGCAAAATGTGCGGCGCAATTTTTGCCGCAACTTTCTTATATTGCCGTCAAAAGTTAGGCGGCAGAGTATGCTTTAAAACGAAAGGTTATGAAATTTTATGAAATTTTTGCCGGAGGGCGTAAATCCCGCTCTATTAAAGGAATTTGAAAACATCGGCGAGGTCGAAACCGCCGTCAAAGCGGGAGAAATTTTTGAGGGCAGAGTCACCGTTTGCGACACGGCACGCAATTTACATATTCGCCTCGGCAAAATTCACGGCGTCATTCCGTACAAAGAGGGTGCGCTCGGCATTTCCGACGGTTCGGTGCGCGACATTGCGCTCATTTCAAAGGTCAACAAAATTGTTTGTTTCAAGGTTACGGGCATCGGCGATTTCGGTGGCGAGGCAGTAGCCCTTCTTTCGCGCCGCCTTGTGCAGCAGGAATGTATGGATAATTATATTTCCCATCTGTCCGTCGGTGATGTTATCGACGCAAAAGTTACTCACCTTGAAAAATTCGGCGCGTTTATTGATATCGGCGCAGGGATAAATTCGCTCATTCCGATTGATATGCTCTCGGTGTCGCGCATTTCGCATGCGTCGCAAAGGCTGTTTGAGGGCGAACTTATCCGCACTGTGCTAAAAAACAAGTTCGACGGCAAGCTTACCTTTACGCTCAAGGAGCTTCTCGGCACATGGAGCGAAAATGCGGCGCTGTTCTCCGTCGGCGAAACGGTTACGGGTGTTGTGCGCAGTGTTGAATCATACGGCGTTTTTGTCGAACTTATGCCGAATTTGGCAGGGCTTGCCGAGCCGTGCGACGATTTGGTGCCGGGGCAGTGCGTTTCGGTCTATATAAAGTCTATAATCCCCGACAAAATGAAAATCAAACTTGTTATAGTTCAGGCGTTCGACTCTGCCGCCGTACAAAGTGAGCTTGTCTATTTTGATGAGCGCGACCATATCGACAGCTGGCATTTTTCGCCGATCGGCGCAATAAAAACGGTTGAAACATATTTTGAATAGCTTGAATATCGGAAAGTGAAAATAAAAAATGCTCAAAACAAACAAAAGCCGCACGGAGTTACCTCGCCGTGCGGTTTACTGTTTATTATAATACTTTTGAAAGGAAGTCTTGAAGTCTTGCATCTTTCGGATTTGTGAAAAATTCCTCCGGTTCCGCTTCTTCCTTGATGATTCCGTCGTCGATGAAAAGCACCTTTGACGCAACCTGGCGCGCAAAGCCCATTTCGTGGGTTACGACAACCATCGTCATTCCGTCGTCGGCAAGTTTTTTCATAACCTGCAAAACCTCGCCTACCATTTCGGGGTCAAGTGCGGAGGTCGGCTCGTCAAAAAGCATAACTTTCGGGTTCATTGCAAGCGCTCTCACGATTGCAACCCTTTGTTTTTGACCGCCCGAGAGCATGCTCGGATAGGCGTTTGCCTTGTCCTCGAGTCCAACCATTTTAAGGAGTCTTATTGCCTCTTTCTCCGCCTCGTCCTTTGTCATAAGCTTAAGCTTAACGGGGGCAAGCGTAATGTTTTTGAGAATTGTCAAATTATTGAAAAGGTTGAAATGCTGAAAAACCATTCCCATATGGCGGCGAACCTCGTTGATGTCGCACTTTTTGTCGGTAATGCATTTGTCCTCAAAGTAGATTTCACCGTCCGTCGGCTGTTCAAGCAGGTTCAGGCATCTCAAAAATGTGCTTTTGCCCGAGCCTGAAGGACCGATTACAACGATTTTTTCACCGCGGTGAATTTCGTAATCAATGCCTTTGAGCACTTCGTTGTCGCCGAATGATTTTCTTAAATTTTTAACCTTGATGATTGCTTCATCATTTGCTTTGTTGTAAGGAGTGGTCACTCTTGCGCATCCTCCTTTCCATAATTCTGATAAGCGTTGAAATAATAAGCACCATTACTATGTAAATGACTGCCATTACAAGATAAGGCACCATAAAGTCATATGTGTTTGAGCCTATACGCTGGAATGCAAGATAAAGGTCGGTTGCACCGACAAAGCTTACAACCGATGTTTCCTTGATAAGCGAAATAAACTCGTTGCCCAATGTCGGCAAAATGTTTTTTACAGCCTGCGGAATGATAATTTTTATCATCGTTGTGCCAAAGCTCAAGCCGACCGAGCGGCCGCCCTCCATTTGACCCGAGTCAACGGAAAGAATACCGGCTCTCATAATTTCGGATATGTATGCGCCCGAGTTTAAGCCGAAAACGACAACCGCAACCGGCACCGATTTCAAATTTATGCTCAAAAGCGGCATAAGCACATAGTAAAACAGCAAAAGCTGAACAACTATCGGCGTGCCTCTGAAAAAGCTGACATAAAGCCTTGCTATCCAGTCCAAAATTTTAACAAGCGGGTTTGTTTTGGGCACAACCCTTGCCGTTGCAATCAGCGTGCCTATTATAATACCTATAACAAGACCTAGAACGGCGATAATAAGCGTGTTTCTCAAACCCTCAAGCACAACGGTGTATCCGCCGTTGTCATGAAAGAATTGCCAAAACACCTCAAACTTTTTTTCAAAATTCATTTATATTTCCTCATAATAAATGCCCGCTCATATTGAACGGGCATCTTTGTTCAGCAAAATTATGCTACTGCGTTGATAGCCTCAGTGATTGCTGCAGCAGGAGCCGCGTCGATGATTACATAGTTAACGCCGCCGTTGATTAAATCCTGAACAGCAAGAGAGCCGTTTGCATAGCCCTTCCATGTAGCGCTGAGCTTGTCAAAGCCGAATTCTGTGCTGCCTTGAACATATGACTGACCTGTTGTGCCTGTTTGGCCGCCGATGAGTGTTTTTGCGTCAAAGCTCTTGAGAATCTTGTCAACATCCTCTTTTGTCTTGCATGAGTCAAATTTTGTATCGTCTGCCTTGCAGATGAGTTTTTGTGATGCAGAATAGTATGAGTCTGAGAAGTCAACCTGCTTTGCTCTTTCCGGATTTACAGTAAGACCTGCCATGCCGATGTCAGCCTTTTGTTGTTGAACCGAGAGAAGAACAGCGTCAAATGCCATATCAACAATTACAAGTTCCTTGTTGAGCTTTTTAGCAAGAAGATTTGCGATTTCCATATCAATGCCGTAGAACTTGTCGCCCTCTTTGTATTCAAAAGGCTTAAACTCTGCGTTTGTTGCAACAACAAGCTGGTCCTTGCTGTCGTCCTTCTTTGCTGAAGCCACGCCTTGCGGTGTGCCGTTGCCGAAGTAGTTGTTTGAAATCTTGTCAAGCTCGCCGTTTGACTTCATTTCCTTGAGAAGCTCGTTGCACTTCTCTTTGAGTTCCGGCTGATTTTTGTCAACACCGAAAGCGTATTCCTCGCTTGAAAGCTCGATGTCGATAACTTTAACCTTGGCTGTTGATGAACTTTTTGCTTTGTCCTTGCTGTCGTCATTGCTTTTTGATGAGCAACCTGCAAATGCGGCTGCAACGCATACAATTGCAAGAACAACGCAAAGGATTTTTTTAATGTTTTTCATTTTTCTTTCTCCTTTAACATTAAATTTGTTGAATTTTATACATATTTATATGCATTCCTTATGCAAGTAAAATACCACAATGAAATGTTTTTGTCAATTCCTAATGTGTATTTATACATCAAATTTATATATATTCACTAATTCATCGCCGAAAAGCCGCCGCTCACAGTGCAATTTAACTATTTATCAAATTAACACTTTACTTTGGTAAAGAAATAAAGTATAATTAACCCATCATATATTGAGAAAGAGGTATATTTCAATGAAAAATTTAAAAAAGGTTATCGCTGTTCTTTTGGCAGTTGTTACCGTTGCGTTTGCATTTGCCGCATGCTCCGGTTCAAAAACAGATAAAAGCACAAGCGATTATGACAAGGTAGTTAAAAGCGGCAAAATCGTTGTAGGTGTTACCGTTTACGAGCCTATGGATTATAAAGATAAAGACGGCAACTGGACAGGTTTTGATGCAGAGCTTGCAGAGGCTGTTGCAAAGAAAATGGGTGTCAAGGCAGAATTTGTCGCAATCAATTGGGACAACAGATTTACAGAACTTGCATCGGGTACTGTTGACTGCCTTTGGAACGGTATGACAATTGACGATTCCGTTAAAGCAAACTGCAGTCTTTCAAATCCGTATGCAACAAACAGCCAGGTTGTTGTTATGAAAAAGGACAAACTTGCAAAGTATAAAGACGCCGCATCAATGTCGGAACTTAACATTGCGGTTGAAAAAGGCTCTGCCGGCGAAAAAGAGGCACAAAAGATTTCTAAAAATGTTTTGTCACTTGCTTTGCAGTCGGATGCACTTAAAGAAGTTCATGCAGGAACATCCGACGCATGCATTATTGACTCAACAATGGCAAACGCCATGACTGCCGACGGCAAGGACTTTTCCGATTTGGGCTACACCGTTTCTCTTACAACAGAGCAATACGGTATCGGTTTCAGAAAGGATTCCGATATGGCATCAAAAATCAACGCATATCTTGACGAGCTTAAGAAAGACGGCACACTTCAAAAGCTTTCCGAAAAATATGGCGTAAATCTTGCCAAATAAAAATTTTTGAATATTCAAAATGCCTTGCGGAATTATGCCGCAAGGCATTTGTTTGCGATTGAGAATATATCTTTTGATGAAAGGGACTTGTTATGGGTACATCATTGCTTGAGGTTACAATTGAATTGCTCAAGGGCTTTTGGATAAATTTCAAATTGTTCGGAATCACACTTGTTGCGGCACTGCCGATAGGGCTTGTGTTGAGCTTTGGCTCAATGTCAAAATTCAAACCTCTTAAATTTCTTGTAAAAATTCTTGTTTGGATAATCAGGGGCACACCGCTTATGCTCCAAATTATTGTTGTTTTTTACGGCCCGGGCTTGCTTTTCGGCATTCAGGTTGACAGCTCATATCGATTTAAAGCGGCGGTTATAGCGTTTATCGTCAACTATTCGTGCTATTTCAGCGAAATTTACCGTGGCGGAATCGAGGGTATTCCCAAGGGTCAGCAGGAAGCAGGTCTTGTTCTCGGAATGTCAAAGTCGCAGATTTTCTTTAAGGTAACTCTTCTTCAGGTTATCAAGCGCATTGTTCCGCCGATGAGCAATGAAATTATCACTCTTGTTAAAGATACATCGCTTGCAAGAACGATTGCGATTGTCGAGATTATCCGCGTCGGCGAGGATTATATTACGGGTGCGGCGCTGTTTTGGCCGCTGTTCTACACCGCAGTGTTCTATCTTGTGTTCTGCGGCATTCTCACACTGCTTTTCGGCGCAATCGAAAAGAAAATGAGCTATTTCAACAGTTAAGGAGGCGGACATTATGGCTTTGTTAGAGGTTAAAGGAATTAAAAAGCGTTTCGGAAAATCCGAAATTCTCAAGGGCATTGATTTTGACCTTGAAAAGGGCGAGGTCTTGTCGATTATCGGCTCGTCCGGCTCGGGCAAAACAACGCTCCTTCGCTGTATCAATTTTCTCGAATTTGCCGAAAACGGCACAATCACCGTCAACGGCGAACAGATTTATAACGGCGAAACCGATAATAAAATCAAGGAAAAAGATTTGCGCCAAAAGCGTTTGCATTTCGGACTTGTTTTTCAGGATTTCAACCTTTTTCCGCAGTATAATGTTTTGCAAAATCTCACGCTTGCTCCGTCGCTTTTGAAAATGGGCACAAAGGAGGAGCTTGAGGCGCAGGCAAGGCAAATCATCAAAAAAGTCGGTCTTGAAGAAAAGGTGGATTTTTATCCGTGTCAGCTTTCGGGCGGTCAAAAGCAGAGGGTTGCAATTGCGCGTGCGCTTATGCTTAACCCTGATATTCTTTGCTTTGACGAGCCTACCTCGGCGCTCGACCCCGAGCTTACGGGCGAGGTTTTGCGCGTTATCAAGTCGCTTAAAGACACGGGCAGCACCATGATTGTTGTAACCCACGAGATGGAGTTTGCACGCAATGTTTCCGACAAAGTTATGTTTATGGCAGACGGCGTTGTTGAGGAAATGGGCGACCCGGCTCAAATTTTTGACAATCCGCAGTCGGAAAAAACACGCGCTTTTCTTGCAAATTCGCTCGAAAAGTTATAATATATCGGTAAAAGATATAATATATCGGTATAGATATAATAAATTATTTTTAGTACGTAGTTTTAAAGGGGTTTTTATGAATTACGATTTCAAGTTCACATACAGGGCGAACAACAAAATTAAAACTGCCGTCGGCGCAAACGATGATTTTAACCTCGAGGTTAATGAGGACAAAAACCATTTAAAGGTCACTCTTTGCCCAAGCAGAGATGTCGAGGTTTTGAGTTTTTATGCTAAAAGGCGATATGATTTTTCCGGCGACACAAAATTTATGGCAAACGGATATCAGTCATGGACAGATACAAAAGAGTTTACGAAATATGAGCGCATACCGGGCGCAGGATTAGTCACAAAAAGTCCGGTTGACAAAAAGTTAGGCATAAAATATGTCGGCGACTATAATTTTGTCAACCAAGAAACGACAGACGGCTGTTTTCATTCCCACGGATTTGCCTATGTTTCAAAAAACGGCAAAATCGACCTTTTCGGCTCGCTTTCCGACAAAACCGGCTACACCGTGATTTATGCCGATATGAACAATGATATTATCCGTTTTTCAAAGGATATTGAGGGTGTTGTGATTTCAAAGCCTTACGATATTCTTGATTTATATATCGACAGCGGCGAGTATGACGCCGTTTTCGACAGATATTTTGCCGCAATGGGCGTAACACCGCTCACCGACAAAAAAATAAAAGGCTACACATCTTGGTATAACTATTATCAAAACATTTCGCAGGATATTGTTTTACGCGATTTGGAGTCGCTTGCAAAGCAAAAGGAATATGTTAACACGTTTCAAATCGACGACGGCTATCAAACGGCTGTCGGCGACTGGCTTTCGATAGATTTAAAAAAATTCCCCTCGGGTATGAAACATATTGCCGACAGTATTCATTCGAAGGGCTTTCAGGCAGGCATTTGGCTTGCTCCGTTCGGTGCGCAGAAAAATTCAAAACTTGCCGCCGAGCACCCCGATTGGCTGATTAAGGATAAAAAGGGCAAACCCATTCCCGTCGGTGCAAACTGGGGCGGATTTTATGCACTCAATATTTATAATGACGGTGCGCGCGAATATATCAAAAAAGTTTTTGATGTTGTCCTCAACGATTGGGGCTTTGACCTTGTAAAACTCGATTTTCTCTATGCCGCTTGTATTGTTCCGCTTTACGGCAAATCAAGGGGCGAAATTGAGTATGACGCAATCGACCTTTTGCGAGAGTGCGTCGGCGACAAAAAAATCCTCGGTTGCGGCGTTCCTATGATGCCGTGTTTCGGCAAGGTGGATTATATGCGCATCGGAGCCGATATGGCGCTTTCGTGGCAGCACACAATTTTGCGAAAAAATATGCACCGCGAGGATGTTTCGACTCCAAACGCAGTGCACAACAGTATTTATCGCCGTTGCTTAAACGGCAGGGCGTTTTTAAACGACCCGGATGTGTTCCTTCTTCGCAGAACAAATATCAAATTTACGGTTGAACAGCAAAAGTTGCTTGCAAAATTCATCAAGCTTTTCGGTTCGGTATTGTTTATGAGCGACAATATCGCCGATTATGACAGTAATCAACTTGAAACATTTAAGGATGTTTTGACAGACGATGCAAAAATCCTTGCAATCAACGAAGTCAACGATATTGTCTTTATTGATTACAGTCAAAACAACAAAGAGCACACGCTCAAATTCAATGTCGCAACGGGCGATGTTTATTAATTCATCATTATCGGGTGCATTATGGAAGAAATTACGGTTAAACAATTGCTTGAAATGGACGGGCGCGATTACCTTGTGGTTGACATAAGGGACTCAATAGCCTTTGCATACGGCAGTATAAACGGCGCGGTCAATGTTCCTGCCGACGAGGTGGAGAATTACAGTGATTTTCCGACGGACAAACTGCTTGTTATTTGTTGCAAAAGCGGCGTTATCAGCGACTCGGTTGCCGAACGCCTGCGCGAACGGGGCTTCAATGCCGCAAATCTCAAAGAGGGATATTACGGCTATATGCTCTCGTCGCTCAAAACCGACGAGCAAAGGGCAAAGGATGTCGAGCGCAGTATAAACAAAAAATTTCATAAGGGCATTTGGAGCAAATTCACCGCCGCACTCAACGATTACGATTTGATTCAGCCGGGCGACAAAATCGCCGTTTGCATTTCGGGCGGCAAGGATTCAATGCTTATGGCAAAACTTTTTCAGGAGCTTAAGCGACACAATAAGTTTCCGTTTGAGGTGGTCTATCTTGTTATGGACCCCGGCTACAGTCCCGAAAACAGAGAGATTATCGAGCGCAACGCCAAAATGCTCGGCGTACCGATAACCGTTTTTGAGTCAAATATTTTTGAGTCTGTTTTGCATATCGACAAATCGCCGTGCTATATTTGCGCGCGTATGCGCCGCGGCTACCTTTATAATAAGGCAAAGGAGCTTGGCTGCAACAAAATCGCACTCGGTCATCATTATGACGATGTAATCGAAACGATTTTGATGGGTATGCTCTACGGCGGTCAGGTGCAAACAATGATGCCCAAATTGCACAGCACAAATTTTGAGGGTATGGAGCTTATCCGCCCGATGTATCTTATCCGTGAGGACGAAATCAAGCGCTGGCGCGATTTCAACGATTTGCATTTTATTCAGTGTGCCTGCAAGTTCACCGACACCTGCACCTCGTGCAACCCTGACAACGCCTCAAAGCGTCAAGAGGTTAAAAATATGATAAGGCAACTGAAAAAGGTCAATCCACAGGTCGAAAGCAACATTTTCCGCAGTGTCGAAAATGTCAATATCGACACTGTTATTAAGTATAAAAAGGACGGAATTAAGCATTCGTTTTTAGAAAATTATTAATCAAATGTATAAAAAGCAGGCTTAAAACCTTCAAAAATCACCAAAACGGCGCAGTGATTAATGTGCCGTTTTTGTTCTTATTTACAAAAAATTCATATTTCGGTTGACAATTTGTCTTCTCGGTACTACTATGAAGTCAATAAAAAACACAATCAAATGCAACGAACAGGAAATGACTCTTCGTATCACCGCTTTCAGAAAGCCGTCGGCAGTGCAAGACGGTAACAAGGCACGGCAGAGCCCTCACCTGCAAGCAGTTTTGGTCAACGGCATTTTTGCTAAGTAGTCAAAATCGGTTCCCACCGTTAACGGGCGCGCCATCCGATGATTTTGGGCGGCGATTGAGCGGTCGGCTTTCAGTCGGCAAGCAAAGTGGTAACGCGGAAGTTTTAACTGCAACGGCGCAGTTCGCAGTGCAGTTTTGCCTTCGTCTTTGCATGGTAATCCAAAAAGGATTGCCGTTTAAAGACGAGGGCTTATTTTTTTGCCGCATTTGGTTGTGAATATAATTTTGAGTAAGAAGAAAAGGAGAAATTGTTATGAACACATTAGTAATTGTATTGATTGCAATGGTAGTTCTTGCACTTGCCTATGTCTTTTACGGTCGCCGTATTGCGAATAAATGGGGCATCGACCCTAATGCAGAAACTCCGGCTGTAAAGTATAATGACGGCAAGGACTATGTTCCTACAAACGGATGGACTGTTTTCAGCCATCAATTTTCATCAATCGCGGGCGCAGGCCCTGTTACCGGCGCAATTCAGGCAGCCGTTTTTGGCTGGGTTCCGGTTTTACTTTGGATTTTAATCGGCGGCGTTTTCTTCGGCGCTGTTACCGACTTCGGTGCGCTTTATGCGTCTGTTAAAAACAAGGGCAAATCAATGGGCATGCTCATTGAGCAGTATATCGGCAAGCTCGGCAGAAAGCTTTTCACAATTTTCTGCTGGTTGTTCTCATTGCTTGTTATCGCGGTTTTCGCCGATATGGTTTCGGGCACATTCACAGCCTTTGACGCAGACACCGGCGTAAAACTTCCGGCAGCCGCTGCAAACGGCTCGGCAGGTATGGTATCAATTATGTTTATGGTATTTGCCGTTGTCTTCGGTTTGCTTCAAAAGAAATTCAATATTTCCGGTTGGAAAGAGTTTGTTCTCGGCGTTGTATTTATCGTTGCATCGTTTGCAATCGGCATTGTCTGCCCGATTACACTCGGCAAGGACGCTTGGAGCTATGTTGTATTTGCATATATCTTTGTTGCCGCAATTATGCCGATTTGGCTTATGAAACAGCCGCGTGACTTTATGACAACGATTATGTTTGTTTGTATGATTGCCGGCGCTGTTGTCGGTCTTATTATCGGTCACCCGACAATGAATTTGCCGGCTTACACAGGCTTTAACAACGCAAAGCTCGGCACAATGTTCCCGATTTTGTTTGTAACAGTTGCGTGCGGTGCCGTTTCGGGCTTCCACAGCCTTGTATCATCCGGCACATCATCAAAAACAATCGCCAACGAAAAAGATATGCTCAAGGTTGGCTACGGCGCAATGATTCTTGAAAGCTTGCTTGCTGTTTTGGCTCTTTGCGTTGCAGGTGCGGCTGCATCAAAGAGCGGTGTTCCGGCTGACGGCACTCCGTTCCAAATCTTCAGCCGCGGCGTTGCCGGATTCTTTGAGGAAATGGGTATGCCTGTTTCAGTTGCAACCGTATTTATGACAATGTGTGTTTCGGCACTTGCTCTTACAACATTGGATGCCGTTGCCCGTATCGGTAAAATGTGTTTCCAAGAGATTTTCAGCGTTGACGATATGGAGCATGCGGAAACTTGGAGAAAGGTGCTTTGCAATCCTTATTTTGCAACAATCATCACTCTTCTTTGCGGCTTTGTTCTCACAAAGGTCGGCTATCAGGCAATATGGCCGTTGTTTGGCTCTGCAAACCAGTTGCTCAGCGCACTTGTTCTCATCACACTTTGTATATTCCTCAAGGTTACAGGCAGAAGCAACAAGATGCTCTTCCCTCCGATGATTGTTATGATTTGTGTTACATTCACCGCTCTTGTTCAGCGTGTAATTGCACTTGTTAAGGCAATTTCGACAGGTACTGATTTGTTTGCATCAATCCTTCAACTTGTTGTTGCAATTTGCATCATCGTTCTTGCGCTTATAATTGTTGTCAACTCGTTCAAGACATATGTTCGCAGCAAGCGCGGCAGTCAAAAAGACGGCAACGACGAAGATGATTCGTCAACACCGACAGCTGCTGTCGAAACGGCAGAGACTCAGCCCGCCGCAGTATCTGCAAACTCAGAAAAATAATACATAGTACAATAAAAAATAAAGCAACCCGAGTTTGTTTATGACTTTGGGTTGCTTTTTGTTATTAATGTTTTATGTTGCTAAATTCGAAAAGGTGAGATATAATTATTTTATTATTTATTTGGAGTGTTCTGATATGGACAAAAACAGCAAATATACATTTTTTCCCCATCAATTTTCTTCAATAAGAATAGAAGAGATGCTTGATAAATTTAACACATATGACGAATTTGAAAAGGTTTTTTCTCATGAAATGCTTTCTTCAGCTAATGATATCGGAAATTGCGTTTTTCGTATGCTTGAAAAATACAACAAAAAAGCATCATCCGTATCTGAAGAGGCAGGACTCGCAAGCGGATATGTCGGTTTGATTCAAAACGGCAAAAAAAGCAATCCGTCACGCGACACGCTTTTAAAAATATGCATTGTTTGCCATGCCACGGTTGACGAAACGCAGGAGCTGCTTAAAATTTCCGGTTGCCAGCCGCTTTATGTGCGCAGAAGTCGCGATGTTATTATTTGGTTTGGACTGAGCAAAGGTTTGTCCCTTGCTCAAATTGATGATGAACTTTATAGGCACAATATAAAAACGCTTTGTAAATAAAAATGCTACTGTCGGTAGCAGTGAAAAACAATCTCCTTTGATATAATGGATTCACAACAGAGAACTGCTGTTGACATTATAACAAAGGAGATTTTATTAATGAAAACATTTACTAAAAACGATTTGAAAACAGGTGATTTTATTATTTTGAGGAATGGACTTGCAGGTGTAGTTGTAGCCGAAAAAGGCGCAATTATATATCAAAGTTGCGGATATGACGAAATCGATTGTATGTTTAACGATGATTTAACATCGCTCGACGGTGACGATTTGTTCGACATTGTCAGAGTTTATCGTGCGCCGTGGGACGGTGTAATCTCTTTTTCGGATTTCAGCTACGAGGGCGAAATTGTTTTTGAATCTCCGACGGCAGATGAACCGCCGCAACCGACTCAATGCCCTCAGAGGCCCGAGACGCCCAAACGCAAATTAGCGACTATTCTTGCACAAGCTTTTTACGGCAATCGTGTAATAACGGAAGTTTGTGCCGACGATGATTTGCTAAATTTAAAAAAATTTATCAACGGTAATAGTTCTTTGGCTCTTCAAGACGGCGACATTGATCTTGAATTTATTCCTTTAGCCGAAAATGTAGCTGTTGTTTATGATAAAATTGCAGAAGCTAAAAAGTTAAAACAAGATAATTTGAAAAAATTCAAGCCGCTTTGCAAAATCCCCGAAAAGAACATAATAATTTACTCACGATGTGTTTTGTGCCGTTTCAAGAGTGAAAACGAACTTGAAAGCTTAAAAAGTGGGTATATTGAACTCGTAAAGGATTATTTTGCTTGGTAATGTCCGACTTACAGGACGCCGCTTGAATAGCTATAGACAAATATATTTTTATACCATATAATTAAATTACCATAAAGAGTGCGAGAGGGACAAGCCCTGCGACCGCACAGCAACCTGCATTTTGCAAGGTGCTAAGGCTTGAACGATGGGAAATATTTGATTACTATGAGCTTGTAGCTCATATTAAATCTCCTTTTGCTCCCATAATTTTATGGGAGCTTTTTTGCACTCTTTACATAAATGTGTTAAAGGAGCAATTTTATGAGAACTGTAAAAGAATTGTTGAATTTGAACGGAGATGTTTATGTTTATACTCCGGACAAGAGCGTTGCAAGGCTTTTTTTAAAAAATGCCGAGGCTGAAGGGCTTGTGTTCAGCGGAAATCGTCGCCCGAGCAAGGCTAAAACTTCCTCACTTTTTTCACTCAAGCGAAATTTTGAAATAAGTTATGTCGGAAGTTTTGGTTACATGGCATTCAGACATCCTGAATATGAGAATATGGTAACTTTTATTCGTGATTTTGATGACGGCAAAAGCGAACGCAAGCTTGTTCGCGTTGATTATGCCGCATATTTGCGCGGTGCAGATGATTATATAATCAAACAGATAAGCGTGTAATATTAATACAAAAAACACGGTAGTCTTGACAAATGAAAATATGTTGATATAATAAAGCAATAAATAACGAAAACATTGCAGTGGATTTTTCCGGATATTATCATCTTTTCGCCACACGACAGAGTCTTTCTGCCGTGTGATTTTTTGTTGTTAGAGTTTATTGTTTGAAAGGTTATGGTGAATTATGAGAGACGAAAGCTTTATGAAAGAAAAGCCGGTGCTCGGGCTTGTTTTGTCAATGTCGCTTCCGATGGTGATTTCAATGCTTGTCAACGCGCTTTATAATATTATCGACAGCTATTTTGTCGCAAAAATCAGCGAGGACGCAATGACCGCACTTTCGCTTGTTTATCCTGTTCAAAACTTTGTTAATGCCGTTGCAATCGGTTTCGGCGTCGGTATCAATGCCGTTATCGCCGTTCATCTCGGCGCAGGGTATAGGGACAAGGCGGACAAGGCGGCAACTCAGGGCATTCTCCTCAGCGTTGTTCACGGCATTTTGTTCACTGTTGCTTGTATTGCGATTATGCCTTGGTTTATGGCAAGATATACCGACAATGCGCAGATTATCGACCTCGGCGTTCGCTATTCGACAATCGTTTTCGGATTTTCGATTATAATTAATCTTGGACTCGTGTTTGAAAAGGTGTTCCAATCCGTCGGAAATATGAAAGTCACGATGATTGCGCTTATGGCAGGCTGTATAGTCAATATTGTTCTCGACCCGTTGTTTATTTTCGGCATCGGTCCGTTCCCCAAAATGAATATTGAGGGTGCGGCGCTTGCAACGGGAATCGGTCAAACCGTCACCCTTGCGATTTATCTTGTTGTTTATTTTACAAGACCAATCAGCGTAAAAATCAGAAAAAAATATTTTAAGCCCGATAAAAGTATGATAGGCAAGCTCTACGCAATCGGTGTTCCGGCAATTCTCAATCTTGCGCTTCCGTCAATTCTTATTTCCTCGCTCAATGCGATTTTGGCGGCGTTTTCGCAAACTTATGTGTTTGTTCTCGGCGTTTATTACAAGCTTCAAACATTTCTTTATCTCACCGCAAACGGACTTGTGCAGGGAATGAGACCGCTCATCGGCTACAATTACGGCGCAAGGGAATATAAGCGCGTTAAAAAAATATACACCGTTGTGCTTTCGCTCAGCGCGGTGATTATGCTTGTCGGCACAGTTATTTGTCTTGCGATTCCCGACAGGCTCATCGGCTTGTTCACAACGAACGCCGATACAATTGCCTGCGGCGCAACGGCGCTGAGAATCATAAGCGGCGGCTTTGTTGTTTCGGCAGTTTCCGTCACATCGTCGGGTGCGCTCGAGGGGCTTAACAAGGGCGTTCCGTCACTCATCATTTCGCTTATGCGCTATATGATTGTTATTGTTCCGGCGGCATTTTTGTTGAGCCGTGTTTTCGGCGCAACTGGTGTTTGGCATGCCTTTTGGATTGCCGAGCTTATCACCGCTGTTTGTGCGTTCTTCATTTATAAGCGTTCGGTCAAAGTTAAAACCGCATAGGCGATTTGTGTTCGGTGTGTTTAATCGGAGGAACGATTATATTTTTATTAAGTAATAAATAAAACGATTGTAGGTGCAACATCAGTTCGCCCCTACGAGTGCAATGCAGAGAGATTATGAAAAAACAACAATGTTAATCAAAAAACACCTCGGAGAAATCCGAGGTGTTTTGGGTTATGTTTATTATTTCTCGTTCTTGGCGTTTGCAGCGTCAGCGTCTGCCTTGGCTTTGTCGTAAACAGCCTTTTGCTGAAGGATTGCTTCAGGTGTTACGCTGTTTGTGCCGTCGCCGAGCTTATAAAGCGATGAGGTGTCTGTGTTTGTGTCGTCAACATACCAGCTGTTGCCGATTTTAACAACATAAACCTGAACCTCGCCGACTGTTGTGCCGTTTTCAAGTTTAACTTCAGCGGTGCAAACGCTCACTGCGTCAAACTTGTCTGACGAATCAAGGTTTTTAAAACCGTTGATATAGTTTGTTTTGTTTTGATGTTTCTTGTCAACATCCTTAAGACCGAATTGGTCCGCTCTCTTTTCGGCATCGTCAACAAGCGGAGCAATTCTCTTTTTGTATTCCTCTGCATAGGTTTTAACCTCTGCGTCGCTGAGTGCCTTTGTGTCCTTAACGGAAACGGTGAGCTTGTAATCTTTGCCGAAAATCTTTTGATAAAGACCCTCTGTTTCGGGTGTGAGGATAGTTTTTTTATCGTCGGCAATTTTCTTTTCGGTGCCCTTCAAAAGGTCACCGTATGTTGCAACATTTGATTCAAAAACACTGAACATAAAATCGGTGTCCATATATTTGTCACCGTAAACGGTTTCTCTTTCTGTCTTAAGAGCGGCAAAATATTCTGTGAAAACATCGTTGTAATCGTCAAGTCCGTATTTGTCAACAAGCTCTGCGTATTTTTGGAACATATCACTGTAAAGCTTGTTTGACTTTTTGTTCTCCTCGGCGTTGCCCTTGTCTACGAAATCGGCTTTCTTAACATCGTCGCCGTCGTTAACATAGGGTGCCATATATGTGTTGATGATGAAATTGCCGTATTTTTGGTTTTTTGATACCAATGAATATTTGTATGCGTTGTATCCGTCGCCCGATTGAACAATGGTGTCGATATATTCGGTTGCAATCTTTTCCGGCTTGAATGCGTTGTATCTTGTGGTAAACGCAAATACAGTCAAGCCAATAAGGATAGCGGCAACAAGCACACCGGCAATAACAGCATACAAACCGGCTTTAAAGCCCTTCTTTTCTTTTGTTTCAGCCATTATTATCCCTCCTTACTCTGCAACGCTCTCGTCATCGTTTGATGAGTCGTCTGTTTCGATTGGGGTTTCCTTTGCTGCCTCTGCAAGTTCAGCCTCTAATGCGGCGCCCTCTGCCTCTGCGCTACGCTTCTTGGCAAGTGCGGCAGTGATTCTGTCCTTCTTGTCGCCTACCATATCGTAGAAGAGGATAGGAACAAACTGAAGAATTACGAAAATTGCAGGGATGATTGTGTAAATTGCAAGGAACTTGTTAAGTGTTGCGTCAGCTTGTGTAGCATATGCAACGCTCGGGTTTGTTGAGAATTGATAGCTGCTCCACTTGTAAACAAGTACAGGGCCGAGCCATTTTGTGAATGCAGACGCAATCTTTGAGAAAAGGCCGTAGCCTGCATATGCAAGACCCTCTTGACGCTTGCCTGTTTTGTATTCCATCTCGTCGATACAGTCTGCAATCATAATGTTTGGTGTAACATTTGTGTTGCCGTGCTGAATACCGCAGAAGAAGTTGAGAATGAGGAACGGAATGATAAGGTTGCTGTTGAAACCGATTCCCTTTGATACAAGGAACAAAATCGAAAGTGCCGACGCACCGTAGATACAGAACAAAATGTAAGTTTTCTTTGTTGAGAACTTTTTAAGTACAAAGTTAACAAGAAGAGTACCTACTGCAGTACCGATACCCATAGGAAGCATAAGTGCAAGTTTGAGTCCCTTTGAGCCGAGAAGATAAACTGCGATGTAAAGTGAAACTGTGCCGTAAACGCCTCTGCCGAAGCCGAAAAGCTTTGTGAGAGAAACCATAAGAAGGTTTTTGTTTGTGAAAACAAGCTTTATTGATTCAAAAAGCGAAACTTTTTCGTTTGTGTAAGGCACACGCTCTTTGTTGTTAACAAAGAAAATCATAACGAAAATTATCATACCGAGTGCGCAGACAGCAGTTGAAATGATAAGGTCGATACCTTGACCCTCGGCATTCTTGTATTGTTGTTGACCCATGAGTGCTTTCATGATAAGCGGAACAACGATGATTACAACCTGACCGCCCGATTGACCGACACTGCGGAGAAAGGATGAAATTGAAATAGCGGTTGATCTTTCCTTCGGGTTTGGCGAGCAAAGCGCACCAAAGCAGTTTGAAGGCGATTCAACAGCGCACGACACCGCCGTGTATAGCGAATAAATAACGAACATCCAAATTGTAGCTGTTGAGAGCGAGCTTGTGTCGGGAGCGACAAATACAAGCATTGCAACGATTGCAAGCGGAATTGCGCCGAAACCTACCCACGGCTTAACCTTGCCAAGCGGTGTTCTTGTTCTGTCGACAAGCATACCGATGATAAGCTCGCAGATAGCGCCGATAAATCCGGCAACGCCGAATACGCTCGAAACGATTGTGGAAAGCTGATTTGAGTCAAATCCTTTTCCTTTAAATGCGAAGTCAGCGAAGAATGTTGTTGTGTAGTCAGGCATCCATCCGGTGAGGAGTGCAACACCGAAAAGTCCTATACCGAAGGTTACAACTTCAGATGGCTTCATATACTTTTTTTCTGCCGGTGCGCCGGTACCCTCAGCCGTTGCAACAGCAGCAGTTTTCTTTGCCATAAAGAAACCCCTTTCAAAAAAAATCTGTTGGCAACAGAAACTCTGCCCCAACTTAAAATATCCTCTTTATTATATCAAATATTTATCACAAATACAATACAAATTTAACTTAGTTTTTACTTTATTTATAACTGAATTTGTGATTTTATACAGCATTTTCGCCGTTTTGTAAAAAAGAAAACTCCGCCGATTACAAACAGAATAATTTGTAATCCACGAAGCAATGGTTGTTTGTTATTCAAGATAAAGCACGATTTTATTGCTTTCGATTGATTTTTTCATATCAATCACGCGCTGGTTTGAAGAGCCGCGGAATTTGAGCGAAATATCGTGCAGGCTTTCGACATAAGGACCGTCAACAAGCACATCAATCAGCGACAGCATTTCGTTTGACACATCGGTTGCGGCGCGGCTCTTAGGCTCGCTTTTGCCCAAAATTTGTTCAATAGTGAAACCGGTGTAGCACCAAACCGTTTTGTCTGGAAATTTTTCACGAAGCATTACGAGAAACGGGACAAGCACCCTCTGGTTTTCCGGCTCAAATGGCTCTCCGCCCAAAAGTGTCACTCCGTTTATCCACGGGTGGTCGATTGAGTCGAATATTTTTTCCATAGTTTCCTCGGTGAAAAGCTCGCCGTATCCGAAATCCCAAGCAATATCATTAAAACAGTTCTTGCAATGGTGGCGGCATCCCGAAACAAAAAGCGATGTGCGCACACCCTCGCCGTTGGCAATGTCGTTTGTTTTTATTTCTGCCCAGTTCATATAATTTCACGCGCCTTTCAGGTCAGCCGAGCGGTTTTGCGCAATTGTGCGGCTGTGATTTTATGTGAATTATTGTTTATATTGCTTAATACAGCTACATTATACTACCGAATGATAAAATTTGCAAATTTAACATTGTATATCGCGCCTTTTTTTGATAAAATTAGATTAATCAATTCACAGGGAGTGTGTTATATGAAAAAAGTCAAAAATCCGATACTGTTTTTCGGATCTGTGGCATTTTATGCCGTTGCGGTTGTTTTGATGGCTGTCGGCACGGCTAAAGATTTGCAAATCGACATCAGCCTTTTCAATCCACAAAGCAAATTTGCCATTTCATTTGAAACGCTTGGCATATTTGTTTATTGGGCAATGTGGGGCCCGTTGTTCACGGTGCTTTGCCTCACAAGGCACAGCCTCAATGAAGGGCTTGAAATCGCAAACAAAGTTTTTCCGTTTATCAAGCCGTTCAAGGACGAAAACTTAAAGGTTTATCAATCGCTCAATTTCATTGTAAAAAATATTCTCGGCATTTTCTTTTTTGTTATGTCGGTTGTCGGTTACAAAAAGCTGATTCAAAATGTGCTCAAAAAATTTGTTGATTTGAGCCAACCGGTATATTTTGTAATTTGTGCAATCGTTGCCGTAATTTTCCTTTTCCTCTTTTCGAGAATAGATAAAAGGATTTTGAACAAGCTCGAGTCGCTTGCGCTTGTCGGCGTTTTTGTCGGCTTTTGGTTTTGGGTTGTCGAGAATTTGAAGGGTGTTACGGCGCGCATTCGTTTCAGGGAAATGGTGGCATACAGCAACGGCATTGTAAAATGCGATTCCAACGGCACGCCTATTATTCCTGCCGTTTCACATGCAAGTCTTGACGGATTTGAGTCAAAGCTCAACCCAAATATGATTAAATACACCGATTTTGCACCTTTCACAAAATGGTATCAAAAGGGCGACACAAGTCTTACTTATTACAATTACAGAGATTCGTTCCCGTCGGGTCACACCGTTTACAGCTGCACAATTTTTCTTTCGACTCTGTTTTGCGGCGCATTCAAAAGGCTCAAAAAATTTGCGCCGATTGCACTCATAGTTTCGTTTGTATATGTATTTTTGATGGGCTGGTCAAGGCTTGTAGCCGGTGCTCATTATCTCACCGATGTTGCGGCAGGTGCAATTATCGGTTACTCGATTATCCTTGTCGGTTGGGCACTTTACAACCGTTTTAACGACAAAGGCATTTTACCGACAAGAAAATAAAAACAATTATAAATAATAATTTCGCTTGGGCGTGCAGACTGCGGCTTTTTAATATTGTCTGCCGCCCGACAATAAATTATAGGAGTTTTAAAATGGCAGTTAAAATCATTACTCTTGACTTGGACGGAACGCTGATGTCACCCGACCACCTCACCGTCAGTCAGGAAAATAAGGATGCGCTCCGTGCGGCACACGAAAAGGGCGTAAAAATTGCTGTTGCGACAGGCAGAACGCTTGCCATTATGGGCGATGTCTGCACGCAGGTTCCACAGGTGGATTATATCATTCATTCAAACGGCGCCGGTGTTGTTGACAGAAAAACCGGCGAGCGACTTTATTCAAACCTTATGAGCTGGGATTTCAGCGAAAAAATTATTGATTTTTTGAACACAAAGCCGTGCTTTTACGAACTTTATGTTGACGGCAAATCGTATGTTCAGGAGGACAGAGCACCATATTTCATCACGGATGTTTTGCCCAAGGAGTTTATCGACGCGCTTATGGACCGAATGGAGGTTTGCACCGACGCGAAGGCGGCGATTTTCGGCAAGGATGTTGAAAAAATCACCGTTTACAGCAACGATTCTGCGGCGGCAAAGGAACTGCGCGCTTATTTCGAGAGCATGACCGATAAAATTTGTTTTGATTCCTCGCTCCCGGGCGACGGCAATATGGAAATGACGAAAATCGGCGTTGACAAGGGTACAGCGCTTAAAGGTATGTGCGATGTTTTGGGCATCGACACAAGCGAGGCAATGGCTGTCGGCGACGCAGGCAACGATGTTTCAATGCTTAAGGTTGCCGGTTATTCGGTTGCAATGGGCAACGGCACCGACGAGGTAAAGGAGGCAGCGAAATATATAACGCTGACCAATGCCGAAAGCGGAGTTGCGGCGGCGGTAAAAAAGTTTGTACTCGGTCAAGACTGATTGTATGTAAACAGTCAAAATTTAAGCGGTCATAATAAAAAACCGCCTGCACAAAACAACTAAAAACAACAAAAAACAACCCCAACACTCGGATTCGGTGCTGGGGTTTTGTTATGTGTTATGAGAGATTTTTATTTTTTATATTATAAGTAATTATTCGGATTTACTCTTGTTCCGTTTACACGCACTTCAAAGTGGCAGTGCGGTCCGGTCGAGTTACCCGTTGAGCCGCTGTATGCGATAGTCTGTCCTTTTGATACTTTATCGCCGACTCCTACAACAAGCGTTGTATTGTGGGCATAAAGCGTTGAAAGTCCGTTGCCGTGGTCGATAATCAAATAGTGACCGTAGCTGTAATTGAGGTTTTTGGCAACAATTACGGTGCCTGATGCCGCCGCGCGAACTGTTGTGCCTTTAGGACACGGAAAGTCGATGCCGCCGTGGTATCTGCCGCTTGAATAATTTGGATAGCCGGCAGAAATAGTTCTGTACGATGTCGGATAGCCGAGCGCGCCGCTGTGTGAGCCGTTGCCGCTCGAGCCGCCTATGGAGCCTGTGCCGTGCGATGCGTTGCTTGCGCTTGCATACGCTGCCTGAATATCACGCTCAACTGCCGCAGCTGCCTCGCGGTTTTCGTCAATCGATTCCATATATTGTGTCGATTTTTTTGAAAGTTCCCTGATTGCAGCATTGCATTCGGCAACCTCTGCGTCAAGTTCTTTCTTTGATGACGAAATTTGGTTGATGCTGTCGGTCAAAGCCTTTTTGCTTTTTACAAGCTTGTCTTTTGACTCCTTAAGTTCAACATTTTTCTTTTCGAGATCTGCCTTGTCCTGCTCAATTGATTTGATTTTTTCCATAATCCGATTGAGAATATCGCTATCCTCTTTCGATACGGATTTAATCATTTGTGAGCGGGTGAGGATACTGCTGATGTCGTCACACTCAAGCAAAACTTCGAGGTTGCTTGCTCTGCCCGAAACATACATTGCGCGCAGTCTTTGGCAATATTCGTCAAAGCTTTTGTCAAGCTCCTTTTGCTTTTTGTCAATCTCTTTTTGAGTTTTTTGAATTTCGCTCTCAATTTGACTGATTTTGTCCTCAGTTTTGTCAATTTCCGACTGAAGGTCATCGGCATCGCTTTGGAGCGTGTCGATTTGGTCCTGCAAAAGCTGGATTTTTTTATCAAGCTCGGTTACATAATCCTCTTGCTTTGATTTTTCCTGTTTAAGCTTATCAAGCTTTTTTTGCGTTTCGTTGATTTCGCTTTGGATTTTTTGTTTTTTGCTTTTCAGTCGGTCGGTTTTTGATGACGCATACGCAACCGTTGTCGGCTTTGCTGTCACCGACGAGCCGAAAAGCGCACAGCATAAAAAGCAAAGACTCAATACAAACGAAAGCGCTTTTGTTATCCTTTTAGATTGCACTTATCTCACTGCCTTCCTTGTTAAGATATTTGCTCATTGTGATAAGTGAGCCGCCGACGCCGCTTATAATACCTATAAGAACGAATGCTCCGAGCATCGGCAATGCATAATCGGTAAACGGCAAAAGATTTACGCCGATTGTGTCAAATATAATTTCGTTTCCCTTTTGAACGGCTATCTCATAAACGCCCCAAACAACCGCAAGCGAAAGCACGCCCGATATTACGCCGAGCACAATGCCCTCAACAACAAACGGCAGTCTTACAAACGAGTTTGTTGCGCCTACAGATTTCATAATGCTGATTTCAAGGCGGCGTGAGTAAACCGCAAGCTTGATTGTGTTTGAAATGATGAACAGTGAAATTGCAAACAAAACAGCAATGATGATGATTGCTACAATGCTTATTCCTCGGCTGATTGTGTTGATTTTCTTTGCGAGGTTGCTGTTATCTCTTACGGTGTCAACGCTGTCAAGCTTTTTGATGCTTGCAACAGTTGTTTTAAATTTTGTCAAATCCTTAACCGTTACCTTGTAGGCGTCAGGCAGTGGAATTTTGTTACTGTATTCCTGGAAAAATTTTGATTCTGCATCGCCCATGGTAGAGAGCTGTTCTTTCCAAGCCGATTCCTTTGAAATAAATTCAACATTTTGAATATTGTCAAGTGCTTTAATATCGCTTTCAAGCTTGCTTTCGTCTGCATCGGTAGCCTCGTCTTTGATGTAAACCATGATAACATTCTCGTCCTCGATTTTGTCAACAAACGAGTTTATGTTTACAAATATCATCGACGCGGAGCCGATAAGAACAAGACAGCAAAGCAAAACACAAATTGATGCAACAGACATCATTCTGTTTGTCCAGCTGTTTCTGAAGCCTTCTTTTACAAGGTATCTTACGCTTGAGCCTGTCATTATTCCTCGCCTCCTTTGTTGCTTTCGTCTTCTTTGTCGGAGGTGCTGTCTGCAATTTCCTCCAAGGAGTTATACACCTCGGAAACATTCTTTTGCTTAACATCCTCCTCATAATAGAACATATCGGTTGCCTCTTCCCGTGCCGGTGCTTTAAACTTTGCAAAGGTCGGGTCCGGTGTGTCGGATACCACTTGTCCCTTTTGGATAACGATAACTCTTCTTTGGAAGGAGCGCACAAGGTCGTGCTCGTGTGTAACCATTACAACGGTTGTGCCCGAGTTGTTGATTTTTGTGAGCAAATCAACGATTTCGTGGCTCATTTCGGGGTCGACATTACCTGTCGGCTCGTCCGCAATAATAAGTTTCGGGTTGTTAACAAGCGCTCTTGCAAGCGAAACACGCTGTTGTTCGCCGCCCGAAAGCTCGTTTGGCATTGAGCGCGCCTTTTTTGAAAGACCTACAAGCTGTAAAATGTAAGGCACGCGCTTTCTTATATCCTTTTCCTTGGCGCCGATTACACGCATTGCAAACGCAACATTGTCATAAACCGACATTTTCGGAATGATTCTGAAATCTTGGAAAACGATGCCCATTGTTCTTCTGTAATACGGCACCTTTTTCTTTTTCAGCGTTGCCGATGAATAGCCGTTGACGATAACTTCGCCCGATGTCGGCTTTTCTTCGTGCATAATAAGCTTTAAAAATGTGCTTTTGCCAGCACCCGATGAGCCTACAACAAACACAAATTCGCCGTCCTCAATCTTGATGTTTACATTATCAAGAGCGTGCGTGCCGTTGCTGTCATATACTTTAGTAACATCCTTAAATTCAATCACGATAATTACTCCTAAATTTTAAACAGGTTATTTGCCGTTTTGTGCAAACGGTATAAAGGGGCACTGCCCCATACTCACTGAATATAATATAACAAATTAAAATAATATGCAAGTATTTTTTGTTATTTATCTGTAAATTCTGTAACGAATTTGTAAACTTGTCTCAGTTATAATATTAACACCGGACAATAATCCAAAAAATCGACTCCCCGACAAAATGCAATGCATCTCATCGGGGAGCCTTTATGAAAAATTTTACCGTGCAAAATTAAAACTGAATTGACCAATATGCCGGCTGAACTTTGAAAAAGTTTATGCTTATCATCATAACAAGCCAATCGGCAACAATCAGCGTTCCCAAAATATAATCAAGTCTGACCACCGTTTTGTACGGCATTTTTTGTATTTTCGTCATAAGCGGAGTGAAGAAGTTTTCCATCAAAACCATTACTCCTGTTGTCAGTGCAAGCGTTGTGGGAATGCTTGTGTATTGTGTGATGTGAAGCGGTATTCCGCTGTAATTCCAAAGATGCTGACCGGAAATGCGCTCAAACAGTGTGCCGACAATTATTTCGCCGAAGAATATAAACAAAAACACTACAACAAAATAATATATCTGCGAATGCAACTCCGCCTTTTTATCATCGCCATAAAACATTCTGTGCGCAAACCAGCGTGCCTTCTTCGGCGTTCCGAGCGCAAGATAAAGCGCCCACATTGCTATTGAGTAGCAAAACAAAAACGGAAAAATTTGGTTTCTCGAATCAAGCACACCCTTTGATACAAGGCGAAACAGGTTTTCAACCCAATATCCGATGTTTGCAAATACAAGACCTGCAAGCCAAAGGTGAGTTATGTCATAATCGTATAATTTAATTGTGCCGCCTTCCTTGTGAAAGGTTTTACTGTTTGTCAAAATCATGGTAAAGCCCTCTTTCTTCTCTTTCGTTTCACTATGTTAATGCCCGATTTTCAACATTACTTCAAAATTGCTTTTTCAAAGTTGAGGTTTCGTTGAGTTTAAAGTCAAAATATGATATAGTAAAATAAAACACGGCAGAAGGGCTGATGATATGTTTAATTTGTTAGTAGTTGAGGACGACCCTCATGTAAGAAGCCTTATAAAGGCGATTTTGACAGACGAGGGCTACAATTGCATCACCGCATCAGACGGCATCGACGCGCTCGATGCGATGGACAACCACCATGTTGACCTTGCGATTGTTGATATTATGATGCCGCGAATGGACGGCTACGAGTTCACAAAAACACTGCGCGACGGCAAGTGCGAAATTCCGATTTTGATGCTCACCGCAAAAATTTCGCACGAGGACAAGAAAAAAGGCTTTGAGGTCGGCACTGACGATTTTCTCACAAAGCCTTTTGACGATGAGGAGTTGCTCTGGCGCGTCGAAGCGCTTTTGCGCCGCTCGAAAATCGCGACGGAGAAAAAGATAACCGTCGGCTCGACAACGCTTGATTATGCGTCGATGAGCGCAACGGTTGACGGCAAGCTCGTCACGCTGACGCCAAAGGAATTTTTGCTTTTGTTCAAACTTTTGTCATACCCGAATCAGCTTTTCACAAAGTATCAGATAATGGATGAAATTTGGGATTTTGACACCGAAAGCGACGAACACACCGTGGAGGTGCATATCAACCGCCTGCGCGAAAAATTTAAAAACAACAGCGATTTTTATATCAAAACAATTCGCGGTTTCGGTTATATGAGCGTTTTGGAGAATCAAAATGAAAAGCAAATCAAAAAATAACAAAAAAAAGACAATATTTAAGGATAATGCAAATTTAAACATTCGCCTTGCAATGGCGCTGTCGGTTTTTGTCGTTTTGCTGTCATCGTCACTGCTTGCGGTTGCAATTTATTATTTACTTGTGTTTTTTGATATTATCAAATACGGCACACTGCCTGCGTTTTGGATTCTTGCAATCATCGTCATTGTGTGCAACATTGTCGGCGCGATACTCGCAAGCATAATTTGCGCCCATTACACAAAGCCGATTGACGATGTTATCAAGGCGATGAATCGGCTTTCCGGCGGTGATTTCGATGTCGATTTGCCGTGCGACAAGGACCTTGCGATTATCCGTCAGCTTAAGCAAACCGTAAATAAAACTGCGCGTGAGCTGAACAGCATCGAGGTTATGCGAAACGATTTTATCGACACTATTTCGCACGAATACAAAACTCCCGTTTCATCAATCAACGGTTTTGCGCGCAGGCTCAAGGGTGACAACCTCACCGACGAGCAAAGGGAATATGTCGATATTATCATTGACGAGTCAAAGCACCTTTCGTCGCTCACAACAAATATTCTTTTGCTCAATAAGTACGAAAACACGCAGATTGTGCCCGATGTTGCGCCGTATTCGCTTGATGAGCAAATACGAAAATGCGCGATTTTCCTGCAGCAGGATTGGATGCAAAAAAATATTTCGCTCGAGGGCAAGTTTGACCCCGTTACCTATTGCGGTAACGAGGATATGATGAATCAGGTTTGGATAAATCTCATTAAAAACGCAATCAAATGTACGGGCGAGGGCGGCAGTATTTACTGCTCGGTCTATGCCGACGGCGGCACTGCCGTTGTAAAAATCAAGGACACCGGTTGCGGTATGGATAACGAAACGGTGTCGCATATTTTTGACAAGTTTTATCAAGCCGATTCAAGCCGTAACACACAAGGCAACGGCCTCGGTTTGTCGATAGTCAAGCGAATTGTTGATTTGAACAACGGCAAAATCACTATCGACAGCAAGCCATATGAGGGCACCGAGTTCACCGTAACTCTCCCGCTTGATGAAAAAAGCAATAATATATAATATAATAGGTATATAAAAAGCAACCGAGATGCAATGTGTATCTCGGTTGCTTTGTTTATGTGTTTTCAAATTTAATCGTTGTCAAGCAGCTGCTTGTAGAATTCACAGTAATCGGAGCGCTTTTCGGCAGTGAATGCCATCGCCTCTCTCGGGTGGCGGTTGAGCTGACCTGTCATCATATATTGCAAATCATATCCCCAGACAACACCGCTTTGCTTGAGCGGAATCATATATTTTTCAATGAAAGTCAGCAGGCTGTAAAGGCTGTATTTCGGGTTTTTCAAAAATCCCAAAAGCAGTTCCATCTGGCAGTTTCCGGCGCCTCTGCCCATGCCCATTGCGGTTGCGTCAAGATATGAAACGCCGTACGACATCGTTTCGATTGTGTTTGCAAAAGCAAGGTTTTGGTTGTTGTGTGCATGGAAACCGACCTTTTTGCCTGCCGCCTCGGCTTTATCAAGATATTTTTGCGCAAGCTTTGCCGCGTTTTCGGGATAAAGCGAGCCGTAGCTGTCAACAAGATAAATGATGTCAACGCTTGACTCGCAAAGCATATTGAGTGCCTCGTCAATCTGCTCGGTGCTTGCTTGTGAAATTGCCATAATGTTGCAGCTTACCTCGTATCCGAGCCCCTTGAAATGCTCAATCATTTCGATTGCGGCAGGTATTTGGTGAATATAGCACGCAACACGCACCAAATCAATAACGCTTTCGCTTTTCGGAATGAAATCGGTTTTAAAATCGCATCTGCCGACATCCGCCATAACCGATATTTTCATATCGCTCACATTTTCGCCGACGATTGCGCGGATATCCTCTTCGCTGCAAAATTTCCACTTTCCGAATTTTGCCGGGTCAAAAAGATTTTTTGACGCACGATAGCCGAATTCCATATAATCAACGCCGCTTTTGATATTTGTTTTATAAAGCTCGGTAACAAATTCATCTGTAAATTCAAAATTGTTGCAAAGTCCGCCGTCCCTGATTGTTGCGTCAAGCACCTTTATATCGTTACGCACGGACATAAGGTTTCCTTTTCTCGGTGTCATAGCCGTTACCTCTTTTTCTTTTTTATTCAACGCTTTAGCACTTTAAAGCTTTTAAGCGACAAAGCAATTATAACACTCCCGCACCCCATTGTCAAGCATAAATATAAAACAGTGCCGAATAGTTTGGTTGAATATGGCTAATTCTACGTATAAAAACAATTTGCGCTTAACAAAACAAACACGAGAGGCATTGCGCCTCTCGTGTTTTGTTTTTTATAATGGTATGTAATAATTAATTACTGTATATTATCTTCTTCTGCGGTGAGCTTTTTCGGCTGCTTTTTTTGCCTCTTCCTGCTCTTGGCGAGCTTTTTCTGCAAGCTTTGCAGGTGAGCCGCAGCACTTCTTGTACTTCAAGCCGCTTCCGCACGGACACGGATCGTTGGGTCCAACCTTCTTTTCCTTGCGGATTGTAACCTGCTTTGCGTTTGATTCGTCACTGCTTGATGAGGTTGAAGTAACCTTGGCAACTGCCTTTCTCTGAACATCTGCCTTATGTCTCGGCATAAGAGTAAGGAGCATTTTTGCAGTATCCTCACGGATAGCCGCTGTCATTTCGTCAAACATATCATATGATTCCATACGATAAGCAACAACAGGGTCGCGCTGAGCGTAAGCACGGAGGTGAATACCTCTCTTAAGCTCTTCCATAGCGTCAATGTGGTCCATCCAGTATGTATCAACATTTCTGAGAAGAATCATTCTCTCAAACTCTTGGAACATATCGTCGCCGAGTGTATCTCTCTTATCCTCAAGGCGCTTGTGACCTCTTGCCTGAAGTTCCTCGATTACATCCTGAGCGGTAAGGTCTTCAACATCGGTGAAGTCGTTATCGTCAGCGATGAGCCAGCTCTTATATTTCTCTCTGAGGCCGTCAACATTCCAATCCTCTTTCTTGTCGCCGGAAAGGTAATTCTTAACGGATTCGTCAATATTTTGGTCGAGCATCTTAAAGATTGAATCGGTAAGGTCAAGTCCGTCGAGCACTTGGTTACGCTGACCGTAAATAAGCTCTCTCTGGCGGTTCATAACATCATCGTATTGAAGTGTATTCTTACGAATGCCGAAGTTCTTGCCCTCAACCTTCTTTTGTGCGTTTTCGATGGTCTTTGTGATGAGCTTTGACTTGATTTCCATATCCTCGTCATCTGTGAGCTTAACCATCATCTTTTGCATTCTGTCGCCGCCGAAAAGACGCATAAGATCGTCTTCAAGCGAAAGATAGAATTGGCTGACACCCGGGTCACCCTGACGACCGGAACGACCTCTTAACTGGTTATCGATACGGCGTGCGTCATGACGCTCTGTGCCGAGGATAAACAAGCCGCCTGCTTCGCGAACCTTGTCTGCCTCTTCCTTGATTTCGTCTTTATACTTTTTCTCAAGCTCGACAAATGTCTTTCTCGCGTTGAGGATTTCCTCATCGTCTGTTTCGGCAAAACCTGTTGCCTCGTTGATAAGCTCGTTTGTGAATTCCATCTTCTTCATTTGAGCTTTTGCGAGGAATTCTGCGTTACCGCCGAGCATAATATCGGTACCACGGCCTGCCATGTTTGTTGCGATTGTTACTGCGCCGTATTTACCTGCCTGAGCAACGATTTCAGCCTCTTTTTCGTGGTTCTTTGCGTTGAGGACATTGTGAGGAATGTTCTCTTTCTTGAGGAGTTTTGAAAGGTGCTCGGATTTTTCAATGCTGATTGTGCCGACAAGAACAGGCTGTCCTTTTTCGTGGCACTCTTTAATTTGTTTGATTACATTGTGATATTTGCCGTTTTCTGTTTGGAAAACAATGTCAGGTCTGTCATCACGGATAAGCGGCTTGTTTGTCGGAATTTCAACAACATCAAGCTTATAGATTTCGTCAAACTCGGGAGCCTCGGTAGCGGCTGTACCTGTCATACCTGAAAGCTTTTTGTAAAGACGGAAGTAGTTTTGGAAGGTGATTGTTGCAAGAGTTTTGCTTTCGTGTTCAACCTTAACATTTTCCTTTGCCTCAAGAGCCTGGTGCAAGCCCTCGTTGTAACGACGGCCCTCCATAATACGGCCGGTGAACTCGTCAACGATTTTAACCTGACCGTCTTTAACAACATAGTCGATATCTCTTGTCATAACGCCGTGAGCCTTGATAGCTTGGTCGATATGGTGGAGAAGTGTTGTGTTTTCAACATCCATAAGGTTTTCAACGCCGAAGAATTTCTCTGCCTTTTCGATACCGCTCTTAAGGAGAGTGGCTGTTTTAGCCTTCTCGTCAACTACAAAGTCGCCGTCATACTGCTCCTCGGTATCTTCTTTATCATCGGTCTTTGCAACCTTAACCATTTTGAGTGTTTTTGCAAAATCGTTTGCGCGGCGATAAAGGTCTGTCGATTGCTCGCCCTTACCGCTGATGATAAGCGGAGTACGCGCCTCATCAATAAGGATTGAGTCAACCTCATCGACGATTGCAAATACATGGCCTCTTTGAACTTTTTGCTCTCTGTACTGCACCATGTTGTCACGAAGATAGTCAAATCCCATCTCGTTGTTTGTGCCGTATGTAATATCGCAGTTGTAAGCCTCCTGGCGCTCTGCGTTGCTCTTTTCATGAACGATAAGACCTACGCTCAAGCCGAGGAAACGATAAAGCTTGCCCATCCACTCGGAGTCACGCTTTGCAAGGTAATCGTTGACTGTTACGATATGAACGCCCTCGCCGGTAAGTGCGTTAAGATAAGCCGGAAGGGTAGCAACAAGTGTTTTACCTTCACCGGTTTTCATCTCGGCGATTCTGCCTTGATGAAGAACTATACCGCCGATAAGCTGAACATCAAAGTGACGCATACCGAGCACACGGTCGGCAGCCTCACGGCAAACAGCAAAAGCTTCGGGAAGAATGTCATCAAGAGTTTCGCCCTCTGAAAGTCTGTCTTTAAATTTTTGTGTTTGAGATGTGAGCTCTTTGTCATCCATCTCTGCATATTTGTCGCCAAGAGAATTAATCTTGTCGATTGTTTTTCGGAGCTTTTTGATTTCCTTTTTGGAATAATCTCCGAAAAGCGCGGTTACAAATTTGTTAGCCATTTATTCTTTCACCTCATAGGATAATTTACGCTTTTACTATATTAACATAAATAAAATGCAATGTCAATTTATATATTTTATTAAATATACACAAATATACGCAAAAATCTATCCCGCCGTGCAACGGGATAGATTTTCAAAATTTTGATTAAGACCAAACGTCTTTTACCGCCTTGAGAGCACCGCCGGAAACAGCACTTTCAGCCGCTTCGTCAAAGGTGAAAACAAGATAGCCGTCTTTTTGCTCGAATGTCAGCGTTATTTCCTCCGGCTGTTCTTTCATTTGTGCGTTCTTGATTTTGTCAATCAGCGTCGAAAGTGACGAGTCAAGGAAAGAGTCATCCTTAAGCAACTCCAAAAGTTGTGTTGCGCTGTATTTGCCTTTTAAATCTCCGGCAAAGTTTGATGCAGCAATGTATAGCTGCTTGTTGTTTACCGAAAGGGTGACTGTTTTTTTATTTAAGTCGATGCTTTTTATGTCCATTGTAAGGTTTTCAAAAATCGCCTTGCCGAGGTCGGAAAACTGTGTGTGACCCTTTGAAAATCCGACGATGTATTCAAGCGTTGAACTGTTGACGCAGGCTGAAAAAACATCGGTATCAAACGTTTTTAATCCCTTTTCGATTGCCTGAATCGTGGCGGTTACATTTGCCTCGTCTACACTGTCGGTCAAGCCGCTCAAAAGTTCGCTTTTTTGCTTTGATTCGGATTTTGAACATGCCGCAAACGAAACAGCGGTAATAACTATGCATAAAAGAAAGCAAACACTCTTTTTCAAAATGTTTTTCATAACAGAACACCGTCCTTATTTTCATAATTTTTGATAAATTGACGCAATTTTGACAAATCATATTAATACATGCCGAATGCATAAAATTTGACACTGTGCGCATATCTGTCGTTTTTTAATTATATAGAGTAATTGTAAAATTTTCAACACATAATTATAAATTTTACAAAAAAATTGCAATTTTAGTCAGTATGTGGTATAATCACGAAAGTTAAAACACTCTATATTGATTTAATTTGTTATAAAATACTTTGAAAAAGCGGCATATTGCTTTGCCGTTTTGCCAAGTGATGATATTCAGGGATAAAAAATGAAAAAATTTTTACACAAATATTTCGGCCCGACCAAATGGAAAAGGCTTTTTGACATTGTCGTTTCATTCATTGCGCTTGTTGTTTTATCGCCGCTGTTTTTGATTATTTGCCTAATCAATCTGTTCACGCCGGATTGCAAGGTTTTCTTCAGTCACGAACGCAGAGGCAGACGCGGCAAGCCGTTTACGATTTATAAATTCCAAACTATGAAAAACAGCACGCCGAACTGTGCAACCGGAGAGCTTGAAAACCCCGACCAATATATTACAAAATTCGGCAGGATTTTGCGTAAAACAAGCCTTGATGAGTTGCCGCAGCTTTGGAATATTTTAAAGGGTGATATGAGTTTTGTAGGTCCGCGCCCGCTTATTTCAAGCGAGATACGCGCACACAGACTTCGCCTTGAATACGGCGTTTACCGCTTTCGTCCGGGGCTTACCGGCTGGGCGCAGGTCAACGGCAGAGACGATATTTCGCTTATGAAAAAGATGAAACTTGACAAGGAATATTGCGACAACTGGAGCATAGGTCTTGATTTGAAAATACTTTGGCGCTCGGTTGAGGTCTGCATTAAGCAAGAGGGCTTTCACGAGGGCAAATTACACAGAAGATAAAAATTTTAAAATTCGGAGTTCACACATATGGAAAGAAACTTTATTGACGGTTACACCGAGTGGCAGACAAATCCCGAAATCGTTGCGGTTAACAAGCTGCCGCAACATGCCACGCTTATGCCTTATGAAAATTTTGATGAAGCAAAAAAGGCTGACAGATATGCTTCCACACGCTGCAAACTTTTAAACGGCAAATGGAAATTCAAACTTTATAAAAATTATGCATACAGACCGTCGGATTTTGCACAGCCGCATTATGATTCGCATAATTGGGACAGCGTAATCGTTCCCTGCTCTTGGCAGATGCAGGGCTATGACCAGGCGCAGTACTGCAATGTTCGCTATCCTTGGGAGGGCAGTGAGGATATTTGCCCGCCGAACGCACCGACAAAGCATAATCCGGTAGGATGTTATCTCAAAAGAATACATATTAATGAGGCGGTGCTTTCAAAGCGGGTTGTTCTTTGCTTTGAGGGTGTTGAATCGGCATTTTATCTTTATGTAAACGGTGAAAGGGTCGGCTACAGCGAGTCAACATTTAACCGCAGTGAGTTTGATATTTCGAGATATCTTGTCGAAGGCTCAAATGTTATCGGAGTTGAGGTTTATCGCTGGTGCACGGGCAGTTGGCTCGAGTGTCAGGATATGTGGCGCCTCGGCGGCATTTTCAGAGATGTTTATATTTACACAACCGAAAAGGAATACATCCGTGATTTTGAAATTCACGCAGAGCCGGATTCAACACTTCATGACGGTTATCTTGATGTTATTTTGAAAACAAACGGCACATATGAGGGCCTTGGCATTGATATGAGCATTATCGACAGCGACGGCGCAGTAGTTGCGCTTGACAGCCGCTATGCAAACGAGGACCACATCACTCATATGAAAGCAATCGTAACGAATGTTAAGCCGTGGAGCGCAGAAACACCCGATTTATACACGGTTGTATTTACGCTTAAAAATAACGGCGTCCCTATTGAATACATTTCAACAAAAATCGGTTTCCGCAGTGTCGAAATTAAGGACGGCATAATCAGAATCAACGGCGAAAGAGTTGTGTTTAAAGGTACAAACCGTCACGAGTTTGACTGCCACACCGGCAGATATATCAGTGAGGAGGTTATGCGCAAGGATATTGAGCTTATGAAACTCAACAATATCAATGCCGTTCGCACCTCGCACTATCCGAATTGTCCGCGTTGGTATGAACTTTGCGACGAGTACGGACTCTATGTTATTGATGAAAATAATATGGAAACTCACGGCACCGGCTGGTCACAGATTATCGGTTGCCCTCAGCTCCCTGCCTCCCGTCCGGAGTGGGAAAAGGCTTGCATGGAGCGCATCAAGGCGCTTTATCAAAGAGATAAAAACTGCACCTGTGTTGTAGCGTGGTCGCTCGGCAACGAGTCGCTCGGCGGCGAAACACCTAAAAAGATGTATCGCTGGATTAAGGAGCAGGACAAATCGCGTTTTGTCCACTTTGAATGTGACAGAGCACCCGATGAAAAGGAACTTTCGGATGTTCAGTCAAAAATGTATGCAAGGCCGTGGGAATGCGAAGAATATGCACTCTCCGGCAGAGATAAAAGACCGTATATTTTGTGCGAATATACTCATGCAATGGGCAACTCCTGCGGCTCGACCGATGAATATACAACACTTTGGGACAAATATCCGTGCCTTCAGGGCGGCTTTGTTTGGGATTGGGTTGACCAAAGCATCTTGACAAAGGACGAAAACGGCGTTGAGTATCTTGCATACGGCGGCGATTTCGGCGAAAATCCGCACGACGGTCATTTTTGCGGTAACGGCTTGCTTTTCGGCGACAGAGCGGTTACACCGAAACTTGCAGAAATTAAAAAGCTTTACCAAAATGTTGAGTTCAAGGCAATCGACGCCGCAAAAGGAATTATCGAAATCAAAAACAAATTCCTTTTCACAAATTTGAGTAAATACGAGCTTTATTGGTGCCAATGCTCCGACAAAGGAATAATCAGCGACGGTGTTGTTAATGTCGATATTAAACCGTTTGAGAAAAAAGTTGTCGATTTAGAGCTTGGCAAGCTGCCGAAAACCGAATACTATCTCAACCTCGAACTTCGCGAAAAGGACGATACCGCATATTGCAAGGCAGGTCATATTGTTGCCGAACAGCAGTTTGTTATCAACGAGTTTGACAATGTTTATGACGAAATCGAGGAGGAGCAACAGCTTCTTGTCGATGACACATACGGCTCACTTCGTATTATCAGCGACGATGTTGTTATCAGATTTGAAAGAAGAGAGCGCAATCAGCTTTATTCAATCAAAGTCGGCAATGAGGAGCTTCTTCAGGCACCTATGCGCCTCAACTTTTGGCGCGCGCTCACCGATAATGACCGCGGAACAAGGGCAGGCAGCAGGCTCGGCTGTTGGCGCGACGCAGGCGATACACCCGGCATTTTCAACAACACAAAATGGTCTATCGAGGGCTACAAAATCCTTGATGACGGCAAAAAGGTTGTTGTCACCTCGGGCGCAACGGTTTGCACTCAACCCGAATCAAAGGCGTCAATCGTTTATACAATCACATCAAAGGGAATGGAAATCAATCTTCATTTCTACCCCGACCCGTCTTTGCCCGAAATCCCGGAGGTCAGCCTTTTGTTTGAGCTTCCGAAAGATTTTGAAAATGTTACATACCTCGGTAACGGACCGGAGGAAAATTATATCGACCGTGCAAACGCCGCAAAAATCGGGCTTTACAACACAACCGTTTCGGATATGTGGGTTGATTATCTCAAGCCGCAGGAATGCGGCAACAGAACAGGCGTCAGATACGCAACGCTTGTCGGCGACAAAAAAGTGTTTAGTCTTGTTGCGGAGCCGGTTATGGAATTTAACGCATGCCATTGGTTGCCGAAAGAGATTGAAAATGTTTGGCACCAAAAGGATTTGCCCGAGCCGAACAAAACCGTTGTTCGCTGCATAGCAAGACAGCAGGGCATCGGCGGATATGACAGCTGGGGCGCACACTGCAACGAAAAATACAAAAACAAGACAGACAAAACCTACAGGCTCAAATTCCAAATCAGATTTTAGAAATCTGTCTATTAACTATATATAAACCGTTTTAAAATATACTTGACATTTTTAAATGTTAGTATTATTATGTGAACACAAGGAATATTATTTTATATTATTATCAGTAACCGATGAGAGGAAACATTATGTCTATTAAAGAAGCTATTACGGATATTGTTATAAGAAATGCCGTAAAATATGCAAGAAAAGACTTCGACCGCAACGCTCCGAGAATCCTTTCTCTCGTAGAAAAAGCGGATGTAAAAAAGGTCAACCGTTCAACCTATGCAGGCTTGCACAAGGTTATGGACGACCCGAATAATAACTGGATGCGTTTTGCAAAGGATTTGATTTGCAACACAGATGAGCATGTTATCAACAAGCTTATCCCACCGCTTATGAATGTTGCCATCAACAGCTATACAAAGAGAATGGCGGCTATCGAAAAATACGGTTGCAACGTGCCTTGGGCAATTCTTATGGACCCGACAGCAGCCTGCAACCTTAAATGCACGGGATGCTGGGCAGCCGAATACGGTCACACAAGCTCGCTTTCATATGAGGATTTGTCAAGAATCATCAGCCAGGGTAAAGAGCTCGGCACATATATGTATCTCTACACCGGCGGTGAACCGACAATGAGAAGAAAGGACATTATGCGTATCTGCCGCGAAAATCCGGATTGCGCATTCCTTTCGTTCACAAACGGCACACTTATCGATGACAGTTTTGCCGATGAAATCAAAGAGGTCGGCAACTTCTATCCTGCATTTTCAATCGAGGGATACGAGGAAGAAAACGACTTCCGCCGCGGTCAGGGCACATTCCAAAAGTGCACCGCAGCAATGAAGCGCCTTAAGGACAGAGGCGTTCCGTTCGGCGCATCACTTTGCTACACAAGCAAAAACACCGATGTTCTTGCATCTGACGAATATATGGATTGGCTTATCGACCATGGTGTTAAGTTTGCTTGGTTCTTCACATATATGCCAACCGGCAACGGCGCTGTTACAGACCTTATGGTAACACCGGATCAGCGTGCACTTATGTATAAGAAAATGCACGAGTGGCGCCATACAAAGCCTATCTTCGCTCTCGACTTCTGGAATGACGGCGAATATGTTCAGGGCTGTATCGCAGGCGGTCGTCACTATTTCCATATCAACTCAAACGGTGATTGCGAGCCTTGCGCTTTCGTTCACTATTCAAATGTAAATATTAAAGAGTGCTCCGTGCTTGACGCACTTCAAAGTCCGCTCTTTATGGCATACAAGAGAAATCAGCCGTTTTCAAACAATATGCTCCGTCCGTGCCCCGTTCTTGATAACCCGGGCGCAATCAGCAAAATGGTTGCAGAAACAGGTGCACATTCAACAGAAATGCAGCATCCCGAGTCGGCAAACGAGCTTTTCGACAAAACCGTTGCCGCCGCAAAGGCTTGGAAGGTTAAGGCAGACGAACTCTTTGACCGCGACAATTACATTGCAAAGCATGTTAAAGACGAAAATATGTATAACTTTGAAAAATCTGATGAAGAAAGAGAATTCAAAGAGTTTGAAAAGACAGAAGAATAATTCAATGCTAACAGCAAAGAAGGGCATACCAAATAGGTATGCCCTTTAAAGCCATTTATATTAAATAGGAGAAGGATAAAATTATGAATACACCGTTGCTAATAGTTATTGCGGTTCTTGTTGTGTTTTCGGCGTTCTTTTCGTCTGCTGAGACGGCGTTTTCGTCACTCAATAAGGTGCGCTTGAAATCGAGCGAAACAGAAGAAAACAAAAAGAAAATCGAAAAAACTCTTGTTCTTGCCGAAAATTACGATATGGTGCTTTCAACAATTTTAATCGGTAATAATATTGTTAATATCGCTGCATCATCGATTGCAACACTGTTTTTTACAGGTGTTCTCGGTGACAACAGCGACCTTGCGGCAACCGTGTCAACAATAGTTATGACGGTTGTTGTTCTCATCTTCGGCGAAATCACGCCGAAAACCATGGCAAAGGAAAGGGCGGAAAAATTTGCCGTTTTTGTAACACCGGCAATTCGCTTTTTTGTTTTTGTTTTTTATCCGCTCAACATTGCGTTCAAGGGCTGGAAAAAACTGCTTTCAAAGATTTTCAAGCTTGACGGTGACACTGCCGTAACAGAGGAGGAGCTTAAAACATATGTTGACGAGGCGCACACCGGCGGCGAAATCGACGAAAACGAAAGCGAACTTATCCGCTCGTCTATCGAGTTTGACGATTTGTATGTCAGCGATATACTCACTCCGCGTGTCGATGTTGAGGCTGTCGAGAAATATTGGAAACTTGCGGACATTGAAAAAGTTTTCAAAAAAACAAGCTTTTCGCGACTTCCTGTTTATATCGGTGATATTGACCATATAGTCGGCGTTATTCACTATCAGGATTTTGAGGATATTCGCAAAAGAGGGCTTAAATCTCTGCGCACGATATTAAAACCTGTGCCGATGATAAGCCCGGACACAAAAATCTCAAAGCTCCTGCGAATTTTGCAAAAAAGCAAAACCCACCTTGCTGTTGTTGTCGACGAATTCGGCGGAACTGAGGGTATAGTAACGCTTGAGGATATTATTGAGGAGCTTGTCGGCGAAATTTGGGATGAGCACGATGAAGTGCTTGTCGATTTTGACGAAATAGGCGATGGTGAATATATAGTTGACGGCACGGCGTCAATTGACAAGTTTTTTGAATTTTTTGACATTCGTCCCAAAAAGGAACTTGATATTGCAACCGTTAACGGCTGGGTAATGATTAATACTGATAAAATACCCGAGGTTGGCGATTCGTTCGACTATGGCGATATGCACTGTGAGGTAGTCAGCGTTGACGGCAAAAGAGCGGACAAAATCAAAATAATCGTTCAAAATAACAATGACGAAGAGGACAGCGAGCAAAATGTTTAATTTTATGAAAAAAGGAAAAATCGAATATTTGATTGTCGGTTTGGGCAATCCGGGCAGCACATATGAAAAAACACGCCACAACGCAGGCTTTTCGGCACTTGACAAACTTGCCGAAAACGAGGGCTTTGAGTTTAAAAAGATAAAATTTCACGCACTTGTCGCAGACGAGATGATTGCACAGCATCGTTGCCTTTTGATGAAGCCGCAAACGATGATGAACAACTCGGGCGAGGCTGTTTACGAGGCGGCAACATATTATAATATTCCTGATGAAAATATCATAGTAGTATATGACGATGTAAGCCTTGATGTCGGCAAATTGCGTATTCGCCGCAAGGGCAGTGCGGGCGGACACAACGGAATAAAAAGCATAATTTCATGCATAGGCGGCGAGGATTTTCCGCGCGTAAAAATCGGCGTAGGCAAAAAACCCGGCAAGTGGGACCTTGCAGATTGGGTGCTTGCAAAATTTCCCGATGACGCAAAGGACGATTTATCGTCTGCGCTTGAAAACGCCGCCGAGGCTGTCAAACTCATGGTGAATGACGAAATCGACAAAGCAATGAATTTATACAATTCATAATCAAACGGAGATAATTTAAAATATGAGTTGTTTTTCAAAAGTTTGGGAAAAGGACGAGGAGTTTTCGACTCTGGCGCAAAGCATCGACACGCTCGGTGCGCCCGTCGGAGTTATCGGTCTTGCCGATATAAATAAAGTTCACGCAGTTCATTCCCTTTGCGAAAAAACAGGCAAAAAAGCATTTATAATTACACCCGATGAGGCAAGCGCGGTCAGATTTTTTGAAAATCTTTCGCAGTTTCAGCAGGGTGTTTTCCTCTATCCGAAAAGGGAGTTTACGCTCCTTGATGTCGAGGGCATCAGTCGTGAGTATGAGCAAATCAGGCTCGGCGTGCTTTCAAAAATAATCGACGGCAATTATACCGCCGTTGTTGCGTCTGCCGCCGCTGCCGCTCAATACACAATGCCGCCGCAGGCACTGAAGGAGCGCAGTTTTAAAATTTCGTCGGGCGATGAAATCGACCTCGACGATATGGCGACGCGCCTCGTAAAAGCAGGCTATTCGCGTTTTGACCAAGTTGACGGCACGAGCCAATTTTCAATTCGCGGCGGATTGCTTGATATTTTTCCGCCCGGTGCGGATGACCCGGTGCGTATTGAGCTTTGGGGCGACACGGTTGATTCGATAACAAAATTTGACATTGCCACACAGCGCAGAACGGATATGGTTAACAGCGTTGAGATTATCCCGTCAACCGAGGTTTTGTTTAACTCGCGCGAGGAGCAGGCTAAAAAGATTGAAACTCTTGCCGCAGGCTTAAAGGGTAAGGCGACAAAAGCGCGCGAAAAACTTTATCAGGACAGCGACAGGCTCAAACAGGGCATAAATTTGCGTTGCAACGATAAATATTTGCCGCTTGCGTATGACTCGAAGGGTATTTTCGACTATTTTGAGGGCACACTTTTTGTATGTGAAAGTGCAAAGATTAAAGAGAAGACACTCAGTCAAACAAAACTGATGAACGAGGAAATCAAGTGGCTTTTGAATGACGGCAATCTCTGCAAGGGCATCGACAAGTTCGCACTTGATTTTGAGGATTTGTGCGCCGTTTATGAGAGCTGTGCCGCAGTGTATATGGACTCGCTTCCGCGCGGCAGTTTTGACACACCGGTGTGCCACCTTGCAAATTTTGTTTGCGAAAGCTTTAACGCTTGGTCGGGTACGCTGTCGCAGCTCAAAGACGATTTGTTCCCTCTTCTCAAAACAAATTATGCCGTTTGCATCATGGCAGGCACATCGAGAGCAGGTAAGGCGCTTGCATATGATATAGGCGAAATGGGCTTTGACGCCGTTTTCTGCGAAAAACGCCCTGCCGAGTTCCGCCGCGGTCAGGTAACCGTGCTGACGGGCACTTTGTCAAACGGATTCAGAATGAGCTCGTGCAAATTTGCGCTCATCACCCACACAAAATCAAATCAAAGCCGAAAAAAGCACAAAAAAGTTTCGGCAAAGGATGCAATCCACTCGCTCGATGAACTGTCGCCCGGTGATTACATTGTCCACAATGTTCACGGAATCGGCGTTTTTGAGGGCATACATTCGCTCGATATAAAGGGCGTTAAAAAAGATTATATCAAAATCAGCTATGCAAAGGGCGACACACTTTATGTCCCCGTTACACAGCTTGACCTTGTTTCAAAATATATCGGTCCGAACGATGACACATCAAGGGTTAAAATCAGCCGTCTCGGCTCGGGCGATTGGCAAAAAGCAAAGGCAAAAGTTCGCGCAAGCGTTCAGGATATGGCAAAGGAGCTTATTGCGCTTTATGCAAAGCGAATGAGCACACCCGGCTACGCCTTCAGCCAAGACACAGATTTACAGCGCGATTTTGAACTTCGCTTTGAATATGATGAAACCGACGATCAGCTCCGCTGTGCCGACGAAATCAAGGGCGATATGGAAAAATCTGCACCGATGGACCGCTTGCTTTGCGGCGATGTTGGCTTCGGCAAAACTGAGGTTGCACTGCGCGCCTGCTTTAAATGCATCGGCGACGGCAAGCAGTGCGCAATCCTTGTGCCGACCACCGTGCTTGCGATGCAACATTTTCAAACTGCGGTACGCAGAATGGAGGCGTATCCCGTCAGGATAGAAATGCTCTCGCGCTTTGTGTCACCGACAAAGCAAAAACAGGTGCTTGAGGATTTGGCGGCAGGCAAGGTCGATTTGCTTGTCGGCACTCACCGAATTATCAGCAAGGATATTAAGTTTAAGGATTTGGGTCTCCTTGTTGTTGACGAGGAACAGCGCTTTGGTGTTGCCCAGAAGGAAAAAATAAAGGAAAAATTCCCGAGAGTCGATGTGCTCACACTTTCGGCTACACCTATTCCGCGAACGCTCAATATGGCGATGAGCGGAATCAGAGATATGTCACTGCTCGAGGAGGCTCCGGGCGACCGCCGCCCCGTTCAAACATATGTTATGGAATTTGATTTCGGTGTGCTTGTCGAGGCTATGGAAAAAGAGCTTTCGCGCGGCGGTCAGTGCTATTATCTTCACAACAACATTGACACGATTGACCATGTCGCTCTGCAAATCAAAAAATCAATTCCCGATGCGACGGTCGGCGTTGCTCACGGCAAAATGACCGAGGAGCAACTTTCCGATGTTTGGGAAAAACTGACAAACGGCGAAATCGACATTCTTGTTTGCACAACGATTATAGAAACCGGAGTTGATGTTTCAAATGTAAACACGCTTATCATTGAAAACGCCGACAGAATGGGTCTTGCCCAACTGCACCAAATTCGCGGCAGGGTCGGTCGTTCGTCACGCCGCGGCTATGCTTATTTTACATTCGTGCGCGGCAGAGAGCTTTCCGAAATCGCAACAAAAAGGCTCGAGGCTATCAGGGAATATACGGAGTTCGGCTCCGGTTTCAAAATCGCAATGCGCGACCTTGAAATCCGCGGCGCAGGCTCGCTTTTGGGCAACAGACAGCACGGCCATATGGAATCTGTCGGATACGAAATGTATCTCAAACTCCTTGAAGAGGCGGTTGCCGAGGAAAAGGGCGAGCGCAAGCCACAGGAAAGGGAGAAAGAGTGCCTTATCGACCTGCCTGTTGACGCAGGTATTCCGACCGATTATATCACTTCAACGCCGATTAGGCTTGAAATGTATAAAACAATCGCAAATATACGCAGTGATGCCGACGCAAACGATGTTTACGACGAGCTGACCGACCGCTTCGGTATTCCGCCGGCTCCTGTTTACGGTCTTGTCGAAATTGCGCTTATGCGAAACACGGCGATGAAACTCGGCATTTACGAAATTAAGCAAAAGGGCGTTGCCGTCAACTTCCTTGTTGAAGATGTTAAGGTTGAATATCTTGTTGCGCTGAATGAAAAAATGCGCGGCAGAGCAACATTTAAATCGGGCGTAAAGCCTTGCATCAGCGTTCGTGTCGACAACGGCAATCCGATAGACACTGTTCGCGAAACGCTCGAAATTTTACAAAATGCATAAAATTAAGCACCTCGGTCAATAATACAACCGAGGTGTTTTTTATGTCTGCAAATCAAAACAGTAAAAAGGACAGCAAAAATGTAAAGACGCTGTTTTCAATAGTTTGTCTTTGCATTATTGCGCTTGGACTTATAGTCTATTTTTCAACAAATTCAAAGGCTCAAAAGGGCACTGTCAACGAAAATACAACAATTGTTGACACAACCGAGGCAAACCGTGCCGTTACGGCGAAAGAGCCGAAAACGCAAAAGCAAACAACCGCCGCCTCCACGGCGCGCACAACAACGGCAAAAAAAGAGGCTGCCACCATGGAGCAGGGCAAAAACAATATTCCATATAAGAGTTTTTATAAATATCCGCTCACGGAAACGGTGCTTAAAGGGTACAGCGAGGAGCCGGTGTTTGACGAAACGCTCAACGATTATCGCGCACATGCCGCCGTTGATTTCACGGGCAAGCAGGGCGACAAGGTTGTTGCGATTAATGACGGCAGGGTTATCGCGGTTTATACAGACAGCCTTTACGGTATGGTTGTCGAAATCGACCACGGTGGTAAGCTTGTCGCAAAATATTGCGGTCTTGACAGCGTGAGCGTTAAAAAAGGCTCGTATGTCAATATCGGCAACACAATCGGCACGCTCGGCTCTGTTCCGATTGAAAGCAAATCGTCGCCGCATCTTCATCTTGAAACAAAAGTCGGCGGAAAAACCGTTAATCCGCTGAATGTTATGGGCAAAACGGAATAAAAAATAAGCTTGCAGTTGAAATTAATCGCTGCAAGCCTATTTTTTATGTCGCTGAATATCAAATTTTTTCGTAGCAAAGAATTACAAATTCAACAGTAAGCTCGGTTTCGTCGATTTTGTCGAGCCGCGCCTTAAACTCGTTTCTCGTTCTGTAAAAATACGGAGTCATCGAAAACAGCTCTCTCAAATCGTCGCCGCTTATCGTCACCTTTTGGCTGACCTTTTCCCTCCCTGTGAGGGTCAAAAGCTTTGATTCGGGGGCTTTTTCATCGTTTTTATACGGTTTGTCATAAACAATTTGCTTCATTTCAAACAAATGCATTTCACCGGGGATAACGCTGTAAAGTTTGCCGCCGTTTTTGAGTATTCTGAAAAATTCTTTGTCGTTAAACGGAGCAAAAAGGTGAATTGCCGTGTCGATGCTGTTGTCGGGTATGGGGATTGAGGCGAGATTTGCCACAAAATATTTGCCGTTTTTATTTGTCTTTGACGCAAGGCGCACCATTTCTTTGCTTATGTCAAAGCCGTACAGCTCGCCGTCATAATTGTCGTAATATCCGTCGCCGCAACAAATATCAAGCACCGTACCGTTCATTTTTTCGGCAATCGTATTTTTAAGGCAGGAGTAATATCCCTTTTGCAAAAATGCGTGGCGTGCGCGTGCGGACTCTTTGCTGTCGCCCGTTTTATCGCCGCTTTTTGAGCCGACAAGCAGGTTTACATAACCCTCTTTGGCAAAATCAAAACAGTGATTGTTTTGGCATTTCAGCGCATTTTCGCTTTTGTTCAGCGATTCTCCGCATATGGGGCAAACAAGCATTATTCCTCACCCCACGGCAAATCGACTATTATCGGCTCGTGGTGCACCGCCGGCAAAAATTTTTCAATTATATCTTTTGTCTTGAATTTAAGGCTCGAGGTGCAAACGCACGGATGACAGCCGAGGGTTTCGCTTTCGACAACAGGCTTGTCGATTACAAGTTGAATTTTGTTGTCCTTATCATTCATCAAGCCCATTATCGACACTGCACCCGGCTTGATGTCGAGATATTCAAGCATTTTTTCGCTCGGTGCAAACGAAAGGCGCGAACAACCGAGCTGTTTTGTGATATATTTTGTTTTAAACGGCTTGTCGCCCGGCATCATCAAAAGATAAAACTCTGTTTGTTGTCTGTTGCAGAGAAAAAGATTTTTGCAAATGATTGTGTCGAGAATTTTGTCAATCTCGTTGCACTTTTCCATCGTGTTTGCTTCCTCATGGTCGGTGCGTTCGTATTCAATGCCCAGTTTGTCGAGCAAGTCATAAACGCGCACTTCCCTTTCAAGCCTGCCGGAGCAGTCGGTCGGTCTGCCTTTTACAAGTTCCATATTTTATGCGTCCTTTTTTGTTATTTATGCTATTTTACCACTTTTTACCCCCTCTTGCCAAGTGTGTTATAATATATTTATAAAGATTTAAACACCGTCATTGACAAATCGGCAAAATAAATATATAATGCACATTTGTACGGTTCATTCATATGAGCGGTGAATACATATGTGAGGCTATTGAGGCTATTATGGAATACGAAAGAATTAACGAAATTGCAGATTTATTCAAAATGTTCGGCGATGCAACAAGGGTAAAAATCTTGTTTTCGCTTTTTGACCGTGAGTTGAGCGTGACCGAAATTGTCGAAAAAATCGGCGCGTCGCAAACGGCGGTGTCGCACCAGCTTCGCTCGCTTAAACAAAGCCACCTTGTCAAATGCCGCCGCGAGGGCAAAAATATAATCTATTCCCTTGCCGATGAACATGTCAAAATTATAATCAACTGTGCCGTTGAGCACATAGAGGAGTGATAAATATGTCCGAAAACGAAAATATCGAACCTGCACAGGAGCATCAGGTCGGTTGCACATGCGGATGCGACCCTGCCGCCTTTCAGGAGTATAAAAAGGAAATGACTGTCAAAATCATAATCAGCGCTGTGTTTTTCGCCGCAGGTTATGTAATAAGTGAGTTTACATCAATCAGCAGCTATGTTTATTTGATTTGCTTTGCGATTTCATATATCGCGGTCGGCTTCGGCGTAATACGCGATGCGCTTATGCTTGTCGGCAACAAAAACTTTTTCAACGAATATCTGCTTATCAGCGTTGTTTCAATCGGTGCCCTTGCCATCAAGGAATATCACGAGGGCTGTGCCGTAATGCTGCTTTTTGCAATCGGCGATTTTCTGCAAAGTCTTGCTGTTTCAAAAAGTCAGGATAAAATCAACAATATGTTTGCCGAGTCCGATGTCAGCGATGACGAGGTCGAAAATGAGGAGAGCAATCTTTCCCACCTTGAAAACGAGGTTAACGGCTCGGGCGGTACAAACCGTTTTATAACACGATTTTCAATGATTTACACACCGATTGTGTTCTTGATTTCCCTTTTGGTTATTGTAATTCCTCCGTTCATCACGGGCGGTTTTGCACAGTGGTCCGTTTGGAAAGAGTGGATATACAGAGGGCTTTCGGCGCTCACCGTCGGCTGTCCGTGTGCTATCGTAATTTCGGTGCCGCTCAGTTTTTATTTCGGTATCGGCGCCGTTGTTAAGGACGAAAAAAACGGCGATTTTTATGCAAAGCGTGCAACTCGCATTTCTAAAGAAAACATTGCGCTCACACTTGCCGTTAAGGCTGTAATTCTTGTTCTCGTCGTATTTTTGGATAAGGAGCCGCCTATGTGGCTTGCCGTCTTCAGCGATGTCGGCATTTGCCTGCTTGCAATTTTAAACTCGCTCAGAGCGGCTTTGATAAAAAAGAGTAACTGATATGCAAAAATTATTTTTAGATTATACACCGGAAAATGAAATAATCCTTGACGGCGAGGAGGCGCGCCATATCGCAAAAAGCCTGCGAATGAAGGTTGGCGATATGCTCACCGTGACAGATGGGAGCGGCAACGATTTCGGCTGTCAAATTGAAACCGTCACAAAGGATACCGTGACCCTCAAGGTTTGCTACCGTCAGGCAAACAACAGTGAGCCGACCTGCAAGGTGACGATTTATCAGGGTGTGCCGAAAAGCACAAAACTCGAGGATATTGTGCAAAAATGCGTTGAACTCGGCGTTTATTCGATTGTGCCCACGCTCACTCAGCGTTGTGTCAGCCGACCCGACCAAAAAAGCGCCGCAAAGAAAAATCAGCGCTATCAAAAAATCGCGCTTGAGGCGGCACAGCAAAGCGGCAGAGGCATAATTCCCGAAATTGTGCCGATGAAAACTCTCGCACAGGCAATCACTGAGGATGAAAGCGATGTCAAAATAGTGTTTTATGAGGGTGGCGGCGAGCCGATAAAATCAATTGTTTCGCCCGACTGCAAAAGCGTTTCCGTCTATATCGGACCGGAGGGCGGCTTTGAAAAAAACGAGGTTGAGCAAATTGTCAGCGCCGGCGGTGTTCAGGCGACGCTCGGCAAGCGCATTTTGCGCACGCAGACCGCACCCGTTGCGGCACTCACGGCGATTATGCTTTTGACAAACAATCTCGAATAACAAAATACAATAGACACTCTAAACGGCAGGTCATTATGACCTGCCGTTTTTGTTATAAATTATGAATATTTATATCATCATTTAACGCTATTCAACGCTCTTGAGCGATGACACCATATCGAGATTCTTAACCTTTTTTGTAAACAAAAAGCTTGTCAAAACAGATACGCCGAAGGTGATTATCGCAGCTATTACAAATGATGTCGGCGACAGTTTAACCATCATATCAAATTCAGAGCCGGCGCTTGCTATCATTGCATAAACAAGATACAAGCCTAGCGGCACGCCGAAAATTATACCTATAACGGAGAAAATTATGTTTTGAATTATGTTTAGCTTTAATATCTTTCCGGTCGGGAAGCCGAGCACTTTCAGTGTTGCGTTTTGCCGCTCGTTTTCCGTGTATGTCAATAAGCCGAGGTTGTAAAGCACAACAACCGCAAGAACAATCGCAAGAAGCATAATTATGCCGACCATCATATTCATGGTTTCCATATAATTATCCCAGAAATTATGCAAATCTTTTGAGGTCAATACATTTTGCACTTTGTCGCTGTTATATGTTGTGAGTTTTTGCTTTGTGTCAACATATGTCGGTTTAAATTCGTAGCCGAGTTTTTCAAGCGTTGCACGCGTGATTGAAAGACCTTGTGTCATCGGAGTTCTGTTAATCAGCGTCAGTTTTGATTTGACCCATTTGTCCGAAGTGTAAATGTGCCACTCAAACTCGTCGCCCTCTTTTAAACCAAGCTCGTCGGCGACTTTTCGCGTTACCGCAACCGTGTTATCGTTGGGAGCGATTTGCTTTCTGTTGTTATCGGTTAGGTAATAGCATCCCTCTCCGTCGGTAACGGTCAGGCTTTCGGTCATTTTTTTGCCGTTTGCTTTGATTTCGATTGAATCGGTCATCATCATTTCGCCGTCAACATCTTTTGCGATTTTTTCGGCGTCCTTAACCGTTGCCTCGCTGTCAAGCGTCAGTCTTGTTTCCTGCACCTGAATTTCATTATACATCCAGTTTTCCATATCGTTCATACAGTCGCTCATGGAAAATGCGGCTACAAGCAATGCCATACACGATATTGTGCCGACTATGCCCATAATCGTGCGCACCTTGCCTCGCATAAATGTGCGGATGCTCCAGCGCATATTAAAGCCCATTTTTTGCCACGCTTTTGAGCGTTCAAGCTTTGTGAGCTTGAAATTTTTTGGCGCTTTCGGTCGGAGTGTTTGTGCCGGTGTTCCGTCAAGCATACCTATTACGCTGAACAGTGTTGCAAGCGTGCAGGCAAGAACCGTTGCCGCCGCAACGATTACAAACGATATGTCAAAGCCCGGCTGCCATTTCGGCAATGTGTAATACGAACTCATCGAAGAATAAAACAGATACGGCAGAGTGAGCGGACCGACAATCAAACCGAGCACTGCGCCTGCAAGGCTTACCCAAAAGCCGTAGTTTACATAGTGCAAAACTATTTTTGCCTTGCTGAAGCCGAGTGCCTTGAGCGTGCCGATTTGCGTGCGCTGGTTGTTTATGAGCCTGTTCATACTTGTTATAATCGCAAGTATCGCAATCGCCATAAACGCAATCGGGAAAATTGCGCCGAGCATTTTGTGCTGTGTCATTTCGGCGTCCATCATCTGAATGCCTGCTGTTTCTTTTCGGGTGGTGTAAACGGCGTAGTTGCCCTTGAGCGTTTTGTCTATTTTGTCGGAAAGGCTCGATGCGTCAACGCTCGATGTGAATATAATCTGAGTGTAGGGCAGCATTTGTTCAAACTCGCTGTCGTCTGCCTTTTCAAGGCTGCGCACTATAAAACTTTTCGACAAGTCCTTGAGCATTTTTGCGTTTTTCTTGATTTCGTCATTTTCTTTTGCAAATTCGTCAACAAGTTCGCTGACCGATTTGTCACTCTTATTAATATAATCAATTATATATTGCTTAATCGGGATTGATTTTGCCGAGCAGTATGCAAAGCCTATGTTGTTGTAGTCGGGCCACAAATCGTTTTCGTTTGAATAATACTGATACTCGCTTGAATAAACAAGTCCGGCGATTTTCAGCGTGAAATCCGTGCCCTGAAAATTGAAGGTGTAGCTATCGCCGACCTTCAGATTTTTTGCCGTTGCAAAATTTTTGTCGAGCCAAACATCTCCCTTGGAGTGAACATTTACCTCCTCACCTTCGACTACATACGGCATACAAACAGTGTTTTCGTTTAAACCGTACATATAAACGGTAGGGTTGTGGCTGTCCTTGCCCGTCACCTCAACATAGCATCGTTTTTCGACATCCTCTATTCCGTCAATACCCTTTACCTTTTCAACATCGCTGTCGCTGAAGCCCTCGCCCCAAATCCATCCGTCGGCAAGGTTGGTTTGCTCATAATATCCTTTGCGATAGTTGTTAACACCTGCCCATTCACCGCCTACGCCGCAAAAAAGGTAAACGCCCAAAAACGCCATCAGTAAAATTGATATGAACTGCCATTTGTTTTGCCTTATATCCTGAAGCATTTTTTGTCTGAGCATTACCAGGTCACCTCGCTTACGGCCTTCGGGCTTTCGTTGACGGTCACTTCCTTGATTTTGCCGTTTTTCACCCTGATTACCTTGTCCGCCGCCTGCGCAAGTGCCGCATTGTGGGTTACTATTACAACCGTTTTGTCCTGCTCGCGGCTCAAAGACTGCAAAAGCGACAAAATCTGCACGCCCGTTTCGCTGTCAAGCGCACCGGTCGGCTCGTCGCAAAGCAGCAGTTTCGGATTTTTGCAAACAGCACGCGCAATTGAAATTCTTTGCTGTTCACCACCCGAAAGCTGAGAGGGAAATTGATATTTGTGGTCGCTGAGTCCGACATCGTCAATAACCTTTTTTGCGTCAATCGGCGCGTCGGTGATTTCGGCAACGATTTGTATGTTTTCGATAGCCGTCAGCGTCGGAATCAGATTGTAAAACTGAAATACAAAGCCGACATCTTTTGCTCTGTACTTTGTCATTTTTGCATCGTTGAATTTTGCAATGTCAACACCGTCAATGAGTATTTGACCCTGCGTTGCGTATTCCATTCCGCCAAGCAGGTTGAGCAGTGTTGACTTGCCTGCGCCCGACGGACCGAGTATAACGGTAAATTCGCCTTTTTCGATTTCAAATGACGCATCGTCGAGCGCGTTTATTGTGTGTTCGCCCGTGAAAAATTGTTTTGTCACATTTTTAAATTCTATTAAAGCCATTGTCTTACCTCTGTAGTTAGCGATTGCTAACTCTTTGAATATGTTATAGTTAGCCGCAACTAACTATAATCAGTATAAAACATTTCTAAATCATTGTCAACTGCATTATTTCATGCATTTTTTATATATTAAATTGCATATGGGTGATTTTTGCTTATTTGATTGAATTTGGCGGCAAAACCCTGCTCGTTTTTGTGAGCAACTGAATTGAAATGTGCAAAATCGTGCAAACACAACTCGAAAATAAAGCGATATGAACAAACAAAACACGCATTATTGGGCATAATTGACGAGAATATTCGCTCACTGTTGACTGCTATTGACTGAATAGGTATAATTAAGGTGCAGTAGGAAATAATTATTTCGCAACGGCGACGGCCGCAAAAGGAGATTAAATGCTGACACAGGAACGAAGAAGAAAAATACTTGATTTGTTGGAGGAGCAAGGCTCCGTAACGGTTGCCAGGCTCAGCGAGGAATTTAATTCGAGCGAATCGACAATTCGCCGTGATTTAGTGGCACTGTCGCAGCTCGGAAAACTCAACAAGGTTCACGGCGGCGCAACCGTGCTGTCGCAGCAGTTCTTAAAAAATGAGGACACGGTTGAGGAAAAATCGCTTAAATATGTTGATGAAAAGGTCGCAGTTGCAAAATACGCCGCAAGCCAAATCAGCGACGATGATTTTGTTTTCATAGACGCCGGCTCAACTACATATTTGATGACAAAATATATCAAATCAACAAAAGCAACCTTTGTCACAAACGGCATAGCACACGCAAAAAAGCTTGCACGAAAGGGCTGCAAAGTATATGTTCTCGGCGGTCAGCTTAAAGACACAACCGAGGCGATAATCGGACTTGTGGCGGCGTCAAATCTTCAAAAATACAATTTTTCAAAAGCTTTCATTGGAACAAACGGCATCAGCGAAAAACAGGGCTTTACAACACCGGATACCGACGAGGCAATGCTAAAGGCGGTTGCGGTGGAGAGGAGTTTTGTGGCATACATTCTTGCCGATCATTCAAAGTTTAACAAGGTTTCGGCAGTGACTTTTGCGCCGCTTGACGCCGGCTGCATAGTTTGTGACAGATGCGACGATGAAACACTTAAACAAAAATCTGTAATTAAAGAGGTGGTTTGATGGTTTATACGATTACGCTCAATCCCGCGCTTGATTATGTGATGTATGTTGACCGTCTGCGATATGACGATATAAACCGCACATCACACGAGGCTGTCTATTACGGCGGCAAGGGAATCAATGTTTCCGTCATTCTTACACGCCTCGGCATTGAAAACAAGGCGCTCGGTCTTGTTGCCGGATTCACCGGCGCTCAGCTTGAGGAAATGCTGAAAAATGACGGTATCAGCTGTGATTTTAATCATCTGAAAAACGGATTCACAAGAATAAATGTTAAAATTAAAGCAGATAATGAAATAGATGTAAATGCAAACGGTCCTTATATCGATGAGGAGGATATTTCGAAACTTCTTGAAAAGCTTGACAAATTAAAGGACGGCGATTATCTCGTTCTTGCCGGCTCAATTCCGAAAAATCTCCCCGACGATATTTATGAAAGAATTTTAAAGCGTCTTTCGGGCAGAGGTGTAAGGTTTGTTGTTGACGCAACGGGTGATTTGCTCAAAAATGTGCTTAAATACAAACCGTTTCTTGTAAAGCCCAATCATCACGAGCTTGGTGATATGTTTGGCGTTACGACTCAAACGGACGATGAAATAATCGAGTATTCAAAAAAACTTCAGGTACTCGGCGCACAAAATGTGCTTGTGTCGCGTGCATCAAAGGGTGCAATGCTTATTGACGCCGACGGCAAGGCACACAAAATCGGCAACGCCACCGGTAAGCTTATCAACTCAGTCGGTTGCGGCGACAGTATGGTTGCCGGATTTGTTGCCGGCTGTATAGAAAAGGGCGACTATGCCTATGCTTTAAAATTAGGCTCGGCATGCGGCAACGCGACGGCGTTTTCACCCGAGCTTGCCACAAAAGACGAAATTATTAATATTTTTAATACAGGATTCAATTCGCAGAAAGGAGTATCTTTATGAGAATTATTGATTTGTTAAAGGCCGAAGCGATTCAGCTTAACACTGCTGTTGCTTCAAAGGAGGAAGCAATTGATAAAATGATTGCTCTCCACGAAAAGGCAGGCAATTTGTCGGATACTGCCGCATACAAGGAGGCTATCCTTGCAAGAGAGGCACAAGGCACAACCGCTATCGGCGAGGGCATTGCAGTGCCGCACGCAAAGTCCGACAGTGTTAAAACACCCGGATTGTCTGCAATTACCGTTCCCGGAGGAGTCGATTACGGCGCACCTGACGGAAAGCCGTCTGACATTTGCTTTATGATTGCCGCACCGCTTGACGGTGACCTTCATCTTGAAATTTTGTCAAGGCTTATGGTTATGCTTATGGAACCGGAATTTTGCGACGCTTTGAGAAATGCAAAAACCGCCGACGAATTTTTAAGCATTATTGATAAAAAGGAATCTGAAAAATATCCCGAGGAAAAGGTTGAGGAACAACCTAAAAAAGAGGGATACAGAGTTCTTGCCGTTACCGCTTGCCCGACAGGCATTGCGCACACATATATGGCTGCCGAGGCACTCGAAAAAGCAGGCGAAAAATTGGGCTATCCGCTTAAAGCCGAAACCAACGGCTCCGGCGGCGCCAAAAACATTCTCACCAAAAAAGAAATCGCCGAGTGCGACGGTATAATCATTGCCGCAGACAAAAATGTCGAAATGGCAAGATTCGACGGCAAACCCGTTGTTAAAACCTCGGTTTCAAACGGCATTAACAAGCCGGAGGAACTTATTCAAAAAATCGTTGACGGCAAAGCCTCCGTTTATCACGCAAACGAAGAGGAAAAGGCTTCCGTTGACGATGACGAAAAGGAAAGCTTCGGTCATAAACTCTACAAGCACCTTATGAACGGCGTTTCTCATATGCTTCCGTTCGTAGTAGGCGGCGGTGTTCTTATCGCCTTTGGCTTTTTGATTGATACAATCGCAGGCAATGCCGATGTCGGCGGAACTTTCGGATTTACAAACCCTGTTGCATCCGTCATTTTCTGGATAGGCAAGGCGGCGTTTGCACTTATGCTACCTGTTTTGTCGGCATATATCGCACAGTCGATTGCGGACCGCCCCGGTTTACTTCCCGGCTTTGTCGGCGGTGTATTTGCCGCAAACGGTCATACAATCCAAAGTATGATTGACGGCGTTAATTCAGGCAACGGACTTGTAGGCGACGGAAATGCCGTTTCGGGTTTCCTCGGTGCTTTGTTTGCCGGTTTCGTGGCAGGTATTGTTGTTCAGCTTCTTAAAAAAGCTTTTTCGTGGATGCCAAAGGCAATGGACGGCATCAAGCCTGTTTTCATCTATCCGCTTTTGGGCACACTTCTTATGGGCTTGATTATGGCAGGCGTAAACCCTGTTATCGGTCAGCTCAACACACTTCTTGCAAACGGACTTGCAAGTCTCGGCGCAACAAGCCGACTTCTTCTCTCAATAGTTCTTGCCGCAATGATGGCAACCGATATGGGAGGCCCGTTCAATAAAGCGGCGTATGTTTTCGGTACTGCGGCAATTGCAAACGGCGACACATGGATTATGGCTGCTGTTATGATCGGCGGCATGGTTCCTCCAATCGCAATCGCTCTTTCAACAACATTCAACAAGAAAAAATGGACTGCAGAAGAGCTTAAATCCGGTCCGGTTAACTATCTTATGGGTCTTTGCTTTGTCACAGAGGGTGCAATCCCTTACGCTGCATCAGATCCGATTCGCGTTCTTCCGTCATGCATGGTAGGCAGTGCCGTAGCAGGAGCTCTCACATCATTGTTCAATGTAACCTGCCCCGCACCTCACGGCGGTATATTCACATTCATCGTTTGTGACCATCCGCTCCTTTATGTTGTAGCCCTTGTTGCCGGCTCTGTTGTAGGCGCACTGATGCTTGCACTTTTAAAGAAAAATCAACCTGTTAAGGCATAAGAGAGGTAATATCATGGTATCAAAGGAATTTACAATAAAAAACAAAATGGGATTTCATATGCGCCCGGCAAATGTTTTTGTTACAGAGATGACAAAATATGCTTCATCGGTTAACATCATTTTCAACGGCAAAACAATCAACGGCAAAAGCATAATGAACATTATGGCGGCTTGCATCAAATGCGGCAGTACAATCACCGTTGAGTGCGACGGCGCAGACGAAAACGAAATGCTTGCTGAGGCAACCGAACTTATTGAATCGGGATTCGGCGAGGAATAATAAATAAAAATACGCTCCGGCAAAACTGTCGGGGCGTAGTCGGCTCGTATGAGCATTTACTACATAAATGAGGTGTTTTTATGCTAAAAGGAATAGGCGCATCCCAAGGCTTTGGCATCGGCAAAGCGGTTGTTATCAAAGATACCGAGCTTGATTATTCCTCGGTTAAATACTCCGACGCAAAAAGCGAAAAGGCTCGATTGCACAAGGCTGCAGACGATTTTGTCGAAGAAACAAAACTTCAAATCGAACAGGTCAAGCAGTCGGCAGGCGAAAAAGAGGCTGAAATTCTCGAGGGTCACCTTATGATGCTTCAGGACCCGTTTATGCTCAGCCAAATGGAGGATAATATCGACCAAGGCGCAGTTGCGGAAAGTGCGGTTGATACCGTTTGCACAATGTTTATAGATATGTTTTCGGGTGTTGACGACGAGCTGACACGCCAAAGAGCCTCCGATGTTAAGGATATTAAGGACAATTTGCTTTCGCTTTTACTCGGCATCAAACCTGTTGACATTTCGGCTGTCGAACACGGCTCGGTGCTTGTCGCAAAGGATTTCACTCCGTCAATGACAAGCCAAATCAACAAAGAAAATGTTTGCGCAATCATAACCGAGGTCGGCGGAGTTACAAGTCACAGCGCAATTCTCGCAAGGGCTATGGGCATTCCGGCGGTTCTCTCCGTTCTCGATGCAACAGAAAAAATTACCGACGGCGAAGCAGTGATTGCCGACGGCTTCAAAGGAAAGGTTTTGCTTAATCCCACACCGACGCAACTCGACGAATACACAAAAAAGCAAACTGCATATTTAAAGGAAAAAGAAAGCCTTAACGAATATTTCGGCAAGCAAACTGTTACAAAGTCGGGCGCAGTTAAAAAAGTTTACGGCAATATCGGCAAGGCGGAGGATGCACAAAATGTTATCCAAAACGGCGGCGAGGGCATAGGACTTTTCAGAACAGAGTTTTTGTTTATGGACCGTGCTCACGAGCCGACCGAGCAGGAGCAGTTTGAGGCGTATTCAACCGTCGCAAAGGCAATGGACGGTAAGGAGGTAATCATTCGCACGCTTGACATTGGCGGCGATAAGGCAATTGATTATCTTTCAATTGAAAAAGAGGACAATCCGTTTTTGGGTCATCGCGCAATTCGCTATTGCCTCGACAATCCTCAACTTTTCAAAACACAGCTTCGTGCGATTTTGCGTGCCGCGCAGTTCGGCGATATAAAGATAATGCTCCCGCTTGTCACAACCGTTGACGAGGTAAGGCGTGCAAAAGCTGTTATTGCCGAGTGTGCCGACGAGCTTAAAAACGAGGGCTTGAGATACAGGCTCGCTCCTGTCGGCGTGATGATTGAAACGCCGTCGGCAGCGCTGATTTCGGATTTGCTCGCCAAAGAGGTTGAATTTTTCTCAATCGGCACAAACGATTTGACCGGCTACACCATGGCGGTTGACCGCGGCAATGCGGCGGTTTCAAACCTTTATGATGTTACACAGCCGTCTGTTTTGCGTGCAATTGAAATGACAGTTAAAAACGCAAAGGCGGCAGGCATTCAGGTCGGTATGTGCGGCGAGGCGGCGGCAGATGAGCGTCTTATCCCCAAACTTGTCGAATGGGGGCTTGATGAATTTTCGGTCACTCCGTCATCAATTCTTCAAACGCGCAAACTGATTTGCGAGTGCGAATAAATATTACAAAAGCGCAGTGCAGTTTCAAACCGCATTGCGCTTTTTATTTCTGCCATATTCTATTTGGCGTGTTTTACTTCATACAATTTGTCGGGATAGTCGGTCATAATGCAGTCGGCACCCATATCAAGCAAATATTTCATATCGTCCTCGTCATTGACTGTCCAATACTGCACTGCCATATTGTGCTTATGTGCATAGTTTATCATTTGTGCCGTGCCCAAATTAATGCCGAGGTTTTTGTACGGCGCACAAAACGGAATTTGCAAAACATTGCACGGCGGCACATAATCCTCATCGTCATTCAGTGCGGCTGTCCAAAAATCAAACACCTCCGCTATTGATGTACTTCGTGCGAGATCGGGATATTTTTCGTCAACATATTCGCTGACCTCTTTGTGGAAGGTGCCGAACACAACTTTGTCGATAATGCCCTTTTCCTGCAAAACGGAGTAGAGAATATCTACACCCTCTTTGCCCAAATCGTCGCTGTTTTTGATTTCGATAATATATTTATATTTTCCGTCGCCCTGCTCAATCAAATAATCAAGAATATCGTTAAGCTTCAAAATTTTGAGTTCTTCGGGAACTTCATCTTTGCTTAAATCGGCATAAGGTGTTTCGCCGTCCTCCGTTTCAAATTTTGCGCCCATATTTAGCGTCCTCAACTCGTCGTATGTTTTGTCCTCGGGGCGTACTTTCTTTTCGCCGAAAACCTCCTCACTGTCGGATGTTCTGTCAAGCGTGTTATCGTGAAGCAAAACGAGCTGTTTGTCTTTGGTGATATGCAAATCAAATTCAAAGACATCAATGTCAAAATTTGGATTTTCAGCACAGTTCTTGAACGCCATCATCGTTTCCTCCGGCTCAATTCCGCCGCCGCTGCGATGACCCGAAATGTCGGTTCCGTCAATTATGTATGCGTTGTTGGTTTTGTATGTTTCGATTTGGCTCGGCTCGGAGCGGTGCTTGCACGAAACCGTCATTACCGTCGCGAGCGTTGCTATTATCAGCAACACCGCCGTGAGAATGATTATTTTTGCCGTTCTTCCTTTTTTCGTGTTTTTTGCATTTGTTTTTGCCATACTTTTCCCTCATTTATAAGTTTCTCTAATAATTATATTTATAATTTTACAAAAATGTCAATGAAAAGTCAACAAAATATATCAAAAAATTATATAAATTTTATTGAATATGTATAAAAAATAACGACAATTATAAAATTCTCCACCGTATGGGCAAAGGCTTTTAATAAAAAAATCCACCGCAGGTTTCCCAACGGTGGATTCGATACACTTATTTATTTTAATTTATTATACATTTCGTAAATATCATCTTCGGTCAATTCAATCGGATTGCGTTTCATAAGCATTGACATGCTCTTTTTCGTCAACTCTCTGATTTGTTCATCGGTTGTGCATCCGATTTCGGATAACTTTGTTCTCATTCCCATTTGCTTTTTCATCGCCGTTATTTCGTCTGCCATTGCGTAAGGAGATTCAAAGCCACAGTCTTTTGCAAGCGCTGTTATCCTGCCGTCGCCGTCTGCATTGTCGGCATTGAATTTGATGAAATAATCAAGTGTGAATGCACATGCCTCGCCGTGCGGCACACCGTAAATGTTTGTAAGCGGGAACGAGCAGGCGTGTGAGCCGGTTGTCCTCGGATGTGAAAATGCAACGCCGGCAACTATCGACGCCTCAGCCATTTTTTCGCGCGCCTGAATGTCGTTTGGGTTGTTATATGCTTTTTCAAGCCACTCAAACACAAGCCTTGCGGCATAAATCGAGCATGCGGAGCAAACAGGCTGGTTGAGCGTTGACCAATAGCTTTCAACCGCGTGTGACAAAACATCAAGTCCCGTTGAGGCTGTCACCTGCGGCGGAACGGTCAGGGTCAACTCCGGGTCGATTACGGCAATTTTCGGATACATTGCCGGGTCGTTCATCGGATTTTTTAAATTTTGTTTTAAATCCGTCAAAACCGAAATGTTTGTAACCTCACTTGCCGTGCCTGATGTTGTTGCGACCGCAATCATCGGAATTGCTTCTGCGGCGTTAATCGGTTTTCCGCCGCTGTGGTAGGACTCAATTACATCATCACCCTTTGCTATTGCACAAGCTGCTTTGCAGCAGTCCATGGGTGAGCCACCGCCGAGCGCAACGGCAAAATCGGCGCCGATTTTGCGCATAACCTTGACGCAGTTGTTAACATTGTCGGTTGTCGGATTTGGGCGAATGTCGGCAAAAACAGCCTTCAGCGTGCCCTCGCTCATTTTTACAAATTCATCGGCAACGCCGTTCTTTGAAAAGCTGTGCGAGCAAACAAGCACACCGTTTTTACCGCCGATGCTGTCGATATATGATTTGATTTCTTTTCTTTTGCCGACTCCGAATTCAAGCGTAACCGGCAAATTAAATTCCCACGATGTCAAATTTTTCATCTCCTATATGATTTTAAACATATTTTATCACATATTTGTTGTTTTTTAAATATTTTTCTTGACAAATTAGAAATTATATTATAAAATATCAAGGCATTGAGAGATATGCGGTATAACACCCATTTTCGGGTTTATATTGGGTAACACCCTTCGGGGTTTTACATATATCAAAAACAGCAGTTGCTGATAATATATCGAGGTGTAACTCAGTTTGGCTAGAGTGCCTGCTTTGGGTGACGAAAGCGACCGCTGCCGGTGGCAGATAAAGGGAGCTTGAGGAAGCGCAGCAAAACAGAGCAATGAACACGGCAGTGGTCATTGCGACAATTTTGCAAGGGGGCGAGCAAAGCAAAACCGAGCAAAGTCTCAAAATTACAACAGAATAATATCGAGGTGTAACTCAGTTTGGCTAGAGTGCCTGCTTTGGGAGCAGGATGCCGCAGGTTCAAGTCCTGTCACCTCGACCAAATGACCTTAGAAAGCGAAAAGCTTCCTAAGGTCTTATTTTTTTGCCTGAATTTGGCTTAAATAACTGCGTTTTATAGCATTTCAAATTTTAATCACGCCTTATACAAAATCATATAACCACAATATTAAATCAAATATTTGGGGTAGAGAGTGAGAGGGGGGGCAATTAACAACTGTCACGCTCTACCCTTTGTTTGAGATGCTTGTTGTAATGCTACAAAGCTTTGCAAACAAAATCTTCCGTTTCATACTATCCACCTCGCTGTTTTATCTAATTTGATGATATATTAAAGAGGGAATTTTATCAAATATGCAAAAAAGGCTTCTGCCCAAAGCAGGGCAAAAGCCTTAAAAATTATGCGATTTTTAGGTTTAGTTGCAAGCCAAGGGGGACTATCCACTCGACAATCACTTTGATTTCTGTTCCATTGGCTTCTATTTTCATGTTTTTCATATAATTTTCATTTTCCTTTTTAGGAATAAACCAAACTCTTTATTTGTATCCGATAATATCCTGAGATACTCTTTCAATTACATCAGGGTTAATTGAAGATATCTTGGCTATATAAACTTTGTTTTTTCTCGGATTAAATATTCCGAGTTTTTCAATTTTCTGAAATTCTGGATGTATTGAATGACATCCCATAATATAGTACATTAACAACTGCAATGTGTATTTACTTTTTGGTTCCTCTTTTGACACCTTAAAATCCCACAATGTATTCTCAGTTAAATAATCTCCATCTCCTGATGATACTATATCCGTATAACCACCCTCAAAAGTAAAACCATCTTTTGTAATAGGACCATATTCTTTCCAAAATGCCAGACTTCGTTTAACCATAATCACAATATTCTCAATAGTATCACTATCAGGTTTAATTTCTTCTACTGGTTTATACCCAATTACACCCGCTCTGAAACAAACATCGTAACCAACTAATTTACATGCATTACTGACAGACTCATTATCAAGGCCTTTTATGCCTTTTAATAACTTCTTAGCATTTCCTAATGCCAACCCTTTTTTGCCACTTGCTTTATTTAAAAATAAATCAAGACGCAATGCTCCCTGTAACGAAATTTTAAAAGCTTCTTCTACGGATGTTCCCATCATAAAACGGGTCAAATAGTCAACCGCAAGACCAATTAACGAAGCATGAATATTCTCTGCTTCATTCAATGTCTTTCCGTCATCAATAGTAGTAATATCAAATTGCTTTTTATTTAGATATTCTCCATATGGCTGTTTTACCATACTAATACGTTTAGTAACAGAGTACATTGAAATCTCCTCCCTCTTGCAAAAATAATTTTAAATTACAAGCATCCACCTAACGTCAAAATTATCTGAGTGTATTTAAATCCTTCATTTAATCTACTACATTCCATGACGATAAAATAATCATCTTCATTTTCTGCTCTCACAACAATACCTTGCGATAAATCTGTTTTCCACAAAGTTTTCTTTCCATAAAATTGATCAACAAAGCTATTTGTGGGATTAGGCATATTGGCATCAAATCCATTATGTATTAACCATTGATGGTAATCGTTTAACGCTGGTAGCCCAACGCTTTGTATTGCTGCCATGATTGCTGATTGCTCACTTAATTCGCGTTCGATATTGATAACATATCTTTCTTCTGCATCAAGTTCGTATCCATGAGCCTTTACAATTTCTCCCATATTTTCATTCAATTTAAGTTTTTTCACTCCAATTTATCCCCTTTTCTATACTTTACGAGATCATTTTCTCAAATATTTGCTTACTGTTGCTTGAGAAATTTTAAGCATATCCGCTATTTGTTGTTGTTTATATCCTTGCTTTCTTAAAGCTTTAATTTGTGATATTAACGCTTCCTTACCCAAATTGGTAGCAAATTGTGTTGTCGTTTGCACTACGCCGTTCATATGTTTGGTCAACGTTGTAGTATACTGGAAACCATCCTTATTTCCAATAACGCTGGCAATTCCAGTCTTTGAATCAAAAGTCGTTTTTACATCATTTAAACCTGTATTAGAAACAAAATTATTTATTGCATTCAAAATATTTTTCGATTGCTTTCTCATCAAATCATTGCTCATTCTTCTACCCTCTTTATTCCGTGTTATATTTTTTATAACTTTATAATAATTTATTTTGGGTAATTCGTCAAGCAAAAAATATAAATACGATACATATTCATAACGGCACTTACCAATAGATTATCTCTTTATCCACAATCTCCCTCGCACACGCCTGTATATTATTCATCCTGCCTACCCACTCTCACGCATTGTCTGCCTTTAACTGTTCTGTAATTCCTTGTGCCTGTTTCATCTGCTCTACAATTCTTTCAAAGCGTTCCCGTGCCTGTTCCTCTATATCTGCCAGATAACTGTTCAGTCTGCCGCTCATCATCAGATCCAGATATACATTCCTGCGGTATTTTTTCAAATACTGCAAATGTCTTTGTTCCCATACTCCAACAAATCTCGGTTCTTCTTCCTCCGGCAAAGTAATGTTGGGGATAAAGCAATCCCCACATCTTACATAAGTGCCACCCATTTCTTCAAAAATTGTTTTCATATTAAACCCCCTTGATTTCAGTAAGTTCATTATACAAAAAACAAAGTAAAATTGCGAATGTGCGGATTATTGTTTGAATATGATGTTCGACTATCGGTAAAACTGTATTTCGCCAAATCCTATATGAACATTCGCACCATAAGACACGGTTTTCAAACCGTGTCTTTTTTGATTTAAAGTGCGCGGTGAAAAATACAACCTCACGGGAGCTAAACCTCCCGTGAGGTTGTTGATTGTTATTCGTTTGTATTTTGTTTGCCGATGGGGTCGTCGCCGAGTTGATAGAGAAAATGCATGCTGACGAGGCAGATTATCGAGCCGACAAAGGGGATAAAGCCGGTCATAAAGTAGATGTTGTTGTCAACTCCTGCCGCTTGCTCGAGCGCGGAGAGCTTTTCGCTATAGCCCGTTAATCCAAGCGAAAGCGAAATTACTGCGGCACCGAGGCCCTGTGCAATTTTTCTGAAAAGCGAATATGTTGCATAGATTGAGCTTTCCTCGCGTCTGCCGGTTTTCATTTCCTGATAATCAATGCAGTCGGCAACAAGCGCCCAGGTGAGCACAAGATAAAATGCCGAGCCAAACATTGCGATTCCGATGAAAACAATCCAAACATACGGATTTTCAAAGCGAACAAATGTGGCAATTCCGCTTGCAATTGCCGAAATCAAAAACGGATAAGTGCAAAGCTGTTTTTTTGTGAATTTTTTTGAAAGCGGCTTAACTGCGATGATGCCTAAAACAGTTGGCAATCCTGCGATGATTGTTGCAATTGAAATAAGCTTTGTGTTTTTGAAATAGCACATAAAAATATACGGCATTGATGTTGTAACCGTCATCATAAGCGCAAGATATGACATTGACGAAATCGTTACGCCAAGCATATTTTTGTTTTTGAAAAATGATGCAAGTGTTTTAAAATAGTTAAATTTTTGCGTTTTATCGGGAACGGCAGTCTCAAGCCTTTCTGTTGTCATTTTGCGAAGCAGAATAAACGAAACAAAGCCGATAATGCCCATAACAGCAACAATTATAAAGAAAAGATTGCCGCGAGGGTTGTCGTTTTCGTCATAAACAATGAGCGGAAGCAAAATCATAACGGGAACTTGTGCAAACATTGCGCCCACGCTTCTGTATGTTGAAAGCGAGCTTCTCTCCTGCGGAACATTTGTGATTACGGATTGCATTGAGCCGTACGGCACATTTACACTTGTGTAAGAAATGCTCCATACGCAGTAAAGACCGAAGCACATCACGATTTTGAGCGCGTATGGCAGAGCAGGGGCATAAATAAATAACAGCACGCTCGAAATTAACAGCGGCAGACTTGCCCATTTAATCCAGGTTTTGAATTTGCCCTCTTTGCCGGGTTTCGCCGCGTCGCAAAGGCCGCCGATTATCGGGTCATTTATTGCATCAAATATTTTTGCAAGCAAAATGATGATTGCAAAGTGGTGGGGCTTTATTTTCATACAGGTGACATAAAACAGCATAAGATAGTTGTTTATAAAGGCAAAGCTCATATTGCAACCGAAATCGCCGAGCGCATAGCCTATTTTGTCACGCATACCAAAGGGTCTGATTTGCTTTTCTTCCATTTTTATCCCTCTCAAATATTTAAGATAACACATTTATTATATACTGAAATGCAAAATATAATCAATGTGCATTCTGCCTATATTTAAGCTTTAAATTATGGGCAATATAACAAGACGAATTTTATTAAAAGCAAAAAATGACGGTACAAAACAGCGAATCCGCCGCAGAGCATATACCCTGCGGCGGATTTTTACGCATAGACCAAATAAGAATTCCCAGCGGTAAATTACAGCTTGTTTACCGATGAATTAAAGATACCATTATTTGGAAATAAAATCAATATCAAACACAAAAGTGCAATAGAAAGGACAAAAAAAGCAATAAATCGTTGTATTACAACGATTTGCTTGCCATACAACGCTAAAATGTGCTCTTTTTTCGACAATAATCGTTCCAAACAGTGTGAAACTCCGCGCGTTTTCGTGTGGCTATCGGTATTCTTTCACTGCCGAGGAAAACCTCGGAATAATTATATTCGGTTATATAGTGAATGTTTATTAAAAAGCTTTTGTGAACAAAGCAAAAGAAAGGGTTTGGCAATTTTTTCGCCGCTTCTTCAAACGATTCTTTAATCTCAAATTCGCCATCGTCGGAAAGTGCGAGAATAGTTTTTCTGTTGTTGCGGCAAAGGTATTTTATGCTTTCAACTTCGGTGCGAATATAATCGCTGTCACTGTTCATAAAAAATACATCGCAGCATGCCTTATCAAGATGTTCCATTGCTCTGTCGAGGCTTTGGTAAAGCCTGTCGGGCTCAATCGGTTTTGTAAAAAAGCGAAAAACCTTCAAATCCATCGCATCATCCAAAAATTCTGCGTGATTTGTGATAAAAAATATTATAATTCTGCCGTTTCGCTTTTTCAACTCCGACGCAAGCGCGATTCCGTTGAGCTTCGGCATTTCAATATCGAGAAACGCAATGTCAAAAAGCCCGTCCCCCTCAAGTGAATCGGGCGCGCTTGTGTATGCCTCAATGTCGGCGGAAAGCGACCTCATTCTCAAATACTCCTCGATATAAAGCCTCGTTATGTTTATGCTCTTTTGCTCGTCATCGCAAATTAAAATTTTCATATTTTCTCCCACATTATATATTCGTGCGCAAAATCATTTAAGCTCCGACTTGTAAGCCTCGGCAAGCATTTCTATTGATTTTTGCACCGTCTGCTGATAAGATTCGGGCAACGATTTCATCAGCTTTATTATATATTCCTCTCGCTCCGGGCGTATGTATCCCTTTAAATAATAGTTTGGGTCCTCGCCCAAAATGTCGCAAATTTTGTATATGTTTTGCGTTGTCGGCAAATATTTGCCGCGCTCTATGCACGAAAGCTGACCTGCGCCGATGCCCATTTTTTCGGCAAGTTCATCTTGCAACATGCCCTTTTCGCGCCGTTTGTATTTTATTCTTAAGCCGACGATTCTCGCCTGCTCGTTTACAATATCGTTTGCATTTGCCAAAAAATCATCTCCTGCATGATTTTGCCAACCCATTCGTTGCGGCGCAACGCTTTTTTTGATTAATTCTCAAATATTGGTTGCTATACAACTATAATTTTAAATCCGACAACAAATATTTTACACCATTTCTCACAAAAACGCAATGAATAAAAGCGTTGATTGCAGAATTTACACAGTAAAATCGGCAAATATCATTTCTATACAAAAAGAAAAAAGAGTAATCAAACGATTACTCTTTTAGCTGGTGGAAGAGGGTGGGCTCGAGCTTTGCTCGAGAGTTTGCTTGCTACGCAAGCCGTCGCATTTATATTGTGTGGTTCTCATCCACCCCGAGCTTTGTTTTATGCAAAAGAAAAAAGAGTAACCAAACGATTACTCTTTTAGCTGGTGGAAGAGGGTGGATTCGAACCACCGAAGTCATTGACGACAGATTTACAGTCTGTTCCCTTTGGC
>OJAG01000010.1_pt1 | contig 188078 bp, 141 predicted proteins | sample 1589021 | NCBI WGS metagenome assembly OJAG01 (sample SAMN03283264) | human gut metagenome | biome: human-associated habitat; material: feces | host: Homo sapiens | place: USA | collected 2013 | reverse complement strand
GCGATTGGCGAAAATGCGTTGGTGGAAATGGTGAAAATTATATTGACGCTAACAAACGTGGCCACGGCGCGCGAGCTCGCCTGCTGGGTATGGGCGGTCGGCCTCATGGCCGAGGAGGCGTAGGGGGGCGGTCCCCCGCACATAAGCCAGTCACCCCGGAAGCGGTTCGATCCGAAGCCGTTGAGGCGAACCTCAGGTCCCTTTTCTGCGAGCGCCCAGGGCGCCACACGCGTGCACAGACTGTCGGTTCGACGTAGAAGCCTCAGCCGTAGCAACGGATTGCCCAGCGAGAGATCGCCGCGGGCGGATATTAAACTGCAAAGACGAGCGTCGGTAAGACACGCCGAGGTCGCCGCGGACGGGCTGATATAGGGAGAGGGCCTGACCCCATATCGTTGGGGCCAGGCCCGATTTTGCCTCTTGACAATGTCCTGCTCATATTAAAAGGAACGTCCCCAAGTGCCGACTCAGCCCCACCTTAGAAGTGGCGGCGGATGGCGTCGACCATGCCCTGCGGCGTGGTTTGGCCGAGCACGTCGGCTGCGGCATCGGCGTCCATAAAGATGTTCATGAGCGCCTGCAGGGCCTCGACCTGGCCGCCCGGCTCGGCGATGCCCAGATTAATGACGATCTGCGCCGGCACCGGAGCGCCCATGCCAGCCATAGCGTTAAATGTCACGGGCGCGGTGGGCTTCACCACCGCGATATAGGGCTTGGTCACAAACCCCGGATCGGTATGCGGAATGGCAATGTTTGCCGCCGGCATGGCAAGGCCCGTGGGATAGGCATCCTCGCGCGTGAGAACGGCGTCGAGCCAACCGTCGGCAATGTAGCCACGTGGTGCAAGCTCGCCCTCGAGCCGCGCAAACACCTCATCCGGCGTCGCACACTCCCAATCAAAAAACACCAGCTCAGGCGTAAACAGCGCTTCGTTATCCGCCATGCGCTCACCTCTCTCACCTAGCCATCGGGGACGTTCTTAAATGACTAGTCGTTAAAGAACGTCGCAGGTGACTACCCAAAACAAAAGGTGGCCACGCGCGCCTTGGCGCCAATGACCACCCTGACTACTCGGCTAAATTGTACTGTGCGCCGCTAGCCGCGAGGCGCGTCAATTGCGACCTTGCCGCTCTCCAGCACGTGGACGCGGCCGTCGGCGAGCATTTGCACGACCTCGGGATACAGCACGTGCTCAATCGCATGGATGTGCTCCTCGAGCGTGTCGACATCCCAACCTTCCTCGACAGCCAGCGCGCGCTGGGCGATGATGGGGCCGTTGTCGTAGATCTCGTTGGCAAAGTGCACGGTCACGCCGGTCACCTTGACACCGCGCGCAAAGGCATCGTCAATCGCATGCGCACCGGTAAAGCTCGGCAGCAGTGCCGGATGCAAGTTGACCACGCGGTTGGGAAACGCCGCCAGCAGCGGCGTGTGCACCATGCGCATGTAGCCGGCCATGACCACATACTCGCAGCCGCGTTCGAGCAGCTCGTGCGCGATGATCTCGTCGGCGGCAATAGGGTCGGCGTAGACATCCTTAGACAGCGTGAGCGTCTGGATGCCCGCGCGCTCAGCGCGCTGCAAACCCTTAGCCGAAGGACGGCTCGACACCACAAGCTCAATCGAAGCGTTGAGTTTGCCGGCAGCGATCAGATCGATCAGCGCCTGCAGGTTGGTACCCGAACCGCTGATGAGCACACCGATCTTGAGCGGCTCGGCCGTATCGGTGCCGGTCGGACGGGTATAGGGCACAAAGCCCAGGCTCTCGGCAGCAGCCATCTGCTCGTTAGCGCTCATCGGAGTACACGACCTTACCGGAGCCCTCGACGCACTCGCCCACGCGGAACGGCTTCTCGCTCAGCGCGACCAGGGCCTCGGTCACCGCGGCCTCGTCCTCGGGAGCGACGATCAGGCACAGGCCGACGCCCATGTTGAAGGTCTTGCATGCCTCGTTGGGCGCGAGCTCGGCCTGGCGCGACACGTAGGTGATGACGGGCGGAACATCCCAGCCCATCTCGGCACCGTTACGGGTGACCACGGCGTCAACGTCGTCGGCAAGCGCGCGGTTGAGGTTCTCGGTGATGCCGCCACCGGTGATGTGGGCGATGGCGTGCACGTTGGCGCCGCCGCGCAGCAGCTCCAGAATCGGCTTGACGTAGATGCGCGTGGGAGCCAGCAGGGCGTCTGCCAGCGAAGCACCGCCGAGCTCCTCGAGCGGGCGGCTCAGCTCCTCGGCCTTAGCGGCGGCCTCGGGCGTGCCCGGCTTAATGCCGTCGACGCCGATGACCTTGCGCACGAGCGAGTAGCCGTTGGAGTGCACGCCAGTGGAAGGCAGGCCCAGGATAACGTCGCCGGGGCGGACGTTTGCGGGGTCGAGCATCTTGGGACGGTCGACGACGCCCACGGTAAAGCCGGCAAGGTCGTAGTCGGCCGGAGCCATGACGCCGGGGTGCTCGGCCATCTCACCGCCCACGAGCGCGCAGCCCGCGAGCTTACAGCCGTCGGCCACACCCTTGATGATCTTTGCCATGTGCTCGGCCTCGATGTGACCGATGGCAACGTAGTCCAGGAAGAACAGCGGCTCGGCGCCCGAAGCCAAAATGTCGTTGACGCACATAGCAACCAGGTCCTGGCCCACCGTCTCGTGACGGTCCATAATCTGGGCGAGCACGAGCTTGGTGCCCACGCCGTCGGTACCGCTAATCAGAATCGGGTCTTCCATATCCTTAAGCGCGGCGGCCGAGAACAGGCCGCCAAAGCCACCGATACCGCCGATGACCTCGGGACGGTTGGTGTCCTTAACCATCTGCTTAATAGCGTCAACGGCGCGGCCGCCCTCGGCGGTATCGACGCCGGCATCCTCATATGTCACATGCTTGCTGTCGCTCATCTGAGCCTTCCTCTCCCACTACCGTCCGCCGCGCGGGCGTCAAACGGTGCTCATAGTTGCGTTCATTTCGGCGCGCGCCATAACAGCACGCGCCGCCATATCAACAAAACAGCAGGTAAAACCTACCAAAATAAACCTGTCCCTACATGGCAGGTTTTAGGCCTCGCCGTGCTCCTCTTCCCAACTGCGGTCGTCGTATTTCTCGACCACGGCGTCGTCATCAACATGCAGCGGCTTGTCCAGGTTGCGGGGCTTAAAGCCCTCCATGAACTTGTCGCGGCCAAAGCTCTCGGGAATCGCCACGGGGTAGCGGCCGGTAAAGCACGCATCGCAGTAACCGCCTTTGGGCATGACCTTAAGCAGGCCCTCGACCGAAAGGAAGGCCAGCGAATCGGCGCCGATATACTCGCAAATCTCGTCGACCGTCTTGTTGGCGCTGATAAGCTGCGACTGCACGTCGGTATCGATACCGTAGAAGCATGGCCAGATGACCTCGGGCGAGTTGATGCGGATATGAATCTCCTTGGCGCCAGCGTTGCGTAGCATCTTGACGAGCTGCACCATGGTGGTGCCGCGCACGATGGAGTCGTCGATGACGACCAGGCGCTTGCCCTCGATGTTGTCGCGCAGCGGGTTGAGTTTCATACGCACGCCCATGGCGCGCAGCTCCTGCGTGGGCTCGATAAACGTACGGCCCACGTAGCGGTTCTTGATAAGGCCCTCGCCAAAGGGAATACCGCTCTCGTGCGAATACCCCTCCGCGGGCGGCAGGCCGGAGTCGGGCACGCCGATGACCAGATCGGCCTCGACGGGCTCCTCGTGTGCCAGCTGACGACCCATGTCGTAGCGGCAGGCATAGACGCTCTTGCCGTTCATGATGGAGTCGGGGCGGGCAAAGTAGACCTGCTCAAAGATGCAGTTTGCGGGCTCTTCGGCTGCAGGCACGCCCTGCTCGGATACCAGACCCTCGGCGCTGATGCGCAAAATCTCGCCGGGACGGACGTCACGGACGTACTCGGCACCCACGATGTCGAGTGCGCAGGTCTCGGAAGCAACGACCCAGCCGCCGGCACGCGTGACACGGACGGCGGAGTCGACCGTCGCGGCGCCGTCCTGCGACGGCAGCTGCGAAACGGATGCGGCATCGGCCTGGTCCAGGCCCTCGTCCACCAGCTTGCCCAGCACGAGCGGGCGAATGCCGTGCGGATCGCGGAATGCGTAGAGTGCCTGCTCGTTGATGAGCGTCATGGCGTAGCCGCCGCGCACGAGCTCCATGGTCTTGCGAATGCCCTCGCGCAGATGGCCTGTACGCTGAGTAAAGTAGCCGATAAGCTTAGTCGCGACCTCGGAATCCGAATTGGAAAGGAACGGCACGCCCAGCTCGATCAGCTGGCGGCGCAGCTCGTCGGTGTTGACGAGGGTACCGTTGTGCGCGAGCGCGATAATGACGCTGTTGATGGTAGAAAGATGCGGCTGCGAGGCTTCCCAGCTCTTGGCACCGGCAGTGCCATAGCGCACGTGGCCCACGGCCAGCTGGCCGGAGAGCGTCGACAAGTCGGCGTTGGAGAACACGCGATCGAGCAGTCCCAGGTCTTTGCGAACCATAACCGTGCCGCCATCACCCACGGCGATTCCCGCCGATTCCTGGCCGCGATGCTGCAGCGCGCGCAGACCAAAGTACGTCAGTCGAGCCACATCGCGATCGGGCGCCCACACACCAAAAATGCCGCATTCCTCATGCAGCTGGTCGGAGTCCGGATCATACGTCGACATGGTCTTCACCTGTCCCGCGGCGCGCTCGGCCGCGTGGATGGTTTCTTGAGACATGGCATCCCCTCAGAGCCTCGTTATTTGGCGTTACCTGCCCTATTATACGCACGGCAAGACAAGCACTCCCGCGCATGAACAGCGCTTTTTAAAAGCCCACCGAGCTTATAATCCGTTTTGCAGCCAAACATTTTATTGGGCAACCGCCTCGGGGCCGACGATCCCGCATGCTTTCGTTGCGACGTGTCTCGCCCGCCGTTAGGGCTTGCATTGTTGCAATCGGGACGTTCGTCCTGTCTTTTGGCAGGTCGGCGGCGTATCCTTGTACCTACAGCAAAACGAGAAAGGTTATGTATGGATCGAAACGAACTCGACCCCAGCGCCACGGAGGTCAAGAAGATCCCCCTCATCATTAAGGTGTACGCCGTCCTGTGCATCCTGTCCGGCGTGGGCACGCTCCCCTCGGTCGGCGCCTTTATGTGGCAGGTCATCACCGCGCTCATCAATGGCAACGCCGCCGCCAAGCTCGGCGACAACACACTCGTCGCGGTCGGCCTTATCGTCGCCGGCATCATGCTCTCGGCTGCCAGTGCTGTCATCTTGATCATCTTTGGCCTAGACCTCATCAAGAACCAGCGTCGCAATGCCGCCCGTCTGTCCTATATCCTTATCGCGTTTACCGTCGTCGAGCTTTTGGTTGACGTGATGCTCCAGGGCATCGGGCCCTTCTTGCTGCGCCCTGCCATCCAGCTCGGCATCCTCGTCGCACTTTCGGCCACCGTCGACCCCACGCTGCGCCAGGAGCGCGAGCTGCAGCGCCGCCTGCAGGAGATGCTCGATCGCGACGCCGCCGCCGAGGGCATGCTCGGGCGCGATGAAACCGGCGAAGGCTACATCAAGCTCAACTACTTCAACCTGTTCTGGGTATTCTTTGTCTGCTGCATACTCGGCCTGGTCCTGGAGGATATCTGGCATATGACCGTCAACGATCCGGGTGTCTACCAGGACCGCGCCGGTATGCTGTTTGGCCCCTTCAGCCCCATCTACGGCTTTGGCGCCGTGCTCATGACCATGGTGCTCAACCGCTTCTATAAAAAGAACCCCATCATCATTTTCCTGGTGAGCGCCCTGCTCGGCGCCAGCTTTGAGGTGTTCGTGGGCTGGTTTATGCAGACCGCGTTTGGCGTGGTCTCGTGGAGCTACTCGCACATAACGCTGTTCGGTATGCCCGACCCGCTCGTGGTCCTCACGGGCGGACGCACCTGCACGGGCTTCGCCTGTCTGTGGGGCCTGGGCGGCCTCATCTGGATCAAGCTGCTGCTGCCGAGGCTGCTCAAGCTCATCAACATGATTCCGTGGAAGAGCCGCTACTCGGCTACCGTCATCTTCACCATCATTATGCTGGTCGATGGCGTTATGACGCTGCAGTCGCTCGATTATTGGTATCAGCGCGTCAACGGCACGGAACCGGATATTCCCGTTGCGCAGTTCTACGGCAAGTACTTCGATAATGACTTTATGGAAAACCGCTTCCAGAGCATGACCATGAGCCCCAAGGATGCGACGCGCGTGTAGCGCCCACCGCGCCCAAAACGCAAAATGCCCGCCGGTATCACACGTACCGGCGGGCATTTTTATAAACGAGCCTTCTATCGACGCAAGCCTCTACGCCTCGCGCTCGACCTCACTCACGCATTCATTCTTGATGGTGCCAACGAGCGCCTGCAGCGCATCGACCACGTGCGGGCGAATGTCCCCGCCGATGAGCACGAGCATGATGTCGTCACCTACGGCAAGCTCGCCGCTTGCCAGCCACACGCGCACATAGCCGATACCCGGCATCGCGCGCGTCGCCTCGATGGCGGCCTGTACCTTGCTGGCGTCGTAGCCGAACACCATGCTGCCCACCTTGTGGCCCGGCGCCACGCCATCGGTCTCGACACCGCGCGCCTCGGCCTTGGGCGTCGCGCGCACCACACCGTTATGTGTCAGATACATACCGCACGCAGGTGCCGACGAATCGACCTTGGCCTCGCGCAGCCAAGCATCAATCGAAGGCATCGTTTTGCCGTTCTCAAGCATCATTTCTCCCTTACCGTCATCGAGTAGCCAATTTGGAACGGGGCTTTTTTAGCTACTCTCGAACAACTTATTCCTCGACCGACGTGAGCACCATGACGGCACGCGTGTTGCTCAGCGATAACGAACGACAGGTAACAAGCGTTACGACCTTGGTTGCCGAAGCGGCACGATCGGTGGCATCGCTCGCCACGGCAGAGGCACCGTCGAGCATCTCGGACAGATAGTTCTTGAGCCCGTCATCGCCCTCAAAATTGGGCGTGCGAGCCTTGGCATACGTGTCCTCGACCACCTTGGTCGCCAGCGGACGCAGCTTATACGTCGCGTCACGTGTGATGTAGTACACGTAGTCCATGCTGTCGAACGTCGCTTGATCGGTCGTATCCGAAATCACGTTGAACATCGAACCGTCGTTCATGTGATGACCGTAAATCGTGGTCTGCTGATCCACCATGCCCGGCGCGGTGTCGTCGCTATCCAGGAAGATGGCACCCGACGCATTGGCGGTGCCGTCGAACAGCGTGTTGAGGTACTTGGAGTTGTTGTTGGTCTGCACCACGGGGTAGTTGATGTTGGTGCCGGGCGCGTAAATCCAACCCACAACCTCGGGATTTGTCTGGGCAAGCGCATTGAAGTCGATAATTGGCACGCCACTGGCGTCCTTGTCGCTCACATATTGCTTTTCGATTTTTTGATACGACTCGCTCGCCTGCTTGTAGCCAATCTGCGCGTTGATAAAGATAGCGGCCGCAGCAACGATCAGGCCAATACCGATGATGATGAGCAGAATGGGAATAATGGAGCGGCGCTTCTTACGCGGCGGCTCGGTGTAGCTGGACGGCGCGCCGCTCGGTTGCCTCGTCGTCCGGGCCTGCTTCTTTGCCGTGCCATATGACGAGGGGCGATACGCCGCCGGCGCGTCCTGGCGTCGGTGCGTCGCCGGCGTCACAGGACGCGCCGCTCGCGGCTGCTGAGGAGAGGATGTCCGACCCTGCTGTGCCGCATGGGCAGCACCCGGCTTCGACGGATCGGGAATCTGAGAAGCCTTGAATCGTTTTCCCTGATAGTCGGACATGGCTCTCCTTATACTGCGGTGAAACGGCGGAACGCCTAGGCGTCGGCCATCTCCTGCTTCATCTTCTCGATAACCTTGCGGTACTCGGGGTCGCAAGCGCCCAGAATCTGCGTGGCGTAGATGGCGGCGTTCTTGGCGCCGTTGATGGCAACGCAGGCCACGGGCACGCCCGAAGGCATCTGCACCATCGACAGCAGCGAATCCATGCCGCCCAGGTCACTCGTCTTCATAGGCACGCCGATGACCGGCAGCGGCGTAAAGGCAGCCACGACACCACCCAGGTGAGCGGCCTTGCCGGCGGCGGCGATAATCACTTTGATACCGCGATCGGCGGCAGTCGAGGCCCACTCGTGGACCTTCGCCGGCGTGCGGTGTGCGCTCGCGATCACGAGCTCATAGGGCACACCCAGCGCCTCGAGCTCGGCGGTGCAACCTTCCATAACGCCCAGATCGGACTTGGAGCCCATGATAATCCCGACAACCGGCTTTTGATCTGCCATAAACAAAGACCTCCTGTTGAGAGCGGTGACGCGGCGGATCCGCGACCCTTAACTACTGAGAGTAGTATAGCTGCTCCCGTCCCTGCGGTCTTTGTGGCGCTTCGCGGGCGGGCCAGGCTTTATCTTCACTCCGGTTGCTTCGCAAAGTCGTTCAGATAAAGCCTGGCCCGCCCGCGAAGCGCCCTGCGACCTACCGGGAATTGCCATGACGTACGTTGGCTGAATTATTAACGTGGGCCCTGCCGTTCGTTCGAACGGCAGGGCCCACACTCATTTTCTATTCAGCCCTAGTCATCGCGCAAAGCCCCTTCGGCAGCACACGGTGCAGCTAAGTCACCGCAGGCCGGGGCGGGAGGGGCCGAGTTTCCTCCTGAGCGACTCTGCTTGCAGCCGGAGCGAAAGGGGGAAATCTCGGCCCCTCCCGCCCCGGCCGGACAGGCCACACTACACCGTGTGCTGCGGCAGGTCCTGCAGGGCGATGACGTCCATGCCCATGTCGTTGGCACTGCCGTGACCCTGCTGGTCTTCGCGCACGGCCTCGATGGCACTCACGTACGTGTTGGCGGCAGACATCGCCGTCACGCAGGTCACGCCGCGGCGCACCGCCTCGGTACGCAACAGATAGCCGTCGCCACGCGAACCCGGGCCGTACGGCGTGTTGATGATTACCGCAATCTTGCCATCGGCGATGAGGTCGCCGATGTTGGGACGCTCGCCGTCGTGCGGGCCGCTAATCTTCTCCACGACCTCGCACGTCACGTTGCCGCCGCGCAGCACGCGCGCCGTGCCCTCGGTGGAGCAGATATCAAAGCCCAGGTAGCGCAGGATACGGGCGACCGAAAGGATATGACGCTTGTCACGGTCGCACACGCTGATGAACACCTTGCCGGCGCTCGGGTCGGGCAGCTTGTAGTCAATCGCCAGTTGCGTCTTGGCGTATGCCTCGGGATAGCTCTTGGCGATACCCATGACCTCGCCCGTCGACTTCATCTCGGGCCCCAGGATAACGTCGGCGCCCGGGAAACGGCCCCAGGGCATAACGGCTTCCTTCATGCAGAACCAGTCCAGCTGACGCTCGTCGCTCGGCAGGCCCAGGCTTGCGATGGAATCGCCCGCCATGATACGCGCCGCGCACTTGGCCAGCGGCACGCCGGTGGCCTTGGAGATAAACGGCACGGTGCGGCTGGCACGCGGGTTGGCCTCGATCACGTAAACGGTCTCGCCCTTGATGGCGTACTGCACGTTGACCAGGCCGCGTACGCCCAGCGCCATCGCGATGCGGCGCGTGGTCTCGCGAAGCTTTGCCTGCAGGTTCTCGCTAAAGCTGAACGGCGGGATGCAGGTCGCAGAGTCGCCGGAGTGAATACCGGCCTCCTCGATATGCTCCAGAATGCCGCCGATGTAGACCTCTTCGCCATCGCACAGGGCGTCGACATCGGACTCAATCGCGCCCTCCAAGAAGCGGTCCAGATACACCGGGTAGTCGGGGCTAATGCGCGCAGCCTCGGCCATGTAATCGCGCAGATGCTCGGCATCGTAGGCGATCATCATGCCGCGGCCGCCCAGCACGTAGCTCGGACGCACCAGCAGCGGGTAGCCGATGTGCGCGGCAACGGCCTCGGCCTCCTCAAACGAGGTGGCCTGGCCCGCCGGCGGGTACATGATGCCCAGCTTGTCGAGCAGAGCGGCGAAGCGCTCGCGGTCCTCGGCAAAGTCGATGGCATCGGGCTTGGTGCCCATGATGTTCACGCCGCTCTCCTCGAGCATGCGCGCCAGCTTAAGCGGGGTCTGGCCGCCAAGCGTCACCACGACGCCATCGGGGCGCTCAACGTCGATAACGTCCATGACGTCCTCGTAGGTGAGCGGCTCAAAGTACAGGCGGTCGGACGTGTCGTAGTCGGTCGAAACGGTCTCGGGGTTGCAGTTGACCATGATGGTCTCGAAGCCGCGGGCCGCCAGCGCATAGCTCGCGTGCACGCAGCAGTAATCGAACTCGATACCCTGGCCAATGCGGTTGGGGCCGGCGCCCAGGATCATCGCCTTGGGCTTGTCCGCCGGCGTGGTCTCGTCGGGAGCCACGCACTTCTTGGCATCCGGGCTCGTGCGGTAGATGTTCTCGTACGTCTTGTAGTGGTACTCCGTGGCGCTCGAGAACTCCGCAGCGCAGGTATCGACCGTCTTCATGCTGGGAACCACGCCCAGACCCTTGCGATAGGCGCGCACAAAGCGCTCGTCCGAGCCGGTCAGCGCGGCAATCTCGGCATCGCTCGTGCCGTACTGCTTGAGCAGGCGCATCGCGTCGGCGTCGATATCCTCCACACGCAGGTCGCGGATGCTCTCCTGGACCTGCACCATATCGTTGATACGGTTGAGGTACCACGGATCGATACCGCAGATGGCATGGATGCGAGCGATGTCCCAGCCACGGCGTAGGGCCTCGACCACAAAGAAGATGCGATGCTCGGTCGGGGTTGCCACGGCCTGAGCAAGCTCGTCGTCGCTCAGCTTATCGGCACCCTCTTTGCCACCGGCGCAAATGCCCTGGTGGCCATCCTCCAGCGAGCGCATAGCCTTGCCAAAGGCCTCCTCAAAGGTGCGGCCGATCGCCATAATCTCGCCCACGGCCTTCATGCGCGTGGTGAGCGTGGGGTCGGTACCCTTGAACTTCTCGAAGGCAAAGCGCGGCACCTTGACCACACAGTAGTCGATCGTGGGCTCAAAGCAGGCGGGCGTAGCCTTGGTGATGTCGTTGACGATCTCGTCGAGCGTGTAGCCCACAGCCAGGCGCGCGGCGGCCTTGGCAATGGGGAAACCCGTGGCCTTGGAAGCGAGGGCGGACGAACGGCTCACGCGCGGGTTCATCTCGATGACGATCAGGCGGCCGGTGTTGGGATTCACGGCAAACTGCACGTTGGAGCCACCGGTCTCAACGCCGATCTTCTCCAAGATGGCGAGCGAGGCGACACGCATGCGCTGATACTCAAGGTCGGAGAGCGTCTGCGCCGGCGCCACGGTGATGGAGTCGCCGGTATGCACGCCCATGGGGTCGAGATTCTCGATGGAGCACACAATGATGCCGTTGCCAGCATGGTCACGCATGACCTCCATCTCGTACTCTTTCCAGCCCTCGATGGACTCCTCGACCAGCACCTCGTGGGCAGGCGAGAGCTCCAGGCCCTGGCTCACGATGGAGACGAGCTCCTCGTGGGTGTGAGCGATACCGCCGCCGGCGCCGCCGAGGGTAAAGCTCGGGCGCAGTACGCAGGGATAGCCCACGCGCTCGGCGATGGCCTCGGCGTCGGCCACGCTGTAGGCATAGCCCGAGCGCGCGACCTCCAGGCCGATCTCGGCCATGGCCTCGTTAAAGAGCTTGCGGTCCTCGCCGCGCTCGATAGCGGCCAGGTCGCAGCCGATCATCTCGACGCCGTATTTGTCGAGCGTGCCGTCCTTTGCCAGTTCGACGGCGGCGTTCAGACCGGTCTGGCCGCCCAGCGTGGGCAGCAGCGCGTCCGGGCGCTCTTTCTTGATTACGCGCTCGATAAACTCGGCAGTGATGGGCTCGACATAGGTGCGGTCGGCAAGACCCGGGTCGGTCATGATGGTCGCCGGGTTGGAGTTAACCAGGATGACCTCAAAGCCGTCCTCCTTGAGCACCTTGCAGGCCTGGGCGCCGGAGTAGTCGAACTCGCAGGCCTGGCCAATAACGATGGGGCCCGAACCAATGACGAGGATACGCTTGATGTCAGTACGTTTAGGCATGTTAGTTCTCCTCGGTCTCAGCGGTCTCGGACTCAGCAAAGTTCCAGCCGGCAAGGCGGTCCTTCGCGGTGTCGATGTCCAGGTAGCTCTCCTCGCCGTCCATGAGTCGCGTAAAGGCGGTAAAGAGATAGTGGGCATCGGTGGGGCCAGGCGAAGCCTCGGGGTGGTACTGGACCGAGAAGCACGGGGCGTCGAGCAGCTGGATGCCCTCGGCGGTGCCGTCGTTGAGGTTCACATGTGTTAGACGAATGCGGCCAAAGCGCTCGTTCATCACGACCGGCGCGATTCCGCGGCGCACCCAGACGCGCAGATCTCCATCGGCCGCATGCTCGGTCTCGCCGCCGGAAAGCTCGGGGACAAGCTTGCCCAGGCTGGGGAACAGCAGGCCAAAGCCATGGTTTTGCGCGGTAATCTCCACGCGACGGCTTACCAGGTTCATGACCGGCTGGTTGCCACCGCGGTGACCGAATTTAAGCTTTTCCATCTGGGCGCCGCAGGCCAGGCTGATCATCTGATGGCCCAGGCAAATGCCAAAGACCGGCACCTTGCCGATCAGCTGCTGCACCTGCTCGTAGGTCTCCACCACGGCGTCGGGGTCGCCGGGGCCATTGGACAAAAAGACGCCGTCGGGATTCATGTCGAGCACCTCACTCGCGGGCGTGTCCCACGGCACGACGGTAAGGTCGCAGCCGGCGCGGACCAGCCCCTCCAGAATGCCGCGCTTCACACCGCAGTCGTAGGCGACCACTTTGTGACGGGCAGGAGCGGCAGTCGAAAGCGCAAAGTCATGCGTGGCAGGCAGGTCGACGGCGGCAAACTCGTGAGGCGCGGGGCAACTTACGGTCTTGACCAGGTTCTCGCCTACCAGCGTGGGCGCTGCGGCCAGACGCTCGGCAAGCTCGTCGATGTCGAAGATCTCGGTCGAGATAATGCCCATCTTGGAACCATTGTCGCGCAGGTGGCGCACAAGAGCGCGGGTGTCGACGCCCTCGATAGCGACGATGCCGTGGGCGCGCAGATACTCCGGCACGCTAACGGCCGAGCGCCAGTTAGAAGGCGTGGCGCACATGTCGCGAACGATCATGCCGCGCATGGCCGGAGCGCTCGCAGGGCGCACGGCGTCGCCGGGGAAGGCCGACTGGACGTCGGCCTCGTCGATACCGTAGTTGCCGATCTGCGGATAGGTCATGGTTACGATTTGGCCGGCATAACTCGGGTCGGTCATGACCTCAAAGTAGCCCTCGAGCGAGGTGTTGAAGCAGACTTCGCCGGTCGCGGTGCCCCCGGCGCCGCATGCACGTCCATAAAAAATGGTCCCATCCTCAAGATACAGGATGCAGGGACCGCAGATGCCCTTGCTGGTTTTGGCCAGCATACGCTGGCAAAGCTCGCTGGGCGCGAAGGTGCGGGCGGCAGCGCCCGCGGTATGGTTGTTCGCCATAATTCTCCTTCCCGGTCTCACAGGACCGGCTTAAAGGTGTGTAGTTAGGCCTCGCGGTATTGTAACCGCAAGCATGCCTCATGGCGTTAATTTCATCGAAATGTTTACGAAATGATAATTATGACTTTCTATGCATAATGATTTTTCTGGGACGGGGATTAAAAATCATCCCGCGAGGCTTGTGGCTCACGCGGGATGATGGCGTCTTACTTTCTCTTGTCCTGCTCCAGCAAATCGGACGGTGAGCGATCGGGCTTGCCACCGCGGAAAATCTCGCGGCCATGCAGACGATGCTCCAGGTCACGTTCGGCCTTTTCCTCGTCAATCTTGGTCTGGCTCACCACCGGGTCCTCAATCAACGACGACACCGAGTTCACCTGCTTCTGAATGCGCTCGGCGATGGTGTCATCCATACTCACGATGCGCATCTTCCAGTCGATACTCGTGGCGTTGGATGAGCTCTTGGTCCACACGAACGTCAAAATGGCGCTCTGGTGGCCCCGCGCGGGGAACATGCCAAAGAAGGAATCGTGCTGAATGTTGCTATCCTCGTCGATATAGGCGTGAACGTTATACACCACGCGGTCGATCTTATCGTTGAGCAGCGCGTTGGTCGCAAGCGCCGCGGCCTGGATCTGCCCGTTGGACAGCAGCTCGAGCTCGTTGGCAGACGATGTGTCCAACACCGTCACCTCGACCGTGCCCGTACGCTCATCGGCTTCATCGACGGTAAAGTCGAGCGGGAACTGCGTAAAGCCGTTGCCCCACTCAAGGCCGCCCTTCAGCGCCGTCGAAACGGTATCGACCGAAACGCTCTCGGACAGGTTGGCGGTGTTCAGACGACGCATCACGCCGTAGCCAATCTGCATGCCCACGATCAGCACCAAAATACCGATGACCACGGCCATCGCGGTCTTCGTAATGGTATGGCTCACCTGCGAGCCCGAAGGATCGTCCTCGGACAGCGGGTCGATATGTTTTGCCTGGCTCGCGCGGTCCTCGCTGCGCAGCTGCGCTAGCGCCGCTTTGTCACCGCGCTTGGCCGCAGCCTCCTTCTCACGCATGCGCTCGGTACGCTTTTTGGCGAGCGTGGGATCCAAGACGCCGGATGCATCGATTTCGGAGAATAACTCCGTCACTTCTTCCGGAGTCAAAGGGTTCTTGTCAGCCATAAACTTCCTGTCATATCAATCAGTCGAGCTCGTGCGCACGCGCACCTTCGAACTGCATTCGATAGTAACGGGCATAGGTGCCGCCACGGGCGAGAAGCTCCTCGTGCGTGCCACGCTCCATAACGCGACCATGCTCAACGGTCGCAATCTCATCGGCATGCTTAATGGTCGAAAGACGGTGGGCGATGATAATCGTGGTGCGGCCGCGTGCCAGCTCTTCGAGTGACTCCTGCACCGCCTCCTCGCTCTCGTTATCCAAAGCACTCGTCGCCTCGTCCAAAATCAGGATCTTGGGGTTCTTGAGAAACACGCGCGCGATGGCAACGCGCTGCTTCTGTCCGCCCGAAAGACGGCTGCCGCGCTCGCCCACCACGGTGTCGTAGCCCTGCGGAAGCGACTCGATAAAGGCATCGATGTTGGCGCGACGGGCGGCCTCGGCGATCTCTTCTGCCGTAGCGCCCGGCTTGCCGTAGGCGATGTTCTCGCCAATCGTGCCGTCAAACAGATAGACATCCTGCTGCACCAGGCCGATGGCGCGGCGCAGGCTCTGCTGCGTCACATCGCGCACGTCCTGACCGTCGATGCTAATGGATCCGGTAGCCACGTCATAAAAGCGCGGCAGCAGCGAACAGGTCGTGGACTTGCCGCCGCCCGAAGGGCCAACCAAAGCGATGGTCTGCCCGGGCTTGATGGACAGGTCCATATGGTCGATAACGGGACGCTCGTCGGCATAGCCCTCGCCCAGCTCGACATCCTCGTAGTTAAAGCACACGTCGTGATACTCCACGGCGCCAGCAGTCACCTGCAGATCCGTAGCGCCCGGCTTGTCCTGGATATCCGGCGCGGTCGAGAGCACCTCGTCCATACGTTTAAAGCCGGCGATAGCCTTCTGATACGTTTCGGCCGAATTGACGAGCGTCTCAAGCGGCGTGCAGAACAGCGAAATATAGAGTGCAAAGGTCGCCATATCGACCGCCTGCAGCTGTCCCTTGGCGACCAGCCAGCCGCCCAGCAGCACCACGATCACATAGAGCACACCCGAGAGCAGGCCATACGTCGCGGTATAGACGCCCATGGCGTGATACATGTTCTCCTTGGACAAAAGGTAGCGGTCGTTAGAGGCACGGAACTTGGCACGCTCGGTCTCCTCGTTGGCAAAGCTCTTGACCACGCGCATGCCCGCCAGAGAATCCTGCAGCTGTGCATTAATGCCGCTGATCTTCTTGCGGTTGTCGCTAAAGACCTCGCGCATGCGCATGTTCTGCCAAAACATGACGACCGCAAACGCCGCCGTCACCACGGCCATGGCAAGCGCCAGCACCGGAGCGATGGTAAAGAGGATCACAAACGAGCCGATAATCTCGATACCGCAGATGATGATCCACTCGGGTACGTGATGCGCCGCCTCGCAGATATCGAACAGGTCGTTGACCACGCGGCTCATCATGTCACCCGAGCTGTTGCGGTCGAAGTACGCAAAGCTAAAGCGCTCATACTGGTCGAACAGGTCCTCGCGCATTTTGGACTCCATGCGCGCGCCCATCACGTGGCCCCAATAGCTCACAAAGTAGCGGCAGGCGCAGCGGACGGCATACATCAGCACCAAGCCCACCGCGATCATGCCGAGCGCCTGCATAATGGCAGCCTGACCCTGAGTAAATAGCCCACCGGTCAAATTACGCAGAATAATAGGAAAAGCAAGGTCAATGGCGGCAAGCACCAGAGCACAAACAGTATCAGCAACAAAAAGCCCCATCTGGGGCTCGTAATACGAAAGAAACCTCTTAAACATAATCACCTTACGCGGTTTTACCAAACCGCGTTTCGTCTCGACGCTGCAAGTGCTCCATTTGGACAATCTGGCCTTCAATCGTCGGTCGCGTATATCCATACGCTTCCCTCCTCTTTTAGGCCACCTTGTCTCAAATGGAGCACTTTCGCTGACTTACACAAACCTGCGGGATCATCCCCGCTCGTTAAAGCTCCGCTCCGCCTAGTCGGTGCGCGATGCTATCGCAGGCCAAGGCGCCCACGACGGTCTTGGCGTCTTCGATCTTGCCGTCGAGTACGGCGTCGATCAGCTCATGCAGCGGCACCAGGTCCACGTTGACAAACTCGTCATCATCGGGGTTGGGCGCATCGAACTCGAGCTTGGTAGCCAAGTAGATGTGGATAATCTCATCGCAAAAACCACAGGACGTGACAATCGACGTCAAAAAGCGAATGCGACCAGCCCTAAAGCCCGTCTCCTCATGCAGCTCGCGCTTGGCGCAATCGAGCGGGTCCTCGCCTGGATCGAGCTTGCCGGCGGGAATCTCGACCGTCACGCGGTCGATGGCGGTGCGGTACTGACGCACCAGTACGATCTTGCCGCTCTCGGTCAGTGCCACAACAGCCGCCGCACCCGGATGGCGAACGATATCGCGGGCGCTGCGGCGACCGTTGGGCAGCTCAACCTCAAGACGGTGGACGTCGAGGATCTTGCCCTTCCAGGCGCACTCCTCCGAAAGAATCTTCTCGTGCAGCTCGGCATCGTGCGGGTCGTCATCGCCCAGCACCAGCGCCGGCTCGTCAGCGACCTCGCCACCAGGCTCGCCCTCGGCGTGCCCATACACGCGGCTGTCCTCTTCGACGATCTGCGCGTCCACGAGCTCTTCGTTCTTCTCGTCCATCCGTCTCATTCCTCTCGGATTTTAGGCATCCCAGGCGTCGCGGCCGCGCAGCGCGCGCAGGCCGATGTCGTGACGCAGGGTCTTGCCCTCAAAATCAATCTTCTCGCAGGCCTCGTAGGCAAGGTTGCGGGCGTTCTCAAACGTATCGCCCAGCGCGGTCACGGCAAGCACGCGGCCACCATTGGTCACGAGCTGGCCGTCCACCACGGCAGTGCCCGCGTGGTACACGGTCACGTTCTCCATGGCCTCGGCATCGGCGATACCGGTAATGACCTTGCCTTTCTCGTAGCTGCCGGGATAACCCGCACTCGTCAGGACAACGGCCACGGCCCACTCGTCGCGCCAGTCGAGTTCAATCTGATCGAGCTCGCAGTTGGCGCAGGCGAGCATGACCTCGACCAGGTCGTTCTTAAGGCGCGGCAGAACGACCTGCGTCTCGGGGTCGCCAAAGCGGGCATTGAACTCCAGCACCTTGGGACCGGCGGGGGTGAGCATAAAGCCGCCGTACAGGCAGCCGCGGTAGTCGATACCCTCGGCAGCGAGCTCGGCCACGGTCTGCTCCATGACCTTCACCATGGTGGCGTGCTCCTCGTCAGTCACGATGGGCACCGGGCTGTAGACGCCCATGCCGCCGGTGTTGGGGCCCTTGTCGCCCTCGAGCGCGCGCTTGTGGTCCTGCGAGGTGGCCATGGGGCGCACGGTCTTGCCGTCGGTAAAGGCCAGCAGCGAGCACTCAGGACCAACGAGCATCTCCTCGATAACCACGGTGTTGCCGGCATCGCCAAAGGCGCCGCCAAAGCACTCGCGCACGGCTTCCTCGGCCTGCTCAAGTTCGGTCGCCACGATAACGCCCTTGCCTGCGGCAAGGCCGTCAGCCTTCACGACCAGCGGGGCGCCTTGCTCGCGTACGTAGGCGAGAGCCGAAGCCTCGTCGGTGAACGAGCCGTAGGCGGCCGTCGGAATGCCGGCACGCTCCATGAGCTGCTTGGAGAATAGCTTGGAGCCCTCCATACGGGCACCCTCGGCACCCGGGCCAAAGCAGGGAATACCCGCCGCGCGCACGGCGTCGGCCACGCCCGCCACGAGCGGAGCCTCGGGGCCAATTACCACGAGTCCGCATCCGTGGCTCTGAGCAAACGCCGCCACGGCCGCAGGATCGCAGTCGTCGAGAACAACGTTCTCGCCGCAGCTCGCGGTGCCGCCGTTACCCGGCGCGATGTAGAGCTTGCCGGCGCGCGGTGATGCTGCGAGCTTAGCTGCCAAAGCATGCTCACGGCCGCCGCTGCCCAACAACAGGATGTCGATGGTTTGAGTGTCCGCCTTCAAGGGTGCCTCCTCTATGGATTAACGGCCCGCTCCGCGCGAGCCCTTTGCAAGCAAATATACCCCTCGGCCGCCCGTCCGGGCTGCAAAGGGGTATATCGCAATAACCAAATAGTCCCGATTACTTCCAGAATCGGTTGATGATCTGCTCTCGACCAGCGCCAACGCCAATGAACGTCACGCGGGTGTGTGCCAGATCCTCGATAAACGCCACGTAGTCCTGAGCCTCTTGCGGCAGCTCCTCAAAGCTGCGGCAGCCGGTGATATCGCACTTCCAGCCAGGAAGCTCCTCGTAGATGGGCTTGGCGTGCTCAAAGCGAACCTGATGCTCGGGCACGCTGGTATAGCGCTCGCCATCGACGTCGTAGGCCACGCACACCTTAATGGTGTCGAAGGCCGAAAGCACGTCGAGCTTGGTCATGGCGATATCGGTGAGGCCGTTGACGCGCGAGGCATAGTTGGCGATAGGGCCGTCAAACCAGCCGCAGCGACGACGGCGACCGGTGGTCACGCCGTACTCATAGCCCTCCTCGGTCAGCGTGTGACCGGCCTCGGACTCATAGGAAAGCTCGGTGGGCATGGGGCCCGAACCGACGCGGGTGATATAGGCCTTCATGACGCCCAGCACGCGGTCGACGTTCTTCATGCCGACGCCGGAACCGGTAATGGCGCCGCCGGCGGTGCAGTTGGAAGACGTCACGTACGGATAGGTGCCGTGGTCGATGTCGAGCAGCGTCGCCTGGGCGCCCTCAAACAGCAGGTCCTTGCCCTCGTCGATCATGTTGTTGAGCAGCAGACTCGTCTCGGTGATGTAGGGACGCAGGCGCTCGGCCATCGGCAGGTACTCGTCGCAAATCTGGTCCACGGTGTAGGTGGGCAGGTTGTAGATGAGCTCGAGCTCGGGGTTCACGCGGGCGAGAGCGGTCTCCAGCTTGTCGCGGAACAGCGCCTCGTCCAGCATGTCCTGCATGCGCAGGCCGATGCGGGCCATCTTGTCCTGGTAGCACGGACCGATGCCGCGCTTGGTGGTACCAATGTTCTTCTTGCCGAGCTTCTGCTCAAAGGCGCCATCCAGATCGATGTGGTACGGCATGATGACATGCGCGTTGCCGCTAATCTTGAGGTTCTTGGTGGTGATGCCGTCGGCCTCGAACATATCGATCTCCTCAAGGACAACCTTGGGGTTGACGACGCAGCCGTTACCGATCACCGACACGTGGTCAGAATACATGATGCCGGAGGGCACCTGGTGCAGGCCGTACTTCTTGCCGTTGACGACGATGGTGTGACCGGCGTTGTTGCCGCCCGAGTAGCGCACGACGGCATCGAAGTCGCCGGCGACCAGGTCGCAAATCTTACCCTTGCCCTCATCGCCCCACTGGGCACCGACCAAAACGGTTGACGGCATGTTTACTCCTTACATTCATGGACTGTCTACGCGCCACGCCGGCACGCAGAAGCACAAAACATTCCCAGTATACCCGTGCAACGGGCGCCTGTCCTACTCCTCGGCATGTGCCCCATCAAGCTCATAGAACTTGGTGGATGCCGGCAGGAACATCAGGTCGACGTCGCCGATCGGGCCCGAACGGTTCTTGGCCACGACGATACGCGTAACGCCCTCGTCGGGTCGATCGTCGCGCGAGGCTTCGGCCTCGTCGGCGGAGCGGTCCAAGAACATGACGATATCGGCGTCCTGCTCGATAGAGCCCGATTCACGAAGGTCGGAAAGCTGCGGACGCTTGCCGGTACGGGATTCGACCTGACGCGAGAGCTGCGACAGCGCGATGAGCGGAATCTTGAGCTCCTTGGCCATGATCTTCAGACCACGCGACATCTCCGAAACCTCGACGGTACGGCTCTCGGAGCGGCGTCCCGGCGGAGGACTCACCAGCTGCAGGTAGTCCAGGATGATGATTGCCTTCTCCTTGTTATGGAGCATGCGGCGGCTCTTGGCGCGAATCTCGGTCACTGTGGTGCCGGGCGTATCGTCAATCAGAATATCGAGCTTGGACAAGGTCTGCGTGGCCTCGTTGATATTGGCCCACTGCTCGGGGCTAATGCGACCCATGCGGAAGTCACTGATCGAGATCATGGCATAGGCGCAAATCAGACGCTGGGCAATTTCCTTACCCGACATCTCCAGCGAGAAGAAGCCGACGGTATAACCAGCAGCGGCAGCGTTGAGCGCCAGGTTCAGAGCGAACGACGTCTTACCTACAGCAGGACGGGCGCCGATGATGATGAGCTGGCCCTCGCGAAAACCCATGAGCATGCGGTCGAGTGACGGAAAGCCCGTGGGCACGCCCGCAGCCTGGCCACCGGCCTGGCACACTTCCTCGGCCTCGTTATAGGCCTCGACCATAAACTCGGTCAACGTCTTGTAGCTCGACTTGACCTCGCGCGCCGTAACCTTGAGCAGCTTGCTCTCGGCCAGCTCGACAACCTCTTTGGTGTCGGTGGGGGCGTTATATGCCAGCGCGTTGATCTCGTTGGTGGCGCCGATCAGCTCGCGCAGCATCGAGTCGCGGCGAACGATGGCGGCATGGTGCTGCCAGTTGACGAGCGACAGGGTCTGACCCATCAACTCCAAAATGTACGCCTCGCCGCCCACGGCATCGAGCTTGTTGATGCTTCGCAGGTAATCGATCAGCGAGATGGAGTCGATGGGAATGCGGCTGTTGTACATATCGACCATCGCAGTATAGATGGTCTTATGAATGGGCCGGTAGAAGTCATCGGGCTGCAGCTCGACCTGGGCCTCTTCGACCACCTCGGGCGATAGCAGCATAGCGGCCAGTACATTGGCCTCTGCATCTTGGTTTTGGGGAAGACCCAACTTTGAGCCGCGGTCCTCGACCGTCAGCCCGGTCTCCCTATCGTCATATGCCATGAGCATCCTCATTCATATCGCTTGCGAGCATCCATAGTATCAGCCACGATCCCAAAACGCGCCGCGCGCCGCCAATCATCACCGAACCAAACGGATAAACGGTCCTGTATATAGGACTTCGACGCAACGTTCACCATGACACTCACTCAGCGCAAAAAACAAAAGGGCGCCCTGGTCTCCCAGAGCGCCCTTCTTAGAACAAGATTGTTGCGTTGCAGCAAATGCTACTCGGCAGCAGCCTCAGTCTCGACCTCGGCGGTCTCGGCCTCGGCGACCTCAGCGGCCTCCTCGACCTCAGCCTCGGCAGCGAGCTCCTCGGCGGTAACGCCGACGAGAACGACAACCTCGGCCTTGATCTCGCGGTACAGCGAGATGGCAACGGTGTGGGCACCGGCAACCTTGATGGGCTTACCGAGCTCGACGCGCTTGCGGTCGATGTCCATACCGAGCTGAGCCTTGATGGCATCAGCGATCATAGCGGCGGTAACGGAGCCAAAGAGGATGCCCTCGTCGCCAACCTTGACGTCAACGGTGACCGTCTTGCCCTCGAAGGCAGCCTTGGTCTCGTTGGCGGTAGCCAGACGGACGGCCTCGCGCTTGGCGATGTTGTTGCGACGCTCGTCAAGCTGCTTGAGGTTGCCCTTGGTGGCGGCAACAGCGAGCTTCTTGGGGAACAGGAAGTTCTCAGCGTAACCCTGAGCGACCTCTACGACGTCACCCTCGCCGCCCTTGCCCTTGATCTCATCGAGAAGAATAACCTTCATGATGCGTCTCCCTTCTTAGCCGCGGTCGCGGTTGCCACGAGAGGAAACCACGGGGACGGTGTACGGCAGGAGAGCCATCTCGCGGGCGCGCTTGATGGCGTTGGCGATGTCATGCTGATGCTGCGTGCAAGCGCCAGTGACGCGACGGGGCTTGATCTTGCCACGGTCGGTCATGTACTTACGGAGAAGCTGAGTGTCCTTATAGTCAATGAACTCAGTGTTCTCCTTGCAGAACTGGCAGTACTTACGACGCGGCTGACGTGCAGAAAAATCATTAGCCATGTCAAAATACCTTTCATTTGGCAACTTCGGCGAACCGAAGCCGCCTCTCACTCAAAAATAGGTGAACAACCCCTAGAACGGGATGTCCTCATCGTAGACGTCGACCGCGGGCGGCGTAGCCACCGGTGCGGCAGGACGTGCTGCGGGCGCGGGAGCTGCGGGGGCGTAACCGCCCTGATCGTAGCCACCCTGGCCACCACGGGAGCTCATAAACTCGATCTCATCGACGATGACCTCAAGTTTGCTCCGGCGCTGGCCGTCGCGCTCCCAAGAGCTGTAGCGCAGCTTGCCCTCGATCGCGACCTTGTTTCCCTTTGCCAGGAAACGGCTCACGGCCTCGGCGCGGGTGCCGAACATGGTGCAGTCGACAAAGTTGGGATAGTCCTCCCACTCGCCAGTCTGCGCGTTGCGGCGACGATCGTTCACGGCGACGCCAAAGGACAGAACCTGGGTTCCGCCGGCTGTGGCGCGCAGCTCGGGATCGCGGGTGAGGTTACCGGTGATGTTCACTCGATTGATGCTCATAACTCACTACTTCCTCTTGGGGCACAAGCCCAGTCCAAAACGACAGTCTTACTCCTGGTCGTCGCGACGGACGATCATGTGGCGGACCACAGCGTCGGTGATGCGCAGGACGCGATCAAGCTCGGCGATCTGGGTAGGATCTGCGTGGAAGTTGATGAGGGTGTAGTCACCATCGGTGAGGTCGTTGATCTCGTAGGCGAGCTTGCGCTTGCCCCACTCGTCAACGGAGTCGACCTTGCCAGCGCCCTCAGCGATCGTGGTATCGATACGCTTCATAACAGCGAGACGAGTCTCGGGGTCGAGCGACGGGTCAACAAAGAACAGCAGTTCATAAGCCTTCATATTGTCACCTCCTCTGGGCAAATGTGGCTTCAGGTCGTGAAGGTGCGCCTGAAGCAGGAAAAGACTTGATAATAATATCTTTCAACCTCCTAGGTTGCAAGAATATGCAGCTACAACCTCATGACCTCCACATATGCCCATACTCGCACGACGTTTCATGCGCATTCCAACCAAATGCTGACCAAAAGCTTGACGGATCTGTGGACAAGATACGGTGCCGTGAGGACAAGCTGAGCCAAGTCGCAGGTCAACGGGCGCATGGTCGTGGTCACAAAATGCATACCAGTGGCCCACAGCACCACCCAAAGATTTTTAAATTCATTGCCAAATCGCTTATAAATACCCCTTTTGAACAATTGAGTTGATCAACTACGCTGGTCGGAAGCCGTTTTTTGGCATCTCAAACCCCGCTGCAACGCCAAACGCGGCCAAGCGTTTTAAAAAATGCCAACTTTTCTGTTTGCACTTTGCGATTCCTCGTGTATACTGACTTTCGCATTTAACGGAGAGTTGTCCGAGTGGCCGAAGGAGCACGATTGGAAATCGTGTAGGCGTCAAAAGCGTCTCCAGGGTTCAAATCCCTGACTCTCCGCCAGTTAATTCCAAAGCAGGCCTTCGAGCCTGCTTTGTTTTTACCCCACGCGGAGGGGTGGCAGAGTGGTTGAATGCGGCGGTCTCGAAAACCGTTTGGCCTGTATAAGGTCACGAGGGTTCGAATCCCTCCTCCTCCGCCATTTTGGTTGAGAAAGCTCCCGAGAATGGGAGCTTTTTTGTTTTGAGTCCCCAACAAGCAAACACGGCGGAGGAGGAGGGATTCGAACCCGCCAGGGCCCGGAGCGTAAAGAAAACGCGCCCGTGGCGCGTTTTTAGCGCAGCGCGGTCGGCGCAAGCCGACCGGATAAATTTTGAGCGGAGCTCAAAATTTGGACATCCCTCCTATTCGACCACGCCCCCATCGCGTTCAGCATCAACCCGGATCCCCAAACATGGAACCTATGACCGTACCCAGTCCCGACCGTTTGCCGAGCAATAGGGTCGCAATCGGCGCCGAACATGTACTATGTACGGGCATTGTCTAAACCCGTAACTCAAAGGACCCCATCTTGCCCGTTGCCGCCGCTATGATCGTTACCGCACACGCCTCGGATGCCATGGTTGCCATCCCGTTTTGGCTCGAGATGTTCGCCGTCGTCGCGGCATCGATCTCGGGCGTGTTGGTCGCACGCGAGCACAAACTCGACCTGGTGGGCGCCGTCGCGCTCGCCGTGGTCTGTGGACTGGGCGGCGGTCTTTTGCGCGATATGACGCTGCAGGTGGGCAACGTCTACATCCTCAACCAACCGATGGCGCTCCCGCTCTCCATCGCCACCGCGGCCATCATCTACATCTTCCCGGCAATCGTCGACAAGCCCGAAAAGCTCATTCCCCTGCTCGATATCATCTCGGTGGGTATTTATGCGGCAACCGGCGCAGACAAGGCGCTGGTCTACGGCTTTGCGCCGGCGGTGTGCATCATGATGGGCTTTTTTACCGCGGTGGGCGGCGGCATGCTGCGAGATGGTTTTATGGGTGTGGTGCCGGGTATCTTCCAACGCACCAACTTCTATGCCATCGCGGCCATCGCCGGATCGGCAAGCTATGTTTGCCTTGTCATGAGCGGCTTGGTCAGCAATGTCGTCGCACTGGTCGTTTGCGTCGTGGTGACCATGGGACTACGCTGGCTGTCGCTGCGCTTTGATATCAAAAGCCCCACCGAGGATGACATCGCACGCTTTTTGCACCGCAAAAAGTAGGTGGCGCGGGCTCATCCTTCGAAATGCAACCGAGAGGTTCTTTTAGAGCGCCCACGCGTTGGGTACCCTGTTAGGTGCATGTCGAGCATCTGACGAAGGATTCACTATGCCCTGTAATCAATTCCCGTCGACCCAGCGCCGTAAAGCGTGGGGCCGCATCACGATCTTATTCGCGCTCATCGCTCTAGCGGTCACCGCGCTTCCCACGGCGTCGTTCGCCGGCACGGACACCGCAGGCAACGTACTTGCGACCGACAATGACGCCAATTCGTCCGGCGTCGAAGGTGACCTGTACTGGGCAGGTCAGGCCCTCAACTTGGACGATGCGTCCATCGGCCGCGACATAATTGCAGCAGGCGAGAGCCTCTCCATCCGCGACTGCACGGTGGGCGGCGCCGTCCGCTTGGCGGCACGCACTATCGATATCGCCAAGACCACGGTTGATGGCAGCGTCACGGTCGTCGGTCAGCACGTTGTGCTCAATTCCGACAGCACCGCCAACTGTTTTTACGCGATAGGCGAGACGGTTGCCCTGCGCGGCTCTACCAAGTCGGCAGCGCTTGCGGGCGACACGGTGACCATCGATGGCACCGTCGAGGGCGATGTCGAGGTTTGGGCCGACAAGCTCATCCTGGGCAAGAACGCCCACATCACCGGCACCGTGAACGCGCACGTCTCCGAGGACCCCGAGCGTGCCGCAGGAGCCGAGGTAGGCGCGCTCAAGATCGACCGCACCGAGAACGAGGATACTTCCACCGTTAACGATGTCATCGGCGGTATCGTCGCCGCGGCACTCTCGACCTGCTTTGTCGCTCTGCTGCTCGAGCTCGTCTTTCCGCGCGCGACCGCCAGCGCCGCCGGCATGCTCCACCAGCGCCCCATACCCCTGTGGGTGAGCGGTCTTCTGGGCACGATTGCTATCGTCCCCGCCGTCCTACTGCTAATTATCTCTATCGCTGGTCTGTCGCTTGCCGGAGCCCTCTTGTGCGGCGTTATCGGCATCGCGTTGGTGTCGAGTGCCTTTGCGGGGTGCGCGATCTCCCGCATGGTCGGACACAACCAAAACCGCTACGCCATGGCAGCCGTGGGCGGCGTAATCGCAGGCGCCCTCACGGGGCTTCCCCTCGTAGGTGACTTCATCAGCGGCGTAGCCTTTGTCTTTATGCTCGGCTACGTTATCCAGATCATCTGGCGCAACGCCCACCTCAAGCCGCAGCAGCCGGCTAACATGCCAGGACTCCCCACCGCTTAGCCACCAACCACCACAAAGGTGCCAGGTTACTTTGCACCAACAAACGAAGCGGGGCACTCGGTCATGTCGACCGGGTGCCCCGCTTTTCTTGGAGGGTTCTCTAGTAACTTTTTCAAAACCAATGATCATCAGGTCGGTAGGCCTGTGCGTCACTCGCTACGGAGGCAGCACGCCATTAAGCAGGGGGGGCAATTATTTTTCACGACGACCGCCTCCCCGCTTGATGACGAGCGCGACAACAATAGCCGCCACTCCGATGGCAGCCAAAGCCGCCACCAGCACCAACGTTCTATCTCCCGTCGAGGGCATAAAGCCTCGACTTGCTTCTTTGCTTGGAGTGTTGAGCACCGACAGTTCAATCGAACCCGTCCCGGCATCAGCGGTATCAACCCGCAGAGGGCTTTCGGCCGACACGGTCACCTTGGGCTTCGCGGCTGCAACCTGTTTAACGTCCAATCCCTCGGACGTAACCGTTACCGTTCGCTTGCCCTCAAAGGCGGTGTATCCCTTGGGAGCCGCGACCTCTTCGACGGTGTAGACACCCGCGTCCACACCGCTCAATTCCACATGGCCGTCCGCGCCCGTGGTGACGCACGCGGCGGCATCCGTCGACCACGAGCCGTCGGTCGTTAGGATGCGCCCGCGGTCATCGATGATGCGCAGCTTGGCGCCCGCGAGCGGTTTATCGTCCGAGCTTGAGCGCTTGATCAGACTGAGTCCCCAGGTGTAGGCGCACGCGTCATCGCTCGGCGTGCGGGTGAAGCCGGCGTCGCCGGACTGGTCGGCGAGAGGAGAGCGCGGGTAGCGCAGGCAGACCTCGTTGGGGTTGCCCTTGGTAGCGCCCCTATTGCAGCTGGCCCCCAACGGCGCATCGTAGACAGCAACCACGCGGGCGCCCGCGGTGAAGGCGTCGACCCCGCCGAGCGCGGCGATGAGGTCGCCGGTACGCACGGTGAAGGTCTTACCGTCGACCGAGACCCTGCACTGGGCCGTGATATCGGTCCAACCCTTCGCGGGCTCGGTACCGGTGCGCCCGTCCTTGCCGGCCGAGACGGCACCGAAGCCACCGTCCGCGCCCGCCGCCACGTACACGTGCATGCTCGCTGCGACCTCGGAGGGGTCGAGCCCCGCGCTCATGGTGTCGACGAACCGCACCGTATAGGTGTCGTAGGCCGTGAGGCCCGCCGGGACCGTGGCAGAGAGGCGCCAGTACAGGTCGTCGGCGACCGTGGCGTCGGCGGCCTTCTGCCAGGCGGCGGTGCTGTCCTCCAGCACGTGCTTGGACACCTTGGGCGTCGCTGCCTTGGGCTTGACGGTGACGGCGCTGCCGCCCACCAGGGCCATGATCGGCGCGGTGCCGGCCTCGCCCTGGGCGATGGCGTCGTCGTCGGCGACGATGAGCCAGTAGCCACTGGGCAGCTCGGCCGCCCTGCCCGCGTTAAGGGCCACAGGCTCGGCGCCAGAGCTCTGGAGGGAACGAGCGAGCTGTGCGCTCAGCGCGCTCGTAAGGTGGGAATCGTTGTTGAGCCACTCGGCAGCTTCCTGCGCGGTGGTCTGGGAATTGGGCATGCCGGCGCTGTGCAGCACAGGCATGACAGCGTCGCGCACGGCGTCGCTTGCCCAGGCGAGATCGGTAGCGATCTTGGCGTCGCTGTCGCCGTCGACGACGTTGGCGCTAAAGATCTGGTAGGCGTCGTAGCTGCTCGCCACGGTGCCGCTCACCGTGATGGAATCGGTCGAGGTCGGCGCGGCCTGCGCGGATGCGGGGAACACAACCGCGCAGGTGCCGATCACGAGGGCAAGCAGCGCAAACAAGATCGGGAAGGAGCAAATTTTCTTATTCACGACGCTCGCCTCCCTTCGCATTCGCCTTGCGGCGAATGTGCATCCAGGCCGCAGCAGCGCAAAGCACCGCCGCGCCGGCAAGGTACGTCAGAGTGACGCCCGACATACCAGAAAAGGGCAAAGAGGTGGAGTAGGTGTTGGTGAAGGTGGGGTTAGGGGTTGAATTCGCGCTCACATTATCGTTGGCGTCGACCTCGTAGTAAGTCGGCGTGCAGTTCAGCGTGCCGTCACCCTTGTCCGTTGCCGTCACCACGACCTTGAACCTCTTGGTGTCGTTGGTGTAGCCCTCGTGTTTGGTGCCATCGCGCTTACTGGCGGCGCATTCACGAATGTAGTAGGTGAACGTTGCTTTACCGTCGTTGAAGTCGCTGACTTCGAGCTTCTGATCGTCGAACTTCACCGTCTTCGAGCTGTTCGAGTCATCAGCGGTCCACTTTGTATCAAGCACCTTTTCCCCGCTGCCATCCTTGGTATACAGCTCGAACTTGAACTTTTTCATCTCGCCGCCGACGACCTTCTTGGTCACCTGAGGTGTCCAAGAGCCGCTGGAGGTGTACGTGTTGGTGAAGGTTGCACCCTTGGTAAGCGTAATGGTGGCAGCGTTTTCGCCCTCAGCCGCTGCGATGGCTGCCGATTCTGTTTCTGGCGTTCTTGCGCCAGCGCCGTCATTTTCCACCCTTGTTACTGAAACGCTCTCGACTTTGTAATACTTGTATTCAATGCCAAGCACGTCGTGCGACTTGCCCGCATCCTCCACAACCGTAGGATCTATTTTGTAGATAGTCTCGTCGTAAGCCACGCCCTTGTCCTTGTCCGTGCCCGGAACCTCTACCAAGTAGTAAACAAGAGCGTCATCGGCATAAACTTCGCCCAGATCAAAGGTGAAATATCCTTTCTTATCGTTTCCCACCGTATCGACCACCGAGCAGTCATTGAGCTGCAATTTGCCATCATTAAAGCTAGGGGCCTTACCACCCTTGCCCGGCTTCAAGAGCTGGAACTTGAATTCTCCCGCATCAAGCGCGCGGCCCGTCAGTTCCTTGGTGCCGTTGAGCTTCATCTTGGGGTAAACCTTCACTTCCGTGGTGAAGCCGGCGACAACGTCGCCGTTGGTCATGATTCCGCCACCGTGGATGTTGGATTTGTTGCCTGTGATATATAACGAAGCCAGCCCTATAGCGACATTTTGATCATCAACGAACGAGTCGGACCTTAGGCCAATCATGTACTTGGCTTGGGCTCCGTCATACTTGCTGATGGTCTTAGGCTTACCGTCGATCGTGCCCGTCCATTTGGCAGCTCCGCCACCAAGCATCTGACCTGTTACGGCAGCGATATACGGCAGCGATTCAGGGTTAGTACTATCGCGAATAAGAAAAAGATCCTGGTGACCGGCATTTTTAAAGTCTTCAGTTATTTCGCCGCCTCCGCCGTCAGGGAGTTTATCCGCGTCATCGTTCTTGCCGTTGGTGCCGCCCGATCGGTTATAACCATTACCGTCAGATTTACCGTCAGAATTACCGAAAATCGCGATGCCATTGGTATCGGTAATGGCAGTCTTACCAGTCGGGCAAGCGGCAAACCCGCCGCCAAAGCCATTGGCATGATTGTTGGTAATCAGCGCGTTATTTATCTCGAGGCCTGCCGGCTTAACGTTGTTGACGCTGCTGCCCTGGACGAACACACCGCCGCCGCCCCAGTCGTTGGTGGTATTGGTCGTATTGTTAGTGATGTAGGCTTTCGTGTCGCTCACATTAAATACGCCAACTGTAGGCGCAGCGATACGGATGCCGCCACCCTCTGAGTTTTGCGCCACATTGCTGGCGATGATTCCACCAGAAAACGTAAACTCGGAAAGAGCTTGATTCCAAGCGCCAGCATAAACGCCGCCGCCAGCCTCGGCAGAGTAGTTGCCCGTGATGTAGCCGCCGCTAATAACCAGACCGCCTTTTTTCTGTCCTTGAGTGGAGCTAAAGGCAGCAATGCCGCCACCACCGTGACAACCGAAACCGAGATGCCCCCAGTCACTCTCAGCGTCCTGGTAGAACTGATATTTGTTATTGGTGATGTGACCATTCGTAATGGTCACCATAGAGTCCACAGCACAAATTCCCGCGCCATAACCTCTTTGATAACTATTTGTACCGTTACCGGAGATAATACCGCCAACCATGTTTACCGTAGAATTCATGGCATAAACGCCGCCGCCACTGGGGGCATAGTTACCAGCGATTACGCCGCCAGAGATCACCAGGGTTGAGCCATCGACATGAATTCCAGCACCAGCACCATCGCGGCCCATAGAAGCGCCACAAACGTATCCGCCACTCATGTTGACAGAGCCGTTCTGGGCATAGATAAGGCCATCAACGTTGCAATTGTTCTTTTGAGTAAGCACGCCACCCTGAAGGTTAAACGTACCACCGTTAAGCTTGATGAGATTCACTTTGCTGCTGCTGCACGCCACGATGGCACCTTTAATGGTGACCGTGTGCTCGTAGGTGGTCTCGTTTGTACGAGTGCTGTCCTTAGTATCCACGCTGGATTTAGTCACGTAATAGGTAAGCTCAGTCGGAACGTCTTTTTCATAGAGCATTTTTGCCGTCTTGCCACAATTATCAGCTATCAGATTGTGGTCTTGATCCTGCAGCGGCTGAGGGCCAGCGATATTATCCTCACCCGGACGAGAATCCGTGATTGTAAACTCGGCACTATTGCTCACATTGAAAAGCGACTTATTATTATTGCTCGAGTACTTTATCTTGAAGCCATTAAGATCAAGGGTGATATTGCTACCACTCTTATTGAGAATAATCTCTTCGTTGCAGTCTAGGTCCTTCATCAATTGAAAACTGCCGGAATGATTTTCCGCAACGCTCTCAAGTTTATTTTTGAGCTCACTTGCCTCATCAATTCCCTCGGCAGCCGCTCCAGTTTGCTCGTTTTCCGCAGCCGCGACAACGGTTTTGTCATCCGAAGTCGTTGTACCCTCGTTCTGCTGCTCTTCCTCGGACTGTCCCTCAAGCTGGGCATCGTCGCCAGTCTCGTCGCCCGCGGTCTCGTCACTATTCTGGTTTTTGGCGTCCCCGTTGTTGGTGTTTTCTACATCAGTAGACTCACTTGAGGAACCCCCCCCCATCACAGTTTCCTCGGTAGAAACTGTCTGGGCATCGTTGGCAATGGCCTGCGAGATCGGAGGCATGACGAGCGACAGTACCAGGCTCAACACGGAGGCTCCGCACAAAACGCCTGCCAGTACACGGCGCGTCGCTTTTTTACTCTGCTTAGTTTTTTCTGAATTCGCTTTCATCGATGTCTCCTCCCCAAGAGACCGCGATCTTGCTCTTTCACTATCAAACGTATCTGCGCAACCTGTAATTGCGCACGCTTAGTAATACTATTGTAACTATCGTTTAAACATCTGAGCGGCTAAACCGACATTTTTGTAGCAAGTTCTCAATTCTCTTGACATTTACTCAGATTTGCCTTCGTTTATTCGCTATCTGTTTTTTGTTTCTGCTGGTAATTTAGTTGCCTATTATTTTTTAATAGCATTAGATTTATTTGCACAACATTTTGCTCAAGAGCAAACATCCTGTGAACGGTAGGTCATTAACCGGGAGGAATAGACTACCAAGTTGATGGGAATATCTTAAACCCATCGGTGGTTTGAAACATGGTGTTCAGACAACAATATTTGAATTTTCCCACAGATTTTAGGTATCAATTCGCCCAAATCGCCTGAGGCCACCGCAAAAGAGCCTGCCCCCTTCTGCGGTGGTTCTCCCCCAGCGCTACAGCAGATGTTCCTCGATAAAGATCGCGATGCCGTCTTTGTCGTTGCTGGCGGTTACAAAGTCGGCGGCGGCACGGGTGGCGTCGCTGCCGTTTGCCATGGCCACGCCCACGCCGGCGTCGGCCACCATGCAGGTGTCGTTATCGGCATCGCCAAACACGCAGATGTCCTGGAGCTCCATGTCGTTGAGCTCCGCCACGCGCACAAGGCCGCGCGTCTTGGACACGCGCGGATCCATGAACTCGTAGAGCCGCTGCGTGGTCTGCAGAGCGGCCGCCTTGACGGTGTCGTCGGCAAACGTCGACGCCCGCTCAATCACCCGCGGCATTACCTCGGGCGCCATGGTAAACATCACCTTGGGCTGCGGCTCGCGCAAAAACTCGGCAAAATCGACCACCTTGTAGGGCACGCCGTCGACGCGCGACAGGTGCTCGACGCACGCGTTGCTCTCGGGCACGTAGAACACGCCGTCTCGGGGGCAGACGGGCGTTGCCGGAAGGTCCGCCATGTGCTTGCAGATGCGCGCGATGGTCTCGCCCGGCAGCGGATAGCTCAGCTCGTTGATGTCGTGCGCGCGGTCGATGACCTCGGCACCACCGCAGCCCACGAGCACGTCCACCAGGCCTTCGATGCCCCAGAGCTCGTACATGGCCTCGGTCGCGTGGGCATCGCGCCCGGTGCACAGGCCAAAGAGCACGCCGCGCTCGCGCAGGGCGCGGATCGCCGCCACGGTGCGCGGGGACACCGTGTGCTGGCTCGTGAGCAGCGTGCCGTCGATATCGCAGAACACGGCTTTGATGTGGCTGAAGGTGGTGTCCATGGGGGCCTTTCTGGGTTGTGCGGCGGTGCTGAATGTGGTCGGAAATGGTGTACATGGTATACCAAGGCGCAGGCCGTTGGGATCCGATCGCCACAAAGGCGTCTGGCCCCTCTGTGGTGGCCGAACTCGAAGGGCGGCCTGCCCGGAGCGCAAAGCATCACAACATTCGACGCTTTTCGTCAAAATCGCGATTTTCAACGAATGTTGTGATGGTTTTTACTGCCTTGCGGCACGATCAAAATGCCGGCGTCCAAACAGCAGCAACGCCGCGGGAACCGCCGTCACGACCATGCCCGCCCCTACGAGCGTCTGCTGCACGCCAAATGTCGCCGCCAGCCATGGGGCAATTGCCAGCGGGGCCACGCCGGCGAACATGTTGCCAAAACCCATGACCGAGTTGACGCGACCGAGCTGCTCGAGCGGGGCTGTCGTTTGCACGATCGTATTGTGGAGCGGGTTGACGATGCCCCACGCCACGCCCAGGGCAATCTGGCCGACGAGGGCTACACCCACGTACGGTGTCCCCACATAGAGCAAACTTCCCAGGCCCACGGACATGAGCGCCACGAGCAGGGTTTTAAGGTTGACCAGGTGCGGCGGCAAGCGGAGCGCGAGGACGGCGCCCAACACCGCGCCGACACCGCTGGCCGACGAGAGCCAGCCCATCCACTCAACACCGACGTGCAGGACATCGCGATAGAAAAACGACTCGAGCGGATCGAAGGCTCCATAGCCAAAGTTCGAAAGAAAAATGATGCAGAACAGCAGGGCGAGGATGCTATTGGTAAAGACCGTCTTGATGCTGGTCGCGAAGGTGACGCGGGAGGACGTGCTGGGATTGGAGCTTCGTCCCGCACGCTCCCCTTCCTCTGCCGAATCGGCATCCGCATGCCCGGCGACATGGCTGGTCTGCGGCCTAAAGCCCCAACCGACGACGAGCGCCAGTACGGTAAAGATCATCATGAGCACGAACACCGCACGCGACGACGCAGCAGCTGCGACAAAGCCGCCCAGCGTGGGGCCAACGATGATACTCACGTTTGAGAACATGGCGATGGCGGAGTTGATGTCTTTGAGCTCGACGGGTTCATCGGTGAGGTAGGCCGGATAGGATGTGGCGATGGGCTGGGTGAACCCCATCACAAAGCCCAGGAGCACCGCGCCGAGCAGGACGATACCGGTCGCACTGCCAAAGGCGAGGATTGCCGCGCCGGTTGCCAACGTGCCGACGATACTCGCCCGGAAATGCCGGCACGGACCCCAAGCGTCGAGCACCGCGCCGCCCGCAAAGGACCCCAGAATCACGAAGACATTCATAAAGAGGACTGCCAGCGATGTCGCCACGACCGAGGCATCGTCTGCATAGGTGAGCGTTCCGATGACGCCGATAAAGTAGCTGGTCTGAAAACCGGTGTAGATGAGAAAGCGCATCGCCACCAGGCGTTTGGCCTGCACGGACAGCGAAGGTTGAGGCTTTGAGAAAAGAGAGGCGAGCATGGAGACTCCTTGTTTCATACGAATGCGGACGGCGGGCATTCGCCACCGTCTGTCAAATCAATCTATCCGCATGAAACATTAAGGACGCATCAAGCCCCTTCTCTCCGTTTTTCGCCCGTCATGAACTACTTGGTAGATTGTAAGGCATGTCCCACACATCTACCAAAGCAAAAACCACCACAAAGGTGCCTGGCCCCTTTGTGGTGGCCGGACTCGCAGGATGGCCTGGCCCGGGGCGCAAACCATCACAACATTCGACGTTTTTCGGCAAAATCGCGATTTTCGCTGAATGTTGTGATGGTTTTTACTGCAAAGCAAAATCCACCACAAAGGTGCCCGCCCCCCTTGTGGTGGAAGTGACGTTTGCCCAGATAAAACCTGCCATGGCAGCGCAGCGAGCCGGTTCCAAGTGCCCCAGGTCGCCCCGAAAGAGGAGCGACGCGTACTTTGGTACGCGAGCGACGGCTTGAGGGGCGAGATGGGGTGCTTGGGGCCGGCGCAGCGTCAAGCCTGAAGGTGGTCTTGGATGAGATCGCAGATGGCTCGGGCGTCGTTGATGTTGATGGCTCGGGTCGCAAAGCCGGCGTCGAAGGCCTGACGCGCCAGGGCTTCGTTGCAGGCAAGGGCCAGCGTGTGACCGTCGACCAGGTCGAGCGAGCTCTTGCCGCGCAGACGGTCGACACCCGATCGCGCGACGACGATGTTGTCGAAGCCCTCGGTCTTGTAGCCCTCGATGATCACCACATCGACATCGTTGTAACGCGACAGCAGCTCGCGCGCGGGCATCTCGTCCTCCTCGCGCGTGTCGGCGTACTCCGCCCAGCGCGTGGCGCAGATGAGGCCTACGTGCTTGGATCCGGCTTGGTGATGGCGCCAGGTGTCCTTAGCGGGCACATCGATATCAAAGCCGTGATGCCCATGATGCTTGAGCGAGCCCACGCGCAGGCCGCGGCGGGTGAGCTCGGCAATGACCTTCTCGACGAGCGTGGTCTTGCCCGAGTTCTGGTAGCCGATAAACGCGATCGCGGGGACGGCCGGAGCTGGAACTGCGGGCGCGACGGCGACGGGTGCGCTCGCGGGCGCGTTGCCGTCTGCGGCAGCGGCCTCAACAGCAGCGGCCTGACGCTCTGCACGATCCCACACGCCCGAGCGGCCGCCCTCCTTGTGCAAAAGGCGTACGTCGACGATCTCCATGCCGCGATCGACCGCCTTGCACATGTCATAGATCGTTAAGCACGCGGCGCTCGCTCCAGTCAGGGCCTCCATCTCGATACCTGTCTTGCCCGTCACGCCGGCCGTAACCAGTACGTGAAAGCCAACCTGCCCGTCCGTGCGCGCCGGCGCCCAGCCCTCGGGCACGTCCTCGGCCGGCGTCCCCGCCGGAGCGATGGGCGCAATGTCGCACTTGCTCTTGGTAATGAGCAGCGGATGGCACATGGGGATGATGTCGCTCGTGCGTTTGATGGCCATAATGCCCGCCACGCGCGCGCAGGCAAGCACGTCGCCCTTTTTGGCGCGGTCCTGCAGCACCATGGCCTGCGTCTCGGGGTGCATGAGGATGGTGCCCTCGGCGATGGCGATGCGATGGGTCTCGGCCTTGTCGGACACGTCGACCATGCGAACCTCGCCCTTGGCGTCCACGTGCGTCAGCTCGTCGCGACGGGCATCGCGGGCGGGCTCGGCGACAGCGCTGGCAGACGGCTGCGCGGACGCGTCGGCGTTGCCAGCATTCGCCGCAGCCGTGACTTTGTGGGCAGACATCGCGGCCCTGCGAGCGGCCTTGGTGGCATCGGCGTACCTGCTCTTGGCCATATGATCATCCTCCGATTTGGGACATAAATCGTTGCGTGCCCTCAATTATCGCGTGTTCCTGCGGTTTGTGGGCCACGGCATCGCGCCAAATCGAAAGTACCTGCATATCATCACCACGGCGCAGCGCCTCACGCACCGAATACTCGGCATCGCTGAACAGGCACGGACGCACGTTGCCGTCGGCCGTCAGGCGCAGACGGTTGCAGCTCGCACAAAAATGATTGGACATGGCGCTAATGAAGCCGACCGTTCCCGCCGCGCCCGGAAAGTGCCAATAGCGCGCAGGGCCCGCGCCGGCAGGAGCGTCGTTGATGTCGAGCGGCTCGAGCTCGCCCAGTCCCGCCGCGGCGGCCCCGGCATTGATGCGCGCCCGCAGCTCGTCGCTCGGCACGGTATCGCTCGCGTCCCACAGCTCGGGATTGAGCGCGGGCGCATGCGGGTCCACAGCGCAATGCGAGCTTGTGTGCTCGTCGCCGATGGGCATGTATTCGATAAAGCGCAGGTGGATGGGGCGGTCGAGCGTGAGCCGCGCAAGGGCCGCCACATCCTGGTTGAGCCGGCGCACAACAACGCAGTTGACCTTAACGGGCTCAAAGCCCCAAGCTAGCGCCGCGTCGATGCCCGTCATGGTCTGCTCGAGTCGGCCCAGACGCGTGATCTTTCCAAAGAGCGTAGGGTCAAGCGTATCGAGTGAGATGTTGACGCGGTTAAGCCCGGCATCTTTGAGCTGCGGCGCCAACTTGGGCAGCAGGGCACCGTTGGTGGTAAGCGAGATGTCCTCGATCTGCGGGATTGCGCGGATGTCACGAATGAGCGGGATGATGCGGCGGCTGACCAGCGGCTCGCCGCCCGTCAGGCGTACGCGGCGAATGCCCTCCCCCGCCACCAAGCGCACAAAGCGGGCGATTTCCTCGGCGCTGAGCAGCTCGTCGTGTGCACGGGGCGCCACGCCATCGGCCGGCATGCAATAGATGCAGCGGAAATTGCACTTGTCGGTAACGGCAATGCGCAGGTAGTTGATATCGCGGCCAAAGCCGTCATGTTGCACGTGCCCGTCCACGCAGCCCTCCTCTCACGCGGCGTTTTATTCTTCGGAAAACATAATACCCCACGAGAGAATCATGCCGACACCCGTACGACAGGACAGGTCGCTTCGAGCAAAACGGACTTTCCAAGCCCATCCTCAGCACGCAAACCATCACAACATTCGATGCTTTTCTCGTTTTTGGCAAAAAACGTCGAATGTTGTGATGGTCTGCCTGCCGCAGCGCCCCGTAGAAGGACCAAAGCACCCCTAAAGGCCGCCGTCCCAGTGCCGAATCACGAATTCTCGCAGGTCGTTTTGACGTTTCTGGAACGCTTCGCTTCGGTCGCACTTGAGGCCCATAGCGAGTGCGATGGCGTTCATCGCCCGGTGCAATTGCAGCTGGTGGGCAAACTGAGTCCCGGTGAGAACGATCATTCTAAAGCCCAGCGCGCTCAGCACGGTCATACGCTCTGCATCCGACGCGCTGCGCTGTTTATCAAGATGGTCCGAGCCGTTGTATTCAATCCCCGTACCACTCGCAGACGCATATACGTCGATCTCGAAATACCCGGCCTTAGCGAGATACTTGAACTCGTTGGGAACATCGACCCGATGGTTGAGCTCGATCTTGGCGTATCCCAGCCCGCCCTGGGAACGTTTTGCTACGACCATGATTGCGGTGGCCGTCTCCATGGGCGACCGCGCGTCATCGTGCACGCGCTTGAGCACCGCTGCCGCGCGTATGGCCCCCTGACGAGATCGATTCTCATTGCAATAAGCAATCAAGTCGGCAACGGTGTACCTCTGCCCCATCTCGATATAATCGCCTGTCGACAGATGATTCAAATGGTATCGGGCGCAGATTTCGTAGCCATATTCCAGCTGCTCGGGTTCGCTCATCCACGAGCCCGCCTGGACAAAGCACATGGCCTCATCAACCACTAGAAGGCCCTCTGCCACCTCGATAAGATGGCCTGGAGGTATCGGCGCCCCAAACACGTGGCACCTAAATCCAGCCGGCGTCGAGCGCTCAAAATCGAAGTTGACGAGCGTGTCGATATGATCGAGCTCTTCTCGTGGAACACCAAGCGAAACCAGATAGTCGGCAACGACCCCAACTGCCGTTGAAGCCCTCAGCCCCTTGGCATCGAGCCCCAATTTGGGCAGGCTCGCGGTCGGCTCCGCCTCGTTAGCAAGCGAGTCCTCATCGTATAGGCTGCTTGCTCGCGAGAGCGGCTCGGACGGGCGCGCCACGTTGTGGTACAGCCAGGCAGTCTTATGGGACAGGACGATCGGCAGGTCCATGAGCCCTCCAATGGAGTCGGATAACCAACCTTATTCCCCTGCCCACGGGTCCGCACACCTTCGTGCGCAAGAAAGCGATTCCACCCGGTCGAGTGGCAGAAAAACCATCACAACATTCGATGCTTTTCCCGATTTTGGCAAAAAACGTCGAATGTTGTGATGGTTTGAGTCGAGGTGAGGGGCACGGAGGGATCAAAGCATCGTGCTCGAACGGGTTAATCCAGCTCTTTTAAGCCATGCGCCAGCTGCCAGTACTCGCCGTGCTGGGCGAGCAACTCTTCGTGCGTGCCGCGCTCGATGATGCGGCCGTGTTCGAGGACCATGATGGCGTCGGCGTCGCGGACGGTGGACAGGCGGTGCGCGATCATAAACGTGGTGCGACCGCGCATGATGCGGTCCATACCGCGCTCGATGAGCTTTTCGGTACGCGTGTCAATGGAGCTCGTGGCCTCGTCCAGGATGAGCACCGGCGGATCGGCGACGGCCACGCGCGCGATGGCGAGCAGCTGGCGCTGGCCCTGCGACAGGTTGGCGCCATCGGCCGTGACCGGTGTGTCGTACCCTCTAGGCAGGCGGCGGATAAACGAATCCGCGCAGGCGGCCTCGGCAGCGGCGCGCACCTCCTCGTCGGTCGCGTCGAGCTTGCCAAAGCGGATGTTCTGCGCAATGGTGCCGCTAAACAGGTGCGTGTCCTGCAGCACAATGCCGAGCGACCCGCGCAGGCTGGCCTTGGCAATGTGCTTGACGTCGATGCCGTCGTACGTGATCTCGCCGTCATCGACCTCGTAGAAGCGGTTGATGAGGTTGGTAATGGTCGTCTTGCCGGCGCCCGTGGAGCCCACAAACGCAATCTTTTGCCCCGGCTTGGCAAACAGGTTGAGGTCCGTGAGCACGCGGGCGCCCGGCACGTAGGAAAAGTCCACGGCATGGAAGCGCACGTCGCCGGCAAGCGGGACCAAGCCGCACGTGAGCTCGGTGCCGTCGGCGGCCACCGCGCGGCCCGACTCATCAACGGCTGCCACGTCATGCAAGTGCCCGTACGCGCCCACGCCCTGGCCCTCGGGAATCTTCCACGCCCACGCGGCATCGCCCGTCTGCACCAACTCCACGCAGCCCTCGTCCACCTCGGGCTCAAGGTCCATAGCCGCAAACAGGCGCTCGGCACCGGCCAACGCGTTGAGCAAGAAGTTGCCGAGCTGCGTAAACTGGTTGATGGGCATGGCGGCCTGGCGCACAAAGACCAGGTAGCTCGCGAGCGCACCTACGTCGGCGAGCCCCTTGATGCAGAGCATGCCGCCCGCCACGGCGACGATGGCATAGTTGACGTAGCCAATCACGACGGTCATGGGCACCATGGAGTTGGCATAGCTCACGGCGGCGGTGCCGGTGCGGCGAAGCTCGTCGTTGCGGCAGGTGAAGCCGGCAACATTCGCCGCCTCGCGGTTAAAGACCTTGATGACCTTTTGGCCCGAGACCATCTCTTCGATATATCCGTCCAGGTCGCCAAGCGATGCCTGCTGGGCGGCAAAGAAGCGCTTAGAGCGCGCGCCCGAATAGCGCGCATACAGCACAATGGCCGCATCGCACACGAGTGTGATAATCGTGAGCTGCCAGTTAAGGATGATGAGCATGGCCGTGGTGCCCACAACCTGAATGGCGGCCTGAATCACGTTGGCAAAGCTGTTGTTGAGCGCCTCGGAGACGGTGTCGACGTCGTTGGTGAAAAAACTCATGATGTCGCCCGAGCGCGTGCTGTCAAAATAACTGAGCGGCAGCGTCTGGATGTGCGCGAACAGGTCGCGGCGAATATCGGACACCACGCGTTGGGCCGCACGCACCATGATCTGTGAGTAGCCCAGGGCCGAGAGCACGCCCGCGGCGTAGATGATCGCCGTCAGGATGACCTGCCTGGCAAGCAGTTCCTCCCCGCCCGTGGCCAAACCGTTAACGATGGGGCGCACCATGTAGGTGCCGGCGAGGCTCGCGATGGCGGCGACAGAGGCGAGCACGCCCACCGCGAGCAACGAGAACTTGGCATGCCCCATGTAGGAGAGCAAGCGGCGCACAGTGCGCTTGAGGTCGGCCGGGCGTGCTTGGGCTGCGGTCTTAGGCATGACGCTCACCCCCTTCCAAGGGCGATCCGCATGCGACGGAGGAAAACGGATCATTCGCGCAGCCATCGTCGCCGCCGGCGCCGGCGTCCACGTTCCCCGCAAACTCCATCTGCGAGGCGTAAATCTCCTGGTATATGTTGTCGCCCGCCAGCAGTTCCTCGTGCGTGCCCACGCCGTGGACACGACCGTCATCCAACACCACAATGCGATCGGCATCCATGACGCTCGCGATGCGCTGGGCGATGATGAGCACGGTCGTATTGGGAATCCGAGCGATGTGCTCGCGAATCTTAGCGTCGGTCGCCATATCGACCGCGCTGGTGGAGTCATCAAAAATGAGCACGCGCGGATGCTTGAGCAGTGTGCGTGCGATGCACAGGCGCTGCTTCTGGCCACCCGAGACACCGGCGCCGCCTTGGCCCAACTCGCCGTCGAGTCCGCCGATGCGATCAAGGAACTCGTCCACGCACGCCGCGCGGCAAGCCGCGAGGAGCTCATCGTCCGACGCCTGCGGATTACCCCACTGCAGGTTCTCGCGCACGGTGCCCGTGAACAGCACATTCTTTTGCAGCACAATGCCCACGGCATCGCGTAAGGTCGCGAGGTCGTAGTCGCGCACGTCGTGTCCGCCCACAAGCACGGTGCCCTCAGTGGCGTCGTACAGGCGCGCAATCAGCTGCACAAGCGAACTCTTGCCCGAGCCCGTGCCGCCGAGGATGCCCACCGTCGAGCCGCTCTCGATGCGAAGGTCGATATGCTCGAGCACATCCTCGGCAGCATCCGCGCGGTATTTAAACGACACGTCGCGAAACTCGATACTGCCGTCCGTTGGCGCCGCAGTCGCGAGGTCCCCCGCAAGATTGGCGATAAAGGGCTCTTCATCGAGCACCTCTGCGATACGGCCCACGCTCGTGAGAGCGCGTGTGAGCAGCAAAAACACGTTGGAAATCATCATGAGCGAGTTCATGATCAGCAGCACGTAACTCATAAAGCCCGTGAGCGAGCCCACGCCCAAGCGACCTTCGATGATCATGCGGCCGCCAATCCACAGAATGGAAAGCGCCGCCACGTACATCGACAGCTGAAACACCGGCAGGTTGAGCACAGCGTTGCCGAAGGTCTTGGTCGCCGTGCCGGCGAGCTCGGTATTGACGGTGTCGAACTTGGCCTCCTCGTGCTCGGTACGAACGTAGGCCTTGACGGCACGCACGGCGGTGAGGTCCTCCTGTACCACGCCGTTGAGGTGGTCCATCGAGGTCTGGAGTTGGCGGTAGAGCGGGCTCACGCGATAGGTGATGGCGCCCAGTACGATTGCCAGCACGGGCAAGATGATCGCAAAGACGGTGGCGAGCGGGCGCGACAGCATCAGCGCGTAGATAAGGCCGACGATAAGCGTCACCGGGCCGCGCACCATAGGGCGAAAGCCGTTGCCCACAGCATTTTGGATAACGGTGATGTCCGTGGTCATGCGGGTGACGAGCGAGCTGGCGTCGTAGTTGTCCAGGTTACCAAAAGCGAGCGTCTGAATCTTTTTGTACTCGGCCTCGCGCAGGTTAGCGCCTAGGCCCGAGGCAACGCGGGCGGACGTGCGGGCATAACCCAAGCCCAGTACCAGCGAAAGCGCAGCGCACACCAACATGTACGCGCCCTGCAGCAGCATGTAGTTGATATCACCCGCAGGCACGCCCACATCGATGATGTTGGCCATGATGACCGGGATAAACAGCTCGAGCACCGTCTCGACCGACACAAAGAACACGCCGAGGATGGCATCGCGACGGTATGCCCCTAGATAGGAAAACAGTATTTTGAGATTGCGCACGCAGGTTCAACCCCCATCAAACGTTGTTCGCAAACGCACGTATTATTGCGCGCCGAATAATGGTGTCAAGTATTCCGAAATCGTTTTCTGCAAGGTTAGCGCCGGCGGCGAGTTCTCGTGATGTGTGTCCATATTCACTCGGAATAATGGTGCGCGAGACTTTTTTCGCTCCGGCGTCAACACAAAGCTTGACTCTACAATCGTTGTAGGGTTTTCACTACACTGGTAGCTAAACAAACCCAGCCAGAAAGCCCCGCCCATGGAACACGACCTCACACGCGGCAATGTCCTCAAGACCATCGCGGTCTTTGCCCTGCCCTATATGCTCTCGTATTTTTTGCAGATGCTCTACGGCATGGCCGACCTGTACATGATGGGGCAGTTTAGCGGCGCCGCCGGCATCACCGCCGTGGGCAATGGCGCGCAGACGCTCTATATCATTACCGTGACGCTCGTGGGCCTGGCCATGGGAACGACGGTGATCGTCGGCCACGCCGTGGGCTCGCGCCGCTTCGACCGCGCCGAGACCGCCATCGGCAATACCATCACGCTCTTTATGGGCGTCTCGGTGGTGCTGGCCGCTGTCCTGCTCGCGCTGTGCCCGCAAATCGTGGCACTCATTGGCACGCCGGCCGAGGCGGTCGAAGGAACCGCCGCCTACCTGCGCATCTGCTTTGTCGGCATTCCGTTTATCGCCGCATACAACATCCTCTCGGCCATCTTTCGCGGGCTGGGCGATTCGCGCTCGCCCATGTACGTGATCGGCGTGGCATGCATCATCAACATCGCGCTCGACTTTCTGTTCATTGGCCATATGGGACTCGGCCCCGTGGGCGCGGCGCTCGGCACGGTAACCGCCCAGACGGCCAGCGTTGCCCTCGCACTCGTGTGGCTCAAGAGCCGCCGCACGAACATCCACGTTAAGCGCAGCGACCTGCGCCCCCAGCCCGAGGTGCTCGGCAGCATTCTTAAAATCGGCGTGCCCGTGGCCGTGCAGGACGGCTGCATCCAGGTGGCGTTTATGTTTATCACCGTCATCGCCAACCACCGAGGGCTCGTCGACGCCGCCGCCGTGGGCCTGGTCGAGAAGATGATCAGCTTTTTGTTCATTGTGCCGAGCTCCATGGGCGCCACCGTCAGCGCACTCACGGCGCAAAACGCCGGCGCAGGCAAGGGCGATCGTGCACGTCAGGTACTCAAAGATGCCATGACGATCTCGGTAGTGTATGGCTGCCTGATCACAGCGCTGATGTGGCTGGTGGCGCCGGCGTTTATCGGCTTTTTTGCCAAGGACGCTGCAGTGGTCGCGGCCGGTACCGGCTATATGCGCAGCTACATTTTCGACGCAATCTTTGCCGGCATCCACATTTGCTTTAGCGGCTTTTTCGCTGCGTACGGCAAGAGCTACATCGGCTTTGCGCACAACGTGCTGGCCGTGGCGCTCATTCGCGTGCCGGGCGCGTGGCTGCTGTCGAACGCCTATTCCAACACGCTGTTTCCCATGGGCATCGCCTCGCCGTGCGGATCGATTTTGTCGGCAGTCATTTGCGTGATGGCATTTACCGTACTCAACCGCCGCGGAGCTTTTGACAAGCTGATGGCGTAGAGGATCGTTTGCGTCGTACGACCTCGGCGCCCCTTCCCCGTCCATTGAAAGGAGCGGCGCCATGACCGACTCGCCAACTGAACATACCGAGGGTCTGCTCCGCATTGGCGAGGTGGCGCGCTTGTTTAACCTAAGCGTGGGCACGTTGCGCCATTACGAGCAGATGGGCTTGCTGGACCCGGCACACATCGATCCGGCGAGTGGGTACCGCTACTACGGATCGCGGCAGCTCTCCACTCTCAACACCATCAGCCACCTGCGTGTTCTCGACTTGCCGCTCGCGCTAATCCGTGAGTTTGTGACCACGCGCGACGTGAACCTTATGCAGCGGCAGCTGGCTCAGCAGCAGGAGCTCATCGAGCGCAAGCGCCGCGAGCTGGAGCGCGTGTCGCGCAAGATCGACAACCGGCTTGCCCTGCTTCACAATGCCCTGAACACCGAGCTCGATACCATTTGCGCAATCGATGCGCCCGAGCTTCGCTGCGCCGTATTGCGCGAACGCGTCAAGCCTACCGACGCCTATGCGCTGGAGTGGCAGATTCGTCAGCTGCAGAAGGGCCAGCACGAGACCTTTGTCTTTCTGGGCAACTTGGGCGTTGGGATTAGCGCCGAGCGCCTCGCCGCCGGCGACTTTGATGGCTACGACGAGGTCTTTTTGCTGCTCGATGACACCGATGATTACGTGGGCGACCTCGAGACGCGACCCGCCGCGCGCTGCCTGACCATTAGCTTTCGCGGCACGCACGGGCAAGCAACCCCACGCTATGAGCAGCTGCTCAGCTATATGCGCGAGCGCAACCTGACACCCGCCGGTCCCTCGCGCGAGATCGCCCTGATCGACGACATCATCAGCGACGACCCGGGGGCGTATGTGACGAGGATCGCGATACCGGTCCGCTAATCACTACCATTTATCGAGCAATTCCATCCATTTACCTTAATCCGAATTAGATTGTATTATGTAGCAAATAAAATGACAGCATATTGCCCCCCATAGGCAGGAGACATTATGCCCAGAGTTCAATCACGTCGCTCGTTTCTTCTCGGCCTAGCCTCGATCATCGGCTTATCCGCGTCACGCCCAACAAGAGTATTCGCTGCCGACTCAAACTCATCCGTCGCTTTTACATCAGACCTAGCACAAGACTACGCGCTTTCCCTGTTGCCCATCGTCGACGGATCCGCGAACTTAGAGATCGAGCAAATCGTTCCCGTATGCCAACAAATCGGCCTTATCTGTGGCTATGAAATCAGTGTCACAAGGGAAGGAAGCCCTTACGGTTATTTAATACTTGACGCATCATATCCTGGGCTTCTGAAGGAGATAACCCTCGGCGATACCATTCTTCCGATTTCAGCTTCTCTATCAAACGCCATTTCAACTTATTCCGGCCAACAGGCCACAAACCCAACCGTACTAATTTCGTACAACGATATTGAATATGGAACTTTGGTGCCAGGAACTAGAGACTGTGTAACCAACTATAACAATATACGGTCTGTCCCAATTGTCACCGAAAAGGGTATAGCACCTCAAAGCAATAACCCAACTTCATGGGATGCAGTCATTATCAATGAAGATGACTTGATGTTGCATTTCCAAATAGACGATTTAAACGGAATACCGTTCCGAGGAGTCTCGGAATCATTAGTTGAAGCCCGCACTAATAAGTATGCATGCGTCGTTTCTGCCTTGTACGCTGTATCAATGCATTACGGTCTCACCAGTTCAAACGCTAATCAATTTAATCCCGATTATTATAAAGAAATATGGAACGTCACTGGCACAACAACGTATAAGACCAATGATCAGGGCGTCGAGTACGGAAGCACGATCATCCCAGATGGAATTGTTCCGTTTAAAAGTCTTGCCGCTCAAAAGGGTAGAGCACTTAATACTCAATTTTTCGGTTATCAGCCTCAATTCGCTCAGTACAGAGCAACTATCGATCAAGGGAATATCGGCTTGTATCATATGTGGATCAACAGCCGAAACAGTGAAGGATCCGTCGAGCTATCAGGTCATACAGTCACGGTAACTGGCTATTTTACTGGGCATAATGGAAGCTCTGGCATCGAACTGCAGTGGCTCGAAGTATTCGACGGATGGAACACTTATCCCCGAGCGATTAACTATGCAACGCCCAATATGGTCAAATTGAACGGAACAGTCTTTTGGTAGACCGGATGGCACCATCAAAATGCTATGGCACCACGGCCTTTGCCCTGGTTACGATATTGGTGATTTTCGCTATGTTTGCATCCGTTTCTTCATGCACAGATAGAGCCCGCTATAGCGGAGGAGATGATTACCTTGTCTTTGGAGCCGGCAGCGTTCATTCTATTGAGGGAACGGAACTCGTAATCCAAACAGACAACAGTCCCCGCTACACCGACGCTGGAAAGCAAACCCGGATTACATTCCCCTCATCTGGCCGAATCAAAGACAAGCTTTCCCAAATCAAAGTTGGGACAAGAGTTTCCTACTCACGCTTTGAGTCGGTAGACGCATCTGGATCATACGAGGGAAACGATATCGAAATTGAACAGGCAAACACTATAAGGAGATGTTGAGGAACTGAGCCTCTGCGCAGTTCCTCAACAAATCATTATGCCTCCGGGACCCTACCCGTCGCCAAAATCTGTTCAAGTGCCGCCTCATCCAACACGGGCACACCCAGCTGCTCGGCCTTGGTGAGCTTTGAGCCCGCTTTGGGGCCGGCGACCAGATAGCTCGTCTTCTTTGACACGCTGCCCGAAACCTTGGCGCCAAGCACCTTGAGCGCCGCGCCCGCCTCGTCGCGCGTGCGATTGACAAGCGTGCCGGTAAGCACGAAGGTCAGGCCCGCGAGTGGTTGTGCGTCGGCGAGCTCGCCCGCCACGCCAGCGTCGGCTGCGGCTTGCGCGTGTGCAGCGCCCAGGTCGACTTCGAGCGACAGGCCCGCTTGGCGCAGACGTTCCAGCACGGCAAGGTTCTCGGGCACGGCCAGGAATTGTTTGACGCTCGCCGCAATCTTGGGACCGATGCCCTCGCACTCGGCAATATCCTCTTCGCTCGCCAAGATAAGTTTGTCAATCGACAGGAATCGCTCGGCGATGACCTCGCCCACGCTCTTGCCCACGTGGCGGATACCCAGGGCAAACAGCACGCGACCGAGCGGCTGGCTCTTGGACTTGTTGAGCTCGGCGATGATTTTCTCGGCCGTCTTGAGGCCTACCGGAATGGGGTCGCCCTTCTTGACGCCCTTTTTGCTGTTGGAGCTGGCATAGGTGCGCCCCGTGTCCAGGCCGGCGATATCGTCGACCGTGAGCTGGTAGAAGTCTGCGACGTCGTGAATCAGCCCGGCGGCGATCATCTTGTCGACAATCTCGTCGCCTAGGCCGTCAACGTCCATGCAACCGCGGCTCACCCAGTGGAGCAGGCGCTCCTTGAGCTGCGCGGGGCAATCGATGGAGACGCAGCGGTAAGCGACCTCGCCGTCCTCGTGGACCACGGGGCTGCCGCACACGGGACAGACCTCGGGCATGTGCCAGTCAACCGAATCGGCTGGGCGCTTGTCGAGCACCGGGCCCACGACCTCGGGAATCACGTCGCCCGCCTTGTGCACGATGATAGTGTCGCCCTCGCGCACGTTTTTGCGGCGGATCTCGTCGATGTTGTGCAGCGTGGCGCGCGCGATGGTGGAGCCGGCAACCGTCACCGGGTCGAACTCGGCGACCGGCGTGAGCACACCGGTGCGGCCCACCTGGATGCGAATTTCGCGCAGGATAGTCTGCTTTTCCTCGGGCGGGAACTTAAAGGCAATGGCCCAGCGCGGCGCGCGGGCGGTAAAGCCCAGGTCGAGCTGCTGCTGGAAGCTGTCGACCTTTACGACCACGCCGTCGATGTCGTAATCCAGGTCAGCGCGGTGCTCGAGCGCCTGGGCACAGAACTCGTGGACCTCGGCCGGCGTGGCGCAACGAGCCACGTTGGGGTTGACGCTAAAGCCGGCGCTGCGCAGCCAGTCGAGGAACTCGCGCTGGCTGTGGACGTGCAGCGGATCGGTATCGGCGATGGCGTAGATAAAGGTAGCCAGGTCGCGGCGCGCAGTGACCTTGGGATCCTTTTGACGCAGGCTGCCGGCGGCGGCGTTGCGCGGGTTGGCGAAGGGGTCGCGGCCCTCGGCATCGGCCTCTTCATTCAGACGAACAAAGCTGCCCTTGGGCATATAGACCTCGCCGCGTACTTCGATGGTACGCTCGCGGTCGGCACCCATGTGGGCGAGCGCCGGCTCGGACAGGTGCATGGGCACATCCTTGATGGTGCGAGCATTGAGCGACACATCCTCGCCCGTGGTGCCATCACCGCGTGTGGCTGCGCGTACGAAGGTGCCGTTTTGGTAGGTAAGGGCCACGCCCAGACCGTCGATCTTTAGCTCGCAGGTATAGGTAACGCTGCCGGCACCGAGCGCATCCTCGGTGCGCTGGAGCCACGCGTCGAGTTCGTCCAGATCCATGGCATCGTCCATGGAATACATGCGCGCCATGTGCGTGACCGGCGTAAACTGCTCGCTCACGTAGCCGCCCACACGTTGGGTGTAGCTGTCGGGCGTCACCAGGTCGGGATAGGTCGCCTCGATTTCCTGCAGCTCAACGAGCATTTTGTCAAAGGCAGCATCCGTGATCTCGGGCGCGTCGAGCATGTAGTAGCGATAGGCGTGGTAGTCGAGCTCGTGGCGCAGCTCGGCCGCACGCGCTGCCGCCTGGGCACGGGCATCGGCCGATGCAGCGGTATCCGTGCTCGCGGGCGTTTCGGTATCGATGTCCACGCCGTCACCAAACAGGCTCGATTGCTCCATAGCGGCACTCCTTCGCTCGATTTCAAACGGATACTAGAGTACCACCGGTCGCAATGGGGCCGAATAGCGGTCTCAAACCGCACCGAATCGGCAGCCGGCGGGCCGGGGTGGACAGTTAGTTCAGATATGTATAAATTTGCCAGCCGGATCAAGCCCAAATGACGCCATTTCGCTCAATTCGGTCGTCCCAGGGCGGCACGATCGGTTCATTTATCCTTCCGAGCACTCATCCGAGCCCTATTTCCATTCCACAAGCACTCAAAACACGCCCCAAGCCTCCTTCGGCTTATACAAATCTGAACTAACTGTCCAGACTATTCCAAGAACGGCGGGCTCAATATGTCATATTATGCGACTCGACTCATAGTAGTTAATATTTTATATTGTGTTTACAATATATTTTGGTATTATCAACGTGAGGTGATTGAAATGAAGAATCAGTCCAAACGCTTCCTAACCATCCTCGTCCCCCTTGTCCTTATAGCAGCCGCTTTGCTCGGCTTTTTCTGGAAGGACATCCCCTTTTCGAAGGAACTTTCCTTGCGGGGTGAAGTCGTTGCTGTTTATCACCCTTCCGCCAGCGGGGCGAGTGAAGGTCGCTTCGTGATCGCAAGCGAGCAATTCCAGTCCGCACCACTGCACCTCAACTTCAAAGTCGATTCGACCATCCCCATCAAGGATCAGGATGGTAAGAAGGCAGAAGTCGGAGCCATCAAAGAAGGCGTCTACGTTGACGTAACCTGCACCGTCAACACCAGCAGCGATTCCGATCCAACAAAGCTGCCCGCCCTCATAACGCCAACAGCCATCATGATTACGCAAAAAGAATAGCTCGATGTCAGAAAGGAGTTTAAAAAATAATCACCAGATAGTTAGGAGCCAATGATGAAAAAGGTTGCTTATTTACTCGCCGTCTGCCTTGTTGGGTTATCGTGCATGACCGCGCAGCCCGCCTTCGCAGCAGAAACCCATTCCTCTATCATTTCGCCAGTTGCCGAAAGTCGTTCAATCTACACCGCCGAAACCACCCTCGCCTATTCGAACGGCGTCAGGCTCCATGTTACTTACACCGTTAACGATACCTATGGAACGATAACAGGCATCAAATCCATAAAGAACTGGACCTCCAATTCTCGAGTTAGCAACATCAGCTGGACTCATAGATACGGACTCAGCAACGGAAGCGTCGTCGTAACTGTTACTTACTATTACAACGGCAGTTGGCATTCTGAAGCAAGAACCATCTATGCTTAGGATTTTTTGGCTGCGGCATTGCCGCAGCCTTTTTGGGGTTAATTATGGAAAGCTCAGATAAACGATGCCGTTTTAGCAGTGTGGTGTTGCTCGCCACTTTGTCTGTCGCAGCAATCATGGCGGCCTTCTCAGCATTCAGCGTTGCCAACGAGGCGCGGGAGGTTCTCTTTGCACCCACTCCCTTCTATATTAACGGTGAGTCCATTCCGAGCGCCGTCCTTACCGCGCTCGCCATCCGCGACGTTTTGGCCCTGGCGCTTTCAATCGCATGCCTGGTTGTCTACTTGAACTTCTGCCTTGACGTCGTCAGCACTCAGTCGATATTCACGCGAAAACAATGCCGGCGTTTTCTGGTTGTAGGGCTTCTGCTGCTCATTTCTTCAATTGTCTCGATTGTCTTCGACAGCCTGTGTGCCGTTCAACCCCCAACGACGTCAACACGAGCGCGATTGGAATCTTTGGTTTTAACGCCTGGACACTCGTTCTCGCTTTGTTTGCCCTGTCCCTTTCGGCTATCTTTGAGTACGGGCGACTCTTGCAGTCGGACGTTGACGCCATTATTTAGAAGGAGGGCAGCATGCCAATCGTCATGAGACTCGATCGCGTCATGGCGGATCGCAAAATGTCCTCTCAAGAACTTGCCGACATTATCGGCATCTCGCCCGTTAACGTTTCGCGCATTAAAACGGGGCGGCTCAAGGGCATTCGCTTTTCGACGTTGACCGCGATGTGCGAGGCACTTCACTGCAAACCTGGCGACATCATCGACTGGATGTCGGATGAAGAATACATCGAGGCATTTGGAAGCCTGCCCCGCGACGACGACCAACCAAACTGATCCGTTTTCCTCCGTCCCCAACGGATCAATAAGAAAAGAGGGGCTGTCCCGTGTTGATGGGACAGCCCCTCTGGCATCGGTATGTGCGATACGGCTCGTTAGTAACCCTGGCCGTAGCCTTGACCCTGGCCCTGCTGGCCCAGCAGCTCCTCCAGATACTGGCGCAGCTGCTCGTCGGTAATACCGCCGTTACCGGTATCGGTCGCGCTGTCGTCCTGCTGCTGGTTCTGCAGCTCCTCGTCGGAGCCCAGCTCGACGGTGACCTTCTTCTCTTCCTTGCCGCGCATGAGCGTGATCTCGACCTTCTCGCCCACCTCGTGGCTGCGCAGGGCGATGATCAGGCCGTCGGCGCTCGTGATCTCGTCGTCACCCAGCTTGGTAATGACATCGCCCTCCTGGATGCCGGCCTTGGCGGCGGGACCGTCCTCGACGACGCTTGCCACATACGCGCCGCTATCGGTGCTGAGCTTGTTGGTGCGGGCGTTGAGCGCGTTGACGCTCGAAAGCGTAGCGCCCATGTACGGATGCACCGGCGTCTTGCCGTCGATAATCTGGTCGGCAATGTTCTTGGCATAGTTGACCGGAATGGCAAAGCCCACACCCGAGCTGGAGCCCGAATAGCTCTCGATGAGTGAGTTGATGCCCACGAGCTCGCCGTTGTCATTGACGAGCGCGCCGCCGGAGTTGCCCGGGTTGATGGCGGCATCGGTCTGGATCATGTTGGCGTAGATGGTGTTGCCGCTGGTAGAGCTCATGGCCGTGGAGCGATACAGCGCCGATACAATGCCCGTAGAGACAGACTGCTCGTTGCCGAACGGCGAGCCGATCGCCATGACCCACTCGCCCACGTTGAGCTTGGAGGAGTCGCCGATCTCGATCGGGGTGAGCTTGGAAGCATCGGCGTCCTTGAGCTTGATGACGGCCAGGTCGCTCGAGGCATCGTTGCCCACGAACTCGGCCTCGTAGGTGGTGCCGTCATCCGTGGTCACCACGTACTGGTCGTAGCCATCGACCACGTGGTTGTTGGTGAGGATGTGGCCCTCGGTATCGAGCACAACGCCCGAGCCGACGCTGCCCGAGCCGTCCGACTCGTCGGCAGACTGCGAAAGCGAGCTGTTCTGGCTACCGCTCGAAGTGGCGGTAATGGAAACCACGGAGGGCAACGCCTTGGCAGAAACGGCCTCGGCCAGCGTGGTGTCCTCGGAGTCGATGGTGATCTTTTGCGTCGATGAACCCGAAGCACCCGCCGTCACGGCGTTCCTGCCGCCGCCGATATCGAGCGTGCCACTCATAATGAGCGCGATGACCAGCAGGGCGCCGCAGGCACAGCCGGCAAGCGCCGTAATGAAGATCGGCAGTTTTTTGGTCTTGGTCTTGACCACTGTGTGCTTGTTTACAACCTGCTGGCCGCCCAGCGGCTTGCCGGTCTGTGTATCGAAGGCCTGCACGTAGGGAATGTTGCTGTCGGCAGGCGTCGACTCCACCTGCACGCGCGGCTGCTGCTGCGTCTCGCCGGCGTTGCCCGCATCCTGGGGACGCTGGGAATCGTTCTCGCTCATAGCTGCGATCCTTTCGTCAAATAACCAAAGGCCCGCCAAACATGTGGCGGGCCATCATTGTTCACGTTGAGTTGTACCCCAATATGCGGGCGAACGTGTATGAGAACGCAATCTTTTAGGAAGGCTTAAGTTCTGTTGCAGGCCCAAAAGGACCCGGCCTGCGTCAAAACCACCACAAAGGTGCCTGTCCCCTTTGTGGTGAAAAGCTAATCCTTAAACAGATAGCCCACGCCGCGGACGGTGGTGATATGTGCCGCGATCTGCGGGCCCACCTTGGAGCGGATGCGTCGGATGTGCACGTCGACGGTACGCGTACCGCCGCAGTACTCAAAGCCCCACACGCGGTGCAGCAGTACCTCGCGGCTGTAGGCACGGTTGGGGTGCGTCGCCAAAAAGCTCAGCAGCGAGTACTCCATCAGCGTCAGGTCGATGGGCTCGTTATCGAGTGTCACCTGGTAGGTAGCCAGGTTAATCTCGAGGTTATCGATGTTGAGCACATCGTCGGCGGCGACGGTCTCCTCCTCGCCCATCAGGCGCTGCGCGCGAGCCTTGAGCTCGTTGGGCGTCGCCGTGGGGCATACAAAGTCGGCATGCGCGTGATTCGGCAGGCGCAGGGTGCCGAGCGCCTCGTCGTCGACGATCACCAACATGGGGACGCCGCCGCGATCGTCAAGCCACTTGGCAATCTGATCGATGCGGTCGCTGCGAATGCCGTCGGAATCGAGGATCAGCAGGTCAAAGTCGTGCGCCGCAGTCGGCGAATCGGGAGTTGCCAGGCTCACCTCGACACCCAGGGTGGTCGTCAAGCTGCGGGCAAACTCGTGGAAGCGCGTCGTGCGCGCCATGAACAGGGCACTCTTTTCGGACATATCGGCCTCCAAGGAAATGAGCTCAATCGTACTGGAACAAGCCAGCGCGATTAAGAGTTCGCCAGATAATGCTTGATCTCCCACTCGGTGATCGTGGACTCAAACTTATGCCACTCGTTGCGCTTCTTTTTGAGGAAGAAGCTGTGGATGTGCTCGCCGAGGGCATCCTTCATAAACTGCGAGTCCTCAAAGACGTCGAGCGCCTCTTTGAGCGAGCGCGGCAGCGGCGTGTAGCCGGCCTCGAGCATCTGACGGTCGGTGAGTTTGAGCGTCTCGGCCGTGGCCTCGGGCGGGAGCTCCAGCTTGCGCTCGATGCCATCGAGACCAGCCGCCAGCGTGACGGCGTTGACCAGGTACGGATTGGCCATGGGGTCGGGGCTACGAAGCTCGATACGCGTGGACAGCTGCTTGCCGGGCTTGTAGACCGGGATGCGGATCATACTCGCGCGGTTGCGCAGACCCCACGTGGCGTACTGCGGCACGGAATCGCCACCCGTGGTGATGCGCTTGTACGAGTTGACCGTGGGGTTGGTGATGGCGCTAATCTCGCGCGCGTGCGCAAGGATGCCGGCCATGTAGTGCTTGGCGATATCGGAGAGGTGGTACTTCTCGTCGCCCTCGCCCCAAAAGACGTTGTTGCCGTCGTGGTCGAACAGCGACTGATGCAAAAACATGGCGCTGCCATCCTCGCCCGCCAACGGCTTGGGCATAAAGGAGGCGTGGCAACCGCTCTCGTAGGCCTGCTGCTTAATGATGAGTTTGGCCGTGGTGATGGCGTCGGACATGCTCAGGGCCTCGGCGTGACGCAGGCTCATGCCGTGCTGCGAGCGGCCGGCGGCGTGGAAGGTGTACTCCACGGGCACGGACATCTTCTCGAGCGTGAGGACCGTATTGCGACGCAGGTCGCGGGCGGCATCGCTCACCGAAAGATCGAAGTAGCCCACGTTGTCGAGCGGCTCGGGGGTGTGTTCGTCGGGGAAGTAGTAATACTCCAGCTCAGCGCCCACGTTGAGCAGATAGCCAGCTTTCTCGGCCTTGCGGAACATTCGGCGCAGGGCATCGCGCGGGTCGCCGGCAAACGGCTTGCGATCGGGAGTGCACACGTCGCAGAACACGCGGGCGACGCCATTATGGCTCGGGCGCCACGGCAAAATCTGGAAGGTCGAAGCATCGGGGAACGCCAGCATGTCAGCTTCCTCAGGCGTGGCAAAGCCCTCGATGGCGGAGCCGTCAAAGCCAATACCCTCCTCAAAAGCGACCTCGAGGTCCTCGGGGCTAATGGCAAAGTTCTTGAGGCGGCCGAGAATGTCGACAAACCACAGACGCACAAAGCGGATGTCACGCTGCTCTACGGAGCGGAGTACGTAATCGATGTTCTGCTGGTTCATGTCGCTCCCCTTTCTTTCGGGCGGGTTTCGACTGGTCTATATCGCAGATACTATCGCAGAAAAATGTTTCCGCAGGGTTAAAGCGTATCAAGCGCTCAAAAAACGTGCGCGAACAGGCAGTTGCGAACGAACGGCTAGCGCGAGGTCGAGGCGCGGTGTTCGATGTGGCCGGGGATCTCGATGCACTTGGGCGCCAGCTTTGCGGCCTCGCCCACGGTGGTGGTAACAACGTCGATGCGCTCGAACAGGCGCTCGACCACACGCTCGGCAATGGTGAGGGTGTCCTGCGCGGCCGTGGTCACACCGCCAAAGAGCACGTGGTTCCAGGGGTAATCGTCAAACGTCGCGATCTTGAGCCCCGCCGGCAGCGAGGGACCAAGCTGCGCCAGCGCCTCGGTCAGACGCAGGAAGACCAGGCCGTTGACGGCAATGAGGCCGAGTTTTTTGCCCGCATAGTCGCGGATGGTCTCGTCCAGGCGGCTGACGCCCGTGGCGCCCCCGTCGGCCAAGGTGATAACCTCGCCCGCAAGGCCACGGTGCGAAAGCTCGTCAGTAAAGGCCTTGGCGCGCTCGCGACGCACGGGGCTGTCGTCGCTTGCCTCGGTGAGCATGCACAGGCGCTCACAGCCCGCAGCGGCGAGCTCGTCTACCAAGCCAGCGACCAGCTCACGGTTGTTAGATGTCACCAAGTCGATGCCGCCGTCGGCAACATCGCGGTCGAGCAGCACAACGGGCAAGCGTCCCGCGGCAGCGGCGATCGCCTCATCATTGCCTCCGCAGGTGTTGACGACCAGGCCGTCCACGCCGGCATCGATAAGTCTGGTGAGCGACTCCGCTTCCTTGGCGGAGTCGTTGCCACTAATGGCCGTCATGAGCGAGCAGCCGCGCGCGGCGGCGCTGGCGGAAAGCCCTTCGAGCATGGCGCTCGAGAACGGGTTGGCGATGTCGGCCAGGATCACGCCGATGAGGTTGGTGCGCGAGCTGCGCAGATTGCGCGCGGCGGCACGCGGGCGATAGCCGGTGCGCTCGATAACCGCTGCGATGCGAGCACGGGTTTCCTCGGTCATCTGCCCGGGGCGGTTATTGAGATAGCGCGAAACCGTGGCCGGACTCACGCCCGCCTCGGCGGCAATGTCCTTGATTCTCATCTGCGCCATAGCGCACCCCGTTTCCCAATTGTCGGCAGTCTGAGCCATTTTAGGCATTTTTTTAAAAATCTCGGTTGCAAAACGCTGTAGGTGAGTATACTACAACTCGAAACGAAACCGATTTCGTAAACCGATTTCGGCGAGCGTTGGCACGGAGGTGCAAAGATGTACCCTACCGTCTTGGCACCTCCGTGCCAACGCCATATCAAAGGTATACGCACGAGTAAGAAGGAGCTGCGCGACCATGGGTAAAACGGTTCTTACCTTCGGCGAAATCATGATGAGGCTCTCGCCCAAAGATCACCTGCGTATTGAGCAGGCGACCGAGTTTGACGTCCGCTATGGCGGCGCTGAGGCCAACACCGCCCTTTCCCTCGCCTACCAGGGCGACAAGGCCGCTTACGTCTCCGTTGTCCCGGCCAACCGTCTGGGCGAGTGTGCCCTGCGTTCGCTGAAGGCCTACGACGTCGACACCACGCGCGTCGTGCGTCAGGGCGACCGCCTTGGCTCCTATGTGTTTGAGGTCGGTGCCTCTCAGCGCGGCAACGGTTGCGTCTACGACCGCAAGTTCTCTGCCATCAACATGGCCAAGCGCGACGTCTTTGACTGGGACGAAATCCTCAAGGGCATCGATGTCTTCTACTTCTCCGGCGTGACCCCCGCCGTCTCCGATGAGATGGCCGCCGCCTGCAAGGAGGCACTCGCCGCCTGCCGCGCCAAGGGCATAACCACCGTGTGCGACGTGAACTATCGCGGCAAGATGTGGTCGCCCGAGAAGTCGCAGGCCACCATGAAGGAACTCCTGCCGCTCGTTGACATCTGCATCGCCAACGACGAGGATGCGCCTGCCGGCCTCGGTATGACCTGCGTCTCCGGCTCCCTTGCCCACGGCATCGAGGAGCGCGACACCTATGTCGAGATGGCCCGTCAAATCTGCGCCAAGTACGGCTGCAAAAAGGTTGCCTCGGTCGTTCGCAACATCTCCTGCGTCGAGCGCTCCATCTGGATGGGCATGCTCTTTGACGCCGAGACCGGCGAGCACTGGTTCTCCCCTGCTCACGACGTGCACGTACTCGAGGGCGTTGCCGCCGGCGATGCTTTTAACGCCGGCCTGGTCCATGCCCTCATCAACGACTTTGGCCCGCAGGACGCCGTCAACTACGCGATTGCGGCCTCGATCCTCAAGCTCACCATCAAGGGCGATTCCAACCTGGTGACTGCTGACGAGATTGCCGCTGTGGCATCAGCCGCCGACGGTGGCACCCGCGTCGCCCGTTAATTCGTTCCCCATTCTGCGGGCTGCAGTTTCCCATACCCATACCTCTGCAGCCCGCTCCCCGATTCCTCCGGTCGGGCAAAACCACCAGTCCCATTCCGGTTTTGTCTGGCATTTCCTACATGACTGGTCGAGCAGCCGGTTTTGGAATTGCTTGTGACTCCAAGCAGTGCCTCCGATAACCAATCCAAAATCGGCTCCTGACCAGCATATTTGGCAATCACGCGCCCATGCGCGCCATACATCGAAAGGAACATTATGTTCGATCAGTTCTACACCACGCTTGAGTCCCTGGGTATCGTGCCGGTCGTCGTGCTCGACAAGGTCGAGGACGCCGCTCCGCTCGCCCACGCCCTTATGGCAGCTGGCATGAAGTCCGCCGAGGTCACCTTCCGCACCGTCTGCGCTGCCGAGTGCATTGCCGCTATGGCCGAGGCCGAGCCCGAGATGTGCGTTGGTGCCGGCACCGTCCTGACCGTCGAGCAGGTTGAGCAGGCCCGCGCCGCCGGTGCCAAGTTCATCGTCTCCCCGGGTTACAACGAGGACGTCGTGAAGCACTGCATCGATATCGACCTGCCTGTCCTTCCCGGCACCGTGACCCCCTCCGAGGTCACCGCAGCCGAGAACCTGGGCCTCAAGGTCACCAAGTTCTTCCCCGCGTCCCAGTATGGCGGCCTGAACACCATCAAGGCCCTCGCAGCTCCGTTTGTCGGTCACCGCTTTATGCCTACCGGCGGCGTGAGCACCGCCAACGTCGAGGAGTACCTGAGCTCCTCCGCCATCATCGCCTGCGGTGGCACCTGGATGGTCAAGCCGGCCCTGTTTGCCGACGGCGACTTCTCCAAGGTCGAGCAGATCGCCCACGAGGCCATGGACGTCGTCAAGAAGGTCCGCGGCTAGGTTTAGCTCTCTATCGTGAAAGGGGGCGTGCCCTAAACCTCGCCCCCTTTCTTTTAAAGCGGCTCGGAAGCGCGCCGTTTCCGTCACGAACAAGAACCAAAACCGTCTTGTATGCTGATAGAACGTGACGGAAGCGACACGCCTCCAAGCCGCTTTGCCTACTCGGCTGGCCGTCGCGCTCAACTAAGCCACTTCGACAAAAGCCGAGCCACCAAAACAGCTGCGGTGCCGTCTGGAGGAATGGACCCTTGCTTCCGGTCTTTTCCTCCAAGCGACGCCGCAGCCTTTTCGTGCCCCAATAGCGCCTCGCACTTGCGGTGAAATAGGGACTATTTACGCCATCAGGGCCGCAAAACAATCCCCATTTCACCGCAACTTTATATGGGGATTGATTAGATGAACGAGTCTTTGGACAGCTCAAAATAGTCGGGATGCACGGCGATAACCGGGCCCTGCTCCTCGGGCATCAGGTGCAAGTGCGTCTCTGCCAGATAGCTCGCCGTGTCGGTATCGCCCCTCTTAATGGCCTCGAGAATCCGGCGATGCTGCCGACGAATCGGCTCCCAATCCAGATCCTGCGACACCATGCGCAACCAGTTGTATCGCTCAAAATGCGTGTTGATGCTCTTCATCCAATCCCACAACATGTGACGACCAGCAATCTCAAAACATGTCTCATGGAACAGGTTATCCAGGTCAAAGAAGCGGCGCGTTTCGCCATGGTCGAGCGACTCGGACTCGGTAAGAATCTGCTCAAGCCGCTGCTTTTGCTCGGGCGTGGCGGCCGAACAGCATTTAATAAGCACGCTTCTCTCGAGCTTCTCGCGCAAAAAGCAGGCGTTCTCGGCGCGCTCCATGCTGATTTTCGAGACATAGGTGCCGCTTTTGGGACGCGTTTCCACCAGCTCCTGCTCACGCAGGCGCACAAAGGATTCGCGAATGGGCGTGCGCCCGATTCCCGTCTCCTTTTCCAGACCAATCGCCGAAAGGCGCGTGCCGGGCTTGAGCTCGGCATAGATGATCTTAGAGCGCAATGCGTTGTATGCCTGATCTTGCAGGCTCTGATAATGCTGGTGCTGTTCCATAAAGCCCTCGGATAAACCCTCGGTTAGTCGAATACCACCATGCAATACTATCGCATCCCCCGCCCCCTCATAAGTTGCGGTGGAATAGTTCCTGCTCAAAGCCTTCAGCTGCAAAAACAGGAACTATTCCACCGCAACTTCCAACAGTCTTTTTGGGACGGGGCTCTTTTAGCTACCCTGGCCCGCAGGTCGGCCCCTTGCCACAAAAGGGGCCCATCTACTACGTTAACGCGGAGAGCCCAGACCATGCTGAAAAGTGCGAAAACAAAACCGCAGGTAGTCGGCTTGCCATTTTGCCTAAATGGCGACTATGGTTGACCCCTGCGGCTTAAACGTAGTAGATAGGCCCTATTCGTGGCACAGCACTACTCCATCCCAAATTGGCACCCCGAGCCCTCGTGAGTTGTCAACAAGCTGTTCGCCCAGCGCTTTATCCGCGCGGCATTTGGAAAATAGCACCACCGCAAAACCCGCGAGTAGCGCTTACTTTGCTATATCTCACTATACTTTGCTATATCTTGCTATATCTTGAGCAAAGGTGGCTCACATGCAAACAAACCCTTTTAAGCCCACAGCAGGTAAAACACCTCCCACGATTATCGGCCGCGAAGATGTGCTCGAAGAATTCAATGAGGGCCTCGTCAACGGGCCTGGTGCCCCGGGGCGCCTAATGCGCATAGCCGGCGTCCGTGGAACGGGCAAGACGGTCCTCCTTGACGAGTGCTCACGTTTGGCGCAAAGCCGTGGCTGGACGGTCATAAAAGAGGTCGCAACCGAGGGACTTTGCCAACGCATTCTCGAACAGCTGCAGCCCAAATTCCAGGCCAAACACGCCAGATTTGAGCCCACCGTAGCTGGCATATCCATCGGCAGCATAGACATTGAGCGAATCGGTCCATCGCTACGCGACGCCATGAGACAGACAATATCCAAGAATGGAAATGGCCTGCTCATCACTCTCGACGAGGTTCAAGACGCAGAGCTCGATGAGGTCCGAACGCTCTCCATTGCGATTCAGCAGGTTATCGGCGAAGACCTTGATATAGCCTTTGTTTTTGCTGGGCTGCCTTCGATGATTGAAAGCATCATCAACGGAAAGACACTTGCGTTTTTGCGCCGCGCCCTCCCCTTTGACCTGAAGGCTGTGGCAGTAACCGAAGTGTCGTACTCCCTCGAGGAAACCATTGAAGCGTCTGGCATGGAGTTGCAGCCAGGTATTGCCGGCCAACTTGCCGAGGCAACGCAGGGCTATCCTTTCATGATCCAACTCGTTGGATACTACGCATGGCAGTTGGCAAGACGCGCACATACAACGATTATTGGAGAAGAAGAAGCCGAGCGTGGCATTGCAACGGCACGCGAACGCTTCTGCGCCATGGTGATTGAGCCCGCGCTGCAGCGCATTCCGCCCACGTGCATCGCTTATCTGCTGAGCATGGCGTCTTTGGGGCAGACGAGCTCGACCAGCATGGTTGCCGATGCCCTAAACAAAACGCCTCAACAGGTGAGTTCCGTCCGCAGCCGCCTGTTAAGAGAATCGATTATCGAGGCTCCCTCGTACGGCAAGGTCTCATTTGCCATCCCCTACATGCGCGACTACCTCTACGAGCACAAAGCCGAACTGGAAGTTGAACTGTAGAAACGGCAACTGCCCTGCAAGACGAAAACCGTTTTCGTACGGATTAAAGCAGACGTAAACGATTTTCGTCTTGATTTGCGTACGGAATTAAGACGTAAATTGCGCTTTCGTACGCTTATTACCAGACGCAAATTGTTTTCGTCCGGCCATGCGTCCCCAATCTAGACGAAAAGAGCCCCGAGCTCAAAAATCGGGGCTCGATGTAAGTTCTAGGGTGTCAGAAGTTACATCAGCCGCTTACGACCGCTCTGTCTATCTCTCCGAGCGGGACGGGCGCCGATGCCCTGATCTCTGCCATGTCGAGGTGCGAGATCAAATCCTTGGCGCGCTCGCCGGAGTGGTATGCCTTGTTCGGCGCCACCTTCCTGTAGAGCTTCTTGAGCTTCGTCTTCCCCTTGTTGCCCGGTGGCATCTCCGTCTCAGGTGGCAGCCCTAGGAAGGACAGGACGCCGGGCAGGTCGCACAGCATCACGTCCTCGATGTCGGCCTTGGCCGCCAGGTCGACGACTCTCTGCGCTGTCGGCGAGATGTTCGGGGTGCTGCTACCGCCCGCTGGTTCGGAAGCTGGCGGGCAGTAGCGGGCAGTAGCGGCAGTAGCGGTGTGGCTCGATAGGCCCGAATATCCGTAAGGAAGGTGCTCGCTCTCATATGTGCTGATATGCCTCGCCTCGCGAACCTTGGGATGCTTCCTGAGGTAATCCCTCAATTCGAGCCACTCTTTATGCTCATAACGCTTCGAAATCGTTTCCCCGTCGACAGTTTCCTTCACATAATGGTATGTTCGAACGCCTTCGAACTTGCCGAACCCGTTCTCGACGCTGAAGTTTCTGAACCAGCGCGAAAACCCATTCAGGTCCATGAAGTTGACTTGGGGATGCCTGTCTTTCGTTCGTTCGAATGAGTGGACGAGCGGAGTGCCTTTGACTTGTTCCAGGCCGAAGGCTTCCATTTCGCGGGCCTGCTCCTTTTTCCAGAATTCGAGATACGACGTCAGCGTCTCGCTTATCGAGATCCTCCGCACGCTTTTCTTGCTTTTGGGCGAGCGAACGCTTCGATCGGCCGCGAACTGCTGCTCAATGAGGATGCTTCTGTTCTCGACGGAGGCATCGGACCACGTCATCCCGAGGGCTTCTGCCCTTCTCATGTCGGTGTCGAGCATGAGCATCACGCATGTGATGTGCGCGTCCGGTTCTCGATTGAGTAGGATGTCGAGTAGGCGAGCGGCGTGATGGTTCCTTCGCGGTTGTCGTGGAACTTTTTTGCGTACGAGCCGACGGTGTCCCTCGATTTTTGGACGTAGGTGCCGCTGTTGAGTTCTGCCTTGTAGGCTTCGAGTGCGGCGTCGACCTCTCGGCTTTTGGTGGTATGTATGGTCTGCCACGGCGAATAGCGGTATTTGCCCGTGACCGGATCCTTGCCGAGGCTGTGACGGTAGCGCCACGTGTATTTGTCGCGGCGTTGCTTCGTTCCTTTGCCTATGACGAGAGGTCGGTCGTTCATCGTGTTCCTTGCCTGAAGTGCCTGAGAATCGCGCTCGGTTGCGCGGAATGGCGCAAAGGGCTGGGGCGAGTGGGCATTACCCTTGGTGGTGGGCCCTGCGTGGGGTCACACCCCAAGGGTAATGCTCCGCCTGACCGCTTTCAAGCTCGTTGTGGGTCGAATTTGGGTCGAATTATTCCGCGTACTTTTCTTTCGTAAATCTATGAAAACATCAAATGACCTGGAGTTATATTGACTTCAATTTGGGTCGAAATGTCTGAATGAAACAACGTCGTAGCGACCTCATAACCCGAAGGTCGGTGGTTCAAATCCGCCCCCGCGACCATGAAACTTCAGGTCGGAAGCATAAAAGCTCCCGACCTTTTTCTTTGTCTAGGGGTTTCGGCATCTCTCGTTCTTTGGGTACCTCGAGGCGGGCAATCAGATAGATGCTTACGAGTATCATAGGGTCTTTTTACGTCGCGGTCGTGTCTCGTACTGGTGCGCCGCTCTTTGTGGGACGTGTCACTTTGCCATAGGTTGTCCGGCGGCGGGGCGCAGGTCGTTCCCCGTGGCGTCGCTCCTTTCGACGCTACGCTGCCTGGCTACTCGTTCCACTGGTGCTTTTTCATGTCGACGCAGCCGTTGTCTCGGAAGGCGACTCCTTCCTCCGTCAGTAGTGCTCGCTGGTCGGGGAAGTTTGGCGCGAGGCGTCCCGCGTGGTTGACGACGCGGTGGCAGGGATAATCGCCGTAGCGATCCGCCTCGCTCAGCACCGCTCCGACCAGGCGAGAGTTTTTCTCCCTGCCGATGATGCGCGCTATCTGACCGTACGAGGCGACGCATCCCGCCGGAATCTCTGCCACGACGGAGAGAATCTCATAAACCAAATCTTCGTCCAGGACTTTTCCCATCGTATCGCTCCCGTGTTCGCTTTTGCCTTCGGGGGCGCGGCGCCAATCACCCGTGCTGCGATTTTCACAGCTCCCCTTACCGAAGCATCGAGGGAAAGCGCGTGCGTGTCAAGGTTGTCTGGTCCAGTTGCTGGCTCGATGCCTCGAGATGTTCGCCTCAAGTGCGACCTGCCCCTATTGGAAAAGGATGCCGAAGATGTATTTGGTGATGGCGGAGCGGCGGATGACCCCCACGAGTTTGCCCTCGTCATCAACCACAGGAAGCTTCTTGAACTTCTTCTTCGCCAGCAGCGCGGCGACGCGGGCGATGCTCTGCTCGGGACGGGCACACACTACCTGGCGCGTCGCGAAATCCATGACGCAGCGATCCTTCAGGTCTTCGATGCGCTGCTCAAGGCTCTGATCGTCGAAGTACAGCATGGACGCGTCGCCGCCCGTGAAGATGGTGTGAGCGCGATGCTGCGCGATGGCTCCCATGACATCGCCGTCGGAGATGAACCCGACCACCTGGTTGCGCTCATCGATTACGGGCATGCTGCTCACCTCGTTTTCGGCGAGCATGCGCACCACGTCGGAAATCGTGCAATCCTGCGTGCAGGTGAACGGCTCTTCAATCATGATGCTCGAAACGGGCGTCCCCTCGAGCTCGAGCGGGATGCGCTCGGACAGAATCTCGGACATCGCTTATGCCTCCTTCGTTTTCGGTGCGGTTTTCTTGGTGCGCACGCTGAATATGGCGCAGATAAGGGAAACGAGGCCGATTGCCGCGCACACCTTGTAAGCGACGCCCGCGCCCACGGCGGTGGCTACTTGGATGCTCGCATCGACGCCGGCCGACGCGGTGACGCTTGTCATGACCGTGATGATGAGCGCCGTGCACAAACCGCCGGCGACCTGGCGGCCGGTGTTCGCGATGGCGTTGCCGTGGGCGATCATGTCATTTTTCAAGGCATTGACACCCCATGTGTTCACCGGCATGTTCGCGAGCGACTGGCCGGCGGACTGCAGCATGCAGAACAGCGCAACCACCAAGATGGGCGTGTTTACCGTCGAAAGCGAGAGCAGGAACAGGGCGCCGGTCATGAGGGCCAGGCCGACGATCGAGATGGCACGCGGACCGAACTTGTCGAACACCACGCCGGAGATAGGGCTGATGATGATGCCCACCGCCGCGGCGGGAAGCATGGCCATGCCGGTTTCGAAGGCCGAAGCGCCAAGCGAGGTTTGCAGCAGCAACGGCAACAGCGTGTTGGTGACCAGGCATGCGGCGTTGATGAGCGTGACGATGATGGCGGCCACGCGGAACTCGCGCGTCTTGAGCGTGCCCAGTTGAAGCAGCGGGTCCTCGATTTTGCCCTGGCGTACGACGAACAGCACCAAGCACACGACACCCGCGACGATCGAGCCGAGCACCACGGGGTTGCCCCAACCCATCGACGAGGCGCTCGAGAACCCGTAGAGAAGTCCGCCGAAGGCGATGGTGGAGAGGACGACCGAGGGCAGGTCGAGCTTGGGGTTCTTCAGCTCGCCCACGTTTTTCAGCATGAACACGCCCAGCACCAGCACGAGAATTGCGAGGGGGACGATGGCGCCGATCATGGTGCGCCAGCCGTACGTGTCGATCACCGCACCGCCTACGACGGGGCCGACCGCGGGACCCGCCGACATGACGATGCCCGCCATGCCCATAGCCGTTCCTCGTTTCTCGACGGGGAACACCAGCATGGGAACCACCGAGACAAGCGGCATGAGCACGCCTGAGCCCGACGCTTGCAACACGCGACCGATGATGAGGAACAGGAAATCAGGGGCTGCGGCGCACAGCAGCGTGCCCAGCGCGAACACCAGCGTCGCCCCGAAGAATAGCGCGCGGGTGCTGAACTTGTCGATAAGGAACGCCGAAACGGGGACCATGATGCCGCTCACCAGCGGGTATATGGACATGATCCACTGGGCAGTCGAGGCATCGATGGCGAAATCGGACATGATGACCGGCAGCGCAGGCGACATCACCGTTTGGTTCAGTAGCGCCAAGAAGGCACCCAGGACGACGACCGCGACGATGCGGATCTGGGTACCGGTAATGCGCCCATTGGCGGGCGCGACCGTACAATTATCAGACATAAGCTTCCTTCGTATCTATTCGATTCTTCGCCGAAGGCGCGCCGGCCCACGGGCGAAATAACATGCACGTGCTATGCGTGCATCAGATACGACAGGAAGAAAGCGGCTGCTCAGAGCGCACTTGGGGAACAACAGGAGAGGCCCCGTATACCAGGGGCCGCCGAATTGCGATGTATGCTTTGGTCAAATCCTTCATAGCGGGGAGGTATTCTAGCAGCCGTCTTCGCCCCTTTCAAGGGATGTAACCCAGACGTTGATTTTCTTCACCGAGGCGCCATCGTTGACGGGTGGCGTGCTTCTCTATCGCCACACCGCGGGGCGAGGGAACGCCGCGGCGAGCTTGTACATCGGCTATGTGTGCAGCTGCGAGCGTGTCGCCGGCGCGCGCTGGGCGCCAGTCCGATCCGGCCGACTCTTGCCGACGGTCGGTCGCCGTCCTCCTCCATCTCCGCCTGCTCTGTTTTTGCTCGGCTCCCTTGTCGAATCATGGACGGACGAGAATTGAGCGAAGGCGGTACGTATGAACATCCAGATATTCGGCACGAAGAAAAGCTTCGATACTAAGAAGGCGCGGCGCTATTTCAAGGAACGTCGTGTGAAGTTCCAGTTCATCGACTTGGAGGAAAAGGGGATGAGCAAAGGCGAGCTCGAAAGCGTGGCGCGCGCCGTCGGCGGGATCGACGCTGTGATCGATCCAAAGGCGAAAGATGCCGACACGGTTGCGCTCGTACAGTATCTTGCTGCCGACCAGAAGTTCGAAAAGGTGCTCGATAACCAGCAGATTCTTCGTGAGCCCATCGTTCGCAACGGCCGCCAGGCAACCGTTGGCTACGAGCCTGACGTGTGGAAGGGCTGAGAATAAAGCGGCTGGGAATAAAGTGAAGCGCCCACGCCCGTGGTTTTATCCACGGACGCGGGCGCTTGCGTAAGACGTCTCTTGTCGTTTGAGTGGAGCGCCCCGGCGGCGCTGAACAACGCGCCCCGGTGACGTGGCTCGGGGCTCTTTGTGCCGCACATCTATGAGAGGAGATATTTGATGCGCATGGGCGCTACTCCATATAGCCACCCTGAATGGCGGAAACTGCATGCTCGGTAAAGAACTTGAGCGTGCCGGAGGTATAGCGATTAGCCTTGGGCTTCCAAGCGGCTCGGCGCTCGGCCAGGACGGCGTCGACCTCAGCCGGCTCCATCTCCTTGCCGGCGATGCCCACGATGGACAGCGAGCGCTCGGGGATGTTGATCTGGATCAGATCACCTTCCTCGATCAGGGCAATCGGGCCGCCCACGGCAGCCTCGGGCGAAACGTGACCGATAGCCGGGCCCTTGGAGGCGCCGGAGAAGCGGCCATCGGTGATCAGGGCAATGCTCGCACCCAGCTCGGGATCGCTGGCGATAGCCTCAGTGGTGTAGAACATCTCGGGCATTCCGGAACCCTTGGGACCCTCATAGCGAATGATAACGGCATCGCCGGGCTTGACCTCATGCGTCAGGACGGCGTGAATGGCGTCCTCCTCGCAGTCGAACGGACGGGCCTTGAGCGTAGCCTGGAACATCTCGAGCGGAACGACGGTGTGCTTGACGACCGCGCCCTCGGGAGCAAGATTGCCGTGGAGGATGGCGATGGAACCGTCGGTGCCGAAGGCCTGGTCAAACGGACGGATGATGTCCTCGCGCTTGAGGTTCCACTTCTCCAGGTAGCGACCGCACTTCTCGTAGTAGCCGTTGTTCTTGAGGTCCTCGAGGTTCTCACCGAGGGTCTTGCCGGTGACGGTCATAACGTCGAGGTGGAGCATCGACTTGATCTCCTCCATGATGCGCGGCACGCCGCCCGCATAGTAGAAGAACTGCGCCGGCCACTCACCTGCGGGACGGACGTTGAGCAGGTAGTGAGCACCACGGTGCAGGCGATCGAAGTCGTCGGCGGACATCTCGATGCCAAACTCGCGGGCGATCGCGGGGATGTGCAGCAGCGAATTGGTGGAACCGGAGATGGCGCCGTGAACCATGATGAGGTTCTCGAAGGACTCTTTGGTCACGATGTCACGCGGACACAGGTTGTGCTCGGAGAGCCACACGGACTGACGGCCGGCCTCGCGCGCAAACTCACGCAGATCGGAGCTGGTTGCGGGCAGCAGGGCCGTGCCGGGGAGCATAAGGCCCAGGGCCTCGGCGGTAACCTGCATGGTCGACGCGGTGCCCATAAACGAGCAGGCGCCGCAGCTGGGGCATGCGTTGTGCTTGGCAAACTCAAGCTCCTCGCGGGAGATCTCGCCGCGCTCGTAGCGGGCAGAAATCGCGCCGAGCTGCTCCAAGGTCAACAGATCGGGACCGGCATCCATGACACCGCCGGTAACGACGATGGAGGGGATGTTGATGCGGCCCATGGCCATGAGGTTCGCAGGCAGGCCCTTATCGCAGCTGGCGACAAAGACGCCGGCGTCGAACGGGGTGGCCTTGGCATGGATCTCGATCATGTTGGCGATCATGTCGCGGCTGGGCAGCGAGTAGTTGATGCCGTCGTGGCCCTGGGCCTCACCGTCGCAAATGTCGGTGCAGAAGTAACGGGCGCCGTGACCGCCAGCCTCGGCAACGCCGGCACGGACCTCCTCGACGAGCTCAAACAGGCCGGCAGAACCCGGGTGCGAGTCGCCAAACGTCGACTCGATAATGACCTGCGGCTTGTCCAGGTCCTCGATGGACCAGCCAGAGCCCAGGCGCAGCGGGTCCATCTCGGGGCTGATGGTGCGAAACTTGCCGGAACGCGGCTGCAGCTTGGCAACCAGGTCGGCTGCCTCCTGCTGAATCTGTACCTTGGTCTTCTCGTCCATGATGCTCTCCTCTTTTGATTTGAACGGTTGTACCAATCGTTGGTTAATGAATCAGGTGTAAATGGGTACCGAGCGATGCACTCGGCGGAAGATGCTTAGCTACGCGAACTAGGCGAAGAACGAAATCACCAGGGCGCAGGCAAGACCCGAAAGGCCGATGAGCGTCTCCATAACGGTCCAGGACTTGAGGGTTGTCTTCTCGTCAATCTCCAGGAACGAGGAGCACATCCAAAAACCGGCATCGTTGACGTGCGAGAGGGCCGTGGCACCGCCGCAGATAGCAAGACAGATAGCGGCGCGCATGAGCACTGAGGCTCCGGCAACCGCGGGCATGGCGGCCATAATGCCCGACGCCATGGTCATAGCGACGATGGAGCTGCCGACAGAGGCACGCACCATGACGGCAATCAAAAAGGCAACGACCACCAAAGGCAGCGGTGAGGCCTCGAGCATAGGGCCGATAACCTGACCCAAGCCGCAGTCCTGCAGCATCCAGCGAATGACGCCGCCGCAAGCGATAACCAGCAAGATCATGCCGACGGGCTTAAGAGAGCGGTCGAGCAAGGCCTTGAGCTCGGCGCCGGAGTAGCCGCGGCGCGCGCCCAGCAGATACATCGCAACGAGCGTGGCAAGCGTCAAGGCGACGAACGGCTTGCCCAGGAAGGCGAGAATCGAAGCGAGCTCGGCGGGCATGGGGATATAAGAGGACAGCGTGCCCAGCAAAATCAAACAAAGCGGCGTGAGCACGATGGCAAGCACCATGCCAAAGGAGGGAAGCTCCTTTTCGTCGCTCGCGCCCTCGGCAGAGGTAAAGTGCTCCGGAACATCGGTAAAGATGCGACCGCCCACGTTGCGACCCCAGATGACACCGGCGATCGCCATGGCGATGAAGGCGGTAGGGATACCAACGAGAATCATGGTGCCCAGGTCGACACCGAGCGTGCCGGCGACCAGAACCGAACCGGCCGATGGCGGCACAAACGCATAGCCAGCGGCAAGTCCTGCGAGCAGCGCGATGCCGTAGTAGAGCGTCGACTTCTTGGTCTGCGACGCCACGCTAAAGGCGAGCGGGATCAAAACGACCACGCCGGCCTCAAAGAACACCGTAGTGCCGATGACCAGACCGGTAATACCCAGTGCCCAGCTGGAATGACCCTGCCCAAAGGTATCGATGAAGGTCTGGGCGATCTTCTTGGCGCCGCCGCTCTCCTCAAGAATCTGGCCAAACATCGAGCCGAGGCCAATGAGCAGGGCGATGTTTTGCAGCGTGGTTCCCACGCCCTTGGTGACAGTGTCCGCCACCAGGTCGAGCGGCATACCGGCGCCGATGCCGATCGCGAGCGCCGAGACCATCATCGAAAGCACAGGATGCAGCTTGAACTTAATGATGAGCGCAAGCAGCAGCGCGATGCCCACGATAGCGGCGATGACCAGCCTGGTGGGGTCGGCCATAAACGTTGGGTCTGACATCTTTCCTCCAATTCATCAGACCTTTTGAATTCGCCTTAGACTATAGCGTATTTTCAATAGGTCTGATGTTTAAAAGGGAAACTTTTTTCAAAATACATCTGATGTATTTCCTGAACGATCTGTTTTTGACGGTAAACGGCTACTTACAGCTCTCCATTGTCGGAGCGAACCACCGCGGCTTCTGTAAATGAGCTAGAATAGCTCTGATGAATTCTTTTGATATGAGGTGAAGCGTGGCACGAGTCGATTCGGGACTCCCCGAGCAGATAGCAGATAAAATCATTCAACTGATCCTGGATGAGCATCTTGAGCAAGGCGACCGCCTGCCCAAGGAGGCTGTACTCGTCGAGCGCCTGGGTGCTGGCAGGAGCACCGTACGCGAAGCCATGAAGCTGCTGCAGTCGCGCAACATCGTGCGCATTAAGCAGGGCTCGGGCACCTATGTGGCATCAAACCCCGGCGTTGCCGACGACCCGCTGGGCTTTACCTTTATCGACGACAAGCAGCGTCTGGCGCGCGACCTACTCGAGGTGCGCTTTATGATCGAGCCGCAGATGGCCAGCATGGCCGCAGAGCACGCGACCGACGATCAAATCATCTGCATCAAAGAGCTCTGCGACGAATCCGAGCGCCTGGCCGAGGCCGGTGAGGATTACTCCGCCGCCGACACCGCGTTCCACAATGCCATTGCCGAGAGCTCCGGAAACCTCGTCGTTCCCCGCCTGATGGGCGTGCTCAAGGCATCTGTCCCCCTGTTTATTGACGTGACCGGCAAAAAGCTGGTTGAGGAAACCATCCGCACCCACCGCGGCGTGGCCGACGCCATCGCCGCGCGCAATCCCACCGCAGCGCACGACGCGATGTACCTGCATCTGGTGTACAACCGCAACATGATCGCAGAGGGAGCGCAGGAACAGAGCAAATAGACATCCGCACGGCAAGGGCGAGACTACCGTTCGCCTTTTAAAAGTGAACGTTCACCTGATTTTAGGGAATAAGGGGTGGCTATTACGCCGCTTCACCTATACTGACCTTGTATGAAAAGCAAGACTTATATAGATGAACGTTTCTTTTGAAAGGATCGCTATGTCTGATCTTATGGACAGCTTCCGTCTGGACGGCAAGGTCGCACTGGTGACCGGCGCCACCTACGGCATTGGCATGGCCATTGCCGAGGCGCTCGGAGAGGCCGGCGCCAAGATCGCCTTTAACGCCCGTCACGCCGACAAAGTCGCCGAAGCCGAGAAGCACTACCGTGAGCTGGGCTTTGACGCTCACGGCTATGTTGCCGACGTCACCGACGAGACTGTCGTCGCCGAGCTCATCGCCAAGATCGAGGCCGACTTTGGCACCACGCCCGACATCCTGGTCAACAACGCCGGCGTCATCCAGCGTACCCCGATGCTCGACATGAGCGCCGAGGACTTCCGCCGCGTCGTCGATATTGACCTCAACGCACCGTTTATCGTGTCCAAGGCCTGCCTGCCCGGCATGATCGCCAAGGGCCACGGCAAGATCATCAACATCTGCTCGATGATGAGCGAGCTGGGCCGCGAGACCATCGCCGGCTATGCCGCGGCCAAGGGCGGACTCAAGATGCTCACCAAGAACATCTGCTCGGAGTTTGGCGAGGCCAATATCCAGTGCAACGGCATTGGACCCGGCTACATCGCCACGCCGCAGACCGCACCGCTGCGCGAGACGCAGCCCGACGGCAGCCGCCACCCGTTTGACCAGTTCATCATTGCCAAGACGCCGGCCGCCCGTTGGGGCACGCCCGAGGATCTGAAGGGCCCCGCCGTGTTCTTGGCTTCCGACGCGTCGAACTTCGTCAACGGCCACATCCTCTACGTCGACGGCGGCATCCTCGCATACATTGGAAAGCAGCCTCAATAAGCGTCACCGCAACTGCCCACATCAGGTTTCATCCACTCGTTTTTCATTTGAGTTGCGGTGAGATAAGGATTGGTTTTGGCTTCTATCAGGCAAAACAGTCCGTATTCCACCGCAAGTTAGAAATAGGAAGGTAATTCGCAATGAAAATCGCTCTGATCAACGAAAACTCTCAGAACTCCAAGAACCCTATGATCGAGGCTGCCCTTAAGAAGGTTGTCGAGCCCATGGGCCACACCGTCTTTAACTATGGCATGTATGCCGACGCCGACTCCAAGCCCCTCACCTATGTGCAGAACGGCATCCTGGCCGCCGTGCTGCTCAACTCCGGCGCTGCCGACTACGTCGTGACCGGCTGTGGCACCGGCGAGGGCGCCATGCTCGCCTGCAACTCCTTCCCCGGCGTGCTGTGCGGCCATGTTGCCGACCCGCTCGATGCCTACACCTTTGCCCAGGTCAACGACGGTAACGCTGTCGCCATGCCCTTCGCCCTCAAGAACGGCTGGGGCCAGGAGCTCAACCTCGAGTACACCTTTGAGAAGCTCTTTGGCTTTGGTTCGGGCAACGGCTATCCTGCCGAGCGTGTTGAGCCCGAGCAGCGCAACAAGAAGATCCTCGACGGCGTGCGCGCTGTGACTATGCGTCCGCTCGTCGACGTTCTGGGCGAGATCGATCAGGACCTGGTGAAGGGCGCACTTGCCGGCGAACACTTCCAGGAGTACTTCTTTGCCAACGCAACCGACGAGGCCATCATCGCCAAGGTCAAGGAGATCCTGGGCCTCTAATCGCACGACTCATTGCAGCTAACGCAAGCGGCGGTCGTCCCATGTACGGGACGACCGCCGCTTTTTGCTATCTACCGACTGACGCCGCGGGGATAGGCCCCATGCACCAAGGGATTAACTAGAGCTCGCAGGCAATCTTGTAGCCGTCGCCGATGGCGTCGCGGATGTTGCCGCACTTGTTGGCATCGCCCAACACGTGGGTGGTAACGCCGGCTGCAGCAAGGTCGTCGGCCAACTTGGTATTGGGACGATAGCCCATGGCAAGTACCAGCGTATCGGCATCGGCGATGGTGTGGATCTCGCCGTCCTTTTCGTAGCTGATGGCATCCTCGGTAATCTCGGTCACCTTGGCCTCGGTCAGCACGTGAACGCCCTTGGAGAGCATGCGCGTGATGAGCACCGCGCGACCGGCGCCGCCCTCGTTGGCGGCGAGCGTCTTGGTCATCTCGATGACGGTGACGTCGCGATTGGCCGGCGACAGATCGTTGACCAACGGGGCCAGGTAGTCGGCCGTCTCGCAACCGACGGTGCCGCCGCCCACGATGACAATCTTCTTGCCCGGGAAAGCCTTGCCGCCCAACAGGTCGTCAGCCGTCATGACCTGCTTAAATCCCTGCATGAAGGCCGGGGCGATGGGCTCGGCGCCATAGGCCAGGACGACCTCGTAGCCCGCGTAGTCACGCTGAATGTCCTCGGCAGTAAGCTCGGTACCAAAGACGCACTTCACGCCCGACTCGGCCAGACGACGATACTGATACTTGATCACGCGGGTGAGTTCCTGCTTTGCCGGCGGAACGGCTGCGATGCGCATCTCGCCGCCCGGCTCATCCTGCTTGTCCACGAGCACCACGTTATGGCCGCGCTTGGCGGCAATGTAGGCTGCCTCCATGCCCGCAGGACCAGCGCCCACAACCAGTACGTTCTTGGCCTCGGCGGCAGGCTCGTAACCGGCCTCGTCGCGCTCAACATCGGGGTTGACGGTGCAGGAGATGCGCTTGCCGAACATGATGCCGTTCAGGCAGCGCAGGCAGCCGATGCAGGGGCGGATGTCGTCGGCGTTGCCGGCAGCGGCCTTATTGCAGAACTCGGCATCGCACAGATTGGCGCGGCCCATCATGCAGATGTCGGCAGCGCCGTCCTCGATCAGCTCCTCGGCGATCCAGGCCTCGTTGATACGTCCGACGGTGGCGACGGGAATGTTGACGTGCTTCTTGATCTCGCGCGAACAGGCGGCGTGCGAGGCCTGCTGGGTACCGGCGGCAGGAATCGCGGAACCGCGCTTGATGGTGGTGCCGCCCGACACATGAATCATGTCGACACCGGCCTTCTCCAGGCGACGCGAGACGTAGATCATGTCGTTGAGGGTCAGGCCGCCATCGGTGTACTCATCGCCCGAGATACGGACGTCGATGATAAAGTCCTTGCCGCAGCGCTCGCGAATCTCGGCGATGACCTCGAGCAAAAAGCGCATGCGGGCGTCGAGCGAGCCGCCGTACTCATCGGTACGCTTGTTATAGAGCGGGGTCAAAAAGCCGCCGAGCATGCCGTGGGCGTGTGCCGCATGGACCTCGACGCCATCGACACCGGCCTTCTGCATGCGCACGGCGGCGTCACCGAACTGATGCGTGAGCTCGTGGATCTCATCGACCGTGATGGGACGCGGTGCCTCGCGGGCGTAAGACGGGCCCACAAAGGACGGAGCGATCAGGCGCGGCGTGCCCGGAATGTTAAAGGCCATATAGGCGGGGTGGAAGAGCTGCGGCATAATCTTGCAGCCATACTCGTGGACGGCCGCGGCGAGCTTTTCCCAGCCGGGGATAAACGTGTCGTCGTAGCAGCACATGTCACCCGGCAGATAGGTATAGGTGGGCTCGACCGTCACGACCTCGGTGATGATGAGGCCCACGCCGCCCTTGGCGCGGGCACGGTAATGATCGACCAAGTCATCGGTCACATAGCCATGATCGGCCAGGTTGGTGGACACCGGCGGCATAAAGACGCGGTTCTTGACCTCGGTTGTACCGACCTTGATCGGGCTAAAGAGCATCGGGTAAGCAGAGGACTCCATACAGGCTTCCTTTCGTTTGAGCCGCTCGGCGGCAGTTGCTAACGTACCTATCGTATCAGCAACCGCCGCGTCCGTACCCGCTCGCACTCCCCACCTTCAATCCCGACCCTCAAAAAAAGTTGCGGTGGAATACGGAGTAGATGAGGCTTTTAACAGCCAAAACAGTCCGTATTTCACCGCAACTGATGGGCGGGGTGGAATTGAGGGCTCAGATAGTCAGTCATGCCCTCATCCGCCGCTCCCTCACCTACAGCGCGCCGTCCAGCATAAGGTTCACCTTGAGCACGTTGACCGTGGGCTCGCCGAACACGCCGAGGAAACGACCCTTGGTGCACTGGGCGATGATCTCGCGAACCTCGCCTTCGCTCTTGCCCGTGGCCTTCGCCAGGCGCGGTACCTGGTACTCGGCGGCATCGGGGGAGATCTCGGGGTCGAGCCCTGAGCCAGAACACGTCACCAGGTCGACGGGCACGGCGTCCATGCCGGCGTCGGGGTTGGAGGCGCGGATCTTCTTCACGCGCGCGTCCACAAGCTGCCGATACTCCTCACTCGCCGGGGATAGGTTGGACGGGGTACCATACGCCATGAGCTCGCCGTCTTCGCCTTTGACAATTGACACGTTCTGGATACGACCCCACATGTGGGCTTCATCATCGAAGTTCTGGCCGATGAGCTCGGAACCCACAACCTTGCCGTCGACCGTAATGAGTGAACCGTTCGCTTGATACGGGAACGCAACCTGGGCGATGCCGGTCACGACGAGCGTATAGCCCAGGCCGCAGACAACGGTAAACAGCGCGAACACGCCCAGTGCGCGCGATGCAACACCTTTGAACATACAAACCTCCGTCTACATCATGCCAATGCCGAACAAGGCCAGCAGCATGTCGATAATCTTGATGAATACGAACGGCGCCACGATACCGCCCAGACCCCACACCAGCAGGTTGTGGGTCAGCAGCTGGCCGGACGAAAGCTCGCGGTACTTCACGCCTTTCAGGGCGGCAGGAATCAGCGCGACGGTGACCAGCGCGTTGTAGATAATGGCGGACAGCACGGCAGTCAACGGGCTGGTGAGCCCCAGGATGTTGAGGGCGTCCAACCCGGGGTAGATCGGCGAGAATAGCGCCGGGATAATGGCGAAATACTTGGCGACGTCGTTGGCGACCGAGAAGGTCGTGAGCGAACCGCGGGTCATGAGCAGCTGCTTGCCGATACGCACGACCTCGATGAGCTTGGTGGGGCTGGAGTCGAGATCGACCATGTTGCCGGCCTCCTTGGCAGCCTGGGTGCCCGTGTTCATGGCCACGGCGACATCCGCCTGCGCCAGCGCCGGCGCGTCGTTGGTGCCGTCGCCGGTCATGGCGACCAGGTGGCCCTCACGCTGGAACTCGCGGATCTTCTCGAGCTTGCCCTCAGGGGTGGCCTCGGCCAGGAAGTCGTCAACGCCGGCCTCGGCGGCGATTGCCGCGGCGGTGAGCGGGTTGTCGCCCGTCACCATGATGGTCTTGATGCCCATCTTGCGCAGGTCGGCGAACTTCTCCTTAACGCCGGACTTGATGATGTCCTTGAGGTACACAACGCCCAGCACGCGGCAATTCTTGGTCACGACCAGCGGGGTGCCGCCGGCCTTGGCGATGCGCTCGACGGCCTCGTCGCACTCCTGGGAGAACACGCCGCCGGCTGCCTCCACATAGGTGCGCACGGAATCGGCAGCGCCCTTGCGGATCTCATTGCCCTCGTAGTTCACACCGGACATGCGGGTCGCCGCGGTGAAGGGGATGAACTCCATACCCTTATCCTCGAGTGTGCGGCCGCGCAGACCGAACTGCTCCTTGGCGAGCACGACGATGGAACGGCCTTCGGGGGTCTCGTCGGCCAGCGAGGAAAGCTGGGCGGCATCGGCCAGCTCCGCGGGATCGATGCCGTCGACCGGGATGAACTCGGCGGCTTGGCGGTTACCCAGGGTGATGGTGCCGGTCTTGTCGAGCATGAGGATGTCGACGTCGCCGGCGGCCTCGATGGCGCGGCCGGACATGGCCAGCACGTTGGCCTCGTTCAGACGGCTCATACCGGCGATGCCGATGGCGGAAAGAAGGGCGCCGATGGTAGTAGGAGCCAGGCACACGAGCAGCGCCACGAGCGTGGTCACGGCCGTGGGGTTGTCCATGTCGTTAAGACCGACCGAGAAGCAGGAGTAACAATACAGGGCCAGCGTGACCAGGATAAAGACGATGGAGAGGGCCACCAGGAAGATCTCCAGAGCGATCTCGTTAGGGGTCTTCTTGCGCGCGGCACCCTCGACCATCGCGATCATCTTGTCCAGGAAGCTCTGGCCGGGCTCACTGGAGATCTTGACGATGATCCAGTCGGACAGCACCGTGGTACCACCGGTAACGGCAGAGCGGTCGCCGCCGGCCTCGCGGACCACGGGGGCGGACTCGCCGGTGATGGCGGACTCGTCAACGGAAGCAGCGCCCTCGATGACGTCGCCGTCGCCGGGAATCTGCTCGCCGGCGCGTACGATCACCAGGTCGCCGCGCGTGAGCTCGGTGCCGGGAACGACGGTGAAGTGCTCCTTGTCCTCAACGGACTCGATGCGATGGGCCTCGACATCCTTTTTGGCCGCACGCAGGGAATCGGCCTGGGCCTTACCGCGGCCCTCGGCAAGCGCCTCGGCGAAGTTCGAGAACAGGTCGGTAAGCCACAGGATGACCGCGATGGCGACCACATAGTAGGTGGGCACACCCGCGTCCTGCACACCGAAAATGGAAGCGACGGCCAGGACGGAGGTCATGACGGCGGAAAGCCACACCAGGAACATGACCGGGTTTTGAATCTGGACGCGAGGATCCAGCTTGGCAAACGAGTCGCGGACCGCGCGGCCCATCATGTCTTTTTGCATAGTCATAAATCTGCGCCCTCCTTTACGCAATCATCTGGAAGAACTCGGCAACGGGGCCAAGCGCCAGGGCCGGGAAGAAGCTCAGGGCACCGATCAGCAGAACGATGAACACGAGCAGGAATACGAACATGCCGTTGGTGGTAGACAGGGTACCGGCGCTCTCGGCGACCTTGCCCTTCTTGGCCAGCGAGCCGGCGATAGCCAGCGTACCGATGATAGGCATGAAGCGGGCGAACAGCATCTCGAGGCCGAGCATGACGTTGATCCAGGGAATGTTGCAGTTCATGCCTGCAAACGCCGAGCCGTTGTTGCCGCCGCATGAGGTGAAGGCATACAGCGCCTCGGAGAAGCCGTGCGCGCCACCATTGTTGAGCTGGTCGGCAAGACCGGGCACCATGCAGGCGATGGCCGAGCACACCAGAATGGCAAACGGAGTTGCCAGGCACAGGACAACTGCCCAGCGCATCTCGCCCGGCTCGATCTTCTTGCCCAGGAACTCAGGCGTGCGTCCGACCATGAGGCCGGCGATGAACACTGTGAGGATGGCGAAGCCGATCATGCCGTACAGGCCGCAGCCCACGCCGCCGAAGACGACCTCGCCCAGAGCAATCTGGAGCATCTGGACAAAACCGCCCAGCGGGGTGTAGGAGTCGTGCATGGAGTTAACCGAGCCGTTGGAAGCAGCCGTCGTGAAAGCGGACCAGGTAGAAGAGGAGGCGATACCGAAACGGCTCTCCTTGCCCTCCATGTTGCCGCCGGCCTGGCCGTCGGTCATCTCGATATTGACCGCTCCGCCATCGGCCAGCTGCGGGGTGCCCGCATGCTCGTTGACGGCGATGATGCCGGTGAAGATCACCAGCAGGATGAACATGGCGGCAAAGATAGCCTTGCCCTGCTTGGTGTTCTTGACGCCGATACCGAAGGTGAAGCAGCAGGCGACCGGAATCAGCAGCAAGCTGGTCATCTCGATGATGTTGGTGAAGGCACTGGGGTTCTCATACGGATGGGCGGAGTTCACGCCGAAGAAGCCGCCGCCGTTGGTGCCGGACTGCTTGATGGCGACCTGAGGAGCCGCGGGACCCTGGGGCAGGAACTGCTCGGTGACCACGCGCGCGCCCTCGACAACCTTGCCGTCGACCTTGACCGTGTCGCCCTCAATCTGGGCGCCGTCGATGACGCTCCAGCCGCCGTCTGCATTAGGCTGAACAGCGACGGGTTCTACGAGCTCAGCCTTCTGAGCCGGCTGGAAGTTGGAGATGACGCCACCGGCAGCCAGGCAGATGCCGAACACGAGGTTCAGCGGGATGAGCACATACAGGACGGTGCGGGTGAGGTCGACCCAGAAGGAACCCAGACCCTGCTCCTTGACCTGACGGAAGCCGCGGATCAGCGCGAACATGACCGCGATACCGGTGCCAGCGGAAACGAAGTTCTGCACAGTGAGACCCATGAACTGCACAAGGTAGGACAGGGTGGTCTCACCGGAGTAGGACTGCCAGTTGGTGTTGGTTATGAAGGAAGCAGCCGTATTGAACGACAGGTCCCATGACACACCCGGCAGGTGCTGGGGATTGCCTGGCAAGAAGGACTGAAGCGCCTGGAGTGCCACAAGAGTCACGAGGCCGATCCCCGAAAAGACCAGCACGCTCGCCAGATAGCGCCTACACCCCATCTGTTCTGCCGCGTCGATGCGAAGCAGACGATAGACGCCACGCTCCACAGGAGCAATCACAGGCGACAGGAACGTATGCTCACCATCCATGATATGGGCCATGAACCGACCGAGCGGAACGGCCAGGACGACGAGTACGGCAAAGTACAAGATGTACTGAATCGCAGCGTCCATAGTTTACGAATCACTCCTCATCAGAATGTAGATGTAATAGATAAGAAGTCCAATGCAGACGACTCCGATGATGGGAATGAGGATGTCCATTTACCGCCCCTTTCACACGCGGTCCGATGTCTCGGACGCCTGCCCTCGCAAGCGTCTGGGGACAGTAAACGCTTCTAGGGATTAAAGAGGCGTGAGGGCCGGGGCTCACGTCCTTAAGATGCCGTAAAGATGCAGGTAGAAAGCACTATTGCAGCTGCAGTGCGCCTATACTCGACCTCGCGAGCATACAGTGGTGTCTTCACCGCGTATGCACGCATGGACAACGCTTCAGAAAGGCTACGCTATGCAGCGCGACGCATCGGACACTCGCGTCAATCCAGACCTCATTCTCAAGGCAATTGAGAAAGACGGGGTCGCCGATGACACTCGAACCAGCCGGGGACACCTCAAGATTTTCTTTGGCTACGCTGCTGGCACAGGCAAAACCTATGCGATGCTTCAAGCCGCCCACGCCGCCAAGCGGCGAGGTGTCGACGTCGTCGCGGGATACATCGAGCCGCACGAACGTCCGGCAACTGCCCATCTTGCACAAGGGCTTGAGAACGTGCCCTGTAAACTCATCGAGCACAACGGCATTGCGCTCAGCGAGTTCGATCTAGATGCGGCTATCGAACGCGCCCCTCAGCTCATCCTTGTCGACGAGCTCGCCCATACGAATGCGCCGGGGTCTCGCCACGACAAACGCTATCAAGACGTCGAGGAACTTCTACATGCGGGCATCGACGTCTATACGACCGTGAACGTTCAGCATATCGAGAGCCTAAACGACATGGTTGCATCCATCACCGGCGTTGTCGTGAGCGAACGAATCCCCGACCGTATCTTCGATGATGCCGACCAGGTCGAGCTCGTCGACATAGAGCCCGAAGACCTACTTGAGCGCCTTCGCGCCGGCCTCGTCTACCGTCCCGCACAAGCCGACCGAGCGCAACAGCATTTTTTTACCGTCGAGAACCTCACCGCACTCCGAGAAATCGCGCTGCGCCGCTGCGCCGATCGCACCGGTCACCTCACAGACGCCGCACGCGTGCTGGGAAACCGTGACTACTACACCAGGGAGCGTATCTTAGTCTGTGTCTCCCCGGCGCCGACCAATCCCCGCATCGTCCGTGCCGCCGCACGCATGGCGAAAGCGTTTCGCAGCGAGCTCGTCGCCCTGTTCGTAGAGAGCCCGCGCACGCAAGCCATGAGCGATGATGAGCGCGCCAAGCTTGCAGCCAATATCGCCCTAGCCGAGCAGCTCGGAGCACATATGGAAACCGTCTATGGCGACGACATCGCGTTTCAGATCTCCGAGTTCGCACGCCTGTCGGGTATTTCGAAGATCGTCATGGGGCGCACGGGCGAGCGCAGCAGCGTCCGTCAGGCCCTCTTCGGCCGCAAATCTCTCGTAGAACAGCTCATAACATTCGCCCCGAACCTCGACATTTACATCATTCCAGAACAGTCGACTCCGCCCTCCCGACCCAAAGGACGCCGCCATGCGCTCGCCCTGCAGCCGCCCAGCAGCCGAAACGTGCTTCGCACGCTGGCCCTCTCTCTTGCCGCCACGGCGATCGGCACGGCTTTCCGCCATCTGGGATTTGCCGATTCCAGCATCATATCCCTCTATATCTTCACGGCCCTGCTGACCGCCGTCACCACGACGGGGCGTATCTGCACGATCGTATCGAGCGTGCTCTCTGTAGTGCTTTACAACTTCTGCTTCGTCACGCCTCTGTTTTCGCTCGCCAGCTACGACCGAAGCTATCTGGTCACGTTCGGCATCATGTTCGCTACCGCTATGGTCGCCGGCGAGTTAACTGCGCGCATCGCCGACAACGCCCGTACCTCCGCCGAGAACGCATTCAAAACGCGTGTACTCCTCGAAACGAACCAGCTCTTGCAGCAAGCCCATAGCGCGGAGGAGTGCGCCCGCGTCGCCATGAACCAACTCGTCAAACTGCTAAAACTCGACGTGGTCTTCTACCCCGCCGAACACGGCACGCTCGGCAAGGCGCTCTATGAGTCCGCTGGCACCGAAAACCGATCCGCGTCGCTGCTCACCGACTACGAGCGCGCCGTTGCAACCTGGACCTACACCAACAACAAGCGCGCGGGCGCAAGCACGCGGACCCTGCCTGAGGCGCGCTGTCTCTACCTCGCGGTTCGCACCGGCGACAAGGTATTCGGTGTCATCGGCATCGCCCTGGAGGGGCGCGAGATCGAAGCCTTCGAGCATTCGATCGTCCTATCTATCGTAGGTGAATGCGCCTTGGCGCTCGAAAGCGACCGGGCGGCGCAAGAGCGCGAAGAGGCTGCGGTCTTGGCGAAAAACGAGCAGCTGCGCGCCAACCTTTTGCGCTCCATCGGCCACGATTTGAGGACACCCCTCACGGCTATATCCGGATCTGCGGCAATCCTTCGGAAGAGCGACGAGAAGCTCAGCCTCGAACAACGCTGCGATCTTGCCGATGCCATCTACGACGACTCCCTCTGGCTTATCGATACCGTGGAAAACCTCCTCGCCATCACACGCGTCGAGGACGGCACCATTCGCCTCAACTTAACATCCGAGCTCATCGACGAGGTCATCGAGGCCGCCCTCAGCCATGTCGCCCAAGCATCGCATGGACGTGCCGTCACCATCGAGCACACTGACGACATCCTGCTGGTACGCATCGACGTCCATCTCATCATGCAGGTGCTTACGAATCTCATCATGAACGCCTTCAAATACACGCCCGAGGACTCGACTGTCACCATCAGCGCACGTCGCGAGGGTGAGTTCATCGTGGTGGACGTCGCAGACGATGGGCCGGGTGTGGCAGACTGCGACAAGCCTCATATCTTTGAGCGTTTCTTCACCTCAAGCAATACGCAGCCCGTGGATTCGCGTCGAAGCATCGGCCTTGGGCTGTCGCTCTGCCGCTCCATCGTGGAGGCGCATGGCGGCGTCATCGAAGTTCGCGACAACCACCCCCATGGGGCCGTCTTCCGTTTTACCCTGCCCGCCGAGGAGATCGAGATTCATGAATAATGCCGCTAAGTCACGCATCCTCCTGGTCGAAGATGACCTGACCGTTCAAAACCTCGTTTCGACCGCGCTTGACCTCCACGGCTATGTCGTGAGCAAGGTTTGCAACGGCCAGGCCGCCATCATGGATGCGGTGTCGCACGGCCCCAGCCTCATCATGCTCGACCTCGGCCTTCCCGACATTGACGGTATCGAGGTCATCACGAAAATCCGAAGCTGGTCGGCAGTCCCCATTATCGTCATTTCGGCGCGCACCGAAGATTCCGACAAGATTGCAGCACTTGACGCAGGGGCAGACGACTACCTCACCAAGCCCTTTTCTGTGGATGAGTTGCTCGCGCGCGTCCGTGCGAATTTGAGGCGCTCCTCGATGACGTCGAGCGAGTCGACAGAAGCGAGCACGTTCGACAACGGTCCGCTGCATATCGACTACGCCGCGGGATACGCGACGAAAGACGGACGCGAGCTCTCGCTCACCCCAACCGAGTACAAATTGCTCGTCCTTCTGGCGAAAAACGTCGACAAGGTGCTCACCCACACCTTCATCACCCGCGAGATATGGGGCACGAGCTGGGACAGCGATCTGGCGAGCTTGCGCGTGTTCATGCGCACCCTGCGCAAGAAGATCGAGGCAGAACCCTCTCACCCCAAGATGATTCAGACGCACATGGGTGTCGGGTACCGCATGCAGCGTCTCTAGCCCACCTCACAAAAAAAGTTGCGGTGGAATACGGAGTAGATGAGGCTTTTGACAGCCAAAACAGTCCGTATTTCACCGCAACTGATGGGTGGGATGGAGTTAGAGGCCCAGGTAGCTGGTCATGCCTTCGACGGCGAGCTTGGCGCCGGCTACGGCGTGAACAACCGTCAGCGGGCCGTTAACCACGTCGCCGGCGGCAAAGACGCCAGGCACGGTGGTCATACCGTTCTCATCGACCGAAAGCAGGCCACGATGGTCGGTCTCTAGGCCGCCCGTTGTAAGCACAAGCTTGTCTTTGGGCATCTGCGAAGCTGCAATCACAACTGTGTCGGCAGACGCATGGTCGAGCTCCTCCTCGTAGCCCACCACGTTGTTGTCCTCGTCAAAGATAGCCGTCTCGAACACCGGACCGTTATCGTCGATGGCGCAGATCGCCTTGCCGCACACAATCTCGGCACCGTCAAGCTCGGTCAGCTCGACCTCGTCGTCGATGGCCGAGATATGGCGCGAGCGTGCATACACAGTGACCTTGCGAGCACCCGAACGCAGCGCCGTGCGGGCCACATCCATGGCCACATTACCGGCACCGATGACCGCCACGTTCTGCCCGATCGCCACGCTCGAGGGATCGACCAGGTAATCGATACCAAACAGCACGTTGCCGCGCGACTCGCCGGGAATGCCCAGTTTGCGGGCACGCCAGGTACCGGTACCAACAAAGACCGCATCGTAGCCGTCGCGCAGCAGGTCGTCGATATGCAGCGCGCCACCGATGGTGGTCGAGGGGCGCACGCGCACGCCAAGCGAGCACATCACATGACGGTACTTTTGCACGAGCGCACGGGGCAGGCGGAACTCGGGGATACCGTATTCCAGCACACCGCCGATCTCGGGGCGCTGTTCAAATACCGTGACGGCACAGCCTAGCTGGGCCATCTTAATGGCCACGGTAATACCGGCGGGACCGGAACCGACCACAGCAACCTGTTTGCCGCACGACGGCGCAGACGTCCACTCCTTACGATCCAAATACGCTGTCGAGATATAGTTCTCGATGCTCGAGAAATGTACGGGTGTGCCCTTGCGGCCCTGGATGCACGCGCCCTCGCACTGGCCCGAATGGTTGCAAACCATGGAGCAGACCGCGCTCATGGGATTGTTCTGGAACAGCAGCTCGCCCGCCTCTTCTAGACGACGCTGTTTGAACAGGTCGATGACCTGCGGAATAGGCGTCTGAACCGGGCAGCCCTTAATCTGACAGAACGCCCTTTTACAACCTAGGCAACGATTCGCCTCTTCGACAATGTGGATAGCCACGCAACTCCCCTTTTTAATGCAATCCAATGGGGGCGACGATAAAGACCCTTCACCGCCGCCCCCATACAGGTAATCTCAATCTGCCGACACAGCAAAAGCCAATGCTATAACTCGCGATGCGAAGCCCCGCAGCGAGCGGACATGTGCTCGAGTGTCGCCAGGCAGTCAGCCGCCGTCGCCGGCACACTGTTCTCGACCACGCAGGGAATCCCAGGGCAGGCGGCAGCCGCCCAGGCCACTACGGGCTCAAAGTCATAGCGGCCCGTCTCGCCCACGCCATGACACACCAGACGTGAACCCGTACCGTCGCACCAACCGGCTTCGTCCTCGTTATCAACGACCTCAAAATCCTTGGCGTGCAGCACGCGAATCTTGCTGCCGCATAAATAGAGCATGCGCGCGGTGATTTCCTGCGCTTCGTCAACGACGCTGGGGTGCAGCAGCGACACTGGGTCATAGATCACGCCGAGCGACGGGCTCGAGACGCGCTCCAGCACCTCACGGCAGCGATCTGGCGTGTTGACTGTCTCGTTCCAACCGGGCTCAATTAGAACCTGACCGCCCACGGCCTCGGCCCGATCGCAGACGTGTGCGAGTCCGTCCATAAAAGCCTCGAGTGCCCCATCGGTCATGCGGTCGTCAGCAACGCGGTTCTGCGCATTGGGGCGACCGGTCTCGGTACCCACCGGGCATCCGCCGAGCATCTGGGCAAAGTTCAGGCATGCCTCGTACTCGGCAATGTTATCCATGAGCTGTTGGCGATCGGGCGTCGCCAAATTCTTATAGCAGCCGAGCACGGCGACCGAAACGCCCGCCTCGTCGAGCACCGCAAGCAAATGGTCGGCAAGCTCGCGGGTCAGGCCGCCTCGATCGATCCCCATCGATGCGTAGAGCACCTTGCTCGGCAGCTGAATGCACAAAAAGCCCAGCTCTCCCGCCATGCGAATGCGTTCCTCGACGGTCCCCTGCGGAAGGTCGTGCAAACGTACACCCGGAGTAATAGCCCCCACGTTATTCACATCCCTTATGAGCGTTGATGCCCGGGGTGTATCCGCCAAACGGGTCCTCGATGGAGCACACGCCCGAGGGGGCGAGCGGATCGCGCTTACCGGCCAGCTTGTCGTGATGCATGGTCTCGATATAGGCAAGCACCAGCGGCGCCACACCCTTTGCATCATTTTTGACCACGGGCTCGCTCATGTAGTAATCAAACGTGCCCTCGCGGTGCGCGGTGTTTCCCAAGCCCGCAACCAGGCAGATGTTGTCGAGCGCCAGCTGCCCGTCACACTCGGACAGGCAGGTCTCGCAGATGCCGTCGAAGGCACGACGGCCGTACTGGTAGTAACGTTCGCCCAGCACGCCCAGACGCACGCCCTTCATGATGGCGTTGGCAAAGATGGCGCTGCCCGACTCCTCCAGGTAGTTAGGAGCGATATTGGGCAGGTTGATGACCTGGTGCCACATGCCGGTCTTCTCGTCCTGATACGGCAGCATGGCGTCGATCAGATCGTGGAACATCTTGCGGATCTCGTCCTTCTCGGCCGACATCGAAGGCGGCATAAGCTCCCAGGTGTCGATGAGCGCCATGGCAAACCAGCCCTCGGCGCGCAGCCAGAAGTTAGCCGAAAGGCCGGTGACCGGGTCGCACCAGAACTGTTTGCGGCTCGCGTCGTAAGCGTGATAGTACAGACCGTTGAGGGGGTTGCGCATCAGGTCATGCACGACCTGGAACATATGGAAGCTGTCCGAGCAGGCACGACGGTTGTGGAAGCTCAGCTCGTACTGCATGTAGAACGGCTGGGCCATATACATGCCATCGAGCCAGATCTGGTTGGGATAGACGGCCTTGTGCCAAAACACGCCCTCTTTGGTGCGCGGCTGGGTCTCGAGCTGGCGGTAGATGGTGTCCATGGCGGCACGGTACTTGGGCTTGCCCACCAGGTCATACAGCTTGTAGAGGGTCTTGCCCGCATTGACGTTATCGAGGTTGTACTCCTGCGGGTTGTAATGCTTGATGGTACCGTCGTCCTGGACAAAGAAATCGATGTAGTCATCGGCGAACGTCAGGTAGCGCTGCTCACCCGTGATCTCGTACAACTCGATGAGCGCCTTGATCATGCAGCCGTCGATATAGTTCCAGGTGTTCTCCTTGCCGGCGCGAATCTTTTCGATATTCCAAGCCGGCGCCTGCGGCGTAGAAGTTTCGATCAACTGCTCGATATAACGGTCCAGGATTTGATTGCAACCCATTGCTGTCCCCTCTGACATAAACGATAGGTGAACGTTACCCCTAGTGTAACGCGAACGGGGAATATAGGGTGAACGTTAACCCTATATTCCCCGCAAACGGCAGACTTTTAGCGGCAAACGGCGGTGAGACCCGCGGCGATGCGATGCGCCAGGCGCTCATAGCCAGCCGGGCTGTAGTGCAGACCGTCCGGCATATAGAGCTCGCGGTGCTCCGGCAAAAACGGGCTGATACCGCTTTGCGCATACAGGTCAATCACCGGAACGGAGTAGCGGTCACAGACCTCGAGCATCGCTCGCACGTAGGCGACCTGCGTCAGGCCTAGGTGGTTGAGCTCGTCGCTTGCCGGGATATCCTTCTCGTGCTTACCGCTCGTCTTGCACGGCGTCATAAACACGAGCTTTGCCTGAGGTGAGCGCGCCGTGATGGTGCGGATCAGATAATCGAGTGCACCATAGAACTCGTGCATGTCCGTGCCGCCCAGCTCTCCCAGCGGCACGTTGCGGCTAAAGTCGTTGACGCCGCCAAAGACGATGTAGATATCGGCCGCATCGTCGATGCCGTCCAGGCGCTCGACAAACGAATCGGTACGGTCAGCCTTGATGGCGATACGCGAACCCTTGATGCCAAAGTTCTCGATGGTTGCGCCGCCCAGCAGCGCGCCCAAGTGCGAAGTCCACGAGATGTCGTTGCCTCCCCCACCGCAGCCGTTGTCGCCCCAGGTCGTTGAATCGCCAAAGCAGCAAATGGTCGATTCACTCAAGCTCTTCGTTTCCATAATCTTCTCCTCATCCGCCCATCGGCAGTCATACAGGAACGTACCGTTTATTCGCAGCATGCCGAGGGGCTATGCACGGGCGCATTCCGCAACGTGCGAATCGAGCCATTCGATATCCTCGACAAGATGTGCCACGCCCAGATGGTGTTCACCCGGACACACCTCGTGCCGCAGGCCATCTCTGCGACCCAGCAACTTGTAGGCATCGCGCACGATCTCGAGCTGCTCGTCAACATTTTTCAGCCCGCGCGAACCGTTCAGATGATCCTCTTCGCAGCTTTGCACTAACAACGGGCGCGGCGCAATAAGCGAGGCAATATCGCCCATGTCGAGCAAGCGCCAAAGTCCGGGTGTGTAGTTGCAGCTGCAATTGCCGTTGAGGTGCAGCAGCGAATCATCGACACCGTACAGGTAGCCCGAGACAAACGTCTTGCATACGCGTGGGTCGAGCGCCGCCAGATACAGCGTCATGTATCCGCCGCCCGAAAAGCCAAAACAGCCCAGGTCGTCCATGGCAATGTCGCCGCGCGCCTCTAGGTAATCGATCAGACGCATGTTATCCCAGGCGTTGAGGCCCGCAACGGTAAGTCCCAGCGGCTCGGCCATGCGCGCCTGGTTTAGGCACGTGCCGCGCAGAAAGCTGTTCTCGTCATCGCCCTGACCCTTCCAGTCACGACGGTATCCCCAACCGCGTGCGTCGGGGCAGACGGTCACGTAACCCATACGCGCCAAACGTAGACCGTAGTCGTAATTGAACTTACGCACAGCATCATCGACCGCCGGCACGCCCGTCACGCCCGCAACACTTGCGGCGCCTGCTCCCTGATGGCCATGCGGGCAGATATAGCAACGCTTAAGCCCCCGTCCATCAAGCTTCGGATGAGACGGCTCCAACAGGTAAAACGGCATCCACACATCGTGCTCAACCTGCAGCATCGCATGAGTACGCACAATGCCGCCGGCAACCCGCACGCGGCTGAGCTCACGAATCTCAATCGGGACGCGGTCCATAAGCGAAAGGCCCAAAACATCGTACAGACGAGTCCTGGTCGCAATCTTCCATGCCTCAAAATCTGCAGGAGTCTTGCCCGTAAAAGCAGCCGAACGCCCCTCGCGCTTCAGCCGGGCACGCAGCGCAGGTTCGTCTTCGCAGTACGTCTCGATGTGCACGGTGCGGCCGTTGGCAGACAGTTCAGCCGTCTCAACCGCATCACCGTCGCCGCCCTCGGGATCCCAGCCATCCCCACCGGCAAGCACCTGCTCGCGAGCGTACCCGGCGGCAGCCATCACATCGAGTTCATTCGCCCACGGCACCCAGCCGGTAGTATCACCCGCCGGCCCATGCAGAATCGCGCCAGCATACTGCACGCAGTTGTGCGCCGCCGGCTTATTCCAATCCCACCAGCCTTCGCGCTTGATATGTCGCCCCAGCCAGCAATCGATCAGCACAGTTTGCGCCCATTCGCGCCAAGGACGACCCAGGTAGACCGAATCCGGCGCCACGCCATCCGGAGCTGTAAACGAACAGCCGTGGAACACAAAGCCGTGCGGCTCGCCTTCGGGCGTGGAGGCTGCCGTTACATACCCGTTGACATCCATATCGCGGTTGAGCGAGCGAATCTCGCACCCCTCAAAGTAGGCACACGCGCCGCCAAAGATAAAGTCGACATCGCCCTCGATCCGGCAGCGTCGAAAATACTGGCGCCCCACCCGGCGCGGCGCAAACTGCTTGGGCCCAATGAATCCGCCCGGTTTGACTTCGCGCGGGGGCAACGGGCCCAAAAACAGCGTGTCCTGGCGCCCCGTAATGCAACAGGCGTCGACAACCAGACGGTCGCCATCAGCATACAGGGCAATCGCCTGACCGACCTCGCGCCCATCGCCCGCATCGTTTTCGATCGTGAGGTTCTCGAGCCGTACGTCGTCGGCATCGACCAAAACGGTATAGGTCCTAAACGTGCCGAGCGTGCCGTCGACGCCCGAGCCGTCCTCCGAGGGCATCTTGGCGCCCAAGCCGCCCACGATACGCACGCTGTCGGCCGTCTCTCCCTCAATCGTCACATGCGAGCGATGAATCTCGACCCGCTCGCGATACTCGCCCGGCTCGATATGGATTGTCACCGGCCGTCCGTCATTCGGACAGGATTCGTCAATTGCCTCCAAGGCCTTAGAGATACTGTGATATGCCCCCGCACGCTCGGGCGAAACCTCAAAAAATCGTCTCTCACTCATCATCAGTCACCGCGTCCTTTCGTCGTAGACCGTCTACGTTGCAGTTTCGGCATATAAAAAGTTCGCGCAATGGGTCGGGAAGGCCCTGCCCATCGCGCGCCGCGACATACCGAATTTAATTGTTTAGGAGCAAACGCCTACGCACGGACAACCTTGTCGACGTTCTGGAGCTGCAGCTCCTCGCCGTCCTGGCCCTCGATTACCACATTTTGCAGGTCGAGCACCTTGACGTTTTGCGCAATGATGCCCTGACGCACCATGGGCTCAACGCCGCAGGCCATGGCCGGGACAAAGGGCTCGGCATCGTCGGCAAAGGTCACGTGAACGTCTTGGAACGTCAGACGCGTCACCTTGGTCTCGGGCAGACCCGTGATATAGGCCGCGGCAGCATGGCAGTTGGTGGCCTCGATATCGCAAAACGTCGTGGCACCAAAGCCGGGCGTGCGGTCGTCGACGGGCAGTGCCTCGCGAGACTGCACGTAGTCGGTCTTGCCGTCCTTGTCGCAGAAGTAGAACGAGTTGACCACGAAGGGCGTGAGCACCTCGTCCATGCGAATGTGCTCAAAGGTAATGCCCTCGTTGACGGCATCCTTGCCGCGCCCGCGGCGGGTCTTGACGCGCAAGCCGCGGTCGGTGCGTTCAAAGAGGCACTTGCTCACGGTGAGGTCCTTGATGCCGCCGGCAGCCTCGGACCCCAGGACCACGGCGCCGTGACCATCGTGCATGTAGCAGTGAGAGATCAGCACGTCGTGCGTGGCGGGACGAAGCTCAGGCTCAATGCCCAGCTTGCCGCTCTTGATGGCGATGCAGTCGTCGCCCACCGAGAACTGACAACCAAGGATGCGAACAAAACCGCAGCTCTCGGGATCGAAGCCATCGGTGTTGTGGGAGTTCTTGGGGCCCTCGATGGACAGGCAGAGCGCATCGATGTGCTCGCACAGGATGGGGTGGATGTTCCACGCCGGGCTGTTGCGGACGGTGAAGCCAGCCAAGCTCACGTTTTGGCTCTCGGACAGGAAAATCATGCGCGGGCGGGCGACCTCGCGGCCCTCCTCAGGGCGGAAGATGTTCTTAAAGTCCTTGTTCCACCAGTTGTCCTCGGCAAAATCAGTCTGACCGTCGATCGCGCCGCGACCATAGATGCACACGTCGTGCACGCCCAGACCCGTAAAGGTAGAACAGTAGGTCGAGAAGCTCTCCCCCTCCCAGCGGCCCAGGGGCAGCATATCGGTACCGGCATAACCGGCGCCCTCGTTGCCCGTGACCGTTCCCGGAATGTAGGCAAGCGCGGCACGATCGTGGCGGGCCAGCAGCACCGCTCCCTCGGCAAGCTCGATGTTGATATTGCTCTTAAGGAAGAGGGACTTGATGCGATAACTACCGGCGGGGATCAGCACGCGCCCGCCCTTGGGGCAGGCCATGATGGCAGCCTGGATGTTGGTGGTGTCGTCGTGCTCGGCATCGCCCTTGGCGCCACAGTCGCGAACGTTGATGGTAAAAGGCTCAGCCGGCGTGGTGACACCTACGCTCAGCTCACGCTCGCCACAAACAAAACGAACCAGGTTGCGCTTGCCGGGGGTCAGGCCGTCGACATAGGTCTCGACCGTATTCGTGGTACCGGCGGGCTCGTCGTTGACAAAGATCTCCCACGTATCGGCACAGGTAAAGTAGCCGCCGTCGTCAAGCTCGATCACGGCCGCGCGGGCGTTGCGCCAGATAACGTTCGTCTCCATGGATTTCTCCCTCAAAAAGATGCTCTAAAGGCAAATTGTACGCTGTTGAAAAAGGGCCGTGCCTGCCGGCGGAATTCCGGTGGCACGGCCCTGTGATTTGGACGATATGTCGGCCTTACTCGGCGGGGGTTACGCTACCGTCCTGGAAGCCAACGTTGTTGTGGGCAAAGCAGTCCTCGTACTTAAAGCCGGAGAGCTCCTCGCAAAGCGCCTTGACCTCGGGCTTGACGTCGGCCATCTTGCCACCCTCCTTGACGCGGTGAATCTCGTCGCAAAGGATGTCGCACTGCTCCTTGTCGATCTTGATGCCGCGGGCAAGGACGGCCGCAAGCAGGAAGAAGCCGGCGCAGCCGATGATCATGTAGCCGCAGATATACAGAGGCACGGTAGCGGGCTGGGTCACGGCGTCGCTATTGCCGGCGGTTTGAATGAAGCCGGAGGCAGCAAGGACGATAGCCCACACGTTGACGGCGATAGCCTGGGCGATCTGCTGACAGAGCTGCTGCGCGGAGCTGTAGATGCCCTCGCGACGACGCAGGGTGATGAGTTCATCGACATCGGGGATGTAGTTGAGCAGAACATCGGGCAGGTACTGGAAGCCGACGTAGAAGAACTTCCAGATGGCGAAGATGATGGGGTAGGCGATCATGGCGATGGCGACCGTGGAGGTGCCGTTGATCTGACCAAAGGCGAAGTAGTTGTAGGCAATGATGCACGCAGCGCAACCGACATTTGCGAGGTACCAAGACTTGTGGAAGCCCTTCTTGGCCATGAGGGCGACCCAGATGGCGGTGCAGACGATAGCGACGACCTTGCCAGGCATCTCCATCACGGACTCGTAGGACTTAGGAATCTGCAGGCAGTAGACGATGAAGAAGGACAGGCAGGCAGACCAGCAGGCAGCAGCAAGCTTCGTGGAGACCTGTGCATACAGGACCTTGCGGAAGGACTTGTTGCGGAAGGTGGAGATAACGTCGATGAAGAACTTCTTGATGCCCTCGCCGACGCTCTCGATCTTCTCCTGAGCGACCTCCTCGGGGGTGTGCTCCCACGTGGACAGGTACACGCAGAGCAGCGAGATTGCCATGACCGAAGCGTTGATCGTAGCGATGATGAAGTAGCTAAACGGGTTGGTCTCGCCGAAGGTGCCAAAGCCAAAGCCGACGAGTGCTGCCATCAGGAAGCCGGCGGCGTTACCAAAGAGATGCTTGTAGCCGGTAAGGTACGTACGCTCCTTAAAGTCGTCGGTCATCTCGATGGTAAGCGGCGACAGGTTGGCGGTGCAGAACGTGTACGCGACGTTGTAGATCAGGTACAGCACAAAGTAGTACGGGAAGCCAAACGGCGTAGCCACGAAGATGAGCGGCTCGGCGATCATCATCGGGATGGCCAGCAAGATCCAGAAACGACGACGACCAAAGATACGGCCAATCTTGGTGGCATAGAAGTTATCGGCCACAAAGCCCATCAGCGGGCAAAGAATGGCGTTGACATAGATGGCAAACGAGCTGATCAGTGCAGCCTCGCCTGCGGACAGGCCACACTCCGTGGACAGGAACAGCACCATGTAGCTGTGCGTAAAGGTCAGGGCACCGGAATTGAGCATACCGCCCATACCAAAGCCCAAGCGCGTCCAGAATGTGATCTTACGCTTTTTTCCGATCTTATTAGTCATCGAGCTCCCTCTCTTTTCTCGATTGTCTTGCAGCAAGACATTGGAGTCCACACTGACATCTGTCTGCCCAGCGTTCATGGTGAACGTTTAGTTAGATTATGCGCGATTGCTTATGACAGGTGAACGTTCACTTGAATAATATCCTTGAACGGTCGATTTTTACCGCTGAACGGACCCAATTGAGATCCTCACACCTATTTTCTGCTGGTAAGGGTGCCATGCTGGACAGCCATGAGATAGGTGAACGTTTATCAGATTTTCCAACATATTCACTTAACCACGAAACGAAAAAGCCCCGCCGGGAACACTCCCGATGGGGCCGGTGACATCTCGCTATGCTTGGGCGCACTTGCCGCTACAAGCAGACGCCGTCCTTCCAGATACTGATCTCGTGACAGCCACGGCGCTCAGCACTCGTGAGCTTACCGCTCGCCGTCTCCAGCACCAGCTGGTACAGATCGTGGGCAGCCTCGTCGAGCGTACGCTCACCCGTGGCAATCACGCCAGCGTTAAAGTCCATCCAGTTGGCCTTGTGGTCGCACAAACGCTGATTGGTGAACACCTTGAGGGTAGGCGCCGGCGCGCCAAACGGTGTGCCGCGGCCGGTCGAGAACAGAATCACGTGGCAGCCGGCAGCCGTCAACGCCGTGGTGGATACCATGTCGTTGCCCGGACCGCACAGCATGTTCAGACCGTGTTTATTTGCCTGGCCGGCATACGGCAGCACGTCGACGATGGGGGCAGATCCGCCCTTTTGCACGCAGCCGCAGCTCTTGTCCTCGAGCGTGGTAATACCGCCGTCCTTGTTGCCGGGACTCGGGTTCTCATAAACGACCTCGCCGTGGCTAATAAAGTAGTCCTTAAATCCATTGAGCATGTCGGAGGCAGCGTTAAAGACCTGCTCATTCTCGCAACGGTCGAGCAGGATGCTCTCCGCGCCAAACATCTCGGGCACCTCGGTAAGCACCGACGTGCCGCCACGGGCGACGACCATATCGCTCACGCGACCGATCGTGGGGTTGGCGGTAATGCCCGAAAGACCGTCGGAGCCGCCACACTTAAGACCAATGACCAGCTCGGAGGCCGGAATGGGCTCGCGCTTGGACTGCTTTGCCAGGTCTGCCAGCTCGGCCAGAATCTTGTGACCCTCGATTTGCTCGTCGGCTACATCCTGGCAGGTGAGAAAGCGAACGCGCTCGTGATCGAAGTCACCGAGCTCGTCGAGCACCTGCTGGTGTGTGCAGTTCTCGCAACCGAGCGACAGGAACAGCACGCCGGCCGCATTAGGGTGACGCGAGAGCGCCACCAGCAGACGACGCGTCTGGACATGGTCGGCGCCGGTCTGCGAGCAACCGAACGGATGCGGGAAGTAGTAGACGCCCTCCAGCGAGCCATCGACCAGATCCTGGGCCTGCTCGCACATGGCACGGGCGACTTCGTTGACACAGCCGACCGTGGGGATGATCCACAGCTCGTTGCGCGTCGCGGCACGACCGTCGGCGCGGCGGAACCCCATAAAGGTCTCGGGCTCAACCGACTCAACGACCGGATGCGTGGGGTTGTAGGTGTACTCGACCTCGCCCGAAAGGTTGGTCTTCACATTGTGCGTGTGGAGCCACTGACCGGGCTGGACATCGCCCGTCACGTGTCCGATAGGAAGGCCGTACTTAATGACGTCCTCGCCGGCGGCAATCGAGCGCACAGCCATCTTGTGGCCTTGCGGAATATCCTCCGCGGCCACGACCTCGCCCACCCCGGGAACCGCGACGGCGGTGCCCTTGGCAAGCGGCGACAGCGCGACGATCACGTTGTCGGCCGGATTGATCTGGATAGTGTTCATTGCAAATGGTCCTAACCCTACAGGTTGAGCAGAAGTCGAGACGCGGGCACGCCGTCCCGCGCCCGCGTCTGCGCCGGAAATTTACGCCTGAGCGTTGGCGAAGGCCTGCTTGGCACCCTCGGTGCGCACGACGGCGAGCGCACTGACGACAAACTCCTCAAGACCGGCGATCTGCGTAAGGTCCTCGCCCCACATCTGCTCGTTGGTGAGCACGTCGTGCACCAGCTGGGCATCGTCGGCACCGGCGTGGGCGGCGTAGAAATCGAGTACGAAGGCGTCGTCCTGAGCGGTGTACTCGGTGCCGTCGGAGCGACGCAGGTGCAGGCCGTCGCCCTCGCGGGACACGAGCTCCTGCGTGTAGAAGGAGATGAGCGTAGCGAGGCTCGTCGCCAGGCACTTGGGCAGGTTGCCGGTCTCGGCAACGTAGTCCTTGAGCGTGGGCAGGTCGCGAGCGCGCCACTTAGCCGTGGAGTTGAGGCAGATGGAGAGCAGCGCATGATCAATAAACGGGTTGTCGAAGCGGTTTTCGACGGCGGCGGCAAAGGCCTTGCAGTCCTCGACATCCAAGTCGGCGGCAAGCGTCGGAATGACCTCGTCGTAGAGCATGGTGTTCATGAAGCCGCGAATGGTCTCGTCATGCATGCAGTCGCGCACGATATCAAAGCCGGCAACCCAGGAACCCGGAACGAAGGCGGTGTGGGCACCGTTGAGGATGCGGACCTTGCGCTTTTTGTACGGGGTGACGTCGGGAGTCACAAAGACACCCGGAAGACCAGCCTTCACAAAGGGAAGCTTCTCGGCAAGCGACTCGTCGCCCTGGATGCCCCACATCTGGAAGGGCTCGCGCACGGCCAGGAAGGGGTCCTCGTAGCCCAGACGCTCGGCAACCGCCGCGGCCTCCTTGGGATCGCGAATGCGACCCGGAACGATGGTGTCGACAAGCGTGGTGCAGACGGTGCAGTCGTTAGCCATCCACTGCGCAAACTCGTCCTCCCAGCCCCAGTCGCTCACATACTGGTTCATGATGCGCAGCAACTCCTCGCCGTTGTGATCGATGAGCTCGCAGGCGAGGACGATGACGCCCGGCTTACCGGCAGCCCAGCGGGTGTGGAGCACCTGGGCAAGCTTGGCGGGGAAGCTCGCAGGTGGCATGTCGTCGGCCTTGCAGGACGGGTCATAGGCGATACCGGCCTCGGTGGTGTTGGAGACGATGATCTCCAGGTCGTCGGAGACAGCGACCTCCATCATGGCGCGGTAGTCGTCCTCACGATACGGGTTAAGGCAGCGGCTGCAGGCGCTGATCACGCGGGACTCGTCAACCGTGTTGCCGTTCTCCTTGCCGCGCACCAGCACGGTGTACAGGTCGTCCTGGGCATTGATGCCGTCGGCAAAGCCAAAGGCACCGCTGATGGGCTGCACCATGACGACCTTGCCGTTCCAGCCGGTGGCCTCGTTGCCCATGTCAAAGAAACGGTCGACGAAGGCGCGCAGGAAATTGCCCTCGCCAAACTGTAGAACCTTCTCGGGAGCGTCCTTGGGCAGCAGATAGCCCTTGTAGCCGATCTTCTCGAGCGCATCGTAGCTGATGTTCTCCATCTGTGTCTCTCCTTAGATAGCTGTTAGCGTGCAAGCAAAACGGGGGCGCCGTGTGTGGCAACGGCGCTCCCGTGTTCGATGTGATTCGATGCGGGCTTAGGCCTCGACGGTGTCCAGGTCAAAGCCAAAGTAGCGGACCGCATTGTTGTAGCTGATGTCGCGCACAACCTCGCCCAGCAGCTCCATGTCGGCCGGGTACTTGCCCTGCTCGACCCACTCGCCGATCACGCTGCACAGCACGCGACGGAAGTACTCGTGGCGCGGATAGGACAGGAAGGAGCGGGAATCGGTAAGCATGCCCACAAAGTTGCCCAACACGCCCTCGTTAGCCAGAGCCGTAAGCTGCTCGCGCATGCCGACCTCGTTGTCGTTGAACCACCAGGCGGAGCCGTTCTGGATCTTACCGGCAGTCGGAGCCTCCTGGAAGCAGCCCATGACGGTATCGATCATGGTGTTATCGATGGGGTTCAGGCTGTACAGGATGGTCTTGGGCAGGCCGCAGGTCTCCTGGATGGAGTTGAGGAAATCGGCGAGCTGGTCGGACGGCGTGTAGTTGGAGATGCAGTCATAGCCGGTGTCGGGACCGAGCTTGGCGAACATGGCGCGGTTGTTGTCGCGCTTGCAGCCAAAGTGCAGCTGCATGGCCCAGCCCAGACGGACATACTCACCGGCAACGAACTGCATAAAGGCAGTCTTGTACTTGAGGACTTCTTCCTCGGTGAGCGGCTCAGCAGCCAGGCCCTTGGCAAAGATGGCCTCGATCTCGTCGGCGGTAGCCGGGACGTACATGACGTAATCGAGTGCGTGGTCGGAGGCGCGGCAGCCCAGCTCGTGAGCAACGTCGTAGCGCTTGGAAATGGCAGCCTTCATGCCCTCAAAGTCGCTGACCTCAACGCCGGCAGCCTCGGAAAGGTGCTTGCAGTAGTCGGCAAACTCCTGGCCGCGCTCGATGCGCAAAGCGGCATCGGGGCGCATGGCGGGAACGACCTGAACGTCAAAGCTGTCGTCGGCGGCAATCTTCTTGTGCCACTCAAAGCTGTCGGCGGGGTCGTCGGTAGTGCAGATCATGCGGACGTTGGACTGCTTGATCAGGTTGCGGCAGGTAAAGCTGGCCTCGGCGAGCTTGGCGTTGGCAAGGTCCCAGACCTCCTGGGCAGTCTTGCCGTTGAGGACGCCCTCGTAGCCAAAGTAGCGCTTAAGCTCCAGGTGGCTCCACTCAAAGACGGGGTTGCCAACGCAGCGACCCAGGGTCTCGGCCCACTTTTGGAACTTCTCGCGAGCAGGGGCGTCGCCAGTGATAAAACGCTCGTCGACGCCGTTGGCACGCATCAGGCGCCACTTGTAGTGGTCGCCGCCCAGCCAAACCTCGGTGATGTTCTCGAAACGCTTGTCCTCCCAAATCTCCTTAGGAGAAATGTGGCAGTGATAGTCGACGATGGGCATGCCCTCGGCAAAGTTGTGGAACAGCTCCTCGCCGGTCTTGGTGCTCAGCAGGAAATCCTGATCGTCCATAAAGTTTTTCATCAAACAGCCCCTTTGCTGGCAAGGCGGGCGCACGGCGCGCTCGTTATCCTTTAGGTGAACGTTCACTATACTAATCCATTGCACCTCAAAAGGTGAACGTTCACCTAACCACCACGGGGTGAACGGTAGATTTTGCCCGTTCAACGGTTGCTGGAGATGTGACTTGCATGTATTGCGGACTGTTTGGCGTCCCCGAACACCGAACTTGAGCGCTTTTGCTCAGGTGGGTCATGTCCCGACGTACATTTTTGGGAGTATTCAGCATTGGAGCGCGCCGTGCGCCATCCTCAGCGTCCTATTTGGAACGCAGATAGCGCCCGATCGGCATAAAAAGTGCCCCCGATGGCAAATTACGCCATCGGGGGCACTTAAAACAGTCGTTCTGCACCTCATTCAGGGCATGCCAATGCTGAATACTCCCAAAAATGCACGTCGCAAGAGGGGGTACCTGCTCAATCGGCTAAATACCCGCAAGTTCGCAGTAGCGGTCGACATTGCTGGCAAATACCATCTCGACGGCGCCCTTCTGGACGGGCACCGTCGGGGTCCTTCCCCACAGCAGATAATCGCCCAGCGTCTTAGCGCCGCGATACGCCAGGCTCGTCGGGTCCTTATAGACAATATTGGTAAAGATACCGCGGCGCAAGGCCAGAGCACTTTCGGGAAACAGGTCGTTGCCGATCACCATGACCTGACCGGCCTTGCCGGTCGAGACGAGCGCGTCGGCAACCACTTCGGAACCAACGGCAAAAACGCTACAGATAAGTTCGGGGGCGTCCGGCGCACTCAAGCGCTTTTCGAGCTCATGCTCGAGTTGTTTGACTTGCGCATGGGCACCTGCAAGATCCTCAACCTGCCAGGGAACATTGTGCTCGCGAAGGTAATTGTGGAAGGCGCGGGCGGTTAGATAGTGCGAATCGGTATATGGTTCGCCTGTCAAAAGGAGCACGCGGGCGTCGGCCCCAGAAGCATGGACCAGGTTTGCCGCCTGCTCGGCCATAAGGCTGCCTGCCGTCGAATAATCGGCCAAGCTCGCACCCAAACGATTCAAATGCGGACGGTCGCCGTCGACAAGCTCAATCGTCACGCCCGCCTCGGCGATCTGCCCCAAAAGCTCAGTCGCACGATCGTCGCCCGGCGCATAGGCGAGCAAGCCATCAATCTTCTCGCCCACCTGCAGACGCTCGTCGATTTGCTCGAGTGCATCAGCGTAGCCGCCCACGCCAAATTCAACGCGCTCAACCGTAATGCCCCGGTCGATGACCTCCTGTTCAAAGCGATTGCAGCCTTCCCACAGGTAACGGAAAAAGTACGCTCCCTCGCGCGATGCGCGGGGCAGGCAAAACACCAGATTGATATCCTTGCGGCGCAGGCTTGAGGCACTTGTGTTGCGGTGATAGCCCATGGCCTCGGCCTTAGCGTTCACCTTGGCGCGCACGGATTCGCTCACGCCGGCCTTTCCCGTCAGAGCCTTGTGCACGGTATTGATGGAAACGCCAAGCTCGGCGGCTATGTCCTTCATGGTTACGCGAGCGCTCATGCGGTTACTCCGTTATAGATAAGTTGCCAATTAATAGTCCAGTTAACGATACCCCAAAAATACTCTTCGACTCGCCGTGCTCTCCCTCAAATGCACAAAGCGCCCCGCGAACGGATGCCCGCGGAGCGCTTGGATGTCCGGACCTTATTTGATACCGCGGCCCAAGTCTTCGGCGATTTTGTCCACGCCCTTAAGTGCGGCGCACGTCTTTTTGTTGGAGCAATGCCCGGTGCAAACGCCACCCTGAGCGCAGTCGGCGCAGGTGCCCTTGCGGTAGATGCGCACGCACACGGCGACAAACGCAATACCGATAACAGCCAGTACAACAATATCGATAGGTGCCATAGCAAGCCTCCTCTAGTTAACCACCACTTACTTTACCCCATTCTCCACCTACCAAAAAGGGACAGGTTTATTTTGGTCGGTTTTATCTGCGGAAACGCCACATCTCCCCTACCAAAAAGCCCGAGTGTCACTGAGACACCCGGGCTCGTGGAAAGGGGTTGATCCTTATTCGGACTTAGGCGGAAACTGCAGCGGAAGCAGTGTTGGTCTCGTCCTCGTCGGTCCAAGCGTGCTTGGGCATAGGACGGAAAATCTGGAAGAGCATCGCGACCAGCAGCACGATAGCCACAACCGTCCAGAAGCCAAACTGCCCAAGGACAAGCAGGTTATAGAACTGGTTGATGAACAGGCCGATCACCCAAGCGAAGGCGCACTCGTAGCCGAGGGCAATCGCGGTCCACTTGCCGGAATCCATCTGGTTGCGGATGGTACCCATAGCGGCAAAGCACGGAGCGCACAGCAGGTTGAACGCGCCGAAGGCAACGCAGGCGCCCATGGTGGGGAACATGCCGGCAAACGCGGTCCACAGGCTCGGGTCGGTCTCGCCCGCGTCGGCGACGGACAGCAGCGAGCCGGCGGTGGCGACGACGTTCTCCTTGGCGACGAGGCCAGAGACAGTCAGCGCGGTTGCCTGCCAGGTGCTAAAGCCGAGCGGGGCGAAGATCCAAGCGACCAGGTTGCCCAGCATGGCGAGCACGGAGTAGTCCATGAACTCCTCGGGGATGCCGTCCATCGCAGGCAGGAAGCCAAAGGAGCCGTTGTAGCTACCAAAGTTGGAGAGGAACCACACCACGACGGTAGAGGCGAAGATGATCGTGCCGGCCTTCTTGATAAAGGCCCAGCAGCGCTCCCACACGTGCAGCGCCCAGGAGCGGATCGCCGGGAAGTGGTAAGCGGGGAGCTCCATGACAAACGGGGTCGGGCGGCCGGCGAAGAGCTTGGTCTTCTTGAGCATGAGGCCCGAGGCGATGACGGCAAAGACGCCCAGGAAGTAGAAGAGCGGGCTGATCCACGCGGCGGTGGTAGAAGCATCGCCGATGATGGAACCCATGAGCAGGGCGATGATCGGCAGCTTAGCGCCACAGGGAATGAACGTGGTGGTCATGACCGTCATGCGGCGGTCCTTCTCGTTCTCGATGGTCTTGGTAGCCATGACGCCGGGGACGCCGCAGCCCGAGGACACGAGCATGGGGATGAAGGACTTACCGGACAGGCCAAAGCGGCGGAACACGCGGTCCATGATGAAGGCGACGCGGGCCATATAGCCGCAGTCCTCCAAGAAGGACAGCATGACGAACAGCAGGAACATCTGCGGGACGAAGCCGAAGATGGCGCCCAGGCCGCCGACGATGCCGTCGCAGACCAGCGAATCGACCAGGCCACCGTCCTCGGTGCCGCCCGCCACAAGGGCGTCGTGCACCACGGTGGTGATACCCGGGACATAGGGGCCGTACTGTGCCGGGTCGACCGAGTCGGCATTGTCACCCGCAGCCTCGACGGCCGCGTCGTAGGCGTCGCGACCCTGGCCGAGCACATACCAACCGTCGGTACCGAAGAGCTGGTCGTTGGTGAAGTCGGTCACCGTGCCGCCCAAGGTAGAAACGGCGATGTAGTACACGCAGAACATGATGACCACAAAGATCGGCAGGCCCAGGATACGGTTGGTAACCACGCGGTCGATCTTCTCGGAGGTGCTCATCTTTGCCGGAGCCTTGGTGAGGCACTCGTCAATGATGTGGGCAATCACGCCGTAACGCTCGCCGGTGATGATGGACTCGGCGTCGTCGTCGCAGTCCTGCTCGCACTGGGCGACCAGCTGCTCCACGCGAGCGGCCTTCTCCTTGGTGAGGTTGATGAGCTTGCAGGCGTCCGCGTCGCGCTCGAACAGTTTGACCGCGTAGTAGCGGCGCTTGTTGGCGGGAACGCTCGCAGGCAGGTTATTCTCGATGTGGTCCAGAACGTCCTCGATGGAGGAGTCGAACTTGTGCTCCGGCACCTGGCCCTTGGAAGCAGCGGACTTCTTGACCTGCTCGAAGAGCTCCTTGATGCCCTTGTTCTTAAGAGCGGAGATCATCATAACCGGGCAGCCGAGCTTCTTGGAAAGCTTGTCCGTGTCGATCTTGTCGCCGTTCTTCTCGACCAAGTCGGCCATGTTGAGGGCAACGACCACGGGCAGGCCGGTCTCGATAACCTGAAGCGCCAGGTACAGGTTACGCTCGAGGTTGGTGGCGTCGACCACCTGGACGACAACATCGGGCTCGCCGCTCATGAGGTAATCGCGCGAGCACTGCTCCTCGGGGCTGTAGGGGGAAAGCGAGTAGATGCCAGGGAGGTCCGTGATGGTAACGTTCTTGTCGCTTAGGAGCTTGGCTTCCTTTTTCTCAACCGTGACGCCGGGCCAGTTGCCAACGTAGCCGTTGGCGCCGGTGATCAGGTTGAAAAGCGTGGTCTTGCCGCAGTTGGGGTTACCCGCCAGCGCGACATGGATCTGAGAATCCGCCATTCAATCCTTCTTCCTTGTGTGCCCGCGCTGCTTTCTCCGCACGGGCTGGATAATGTGCTTCAAAAATGCTGCATTAAGTTAGAAATACCTAACTTTATCTGCAGAAACATACGCCGCGAGCCCTTATTGGACCTCGACGACGGCCGCCTCCTCCTTGCGGATGGAAAGCTCGTAGCCGCGCACGTTGATCTCGACCGGATCACCGAGCGGTGCAACCTTCACGACCTTGAACGAAGTGCCCTTGATGAGCCCCAGGTCCATAAGGTGGCGGCGAAGCGCACCCTCACCGTGAAGCTTGACGATGGTGGAGCTCTCGCCCACCTTAACGTCACCCAACGTCTTCATCCTCTTGTCCCCCTTTCGGTTTTTATGAAATGCTGCAGACTAACCGACGGTCATGATGTGCATGGCAACCTTGGAATCGATACCAAAGCGTGCGCCCAGCACAGTGACGATGATATTGGCGCCACTCGAGCTCACCACGTGGATTTCGCTGCCCTCGACAAAGCCGAGGTCCTTGAGGTGGTGCTTCATATCCTCATTGCCCTTTACACGAGACACGCGCACGGTTTCGCCCGCTTTTACCATCGAAAGCGGCATTGCCGGCATCTGCGGTCCGCAAGACATGAGTGGCTCCTAACGTCAGTTCGTCCTCAACATCGACGCGGTAAAAGTTAACCACGCCTATGTTCGCTTTAGTAAACTAACACGTGGTTAACTTTTTGGAAAGGGTCCCCATTCAGATTTCGAAAAAGTTTCCTATACGAAACAAAAGGGCACGGCAAAGGACCATCCTTTACCACGCCCTATCATGCTTAGAGTGAGAGATTTCTGATCGACGTAACGCAGGAAGCCTCGTCTACGCCCGAAACGCGGAAGATGATGTCCTCGCCGCACTCGCCGTAGAGAGCCATGAGTCCCATGACATCGCGGCCATTCGTGTGGCGATCGCCGATACTGACTGACACGTCGCAACGATGCTTGGCAATGATGTCATAGAGCAGCGCAACCGGGCGGGCATGTAATCCCAACGGATCTTTAATCGTCTTTGTAAACTCGACCATGTCCCCTCCCACGACATCGTACATTCGGCTGGCAAACCCAGCCATGTGGTAGTTATTGTAGCGTTAGATGCTTGTCGAGGACCCTTTCGGACACCCCGTGGACAAAAAGTGGCAAATATGAGTACTGTCACAAATTTAGTAGCAGCAGAATTGAGAGCAAATTGGCCGATTTGGCCGATTTTAATGTTTTGGAAGCCATCGAATCGCGTCTATAGGGAGTTAGATAAATCGATTTTGAGCCCATTTTCGCTCAGAGCAGGCCGAAAAATATGGCACTTCTTTTGCAACAGTACTCATATTTGGCATTTTTTGACCACGGGGGCCAAGACCATGCCCCAAAACACAAAAGGAGGGGCCTCGTAAGGCCCCTCCTTAGGAAAGGGAATCGATTTATTCCACAGCCGTAGATTAATCCTAGCCGCTACTCCATCATATCGAGGACGGAAGGGCGAAGCTCGTTCTCGGCGGCCTCGGGATCGGTCTCGCGCAGGCGGTTGATGTAGCGGTTGTACCACATCACGGCAAGGCCCAAGAAGACAACCACGCCGCCAACGTTGTAGACCAGCGTCAGCCACAGCGGCTGATCGAGCGGAATGGTGCCGCAGATAAGCACGAAGCAGAAGACCACAAGCAGGAATGCAGCAATGACCAGGCCAAAGGTGCGCGAACCCATGCGGAAGCCACGGGGAGCAGCGTCGAAGTTCTTGCGCAACATAAAGTAGGCAAGCAGGATCAGCAGCGGCGGGAGCAGAGCGGTGGCAGCCGTCATGTTGGTGACGATCATGAGCAGGTCGTCGAGGTTACCGGAGCCCAGGGCCGGGATGATCAGGATGGGGACGACGATGGCGAACTGCAGCCAGGCAGCGCGGGCGGGAATGCCGTGCTCGTTGAGCTCGACGATCTTGCTACCAAAGACACCCTTGGGGATCTCGGTGAAGAAAACCTTGATGGGAGCAGAGGTCCACATCATGAGGGAGCCCAGCGTGGCGGCGAGAAGGATCAAGCCGATGGCGCGCGTAGACACTTCCATGGGAATGCCAAAGTGGGCAAAGACAGCGCCGAATACGTCGAAGATACCGGTGGAGATGGCAACGCCGCCCTCGGGGATGAACAGGTTAACCAGCAGCGAAGCGCCTGCATACAGAAGGCCGATGGTCAGACCGGCGATAACGACGGTGCGTACGAAGGCCTTGACGCCACCCTTAAGGTCGTTAAGGAACACGCCGACAGACTCAGCGCCGCCAACGCCCTGGATGATCCAGGCAAGCGTACCGAAGAAGCCCCACGCAGTTGCGAAGTTGCTCATGTCGGGAGCCATGTTAGCGGGAGTAGGAGCCGTAGCGAACTCAACGCCGCCAAAGGCAGCAGCCAGGGACAGGAGGATGAACACGGCGGTCAGGCCGAGAGCCGCGGTCGAACCGAAGGAGGAAATGGAGCCGATCCACTTAGCGCCCTTGGTCGAAACCCACGTGGCGATAGCAAAGACAACGATCTCGATAATGGTGATCCACAGCTGCGAAAGCTCGGCGTTGGCACCAAAGAACACGTAGCTCGCGTAGATGATGACGTTGGGCAGGACGGACGCAAAGAAGAACAGGTTAACGAACCAGTAGCTAAATGCCGTCAGGAACGCCCAGCGACCACCCATCGAGGTCTTAACCCATGCGTACACGCCCGACTCGGAGTCCTTGTTAAGGCCGACGAACTCGGCGGTAACCAGGGTATAGGGGACAAAGTACAAAAGCGTGGCGAAGAAGAACGACGGCGCAGCTGCCAAGCCGATGGCCGCGTTGTTGTTGATGATGTTCTTGATACCGAACACGGCGGCGACCGTCATGCCCAGCAGAGCGAACGAACCAATCGCTCCTCGTTTTTCAGAGCTCATAAGCCCTCCCAATCATCTATTAAATGTCATCTAAACCCGTCCGAGCTGCAAGTGCAAACACGGACGGCGCACCTGCTAAGGGGAATGGGGAAAAGGGAGTCAACAAAGCCATCCCCCTTAACGGCGCGAAGCAAACGTCCAGGCGGACGAATACTACTTGTTGGGGAAGGAATAACCTTCGACCGTCACGTGCAGTACCACGACGCGGGGATCCGCGGCATCGGCCACGACACGGTAGGCCTCGTCAATTTCGACGACGGCAACGCCGCCGGCGGGAATCGTCACGGTCTCCCCCGCCCCCTCAAAGCGCTCGCGATCATCGATATCGCTGTAAGCGCGGGTGCAGGTGAGGCCTGCCTTGGGGGCAACCTCGACGGTCAGGTCGCCGTCGAGCGGAGCGAGCACGGCATGGTAGCGACGGTGACCGACCAGGTCGGCGGTTGCGGCCTCGCGGGCATAGACCCACCAGTACACCAGCGAGTCGCCGATGGAGTACGCCACATCGTGCTGCAGTTCAGAAACGCCGTCGAGCGCCTGGCCGGTACGCATCCACTTCTTGACGGACTTCATCTGAGCGTCGAAATCGGCGCGCGAGTTAAAGACATGCATGGCTTATGCCTCCTTAATGGGCGCCAGCGCCTGAGCCAAATCGGCAGACGTCAGCGGTCGCAGGGACACCTCAAAGCTGAAGCTCTCAAAACGGGTGCGATAGGAATCGAGCACCTCGGAACCCCAAGAGTTCGAGCCAAGGCCGAGCAGCTGGTCGTTGATGTTAACCGTGACCGTGTCGCCCGGAACAAGGTCGTAGACGTGCTTGGCATTATCAATAGCCTCGCAGCTATAGGGCCATGCCGAGAACGAGAACGGGTTGGAAGCGGCGTCGGCCGGACGAGTCACCAGCACGCCATCACCGTGGCTAGAGCGCAGGGCAACCCAGCGGGTACCCTCGCGGTTGGCACAGTCCTGAGGCATAACGTAGGGCGTGAACATGTCGTCGACCGTAGTGCGGTAATGACCGACCGGGTTGGCACGCAGTGAGTCCGGATAGTTCTCGCCCGGGCCGTGGCCATACCACTCGACGGCACGATCGCAACCGGGAACCTCAAAGGAGATGCCGATGCGCGGGATAATGTCCGAATAGTCGCCGTAGGGCTCGCCGGAAACCTTGAGGTCGACGCGACCGCTCGGAAGCACGGTGTAGACAAGCTCGACGCGCATGCCGAACGCGCGGACGGGAGGAGCAATACGTTGGCTCACGGTAACGACGACCGCATTGCCGTCCTGCTTCCAAAAAACCTTGCGGGTGGACGTCTGCATTACATCAATGAAGTTGTCCTTCCACAGGGAGTCGTACTCCTGGGCGTGGTTGTCGACGAGCGGATGCCAAAAACCAACCTGGGGACCAGAGGCCATGACGTCACGGCCGGATGCCTTCCACTCGCTCACGGTGCCGTTTACCTTGCTGAAGGTCAGCTCGCCGTTGAGGGAGTGAATGCGAATCTCCTGCTCGGTCTCCTCGACCGTAAGCTCAGGACGAGTGGGAGCCGCAATGGCCGGCGCCGGATGGTTTGCGATGGCAAACTGGTTTGCGCCCAGTTGGAACATCGGCTCGCACCAGACGTGAGCGGCCATGGTGTAGGCGCGCACAGTCAGCAGGGTCTCGCCTACCGCGGCCTCGTGAATCACCAGCGGAAGCTGGACGGACTCACCGGGGGCAACCGCACCGGGCATGAGCGTCTTGCGGCAGACCACGTCGCCGTCCACCAGGGTCTCCGCCGACAGGCAAACATCCTCGAGGGTGGTAAACCAGCGCTTGTTGGTGACAGTCAGCTCGCCCGCCTCGGCGTCATAAGCCATGCGAACCGGGCAGATGACCTGGCCGTACTCGGTAAGGCCCGGGCTCGGCTGCTGCCAGGGGAACACCATGCCATCGATGCAGAAGTTGCTGTTGTTGGGGTAATCGCCGTTGTCGCCGCCATACATATCGTAGGCAATGCCGTCCTCGGTCACAGCAGCCAGACCGTGGTCGCACCATTCCCAGATAAACTGGCCTTGGATGCAATCCCAGCGATCGAAGACCTCCTGATACTCGGACAGGCCTCCGGGGCCGTTGCCCATGGAGTGACCGTACTCGCAGTTGATGCGCGGCTTGGGGAACGGATGCTCACCAAAGTCGTTCATCTGCGACACACGGGAGTACATCGTGGAAATGACGTCGACGGTATCGGCGTTGCGGTCCTCCTCGTAGTGGACCGGACGACCATCGAGCTCGTGAGCCTTGGCGTACATCGCGCGGATGTTGCAGCCATAGCCGCTCTCGTTGCCTAGCGACCACATGATGATGCACGCGTGGTTGCGCTCCTGCATCACCAGACGCTCAATACGGTCGACGTAGGCCGGCTCCCATGCCGGGTCGTCGGTAACCAGGGCGATGTTGCCGTTATTCTCGAAGCCGTGGCTCTCCATATCGGTCTCGGCGACCAGCATGATGCCATACTCATCACACAGCTCGTAGAAGCGCGGGTCATTGGCATAGTGAGAGGTGCGCACCGCGTTGATGTTGTGCTGCTTCATGAGCTCCAGGTCGCGGCGCATGCGATCGAGGCCCACGGCGCGGCCCTTGTGATCGTCGTGATCGTGGCGGTTGACGCCATGCATTTTAAAGTAAGTGCCGTTGAGGTAGATATGATTGCCCTCGACCGTCACCTCGGCAAGACCCTGGCGATGCGGGACGTACTCGCTCACCTTGTCGCCGTCGTAGACCTCAAACGTAAGATCGTAGAGGAAGGGGTCCTCGGGATTCCAGAAGTGGGCATCGGTCACGCTGCACTCGGCATGGCTGTCGACGCACTCACCCGTAGCCACCACGTTCTCGCCATCGCTGAGCGTAAACACAACGCGGGAAGCGCCCTCGGCAACCGTATCGAGCGTGATCAGAGCGGCATCGCCCTCGCGGTGCGTGCGGAACCTAAAGTCGACCAGGTGCGCGGCGGGACGCTGCATAAGGTACACATCGCGGAAGATGCCCGAGGCCCACCACATGTCCTGATCCTCGATGTAGCTGCCATCGCTGTACTGCAGGACCTTGACCGCAAACAGGTTGTCGCCCTCGACGAGCGCGTCGGTCACGTCGAACTCGGCAGACAGGCGCGAACCCTTGGTCATGCCGATATACTGACCGTTGACGTACAGCTCGCCATAGCTCTCGATGCCGTCGAAGCGAATGATCTCGCGAGCGCCGGCAGGAACGGCGGGAAGGTTGACGATGCGCTGGTAGACGCCCGTGGGGTCGTCAGAGGGAACGAACGGCTGATCAACCGGGAACGGGAAACCCTCGTCGGTGTAGGCAAGGTTGCCATAGCCGTCCACCTGCCACAGGTGCGGAACCTCCACGTGATCCCACTCGGGCTTGTACGTGGAGAGTTCCTCGTTGGAGACGGCAGCGGGGCCCTCAAAGAGGCGGAACTGCCACGAGCCGGACAGCTGGACAAACCCGCGCGACAGCTCGCGGCTGTACGTTGCAGCGAGATCGGCGGTCTCGTAACCCATAAAGTACGCATGGGGTGCCAGGCGGTTCCTGTGGGTGAGCGCTTGGTTTTCCCAATCGTTAATGGCGTCCATGGTGATGCTCCTTCATCATCGTAGTGATTCTTGTGCAACCGGTTGTCCTTATCTTACGGGCGATGTAAAAAACTGTGCAACCGGTTGTCCGCTGAACGGTCGATTTGGCAGGGTTAACGGTGCAACCGGTTGTACAATCGCAACACTTATGTCACCCTGAATATCGAAACTCAGCACAAGACATCGTTCTTAAGCTCGTAGGCAACCTCCACGCCCGCTGATATCTCACCCACACGAGACGTATTCGATTTCGGCTTGGTTGCAAAACGACACCGGTCACCGGATATCATGAACGCTGTTCAGGCGCACTATAGTAAGCTGTATCCGCACTAGCCCGTATCAGTGACAACATCGACCGCATTTTCCAGGAGACGCCATGACACAACCAGTTCGCACCGCACCTACGCTTGCCGAGGTTGCCGCAGCTGCCGGCGTGTCGCGCTCCACGGCATCGCGCGCCCTCAACGATTCGCCCCGCATTAGCGAGGAAACCAAAAAGCGCGTCCGCGCGGCGGCCAAGGAAGTCAATTTTGTCCCCAACGCTCGTGGCCGAGCGCTCGCTGTCGGGCGCACGGAAATCATCGCCGTGCTCGTGACCGAGCCTCTGAGTGAACTCTTCAGCGACCCCACCTATAGCGAGTTTTTGAGCGGCATTACCGAGGAACTGTCGGAGTCGTCCTATCTGCCCGTTATCTTGCAGGCGTCTTCTACGCATGAGCGCAACCGCGCACGCGAGCACTTTGAGCGCCGCTCGTTCGACGCCGTGATCGACGTCTCTCCCTACAAAGGCAGCGAGCTGCTCGAGGTGCTGCGCGAGCTGGGCGTACCCACCGTGTTGTGCGGCCAGCTCGAGGGCCACCCCTATCGCGATGTGTTCTCGACGGTCTACTCTGACGACGAAGAGGGCGGACATTTTGCGGCACTCGCCATGAAGGATCGCGGGCGCAAAGATATCGTCGCCGTGTTGGGACCGCAAGACAACCCCGCTGTTGTCGACCGCCTGCGCGGCTACCGCGCCGTCTTGGGCGAAGACCTCCCAGACGCAAACGTTATCTATACCGGCTGGAACAGCGGAGACGGCTATCAGGCCATGCACCAGATCCTCGCGCGCGAGATTGCTTTCGATGGCGTGCTCTGCGGATCGGACCGTATCGCGGCTGGCGTCATCACCGCACTCAACGAGGCAGGCCTATCCGTTCCTGCGGACGTTTCTGTCGTCGGCTTCGACGATCACGAGATTGCGGCGCGCTGCGTCCCCGCGCTCACGACCGTCCGCCAGCCCCTGCGCGAAGAAGGACACATGGCCGCCAACATTGCGCTCGACATGATCAAGGGTGCCGAGCCCACCACCACCGTCATGCACATGCAGCTCGTTCAGAGAGACTCGCTATAAGAAACTGGGGCAGGCTTTCCGCCAAACAGTTGTTGCGGAAAGCCTGTCCCGTTTGAGCGCTCATTCTGGGGCACAGTTTCCGTTAGACAGCTCGACCGGAAAGCGCGTCCCGTTATTTGGCTGGATTCTGGGTCGCAGTTTCCAAAAGGACCCTGTTTGGGAAACTGCGACCCGTTTTGGACGCAAATTCTGGGACGCAGTTTCCGCGACGCCCAGTCAACCTATGCCCTCGCAACGCCCGCGCATAAAAAACGAGGGAAGGCACGCGTCCTTCCCTCGTTACAGGCAATATGTAGCCGTTTGCCTACATCAGGCGCAGGCTGACGTCCTTGAGCTGGGCGCCAGAAACGGCACTCGGGGCGCCCGACATGAGGTCGGAGCCGCTGGCCGTCTTGGGGAACGCCATGACGTCACGGATGGAGTCGGAGCCGGTGAGCAACATGCACACGCGGTCCAGACCCAGAGCGAAACCGCCCATCGGGGGCGCACCAAACTTGAGCGCCTCCATGAGGAAGCCAAACTGAGACTCGGCGCGCTCCTCGGTAAAGCCCAGGAGCTTGAGCATGGACATCTGCATCTCGGCGTTGTGGATACGCATACCGCCGCCGCCGGCCTCAAAGCCGTCCATGACAAAGTCGTAGGTGCAAGAACCGGCTGCCAACGGGTCGGCCTCAATCTTGGCGATGTCGGTCTCGGTCGGCAGGGTGAAGGGCTGGTGCTCGGCGGCATAGGCCTTGCGGTCCTCATCCCAGTGGAACAGCGGGAAGTTGACGACCCACAGGAAGTCGTGGCCCTCGCGCTTGATCTCGAGTGCGTTGGCCATGTGAGAACGCATGCCGCCCAGGATCTCGTCGGAGAGCAGGCGCGGGCCGGCGGCGAACATCACAAGGTCGCCGGGCTCGACGTCCATGCGCTCGCGCAGAGCCGCCATCTCCTCGTCCGAGAAGAACTTGACGATGGGGCTGTTGATAGAGCCGTCCTCGCGGAAAGCGATCCAGGCCAGGCCCTTGGCGCCAAACGTGGAGGCCACGCCGGCGAGCTTATCGATCTTGGCACGTGCCCAGGCACCGGCGCCCTTGGCGTTGATGGCCTTGACGACGGAGCCCTCCTCGTTTGCGGCAGTCGCAAAGACCTTGAACTTGGAGTTGGCAAAGATGTCGGTTAGGTCGACCAGGTGCATGCCATAGCGGGTATCGGGCTTGTCGGAGCCATAGGTGTCCATGGCATCCCAGTAGTCCATACGACGCAGCGGCGTAGGCATCTCGACACCCATGCGGCCGAAGGCATCGGACAGAACTTCTTCGAGTGCGCTCATGACATCGTTCTGGTCCACGAAGGACATCTCGATATCGACCTGGGTGAACTCGGGCTGACGGTCGGCACGCAGGTCCTCGTCGCGGAAGCACTTGGCAACCTGGTAGTAGCGCTCGACGCCACCGACCATGAGCAGCTGCTTCAGGAGCTGCGGGGACTGCGGCAGCGCGTAGAAGTTGCCCGGCTGAATACGGCTGGGAACGATGAAGTCGCGGGCGCCCTCGGGCGTGGACTTAAACAGGGAGGGCGTCTCGACCTCCATGAACTCACGGTTGTGCAGCGCCTCGCGAATGGCAAAGGTGAAGTCGGAGCGCAGCTTGAGGTTGGCCATCATCTCGGGACGGCGGAGGTCCAGATAGCGATAGCGCAGACGGGTGTCCTCGCTGGTCTCGATGCCGTCCTCGATCTGGAAAGGCGGGGTGACAGACGTGTTGAGCACCTCGGCGTGGTCGGTCAGGACCTCGATCTCGCCGGTCGCGAGCTTGGCGTTGGTGGTCTCCTCGCCACGGGAGCGCACGACGCCGTGGATCTTGATGGGCCACTCGGGACGCATAGTCTCGGCGATCTTAAAGGCGTCGCCGTCGGAGTGCTCGGGGTCGAAAGTGAGCTGCGTGATGCCCTCGCGGTCACGAAGGTCGCAGAAGATAAGGCCGCCGTGGTCGCGGCGACGACTCACCCAACCGGTGAGGGTGACCTCTTCGCCCACGTTCTCGCGGCGAAGCTCGCCGCAGGTACGGGTGTGCATGGAATGCTCGTCGATGGGACGGGTCTGGCTCATACCAGTGATCCTCCTTTATGGATCTGTGCCGCCCCGTGTCGTTCCGGGCGGCGTCGTACAGATTTGCCCAGCCTGCGTAAACCGCGCAGCCAGACATGGCGTTCTATCTTATCGCACCTGTGTCGATGTGCCGCGGAAAAGTGGCTCCTGCCCAAAGACTTGACGGAGACGAAACAATTGACGCACCGCGGCCGTCGCCCAGGCGCGCCGCGTGCGACAATGTGCCCCAATACAACTGCACTCGGAAAGGCCCGCCATGGCTGCACGCCTCATCGTTATGGATATCGACTCCACGCTCATCAACCAGGAGGTCATCGACCTGTTGGGCGAGGAAGCCGGCGTGGGAGAGCAAGTTGCACAGATCACCGAACGCGCCATGCGCGGCGAGCTTGACTTTAAGCAGGCGCTCGAGGAGCGCGTGGGGCTGCTTGCCGGCTTGGATGAGAGCGTGTTCGAGCGCACCTTTGAGCGCGTGACGTTTACTCCCGGCGCGCTGGAGCTTGTGCGCTCGGCGCACCGCAAGGGCTGGAAGGTCGGCGTGGTAAGCGGTGGCTTCCACGAGGTCGCCGACAAGATCGTGGCCGCCGCGGGCATCGATTTTTGCCTGGCCAACCGTCTGGAAGTCGTGGACGGCAAGCTCACGGGTAAGCTGGCGGCAGACATCGTGACCAAGGAGTCCAAGCTCATTCAGCTGCTGGACTGGGCAGTTGAGTGCGGCGTCGATATGGCTCACACCGTCGCAATCGGCGACGGCGCCAACGATATCCCCATGATTCAGGCCGCGGGCAAGGGCATCGCATTTTGTGCCAAGCCCAAGACGCGCGAAGCTGCCCCGTTTGCCATCGACGATCGCAACCTGATGCTCGCCATGGACATCATCCTGCGCGACTAGTCAGTTTGCCTCACAACTTCATCTAATCTGACATGTCAGATTTCCGAACAATTCTGCTCTAATGTTCGGAAACAACCCTTCGCGTGCTAAACTTTTAAGCGTCGAAGGGAACTTATATGGACAAACGCGATCTTGAGCAATTGCTAAGTGACGTGGCAGACGGATGCGTTGCACCGGCCGATGCCCTCACGCGCATCCAGACGGCGCCAACCGCCGACCTGGGCTTTGCACAGCTCGATCTTTCGCGCGGCGTGCGACAGGGAGCCGGCGAGGTTGTTTACGGCGCCGGTAAAACCGCCGAGCAGATTGCCACCATTATCGAAGCGCTGCGCGATGCAGGCCAAGAGCGCGTTTTGGTCACGCGCCTCGATGCCGATAAGGCCGCGCACACCGCGGAGCTTCTTGATGACGCTATCGACCTGGGTTATGTCCCGAACGCACAACTCGCCCTTGTGGGCGGCATGCCCTCCCCCACCGGCAACGGACGCATCGTCGTCGCCTGCGCCGGCACGAGCGACCTGCCCGTCGCCGAGGAAGCCGCGTTGACGGCCGAATTCTATGGCAACGAGGTCGACCGCCTCTACGACGTCGGCGTCGCCGGCCTGCACCGCCTGCTCGCGCATGCCGAGGAACTTGCGCGGGCGCAGGTTGTGATTGCCATTGCCGGCATGGAAGGCGCTCTGGCGAGCGTCATCGGCGGCCTTGTAAGCTGCCCCGTGATTGCAGTTCCCACAAGCGTGGGCTACGGAGCAAGTTTTGGCGGCGTAGCAGCGCTACTCGCCATGCTCAACTCCTGCGCCAGCGGCGTTTCGGTCGTCAATATCGACAACGGCTTTGGTGCCGCCTACCAGGCAAGTCTTATCAACCATCTGAGCGCCGGCACGACCCGCGCCCGCTAAGGAGCATTCCGTGTCCAACCATCAGCATACGCTTATCATCGACGGAACCTCGGGCATCAGCGGCGACATGACCGTCGCGGCGCTACTCGATCTGGGCGCCAGCGAGGAGCACCTGCGCGAGCAGCTCGCCACGCTTCCGGTCGACGGCTTTGAGATTGCCATCACCCGCGTAAACAAGCATGGCATCGACGCCTGTGATTTTGACGTCCAGCTTGCAGAGGAGCTCGAGAACCACGATCACGACATGGCCTGGCTCTACGGCAACGAAGCAGCTGCCGAGCACACACATGAGCACGAGCACCACCATCATGAGCACGACGAGCACAGTCACTGCCACGAACATGATCATGAGGCCCACGGCCATGACCACGAGGGTCATCATCACGCCCACCACCATCACCACCGTTCTTTGGCGGACGTCACCGCTATCATCGACGGCTCGCAGCTAAGCGATGGCGCCAAGCGTCGTGCGCTCGCCATCTTTACCGCGCTCGCCGCCGCCGAGGCAAAGGCCCACGGCAAAACGCCCGAGACCGTCATGTTCCACGAGGTAGGCACCGTCGATTCCATCGTCGACGTCTGCTCTGTCGCCATCTGCCTCGATGACCTAGGTATTGAGGATATCGTGGTCGAGTCGCTTTCCGAGGGCCACGGCACCATCCACTGTGCCCACGGCCTCATGCCTATTCCCGTCCCCGCTGTCGTCAACCTGTGCCAGGCGGGCAATATCGCCCTCACGCCCGCACCGGTCGCCGGCGAGCTCGTGACGCCCACGGGCGCCGCCATCGTCGCCGCACTGCGCACGTCCGAGCACCTACCGGCCCGCTACCGCATCGAGGCCGTCGGCTACGGCGCCGGTAAGCGCCCCTACGAGGGCTGCTCCGGTACGCTTCGCTGCCTGCTCGTTCACGCGGGCGCATAGCCATGGATGCCCGCAAAGAAAAAAGCCGCGCTGCCATCGTTGCAGCGTTCTCCGAGCTGCTACGCGAAGAGGACTACGGCAAGATTACCGTCGGCGACATCATCGCGCGCGCTCACGTAGGCCGCGCGACATTCTACGGCCTCTTTAAGAGCAAAGACGACCTACTGTCCGAGCTCGTGAGCGACATCTGCACCCACGCCCTCGACGACGATGGTACGCCGCTCGACGACCCACTCGTGCAAGTCGAGCATATCCTCAACAACCTCTGGGATCGTCGTCAGGGCGTACGCGCCCTCGTAGCCGGCGCCGGCTCACGCGTCTTCGCCGACTGCTTACGCAAGACCATCATGTCGCGCGCAGCCGAAACCGTCCCTACCGACCCAAACGGCCCCGCCGCCACCATGGACCGAAGCTTCCTACTACACCACATAGCCTCAAGCTTCGTAGGAATGGTCCAATGGTGGGCCTGGCACAACTTCCAAGCAGATAAGGCCGAAGTAGCCAAAGACTACCTATCAGCCATAAAACCCCTCTTCAGCTAAGTAAGAAGCTCATCCCAAAGCATCGCCCCAACCCAGGCCGCCACGCATCCCAAAGTGCCACTCGCGCTTCAATGCCCCCCAACAGCAACAAGCCCCTCCCATCCAAATTCAGATATATATGTTGGGTTGCTTGTACGAACGCAACAAAGACCCCGCAGCCGTCCGCATGGGGTAACTTCCCAGCGCACTCCGCAGGACGCAAAAAGGCTCGCCGCACAAAGTGCGCAGCGAGCCTTTTTGCATGTCCGAGGACGCGCTGGGAAGTTACCCCATGCGGACGGCGAACAACTATGTAGTCTTGGACTAGAACATGCCCAAGAAACCGTGCACAAACAGCGCGGCCAGAGCGGCACCGACAAACGGAGCGATGCCAGGAACGAGCAGGCCGTACTTCCAGTTGTTGTCAGCCTTGTTCTTGATCGGCAGCACCTGATAGGCCATGCGAGGACCAAGGTCACGAGCCTGGTTCATGGCGAAGCCGGTGATACCGCCCATGCCCATGCCAACGGCCCAAACGATCAGGCCGACGCAGATAGCGAGCATCAGAACATTCTCGCCGGCACGGCTAGCGGCAGCAAGGATGGCGCTGATGAACACAAAGGTGCAGATAGCCTCGCAGAAGAAGTTGCGAGCATAGTTGGTGCCCTCGGTGGTGGGGTTGGTCGAGAAGATGTTGCGCTGGGCAATAGGGTCGACGACGCCGTCGGAAGCCTTGAACTCATCGGCATACATCAACCACGCGATCACGGCGCCCACAAAGCCGCCGAGCATATCGGCAATCATGAAGGGGATGCAGCTGCTCCACGGCACCAGGCCCACGATGCACTGGGCAAGCACCATGGCGGGGTTCATGCACACGGCGCCGCCAAAGATAAACAAGGCGACCGAGATGCCAAAAGACCAGGTGGTGATGGCAAACATGTGGCCGGAGCCCTGATACTTGGTGCCCTTAAGCACGGTATCGCAGTGCACGCCCACGCCAAAGATGATCATGAGGGCCGTTGCGCCGAATTCGCAGAGGAGTTTGGTAAGCATAAAACCTTATCTTTCTTGTCGGTTATAAACGATTCGTTTAGGCCGCGTACTAGTGCTGTGCGACGACAACGCCCAGGCCATCGGGAATGACGGCCACCTTGGCATCGGCACCCTTCATCTCAAAGGCGAGCTTGAGCGCCTCATCGAGGGTGTTGACCGGCGTCATGTGCATATCCTTGATCATCTGGTGATTGCACAGATCGGTAACCATGATCACAGGGTGATGCGCCAGGATGCGGGCAAAGATCTGGCTCGTCCACTGGTCGGGCAGGGTCTCGTCCTTGGGACGATCGATGCAGGCACGCTCAAACTCCGCCGGATCGTTGTCGGCGATGTTGTGATAGAAGCCCTCGCCACCGTGGCCGTCGGCACAACCGGCGACGTCGATGATCACGCCGCCCTCGGGAAGCGTAGCCTCGGCAGAGCACATGCCCTTCACGGCCTGATAGATGTTCTGGTCGAGCGGGTAGCCGCCGTTGGTGGTGATGGCGATCTCGCACTCGACGGGCTCAACGCCGGCAAGGCTCTTCACGAACTCGCAGCCAGCCTCGTGTGCCTTATGGATGTCGCCTGCAAAGGAGCCGATAACCTCGTGCTTGCCGTTGAGCACCACGTTAAGCACAAAGGCAAGGTGAGCCATCTCGGCAGCGGCAAACATGTCCTCGCTCACGTGGTTGTGGCACAGGTTGCCGGCACGCGAATGGGAATCGTTCACAAACTGACCGTTGTGGTTGTACATGATGGTCTTGTAGCTGGCGATGCCAGGCAGGACGGACTTGCGGCTACCAGAGAAACCGGCAAAGAAGTGCGGCTCAATAAAGCCCTCGGCAAGCAGCAGATCGCAATCGGCAGCAATCTTGTTGATGATGCACTCGCCACCAGAAGGCAGGGTGCCGATCTTTTTCATCATGCTGTCGTCAGTCGCGACGTGCATAACGATTTCCTCGTTGGCAACGATCTCCTCGCCGTACTTGTTGACGAGCTCCTCGTGCGTCGACGGACGATGCATACCCGTAGCAACCAAAATACGCACTCGAGCCTCGGGCGCAGCGGAATGGATGTGATGCAGCAGAATAGGCATCGTCACACGCGAGGGAACGGGGCGCGTATGATCGGAGCTAATAATGACGATATCCTTCTTGCCAGCACAAAGCTCCTCGAGCGAAGGCGAACCATAAGGGTTGGCAAGCGACTCCTCTACCAGCTCTTCCTGCGATTTTGTAGTCTTAAACTCGTTTTGATGACCTTCCATCACACCCGCGAAGTTCTTATCCTCGAGCTCCAGATGCAACGTCTTGTGGTCAAACGGCAGTTCACATTCAAACAATGACGAGCGCCCTCTTCCTTTCAACTGACACACTAGATAAACCGTTGGAAGGATACGCCGCTCACCGAAAACCACCACCGTCCACCGACTCATTAACACAACGTTCATATTTGACCCACAACAAAACGGCCGCGACCCCAAACGGGACCGCAGCCGCTACAGTCGTAAGGCGAGAAGCACCAGATGCATCTCGATCCCGATCGATAAGACGCGAGGCGCGAAGCGCCAAACGCGCCGCCGGGACAGACCCCATCCAAAACGCGCGAAGCGCGCCATTATCCCCCCAGCAGTAATCCGCCGAAGACCGGACATCGCAGGGCTATCGATTACCCCGTGTTCTGCAAACCTGCCGAGACGCCGGTCACAGTCGAAAGAATCAGGCTCATGTACTCGGCCTTCTTCTCCTCGGCCATCTCGTCCTGGTTCATACGCACCTCGCGAAGGGCGCGGACCTGGGCGATGGACAGGGCGTCGACGTAGGGGTTACGTACACGGACGGCGCAGCCGAGCACGCGACGGCGCTGCAGCGGCCACTCGTCACCGACGATGGCAAGGACCCACTTACGCGTGAGCTGCATCTCGGTAAAGACCTTCTCGGACAGATCCTGGCGGTCGCCCAGGTGCAGATACATCTTGGCGATGCGCTGGTCGGTCTTGGCGATCGACATCTCGATGTTGTCGATAAAGGTGCGGAAGAACGGCCACTCCTGGTAGGCAGCCTTGAGCTGGTCAAGATCGCCAAGCTGCTCGCAGGCGGTGCCCAGACCGTACCAAGCGGCCAGGTTAATGCGCGCCTGGCTCCAGCTGAAGATCCACGGGATGGTACGCAGGTCATCGAGCGACTTGGCGCCCAGACCGCGCTTGGCGGGACGCGAGCCGATCGGCAGCAGACCGACCTCGGTCAGCGGCGTTACGGTCGAGAACCACGGTGTAAAGTCCTCGGTGTTCAGCAGGTCCAGATAGCGTTCGTGGCTTGCGGTGTTGAGCTTCTCAGCCATATCCCAGAACTTCTGCGTGGTCTCGGTGTTGGTCTTCTCGACACTCGGGGCCGACTGCAAAAGCGTTGCGGCGGCAACGGACTCAACATGGCGCTGAGCCAGCGTGCGGTTGCCGTAACGGGCAAAGATGACTTCGCCCTGCTCGGTAAGCTTAAAGAAGCAGTTGACCGAACCCTTGGGCTGCGCCAGCACGGCCTTGTTGGCCGGGCCGCCGCCACGGCCCACAGCACCGCCGCGACCGTGCATGAGCACCAGGTCGATATCGTTCTTCTCTGCCCACTTGGCGATGCGCTCCTGCGCGGAGTGCAGCGCGAGCATGGCCGTGGTAGGACCGGCATCCTTGGAAGAGTCGGAATAGCCCAGCATGACCTCCATGCGGCGGTTGGTCTGGGCAAGGCGCTTTTGCACCACGGGCAGCGTAAGCATCTGATCGAGCACGTCGACGCAGCCCTCGAGGTCCTCGAGCTGCTCGAACAACGGGATCACGTCGAGCTCGGGGACATCCTCCTCGTGTGCAAAGGACAGGTGCGCCAGCTCAAAGACGTCGGCCACATGCTGAGCGCTCTTGGTAAACGAGATGATGTAGCGGTGCGCCATCTTCTTGCCGTAGCGCTTTTGGATGGAGCCGATAGCGCGGAAGGTATCGATGACCTCGCGCGTCATGGGCTGCAGGTCGCCATGGATACCGTTCTCGTGGATATCCTTAAGGGCGCGGGCATGCACCACGGAGTGCTGACGGAACTCCATCTCGACCATATGGAAGCCGAAGGACTCGACCTGCCAGATGATGGTTTGGACCGGGCCGTAGGCAGCACGGACGGCACCGCAGGCGGCCAGCGAACGCTGGACGACGCGCAGGTCATCCAGGAACTCGTCGGCGCTGTGGTACATGGTGTCGGTGATACGACGGACGGTGGCGTTCAGGCGGTCGGCCATGACGAGCATGACGGCGCGATGCGGCTCGTGCTCGGAGATCAGCTCGGCGCGGGCCGTGTAACGAGGGCTCATCTCGACCTGATGGTTCCACAGGTTAATGAGCTCAGCCGACGGCTTGCTGTAGGTAGCCTCGAGCGTGAGGTTGCGGCCGATGTGGCGGCACTTGTCCTCGAGCTTGAGCACCATGTGCGTAAAGTACTTGGCGGCGACCTCACGGCTCACCTTGGCGGTGACGTTGGGGTTACCGTCGCGGTCGGAACCGATCCAGCTGCCGGGATGGAAGAACGCCGGGCACAGCGGCGGCACAGTACCGGCCTTGTCGCCCAGCACCCAATCGTCAAAACGACGATAGATAACGGGGATAACGTCGAACAGCGTGTTATCGAAGATGTCGATGATGGTATCGGCTTCCTCGACCGGCGTGGGCTTCTTGAGCGCGATGGGACTCGTACGCACCAGGGCGTCGATCTCCTGCAGCATATGGCGCTCGTTCTCCACCAGGTCGGAGCCGCCCAGACGCGGACGCTCCTCCAGCAGGTTGGAGATACGGCGGATCTTGCCCTCGACGGCCTTACGACGGGCCTCGGTGGGATGTGCGGTAAAGACAGGGTGGAACTCGAGCTTGTCGAGCAGCTCGTTGGCACCCTCGACACCCAGCTCATTCACCAGCTGGTGATAGGCAACGGTAAGCTCGTTGGCAGGATCGACCTCGGTATCGGTCGACGCACCGGCCTCGCGCTCGCGCAGCTGCGCCACACGGTAGTTCTCCTCCGACAGGTTTGCCAGATGGAAAAAGCTCGTAAAGGCGCGAACGATGACCTGCTGCTTATCGAGCGGCAGGCTGTCGATCAAATCGACGACCTCACGAAATGCCACGGCAGTGGGCTCGTCGGCGGTGGGCACGCCCTGCTCGTCGACGGCTTCGTCGGCAGCGCAGGTACCGGGGTTGCCGGCATTGACCACAATCTCGGCTGTCAAAATCTTGTCGAACAGGTCCGCGATCTCGGGATCATACTCGCTAAGCACACGGCGCTCCAGGCGCAAGAACAGCGCCAGATTGTCGCGCAGCTCCTCGGGGATCTCGATCTCGGCGAGACGCTCCCTGGACTCGGCATTCGAGCCGATTCGGTTAACGAGGCGGTTGACCACGGCAGCGACGCGCGCCGCGGCTTCGGGTACAGACTGGTTGCTTAGGTTCTCAGCCACGTTTCCTCCCATTCCTCCTTCTATGCACGTAACATGCGGTATTCATTATAGGCGCTTGAGAAATACTTTCGACACTGATTGCGCTTTACCACACAAAAGTATTTTCTGCATTGCAAAGGTTTTTGCCCTAAATGGTCGTATTTCTCGGTGGGCGGCATACGTAAACGGGGGCATTCCGCATAAAAGCGAAACACCCCCGTAACAATCGCTCTCCATGAGCAGGGCACGTTAGCAGGCCCGAAGCTCAAAAAGATGCGCTACAGGCGCTCGCGAACCGCCTCGACGACGTTGTCCAGATCGGCGAGCACCTCGTCATGGCTCTGCATGTCGCGCACTTTGACCTTGCCGGCGGCAAGCTCGTCGCCACCCAGGACCAAGATGAGCTTGGCGCCTACCTTATCGGCTTGCTTAAACTGGGCCTTGAGCGAACGACCCTGATAGTCGGCCTCGGTCACGATACCTGCGGCGCGAAGCTCCTGCGTAATGGCAAAGACGTTCTGACGCAGCTCCTTGCCGGCGTTGGCGACATAGACGCACGGGGCCTCATCGGCACCCAAATCGCTGCCAAAGGCCTGCAGGGCCAGCAGGGCGCGCTCAAAACCGACAGCAAAGCCGACGCCCGCCGTGGGCTTGCCACCCTCGAGCTCGACCAGGCCATCGTAGCGGCCGCCGCCGCCGATGGAGCCGACGCCGGCGCCAGGGGCCTCGACCTCAAAGACAGTACGGGTGTAGTAGTCCAGGCCGCGCACCAAGGTGGGATCCTCGACATACTCGATACCGGCGGCATCCAGATAGCGCTTGACCTGCTCGTAGTGCTCGCGGCACTCATCGCACAGGTTGTCACCCATCAGCGGAGCCTCGGCCATGATCTCGCGGCAGTGGTCGTTCTTGCAGTCGAAGGCACGCAGCGGGTTGAGCTCGGCGCGCTCGCGGCACTCATCGCACATCTCGTCGGCGTGATCGAGGATGAACTGCTTAACCTGCTCGCGATAAGCCGGACGGCACTGGGCGTCACCCATCGAGTTGATGAGCAGACGAAGCTTGGAAAGATCGAAGCCCAGGCGCTTGTAGAACTCCATGAGCATGATGATGCACTCGGCGTCTGCCGCCGGATCGGGAGCGCCGAGCCACTCGATGCCCACCTGGTGGAACTGGCGCAGGCGGCCCTTCTGGGGACGCTCGCCGCGGAACATGGCCTCGGCGTAGTAAGCCTTAAACGGCGTGGAGCCCTGGGGCACCAGATTGTTCTCGACGACGACGCGCACCACGCCGGCCGTGCCCTCGGGGCGAAGTGCCAGGCGCTGCTTGGGCTTGAGTTTGGTGTCGGTGCCCTCGGTAAAGACGCGCTCCAGGTTGGCACCGCTGAACACGCGGAACATTTCCTTGCGCACGACGTCGGTCGACTGGCCGATACCGTGGACAAACACGTCAACCTGCTCGATCGCGGGCGTCTCGATGGGTTTAAAACCAAACGGCTCGAACACGCCGGCCGCAATCTGCTGCATCTTTTGCCAGGCGCGCATCTCGGCGCCGATAAGGTCGCGGGTTCCCTCCGCCTTCTGTGCCTGCATGGGCAAACACCTTTCTTTTGTATCGCGTCATAGGTAGTGGACATTATACGGCACAAAGCAGCAACGCGGCGGCGCGCCTGACCGAACGAGGGTATGGGGACTCGTTCGGCCAGACGCGCCGCCGCTGTTTGTGATCCCTTTTCCTCCGTCCCCTTCGGATCACGTGATCTGTTGGGGACGGAGGAAAAGGGATTGTCCTTTGGCCTGCGGCGACCTTGGAAACCGAATGATGGTACGAGCATCCATTCGGCTTCCAAGGCGGCCACGGACAGAACGGGACGAACAGAAGAGAGCGACGGACGTCTACTCCCCCGCCACGCACGCGCGCAGCTTGGCGGCGATGGGCTCGGATGCCAGCAGGAACACGAGCATGACCACGGAGCACGCCAAGCACACGATCCAGGTGCTCGCAAAGGAGCCCGAGACGGCAAAGAGCACGTAGACCTGCCACAGCTCACCGACAAAGCTCATGCCGGCAAGCACCGCCGAGGTAGCGATAACGGTGAGCGAGCCCAATACGCGGCCACTCACCTTATCGGCAACATGGCCGATAACGAGCGAACCCACGACGCTCACTACGGTGGAGATGGCATTGGAGATGTTGTACTGCGCAAGGGAAATGCCCAGGTCGCTGACGATCAGCGGCTGGAATAGGCTCATGCAGTTGACGAAAATCGTGTAGCACGTGGCCATGATCACGAAGCCGGAGGCCACCACGAGCCAGCCGGGGAAGAACTTACGCTGCTGGGGCATACTGCTCCTTATTTAACAAACGAATAGCCGGCGCAGGGGCCGGTAGTGCCCAAGATTGCCTTGAAAGACAAGGGCATAGGCCTTACGGCCATGCCCGCAGGCTTGAAAGGCAAGGTTGGGTGCTACCGGTGGTCGGCGATATAGCCCAAAGCGACGGCGGTATAGGCCGCGGCGCCGAGCGGCAGCTCGGCATCGTTAAAACGTGCCTTGGGATGGTGCTGGGCAAAGCGTTCGTCCGTGTCGGTTACGGCCGCGCCCACGGTAAAGTACGCACTCGGAATCTCGCTCGAGATAAGCGCAAAGTCCTCACTCGCCATGGCATGGAAAAGCGGCAAGAAAGCCGCCTTGGGCAGCACTGCGCCCACGTAGCCAAGCGACGCCTGAGTCATATCGCTGTCGAGTACAAGCGGCGGAACATCCGAAAGCGTCTCGATGGTCGCCGGCGTACGATAGGTCGTAGCAACGCCGTTAACGACCTCCGCGATGCGGGTCTTTAGGTGAGCCATGAGCTCAACATCAAAGCCGCGCAGCGTTCCCTCGAGCACGCAGGTGTCGGGGATGACGTTGGCCGCCAAGCCGCCGGCGAACTTACCAACGGTAAGTGCGACTTCCTTGGCCGCCGGCACCTCGCGGGAGATAAGCTCCTGGAGCGCCAGGTGCACGTGGACGCCGGCCGTGATGGGGTCGATGCAGATCTCGGGGCTGGAACCGTGGCCGCCCTTGCCCTGGAGCGTGATGCGGAAACCGTACACACCCGAGAGCGCCGGGCTGCCGTAGAGCACCAGGCCAAGCGGCGACTGGCTGTTGACATGCATGGCAAAGGCCGCCTGAGGGCGCGGGTTCTCGAGCAAGCCGTCGGCGATGGCAGCGCGTGCTCCCTCAAAGGTCTCCTCGCCCGGCTGGAACAGCAACTTGACGGTAGCGTTGGCCTCCACAAGCTCGGCCTCGCGGGCCTTGAGCAGGCGCGCCGCACCAAGCAGGGCCGTCGCGTGCATATCGTGACCGCAAGCATGCATGCAGCCATTGGTGGATGCAAAGGGCTCGCCGGATTCCTCGACAACGGGAAGGGCATCCATATCGCCTCGGAGCATGACGACCGTTCCGGCCTGCTCGTCCTTGCACGTGCCATTGCCCTGAGCGGCCGCACCGGCACCGATCAGGCCAACGACGCAGGAACCGTCGACTAGCGTGGTATGGGGGATGTCCATCTCGTCCAGACGTGCCTGGATATAGGCAGACGTCTGCGGAAGATTGTTACCCAGCTCGGGCATCTGGTGTAGATCGTGTCGCCATGCAGCGAGCTCGTCTGCAAAAGCCTGAGCTTCTGCGACAAGACCGTCACCGATAGCGGCCTGCGCCGCCGCGGTGGCCTGGGGCGCTGGTTGCGGTTGAAAATCGGACAGAGCTGATGCCATAGAAGCCCTCCAGTAACGTTTTTGCAGCACGCACTTTGATAGCGTAAAGTGCAAGGTACAACTGTAAGGGCATGACATAAAAATGCCGCCCTGGGAGGGCGGCGCAACAAGTTGTTTACAATTGCGGGTGTGATTTTCGGCGCAAGAAATCGAAATGCGTCTCGCTCAAGATAATCGAAAGAAAGATGAGCGCGAAGCCGGCGAGCAGGCGCGAGGTGAGCGCCTCCCCCATCAGCAGCACCGAGAACAGCACGCCCGAAGGCGACTCCATCGAAAGGAGCAGTGAGCCCGTCGAGGCCGAGACATGCGCCAAGCCGACGTTTTGGATGAGCAGAGCCGCGCATGTGCAACCAACCGAGAGAAACGCCATCGCGCTGATAAAGCTCGGCGTCCACACGGACAGAGGCGCTTGGGTCTCGAATAGCAGCGACGTTGCCAGGCTCAGCACGCCGTTGCCCACAAACATCCAAAACGTGATGACGTTGATGTCCATTTTGCGACCGTACTTGGCAGTCACCGCCATCTGGATGGCGAAAAAGACCGCACCCGCCAGCGTAATGACATCACCGATGTTGAATTCAACGCTATCGAGCGCCACCAAGCCAATGCCCGCCAAGCACAGCAGCGCCGCGCCCAGGTTATAGCGGGTGAGTTTTTCGCCGCTCAGAAAATAGCTCGCGAACGGCACAACGATGCAATACGTGCCCGTCAAAAAAGCATTCTTGCCCGCCGTGGTGTGCGCCAGACCGACTGTCTGCAGGGCGTAGGCGGCCCACATAAGTGCGCCCATGCCAAGTCCGACGATAAGGTTGCGGGCGTTGAGGTGCGCGATGATGCGCTTGTGGAAGATGAAAAACATGACCAACGCCGCAGGCAGAAAGCGCACGTAGAGCAGTTCGAACACCGGAATGGTGTCGAGCGCGTCCTTCATGGTCGTAAAGGAGTAGCCCCAGACGACTGCCACCGAAAGCAGCAGGACTTTCCAGAACAGCGGCGAGCGAGCGCCGGCGCCGCGGGAGGTGCCGCCCGCGCCCAGGTCCTCGCGAGCAACAGGGCTATCGGGCATCATTTCGATATTGTCAGTGGCATGCTGGGCCATAGGGCATCCTCGCGCTCAATCTGGGCGTGGTGTCCGCACGCGCATGGCTGCGTGCCGCCTCATGGTCAAATAAAAGCAGGGCGCACCGGACCCCCGGCACGCCCCGCTACTGTAGCAACAACCAAGCAGCCCGTGCAATTCACTACGCTAAAGCATCGGGTTGGAAGATCTCGATGTTCCGACGGCGTTTACGTTGCTGAACTAAATCAATTTGGTTGACTCCAGTTTTTCGATGATCCAGTCGTTGGCTTTGATGACCGGGCGGCGGAAGACGACGCCCAGTGCCAGCGACGGAATCAGATAGCTCGCCAGAATGCCTAGCTCAATCCAGTACTCCATGTGGTACGCACCGGCCATGGCGGCATGCATGGCGTTGATGCCGTGGGTGAACGGCAGGAACGGATAGATCGCCTGGAACACGGGGCCGGTCATCTCGATGGGGAACGTGCCGCCCGAACCGCCGACCTGCATGACCAGCAGCACGACGGCGAGCGCCTTGCCGATATCGCCAAACGAAACCGTAAGCGTGTAGACGATATTGGAGAACACGAGACTCGCGACCCAGCCCGCCAGCACAAACTGCAGCGGGTCGTCGCACTGGATGCCAAAGAACAGGATGTCGCCCGCACACACGAGCGTTGCCTGCAGCAGGGCCAGACCGCCAAAGAACAGGTAGCGGCCCAGGTAGATCTCGTGCAGGCGCACGGGGATGAGCTCGTTGATAAGCTCATCGTCAACCGAGACCTTCATCATGGCCGCCAGCACAATCGAGCCCACCCAGAGCGACAGAATCGTGTAGAACGGTGCCATGGCCGAACCGTAGTTGCGGATCGGATAGACCGGCTTGCGATCGAGCGCGACGGGGCCGGAAAGCGACACGGCCAGACCCTCGGGATCATTGCCGATCATCGTCTTGATCGTAGCGAGGTCATCCGACATCAAGGCGCCGTCGAGCTCGTCCTTAAACGCACTGATCTTGTCCGACGCCTCGCCCAGCTGATCAGAAGCCTTGTTGACCAGCTTTGCAGCCTTGGAGAGGCCCTTTGCCAGCGAACCGGATGCGTCGGTCAGGCCAGCAACAGCACTATCCAGATCGTTCGAAATACCGTTCAGCGAATCCAAAACGCCCGAGATGGTCTTCTTGAGCTCCTTTGCCTTGGCCGAAAACGTAGAGTCGTAGTCAGTCTTGGCGCCCGAGATACCAGCCTTGGCATCCGCGATTGCCTGATCGACCTCGGCACGCGACTTATTAACCTCTGCCATGCTGTCAGAGAGAGACTTCGCGGTGGCCGTCAAGTCCTTGGCGTTGTTGCGATACTCCACAGCAATCCTGCTCAGCGATGTTGCCACAGACTTGAGGCTGTCCTGGAGTTTTTCGTCAGTCACCTGATCGGCAAAGCTGCGGAGCTGGTCGGCCGTGGCGTCGATATCGTCGGCACGCGTGTTGAGCGCTGCCGCGGCATCGTTGAGCTGGGACACTGTAAGGTCGACATGTTGATTCGCGGCATCAAATGCCTTCGCAAGCTCGGCGGACACGTTGTCAAACGAGCCCGCGCTTCCGTCAATCGCGGCATTGATGGCGTCGTTGGCGTCCTTCAGCGCTTCCTTGGAATCGCTCATGCCGCTCTTGACATGCTCCATCAGCTGCTTCGTTGACTCATCGACCGTGCCCGTCTGCTTGAGCATGCCGCTCGCCGACGTCAGCGAATCGGACGTGGAGCTCAAAATGCCCGCCAGCGACGAAGCATTTGCCCGAACGTCTCGCAGGTCCTCAATCGAATCGCCGAGCGTCGAGGACAGGTTGGCGATAAAGTTACCCACCTGGTCGGTGCTCATGTAATCGAGCAGGCTGGACACCGTCTTAAGACCGATCGTCGTAATGGTCTCGGTAAAAGTTTTGTTAACCTGGCTCTGGACGGCGCTCGAACCCTTCTCGGTCACGATCTGCGCAATGGCGTTGGCCTTCTGATTCTCGTAGAACTCGATATCGGCATGCTTCACGTCGGTCGAGAAAAGCGTCATCATGTCAGCGCTAAACGTTTTGGGGATAACGACGGCAGCATAGTACGCGCCCGACTTAACGCCCTCGATAGCCTTTTCGCGATTGTTGAGCACAACCCAATCGAAGCTCTCGTTGCCGCGTAGGGTGGCGGTCACGTTTTCGCCCACGTTAACCTCGACGGGGATCAAATCGCTCTCGTAACCCTCATCGGTGTTGACCACGGCGATCTTAAGATTGCCGGTGTTGCCGTACGGATCCCAGCTGCCGGCGATGTTAAACCACGCGTACAGACACGGTACGATAATGAGGCCCATCACGACAACCAAGCCGATCACGGAGCGAGACACGTTTTGGACATCGCGCTTAAACAGATGCAGGATGTTCTTCATTTATGCCTCACCTCCTTTGGAGTGCTTGCCAAGCGCGGTGGTATCTCCATCATTTGTGGCTGTGCTGTCGCTGCCCTGAGATTTATGGTGCGAGCCGATATGCGGCAAGCGGCCCGTGGACTGATCGCCGCCCTTGACACCACGCTCGCTGGCGTTGAGGCCAAACATGTGGCGGGCGGCAGGAATGGCGGCCGTGTGTTCGCGCATCTCGCGACGCAGGTCCTCATCCGAAAGCGCCGAGATGCGCATCTGGGTATTGAGGCTCGCTCGGATATATTCGATATTGATAAGCCAGCCGCAGATGGCAATAACCGAGATGATCCAAATGACAAGCAGGATGATCTTGCCGTTATTGTCGATATCGAGAACCGTCGACAGGACAAAGAGCAGGACCTGAACGCCCACCACGGCGGCAAAACCGCCCTTGATGTAGTACGGGTAGCGATGTTCAAAGGCGACCGCATGATCGAGCAGTTCGCGACGGTACGAATCGGAATCGAGCATGACGCGCATGGCCGTGCGCAGCGAGTAGCGCTGGCGCGGCAGGTCGTTGGACTCGCAAATCATCATACCGGTCGTGGAGAGCTGTTTATCAAAGAGCAGGTTAAGGTTGAGCAGCAGCGGACGCAGCTGCAGGCCGATAAAGAGCGCCACGATCAAGAACACGCCCAGAATGCACAGGTTAAACAGGTAGTTGAACGAATACATGCCGCCGACCGTCTCGCGCAGCAGATTGATGCCGTAGGTAAAGGGCAGCAGCGGGTGCAGCCACTGGAAGAAGCCGGGCATCATCTCGATGGGGTACATGCCCGACGAACCCGGGATCTGCACGATGACGAGAATGACGCCGATAGCCTTGCCGATATGCTTAAACGTGGTGGACAGCGCATAGATGATATTGACGTAGGTGAACGAAATGGCGATGCCGCCCAGCACGAACAGCAGCGGGCTGACGCACTGCACGCCAATCACCAGATCGCCTACCGTAACGATGATGGCCTGCAACGCGCCCAGGATCACCATGAGCAACCAGCGGCCAAAGTAGCCTTGGCGCGCCGTAAAGCTGCCAACACCTTCACGGTCGACCTCGAGCTTGTAAATGGCGATGAGCACATAGCCGCCCACCCAAAGCGCCAGATTGGTGTAGAAGGGAGCGATGCCCGAGCCAAAGCTCTTGACCGGATAGATTGACTTGGACGTCAACTCAACCGGAGACGCCATGAAATCTGCCACGTCATTGACATCGACGCCCATCAGATCGGCCAGCTCGCCCATGGACTCGGAGGTCTGCAGCGCCGCGATGTCATTGGCGGCGGTTGCAAGCTTGTCCTGGACCTTGGCAAGCGAGGAATCGGTCTGGGACAGCGTGGTCTTGGCCTGGCCGAGCGTAGCGCTAAGCTGCGCCAACGTGCCGCGCGCATTTGCAAGTGTAGGTGTCATACCCGAGACGATACCGGTCAGGTCGCCCGAAACGGCAGCAAAAGAGTCGAGCGCGCTCGAGGCCTTCGGCAGCGCGTTTTGGCCCAAGTCCGTCTGGGCTTGGCCAAGGTTGGTCGCACCGGTATGAATTGCGTTATTGATAGCGTCACTGGCACCCGAAACAGCCGCTGCGTCATTCGCCATGGCGCTCGACTGCGCGGACAGACCGTCCTTGATGCTCTGAAGCTTTTCATTCTGCTCTCGAAGCAAATCGATGGTCGATACAATGCGCGCGTCAATTTCCTCGGAACCTGTCGACGTGTCATTGGCGAGAATCTCCAAGTGCCCGATAACGGCCTTATTGTGGTCGATCGTCGCTTGAAGAGACTCGAGCGAGTTGTCGATACGGGTGGTCGTAGATGTGACCGCGCCCGTCAGCTTGCCGATGGCAGCGTTCGCAGAGGCCGACGTCTTGGTGAGCGCAAGGCTGCCTTCCGAGAGCGCCTTGGAGAGCGAGGTGATGGAGTTGCCCGCCGTGGTGCGAGCTTCGCTCAGCAGGTCGTTGCCCTGGGAGATCGCCTGCGTCAGCGACGGTGCCTGGCCTTGCAAGCCGGCAAGTGCCGCATCAGCCGAGGCGATAGCGCCACTCGTCTTATCGATGGCGGCATTCATATCGCCAATCGAATCGCGCACCTCGCCCAAGGTGTCGGACGCCTCGGACACCGAACTTGCCAGCGAGTCCTGAGTCTGGGTTGCCTTGTCCTTTAAATCGACACCGGCATCCTTGGCGATACCGGCAACAGTCTTGCCTACCGTAGAGACAAATTCCGAGTTGATCTGCTCCTCGATGGTGTTTGCACCGGTATCGGTAACCTTGGGCGCAATGGCGCTCTTCTTCTCATTGACGTAGTACGTGAGCTTGGGCTGATGGTAGTTGCCGTCGAGCATCGAAACCAGGTTATCCGAGAAGTTCTTGGGAATCACGATAGCGGCATAGTACTCGCCGCTCTCGACGCCCTCCTTGGCATCGGCCGTCGAGTCGACGAACGTCCAGCCCAACTGATGATTCTCCTTGAGCTGGTCGACCACTTTGTCGCCAGCGTTGAGCTCACCCACCAAGTCGTTTTGGGTGCCTCGATCGTTGTTGGCGATAGCAATCTTGATGCCTTGGGTGTTTCCATACGGATCCCAGTTTGCCACGATGTTATACCAGGCATACAGCGAGGGAATAACGCACACGCCTAGGGTAACCACCAGGGCGACGGGGTTCACAAGCAGTCGCTTAATGTCGCGCTTAAATATCGCAAAGGACACCTTTGCATTGGATAGTTTGCTGCCGAGACTCACGCTTGGACCATCCATCCTGTCGTTAAATCGAATCGTACTATCGACAACCATTGTAGTAGGCGCTTTAACGTCTCAAAGCACAATGGTGTTGAGTTTTGCGGGTAGCAATATACTACGAAGATGAGTTAACGTACAGATGTACAGTATCCTAAATTTCAGCAGGTCACAAAACCACAACCCCGACAAATAATTGATCCCTTAGGGACGGAGGAAAACGGATCACCTGATCAGACCGACCCCCTCGTTGATCCGTTTTCCTCCGTCCCCAAGGGAGCAATCAAAAGGAAACGAGAGTGGAAAATCTCCCACTTCAAGCCCGCATTCGAGCCAAAAGTGGGAGATTATCCACTCTCGTTCTAATCTAGTTACGGTGCCGTATCCCCGAACTACATCAAGTTGCAAACAGCCGCCGCGAAGGCAACGGGGTCCTCGGGGAGGATACCCTCGACCAGCAGGGCCTGATCGTAGAGCAGACCAGAGTACTGCTTGATCTTGTCGGCGTCGCCTGCCTTCTGGGCAGCGACAAGCTTGTCAAAGACCGGGTGCTTGGCGTTGAGCTCGAGCACGCGCTGGCTCTTGGGCATACCGTCGGGCGCGCCCTCGGGACCCTTCTGGAGCACCTTCTCCATCTCGAGCGAAAGCGGGCCCTCGGTGGTGATGCACGCGGGAGCATCGGTCAGGCGCGCAGAGACGGCAACCTTCTCGACCTTGTCGCCGAGTGCCTCCTTCATGGCGTTAAAGAGGTCCTCGTTCTCCTTGGTGGCGTCCTCGGCCTCCTTTTTCTCGTCCTCGGTCGCCAGGTCAAGATCACCGGTTGCGACGTTCTTGAGCTCCAGGTGACGATCCTCAACCTCGGGCTCGGCACCATCGGCCACGGCCTTCTCGGCAGCCTCGCGGGCGGCATCGTCCTCGTAGATCTTGGGCATATCGGCGGCAACGTACTCACGCATAGCCTGGAAGGTGAACTCATCCACGTCCTGCGTCAGCAGCAGCACGTCATAGCCGCGGTCGAGCACGCCCTTTACCACGGGCATCTTGGCCAAGCGCTCACGCGAGTCGCCGGCGGCGTAGTAGATGGCCTTCTGATCCTCGGGCATGCCCTTGGCATACTCGGCCAGGGTAATCATCTTCTGTTCCTTGGCAGACCAGAACAGCAACAGATCGGCGAGCTCATCGGCCTTCATGCCATAGCTCGAGTAGATGCCGTACTTAAGACCGCGGCCAAAGTTCTCAAAGAACTTCTCGTAGGCCTCGCGGTCGTTGTCACGCATATCCTCAAGGTCGGCGGTGATCTTCTTTTCCACACGCTTGGCGATGGCCTTGAGCTGACGGTTCTGCTGCAGCGTCTCACGCGAGATGTTGAGCGACACATCGGCGGAATCCACGACGCCGCGGACAAAGTTGTAGTAGTCGGGCAGCAGGTCGTCGCACTTCTCCATGATCAGGACGTTGGAGCTGTAGAGTGCCAGACCCTTCTCGTAATCCTTGCTGTACAGATCGAACGGCGCGCGGCCCGGCACAAACAGCAGGGCATCGTACTCGAGCGTGCCCTCGGCATGGAAGCTGATGGTGCGCGCAGGATCGTCAAAGTCGTGGAACGTGGACTTGTAGAACTCGTCGTAGTCCTTCTGCTCGACATCGGAGCTGCGCTTCTTCCAGATCGGTGTCATGGAATTGACGGTCTCGAGCTCCTGGTAGTCCTCGTACTCGGGCTTGTAATCGTCGCCGGCGTCCTCGGGCTTGGGTTTCTGGCGGCTCTTGGACACCATCATCTGAATCGGGTAGCGCACATAGTTGCTGTACTGCTGAATCAGGCTCTTGAGACCCCACTCGGTCAGGAAGCGATCGTAGGTCTCGGCCTCGCCGTCGGCATCGAGCTTCTCGTTCTCGCGCAGCGTCAGGATGACATCGGTACCGTGCTCGGCGCGCTCACCGTCCTCGATGGTGTAGCCCTCAAGACCGTCGGATTCCCACACATGGGCGACATCCTCGCCATAGGCGCGGCTGACGACCTTCACATGGCTGGCGACCATAAAAGCCGAGTAGAAGCCCACGCCAAACTGGCCGATGATGTCGACATCCGAACCCTGCTGCTCGGCGTTCTCAGTCTTAAACTCCTCGGAGCCGGAATGGGCGATGGTGCCCAGATTGCGCTCGAGCTCCTCGGCGGTCATGCCAATGCCGTTATCCGAGATGGTAATGGTGCGGGCGTCTTTATCAAAGGAAACGCGAATAGCCAGGTCGCCCTGGTCGATCTTGACGCTCGGATCCTGCAGGCTCTTAAAGTTGAGCTTGTCGACGGCGTCGCTCGCGTTAGAGATAAGCTCACGCAGGAAGATTTCCTTATTGGTGTAGATGGAGTTGATCATGAGGTCGAGCAGTTTTTTGCTCTCGGTCTTAAATTGACGCATGTGCAGTCCTTTCGCGCTACCCCCGTCCGCAAAAACGGCCCGGTCGCCCGAGCCGAATCGCAGACCTGCTATGTTCAGACTTAGATTTTATAACCCATTAGCGCGCATATATACATACGGAATCGAAAAACTGTATGTCTAAGCGCTCCGATGCGCCAATTGCCAAGGAGCGTCCCCAACTGCCGGCAGAAAAGGAACGTCCCTATCTGCCATCTACGCGCTTGGCCATCCAGGCATGGGGTTGGCCCTCGTCTTCGTAATCTACCGGGGCAATTTGCGTGTAGCCCGCCTTTACATAGAGCGGCAGCACGTATTCCTGTGCATGCAGCTTAATAAGCTTTGCGCCGGCATCGCGTGCACACGCATCACTGGCCTCGACGATCGCACTCGCCAATCCGCGACGACGCATAGCCGGCAGCACTGCGACGCGCCCCATAATGTAGGTCTCCCCCGCCGCAACGCCTTCGTCCATGTCGCATGCCGGCAACACCGGGGCCTCTGCGTCAGCCACGCGCTCAAGCTCTTCGGGAAACACGCGCGAGCAACCGGCAAGCTCGCCGTCTACATAGAGCGTCACATGAATGCAGTTCGGATCCTCGTCGATAGCGTCGAACTCATTCTCGTAGCCCTGCTCGTCCATAAAAACGACGCGGCGCACCAACGCCGCGTCATCAAAGCATCCCGTCTTAAGTTGGATATCCATGGCTGCCCTTTCATTCAATGCGAACGTTAGGGACAGATATTAGCGAAAATGAGCTCCGCGCACACTAAACTTCGCGCGAGCCTTCGCCAGGCAGTCGTAATGACCCACGTTATGGGCATCGCTCGCGATGAAGCTGTACAGGTTCTGATCGAACAGGCGCTGTGCCGGCTTTTTCTCGCGACCAAATCGACCGCCGGCAATAAAGTCCGCCGAAGCCTGCAGCTTGCAGCCCATATCGACCAGGCGCTCCGCCACGCTTACATCCTTTTGAACCGCACGATAGCGCTCAGGATGAGCGATGATCACCTGGTAGCCACGGCACTGCAAATCGTAAATCGTGTTCTCGTACTCTCTAAACGCATACGCATCGGCATGCGTCGAAAGTTCGAGCAGAAACTCGTTGGTCCCATCGAAATGCAAGTGCTCCGCGGCATCGATACCAAGCTCAACGAGCTTTCGATGGTTGACCTCGAAGCCCATCTGGAGCGGAAAGCCGTCAGCGTTATCACGCAGCAGCTCAAAGGCATCCCACATCTTGTCGTAATCAAAATAGGGATCACGGCAGTGAGGAGTGCAAACGATTCTGGTTACACCGGCCCGCTTGGCAGCCTCGAGCATCGCCAAGCTCTCATCGAGATCGGCGGCGCCGTCGTCTACACCCGGCAAGATATGGCAATGAATGTCACGCATAGGTCAGCCTTAATCAACTAAACGTTTGCTCGGTTGGTGAAGATGCCCTTTTTGGAAGTCCCCTGATCGTCGGAGCCCTTCTTCACCTTCTTACCGTCCTTGGTGTAGTAGGAGTAGTAGTACTCGCTGGTCTCGGTCTCGCAGTAGTTCATAACGGTACCGATGAGCTTGACCTTCTCGGACTTCTTAAGCTGACCGATGGCGTTGAGCGCCTCCTCGCGCTTGGTGAAATCCTCACGCACGACAAAAAGCGCACCGTCGGTCAGACTTGCGATCTCGGCAGCATCGATGAAGGTGCCGACCGGGGGAGCATCAAAGATGACGTACTGGAACTTGGCGGACAGTGCCTTTACCAGCTTGGCAAAGCGGTGAGAGACGATGATGTCGGCAGGATTGGGAATATGCGGCTCGGCATCGAGGAAGTAAAAGTTCTTCTGACCCGTCTCGACAATCGCCTGGTCAATAGAAACCTGCTCGGAAAGGACTGCATAGAGTCCGCCGCGGGAGCGGACGCCGAGCATATCGGCAAGGGACCTGCGACGCATATCAGCCTCGACCAGCAGGACGCTCTTGCCGCTGGTGGCGATAGCCTGGGCAAGGTTGATGGAAACCGTAGACTTACCCTCGTTGGGAATCGAGGAGGTAACGGTGATGGTGCGAATGGGGTCGTCCACGCTCGCAAAGCGGATGTTGGCCAGAAGGGTCTTGGCGGCATTCTGTACAACGAGCTTATCGGTGTTCTTTGCCTTAGCCATGCCTATTTACCACCTTTCATAGCCGGAATTCGGCCAACAACGGGAATGCCCAGGAGCTCTTCTGCCTCTTCGGCACCGCGGATGCGGGTATTGAGCATGTCTGCCAAAACGACATAGGCAACTGCGATAAAGATACCGGCGAGGAACGCGACAGCAACGTACAGCGTGCGCTTGGGGCCGCTGGGGACTTCGGGAGTCTTAGCCTCGTCGATAACGTTGATGCTCTGGGCAGCGCCGACGTTCTGAGCGACCGTACTCACCGAGCTGGCCATGGCCTTTGCGACCTTAGCCGTCTCCTTGGCATCGGTGCCGGTAACCGAAAGCGTAATGACACGCGTGGTGGTCTCGGAGGAAACAGACACCTTGTAGTCATCCAGGTCAGCAAGGCCCAGCTCATTGGCAGCACCGCTCTTAACGCTATCGCTATCCAGCAGCGTGGCGATATCGTTGGAAAGCATCTGGCTCGCCGAGAGATCGTTGTAGCTCATCTGACCGCTATCGTCGGTCTTGGCGAGAATGTACATGCTCGTCGTCGCGGTGTAGGTGTTGCCCATCGCAACGAAGGACACGATGCCCATGGCGATCGCACAGACCACCGGAAGGGTGATGACCAGCTTGAGGTGCTTCTTCAGCAGCTGGAACAGTTCGAGAAGGGTCATGCAGCTTGCCTTTCATTTCCCCAGTTCGGATTGACAAAACTGTCCGTATGTTATCGCATCTTTTTACCGAGACCAAACTCTATACATAAGAAACAGGCTCTCCTGTAAAAATGTCGGAAGCAATCGTAAAATTGCACAACAACGCCGCACCCGAAAGTCAAATGCGGCGTCTACATCAATACCTATGTTGTATCGCTATGCGAATGGCTCGTCCTGCTGTATGGGAAACGTCACCGTAATGGTGGTTCCCACGCCCAACTCGCTCGACAGATCGAGCGTGGCGTGATGATACAGGACCGCATGCTTGACAATGGCAAGCCCCAGACCGGTTCCGCCGCGCGCCTTGGACCTACTCTTGTCCACGCGATAGAACCGCTCAAATACCTTGCCCTGTTCTTCAGGCGCGATACCGATTCCCGTGTCGGCGACCGCAAGGAACGGATGGCCTTCGTCGTTGGTGCCGCACTGCAGCGTAACCGTACCGCCGGGTCGATTGTAGCGGATGGCGTTGCTCGCCAGATTATAGATGAGCTCGTCAATCAAGCGCGACACGCCTTCGATGACCACAGGCTTGGTCTCATGACTTATCGTCACATTCGCCTGACGGGCGACCTGTTCAAGACGCTGCTCAACCGCGTAGATGGCACGCGAGAGCTCAATAGGCTCCGTGGACCCAATGGGCACCGCCTCGCCCTCAGTTGCACGCTCGGCCTCGTCCAAGTTAGACAGCGTAAGGATGTCGTTGACAAGCGCTGCCAAGCGGCCCGCCTCACGATAGATGCGACCGCCAAAGTTGCGCAGGTCGTCCTCGCCCTCGACCATGCCGTTTGCGATGAGCTCGGCATAGCCCGAAATCGCCGTAAGCGGCGTCTTGAGCTCATGGGTGATATTCGCCGTGAACTCGCGGCGCATACGATCGTTGTCCGCCAGCACCGCCATTTGGCGCTTGAGTTCCTGGCGCTGCGACTCGATACGCTCAAGCATGGGGACCATCTCGGCATAGGCGTGCTCATAGCTACGGCGTGGGTGGTCCAAATCCACCTCTTGCAACGGCGCGATGATGGCACGGGACTCGCGGCGCGCCATAAAAAACGAGAGTACCGCACCCGCTGCTGCGATAAGCAGCATCGGCGCCACCATCGACAGCAAAATCGCCGCAACGCCAGGCTGGGCCTGCGCCAAGCGGACAACCTGGCCGTTATCAAGGGCGACGGCGCGATACAGCATAATCTCGTCGAGCGTAGAGCTTGCGCGCTCCGCGGAACCCGAACCATTCTCAAAGGCCTCGATGACCTCGGGGCGATCGCCATGGTTGGGCAGTGTGGAAGGCGACGCCTCGTTGTCGTAGGCAACCGATCCATCCTTGTTAATCAGCGTGATGCGCAAGTCCTCGCGATCGAGGCTACGCAAGAACGGGATGGGCTCCTGCTGCTCGTCGAGGGCGGCAGCAATGAGCTCGGTTTCCTGCGCCAGATTGGCACTCGTGGCATCCGCCAAGGTGTTTTGCACAAAGAACGCACCCAGCACCGTAAACGCCACGATAACCGCCATGGCGCAGACAAAGATCGTCACAAAAACGCGGTGCGACAGCGTATGTTTTCCCTGGGGGGCGAAGACCACGGGTTACTCCTCCGATGCGGTGGCCGCGGTGACGTCACCTTCGGCACCATCACCGGCAGAAGGCTCGGCCAAGCGGTAGCCCACGCCGCGCACGGTCTCGATGGCGCTGGCATGCTCGCCCAGTTTTTGGCGAAGCGTCTGCACGTGCACGTCAACAGTGCGCGAACCGCCGTCGAAGTCCCAGCCCCACACGCTCTGCAGCAACGACTCGCGGGTAAAGACCACGCCGGGCTTGCGCATGAGGCACTCGAGCAGGTCGAACTCGCGCAGGGTGAGCTTAAGCGACTCGCCGGCAACAGCCACCTCACGATGGCTGGGCGAGAGCACAATGTCGCCCACGCTGAGCACATCGCTTGCCTGTTTGACCATGCCGCCGCGACGCAGCAGTGCGCGGCAGCGGCTGGCGAGCTCCATGAGCGAAAACGGCTTAGTCAGGTAATCGTCGGCACCGCCATCGAGCGCCATCACCTTGTCGAGCTCGGTATCCTTGGCGGTAAGCATCATGATGGGCACCGTCGCCGTCAGGCGATCGGCACGCAGTCGACGCATAATCGCCAAGCCATCGGTATCGGGCAGCATGATGTCGAGCAGGACGGCATCGGGTACCCGTCGCGCCACAGCAGCCTTAAACTCACCGTCGCACGAAAAGCCCTCGGCCTCAATCCCCTGCTTGCGCAGCGCATAGACCGTCAAATCCCTGATGTTGTCATCGTCCTCGACGTAATAGATCATGTTGAACCCCTTTGCGGCCGGCATGACCGCATCTTAACCCTAAAGGTACCTTTACTAGATGGTATCAGCCAAAACGCCCCGTCAAATAATCCGCCGTGCGCGGATCGGTCGGATTCTTGAAGAGTTGCGCGGTGGGCGCGTGCTCCACCAGCTCACCCAGCAAAAAGAATGCGACCGAATCGGAGATACGCGCCGCCTGCTGCATATTGTGCGTAACGACCACGAGCGTGCAGGTCTCTTTGAGCTCGCAGGCCAGCTGCTCCACCACCAGCGTCGACACAGGGTCGAGTGCCGAGGTCGGCTCGTCCATCAGCAATATGTCGGGCTGCACGGCAAGCGCGCGGGCGATGCACAGGCGCTGCTGCTGTCCACCCGAAAGACCCAGGCCCGACTCTTTGAGCTTGTCCTTGACCTCGTCCCACAGGGCAGCGCGACGCAGGGAGTCCTCGACCAGCTCATCGAGCACGACGCGGTCACGCACTCCCATGCCGCGAGGACCGTACGCGACGTTGTCGTAGATGCTCATGGGAAACGGGTTGGGGCGCTGAAACACCATGCCCACGCGCTGGCGAAGGCGGCAGATGTCGTAATCGCCCAGGATATCTTGACCATCGAGCGCAATCTTGCCCTCGATGCGGCAATCCTTGATGCCGTCGTTCATGCGGTTAAAGCAGCGCAGCAACGTGGACTTTCCGCAGCCCGAAGGCCCGATGAACGAGGTGATCTGCTTGTCGCGGATCTTGATATTCACGTCCTTGAGCGCATGATGGTCGCCATAGAACAGGTCGAGGCCCTCGACGTCGATGCGCGTCGGCGAGGCGGCAAGATCCTCTGCCGTGGGGCGAGTCGCATCCCCAACCTCGCGCTCGTGCGCGGCCTCGGCCTGCGCTTTCATGAGTTCTTCAAGCTCCGTGGGCTCCACAGCCGCAGCAGCCGTCATACCGCATACCTCCACATCGATATCAATTCAGCAGTATCGATAGTAGGAATCGCGGCTCATATGCACGTGAGCGCATTGTCAAGTGTTTGTAAGGGCACACTGGCTATGCGGCGGGCAGCTCGATGGTGAATATCGTGTGTTCGGGCGTCGATTCACATGCAACGGTACCGCCGTGCGCGCATACGATCTCCTTGGCGATGGCAAGCCCCAGTCCAGCGCCGCCGCGATTGGTCGCACGCGCCGCATCCAGGCGATAGAACTTCTCAAAGATCACCTTGAGCTTTGCCTCAGGGATGGGATCGCCCTGATTGATAAAGCGCACGCGCACGCCACCGCCGTCCCGGCGTCTGGCCTCGATCGTGATGGTCGAGCCCTCATAGCTATAGGCAATAGCGTTTTTCATGATGTTGTTGAACACGCGAGCCATTTTGTCGCCATCCACGAGCACCGTCAGGTCCTCGCGAATATCAACTTGGACTTCCTTATGCTGCTCGTTGAGGATGGGATAGAACTCGTCAGTCACCTGAGCCAGCAGCAACCCCAGATCAACATAGCCGCGCGTGAGCACGATATCGTGGAAGTCAAAGCGCGTGATATCGAAGAACTCTTCGATGAGTGCATCGAGCCGGTGCGCCTTGTCGAGAGCCACGCCCGTAAAGTGCGCACGTTGCTCAACCGGCAGCTCGGGAGCCTCTTGCAGCAGCGAAAGATAGCCCACCACACTGGCAAGCGGGGTGCGTAGGTCATGTGCCAAGTACGTGACCAAATCGTCCTTGCGATGCGACTCGTCACGCAGAGCTTGCTGCACCTTGCGCTCACGGTCACGTACGCGGTTAAGGGCGCCCTCGACCTCCAAGAAGTCGCCGTCGATGTTATCCCAGGTGTCGGGGTGATCGATCAGGCGATCTTGAATACGAGCGGCCAGCACACAATCGGCATGCTGCTCGCCCTGCTCGTAGCCCTGGTAGTACAGGGCGCGGCCACACAAGAACAGCACGCACGCGGCAAGCGCCAGCACAAAGCCAAGCATGTTGAATACAAAGCCGGCATCGAACAGCACCGGCCCTTCGATGCCGCCGAGCGCCATGGCGCCAATCGCCAACGTCATGGCCCACGCGGCGCCGCCAATCACCATGCAGCGGCGCACGATCTCAAATCGATCGATCAGCAAAAAGCCGACAAGCAGCACCGCCAAGATTCCGACGATGTTGTCGATGCCAATCAGCAGCAGGCTCAGCAAAAAGAGCAGCACCGTTGCAAGCGCGCGGTTGTCGACGACCGACCTCACGCATTCAAAGAGCCGATCGGGCACCTCGAACGCTTGCCTATCGTCTTTTGTCATATCAAGATCCTCACAAGCGAAAAGCGTTATTCGATGATGTAGCCGACGCCCCAGACGTTTTTGATAAAGCGTGGCTTTTGTGCGTCGTCGCCGATCTTTTCGCGCAAGTGGCGAATATGCACCATCACCGTATTGTTGGAGCCGGGCATAAAGTCCTCGTTCCACACCGCGCGGAACAGGTCCTCCACGGCCACCACGCTGCCGCGATGCTCGACCAGATACAGCAAGATTGAATACTCGGTGGGTGTGAGGCGTACCGGTGCACCGTCCACCGTCACGGAACGAGCGTCGCGGTTGATCTCCAAGCCGTCGAGCTGAATGGTCGGCGACTCGGCCGCCTGTGCACGGCTACCGTAGCTGGTGTAGCGGCGAAGCTGAGCGTGCACGCGCGCGATGAGCTCCAGCGGACGGAACGGCTTAACCACGTAATCGTCCGCGCCAAGCGAAAGGCCCCCGATCTTGTCTTGCTGGGCATCGCGCGCCGTCAGCATGATCACGGGATAGGTATGGCTGGAACGGATCGTACGCAGCAGCTCAAACCCATCGATATCGGGCAGCATGACATCCAGCAGCGCCAGATCGAACTCCTGCTCCAAAATCGCCTTGGCAGCATCGGCCCCGCTATAGGCAATCTGGACATCAAAGCCCTCTTTTGTAAGGTAGATGCCAACCAAGTCGGCGATGGCCTTCTCGTCATCAACTACCAAAATGCGCTCGTTCATGCGTGCTCCTCTCGCGCTCCATTATGCCTGAGGCGACGCACGCCACACACAACAAGCGTGGGTGATTAAGTCGGCCTTAAGCACCCTTGCGCCCGTTCGGGAGCGGATGTGGGCCACGCACGCACGCGATAATCGCCGACGCCGGCAAACGATATACTCTAGTTCCAGAAGAGACCATCCCGTCGAAAGCGAAATCTGTGAAGTCCCTCGCCTCTTTTGCAAAGCGCTCAGCCCAGCTTGCCGCCGGCTTTGTCTGCGCTATCGCCCTTGCCGCTGGCGCGCCCACCGTCGCCGGCGCCCAAGTGTTCACGACCGACAATGTTTGCGGCAAAACCGCCGATGCGCGCGGCATCACGGCCGAAAACCTGCCCGATATCGATGCGACCAATGCCCTCGTCATGGGCAAAGACGGCACCGTCTACTATGGGCGCGGCGCCGATGAGCAGGTCAAGATTGCCTCGATCACCAAGGTCATGACCGCAATCCTAACCGTCGAGAATTGCAAGATGGACGAGAAGGTCACGGTGAGCAACGCCGCAGCCACTGTGGGTAATTCGACCGCCGGCTTGCTCGAAGGCGACGAGCTTACCGTGGAGCAGGCACTGCGCGGCCTGATGATTCCCTCGGGCAACGACGCCGCCATCGTGCTCGCCGAATATGTGGGCAAGAAAATCGACCCTAAGACCAAAGACGCCGAGGCCACCTTTGTGAAGGCCATGAACGAGCGCGCTAAGAAGCTCGGCTGCACCGGTACGCTTTTTGAAAACCCGCATGGTCTGGACTTTGATGAGTGGGCTGGCAATATGCACTCAACCGCACACGACGTAGCGCTGATGATGCAGGAGGCCATGAAAAACGACACGATCCGCGAGGTCGTAGCGAGCGAGGATTCCTGGATCGAAGTCACGGGCGCCGACGGCACCGACCATTCGCATTCCATGGACACGCATAACTATTTGCTGGGCCAAGATGGCAACATCGGCGGCAAGACCGGCACCACCGACGACGCGGGCTATTGCTTTACGAGCGCCTACAACCGCGACGGCGACGAGATCTACACCGTTATTTTGAACTCCACCACCACCGATCAGCGCTTTACCGATACCGCCACCCTTGCCAACTGGTACTACGACCACAAGGTGACGGTCGCAATCGCCAACACGCAAGAAAAGACCGTCAACGGCAACCCGCTTATGGCGCGCATTAGTCAAACCGACTGGACGGATAAGACAATCGACGCCACGCTCGCCGATCCCACGGTGCAAGCGACCGTGTTTTCTCTTGCCGGCGAGGTGACCGAAAAGGTTAGCTACGACGATCTTTCGGGCACGGTGCATGTGGGCGACAAGGTGGGCAGCGTTACACTCAAGCAGGACGGCACCAAGATTGCCGTCGTGGATTTGGTTGCCGACGAGGAAGGCTCGGGGCCGAATCCCATTGAATGGCTGCTCGTGAAGCTCGATCGCTTGGGCCGCCGCATCGACAACCGCCCACTCACGGCAGAAAGCGAGACCGTAGCCAAGGCGCCCGAGGTGTAGGGCTGGGGGAACATTACATTTGAGATTGGAGAGGCGTCCAACGGGGCGCCTCTTTTTGAATACCTCTTAAACGGGATGCGTCAGAATCACCAAAGCGACATTGCTAGCCGTTTACCTTCGCTGTGTCTTTTCGGACCTTGAAAACGGGTCCACCGGGCATGCTAGTAGATCCTTTCGACCTCCTTGGTCAAGGCCCTGAAAAGATCCCCAGCTGAGGGGTCTGCCCCAGGACACAGCGATTGCCAGGCACCCGTTTCTCCGATGGTGCCCGCACTCGTCATAACAAGATCGTCGCTCCGCCTGCGAATGGAGACACTAACGGAGCGGCCATTATGGAACCCATGGATATCGACTTTATTTATGCGCCCATCAGCTAGATAACTAATCATGACATTGATGCTGTCACCATACTCCGGCAATTCGAAGCCGTGGGAATCCATCAATAGCTTCACGTCCTGATGGTAAATGCGGGCCTCGACGACATTCTTGGGCATTTTCCCCGTCTTTGTTGGAGAGCAAAAGCTGATGCTTGGCTCCTCTTCGCTCATGCCTCGGTCAAACCTAAGCATGCACGGGCATACCGACTCAATGGTTCGCAAGGCGTCCGCCGCGACCTTTTCCTCGGTAAACATCTCCACGTCGATGCCGTTTTCTTCCATATAGGCACGGTTTTTACGTTGAAGCTCTAGCCGAACCGCAGCCTCCCCATCTCCACGCTGTTCCCAATTTCCGGAGTCGGCGACATTTCGATCGAATGTAGAATCAACAGAACATGGCGCTTGCTGTTGAGTCGGATCACTGTCGCCGAGACGCCTTAGCTCGGAGCGTCTCATCAGTAGTGTCACAATATCAAACAGCCAACCAAATCCAAAAAGGCCAAAGGTAAAGAGATATAGAAAGAAGCTACCCCACATCCGTGCATACGCCCTATGAGCGCCCGACCACCCAAGAAGGAAGCATAGCAAAAGCGCCTTGTTCGCCCTGTCAACCGACGTAATCTCTCGAGTGAGAGATTTCTGTTCAGGCTTCGTCAAAGGTGTAATTTCATGCGATGAAACAGTAATTGAGGACGTCCTTGACGCCGAGCTCCGAGCGCCTGATTTAGCAACGGCGCGAGCGACATCCCCAACTCCGACGGTCGTTCTGCTGTATACGGCATTGTAAGCAGCCTTCTTCGGATTTTTGATCCACCCCATGCCCTTCTTACCATAGCCGGGGATTATCGCCCGCTTTACCGCGCGCTTCGCTCTGCCGGTCGTTCTTGCCTTGAGTGATGTCTTTAGATTCGGCTTACGCAGCCCGACCTTTACCATATTTCTACTCCATCCCCTAGGAACCCCACACCGGGGTGCACGAGCACGCCTGGGTCTCCCCGTTTTCAAGCGCCCCGTGTTTGCCTAATGTTCACGCCCTTTCGGACTCTAATCCCCAGCCGCCATTCTTGATAATAAAAAAGGGCCCCAAATGGGACCCTTCTTCAAAGTCATACTGGCGGAGAGCTGGGGATTCGAACCCCAGATGCCCTTTTGGGGCATACTCGCTTAGCAGGCGAGCACCTTCGGCCTCTCGGTCAGCTCTCCGTAACAGCCGTTCTATAGTAACCAAACAGCCGAAGTTGGGCAAGGGGAATTTTGAGGCGTTTCCTCTTTTATCTCTCTTTTACCAGTAAACGCCTCAGTCAATCATCTCAATCTGTAACATCTGCAGGCCGTAATCCCCTCCAGATGTTACAGATTGAGACAAAGATACAAGGACGGCCCCAGCGACAGCGCGGACAGTCCATTCTTTATTAGTCCTCCTGAACGGTCTCCAACAGATAATCGCGCATGTACGGAATTGCAAACGAAACACGGCCATAGCCCGCGGGCTCAATCAACCCCGCATCGATCAGACGCTTGCGATATGACCCAACTTTGCTCGCCGACAAACCCATCTTCTTGGCAATATCGCCGTTGGCGATATCGACGCCCTCGCATTGAGCCATCGCCGCGAGATACTGAAACTGCCGTTCCGACACCCTGCGCAGCGCTGGGGCAATCACCATAGCATTAAAGCTATCAAGAGCCGCCTGGATACCCTTACGAGCCGCCTCTTCGCTCACGCTCTCCGCCCCACTGCGCGCAGCAACCTGCCAAGCGTAATATCCGACCAGCTGGACCATAAAGGGATAGCCTGCCGAAGCTTTTGTTAATAGCTCAGCGGCACCTTTGTCGAGCTCCTTGCCCGCTCGTCTCATCGTATCCTCAAACGATCCGCCAACTTCAAAATCGGAAAGCCGAGTAAGTTCAACATGTTTGGCTCGCTGAAGGAACGTCAACGTATCATCCACCACCACGCCATCTACCGATGTCGGCAGCCCGGCGAAAGCGAAAGCGACATTCGCTCCTTGGCGGATCAAGAGCTGCATCTCATTGCCTAGCTCGCGCATTTCCTCAGTTGAGGCATCCTGGATCTCGTCGAGCGTAATGAGCAGACCACCGCGCTTCGCAGCATCGTACATCGCCTCGCCCAGATGAGAGGCCGACTTCGACATCTCCATGGAGCCAAGGCTGACCCCTAAAATCGATGGGGAAATCGAGATTGATTCAAGACGAACGTTTCGCTGCAGAGCCTCGAGGATTCTATTGCAAAAACCAGCATTGGAGGCAACGTCAACGACCTCGAATCCTTTTTTGCGTGCAAGGTCACCCAATGCATTAAGGAGCACCGTTTTACCTGTGCCTCGGACGCCCGAGATGCGCATGAGTCGATCGGGGGCACCAGGACCATTCTCAAGAGCCTCGGCAAAGTCATCCAAAACAGTGTCCCGTCCGATAAGCTCAGGCGGATTCATGCCCGCCGTTGGCTTAAAGGGGTTAACAGCTTTCGTCATTCTGCCCTCCTCTGCTAGTTTTAATAACTTTAACAAAGTTTAGCAACTTTAGCAGAGTTTAACAGTTTTAGCAGGCTCGGCGGCTTTATGCCTTACCGATCCTGCCGGGTCCTCCCGCCCGCGCCGATGCAAATAGCGCGGTGCGGCCCCTCTATATCGCCCCTACCCCAGCGAGCGGTTGAGGGAGCCGAGCTCGTCGTTACCCATGGTACGCCACATTTGGAAGATGCAACCGCGCGCCAGGAAAAAGAAGCCGTTGTCGACCAGTTGCACAGCGGCATCTGCCAGCTGATTCGTCACGGCGGACACTGGCGGCAGCTCAAGTCCAGCCTTGCGGATGGTCTCGACCGCCTCCTCGAACGTCGGAGGCTCACTGACGCCCATCTCGTTCATAAGGCCCTGCATTTCTTCCAGCGCGCTGCTGCCCGACTCCTCGCCGCGCGGCACCAGACGGTAACAAGCCAGCGCCAGGTCGAGCTGATCGCAATTCCAATAGGCAAACGCCAAGCGATAGAACAGGTAGCCAATTGCAGAACGATCGCTGGCAATACGTAGGCCGTGGCGCGCCACCTCGATAATCTCGTCAAAGCGCTCCAGACGCGCAAGCACGTTGATGAGCGCAAAGTGCGATTGCATGGACGAGCGCGCCAGATCGTAAAGATGGCGCACCTCGGGCAGCGCTCGTTCAAAGTCCTCTTGCTCGGCATAAAAGCTGCAGATCTCGTGCTGGGCAAAGTACAGCGCATCGGGCGCACGAAGGATTCGCACAGAGCGGTCTTCTTCCAACACCGGTAGCACCATGCGCACCAGCTGGTTATCGCAAAACTGCGTTTGAACCGGACCTGTCGCCAAAAGCTCGGCGACAGTGCACTTAGCCTCCAACTCCTCGACAAGACGGGAAAAGCCTTCAAAAGCACCTGTACGGTCGACTTTTACCTGCTCGCGCAATTCAACAACACGGGCCACGTATGGGTCGTCGTCCTCTTCCATGACCTCCAACTCGTCAGCCGTATCGGCAAGCAGCAGATCGCGCAGCGTCGGCGGCAGCGTGCGATGGTCATCACGCGGACGAGTATGAACCTCCGCAGGCTCAATCGTCTCCGGAGCGGTTGACTCATACGCCTCAAGTACACGCTTGCACGGCATATCGTCCATGTCCATGCTCTCAAGATCCTTGGCGACAGGCACGCAATCGGCCAGATAGGCCGCACGCCCAAAGAAATACGTTGCAACAACGCGCTCGCCCTGCTCACTGTCGGGAGCAGCAATCTGCACATAGCAGCGCGTGATGCAGGTGCCCGCGGCAAAACACGCTGCCGCAAGCGTGAGTGCCACGCGCGCATCGTGCTCCGCGGCCCAGATCGCGCGCGTGTCCTCGTCCAGCTCGCGCCAGGCGTCATCCTGAGCGTCGTATTCACGTTGCGGCATGGCATCAACGACAGACTGCCCAAACCGAACGAGCATAATCCCCTCGGCAACGTTTACTCGATAGGTATAGTCGAGCCGCGTGACCACGTTGAGCACCTCAACGATTCGCGCAAAACGGGTGCGCACGTCCCACTCGCCGCCCGGCTGGCAAGCCACCGTACCCGGCTTGCCCCACGGGTTATCGCTCGAGGCCGTATCGAGCAGTCGGGGAACATCGTTGGTCGTCTTGGCGATATGCCACGCATCAAAGAGCGCGCAGCCCTCAAGACTCGGCGAGGATGCCGCAGGGACCAATCCGGCCCCGATGCGCTCAAGGATGCCGGAGAGGCGGTTGAGACGACACTCGATGGCAAGCAGCATGTCAATCTCGTCCTGATCCAGCAGGCTACGATCAAAATTGAGATAGAAAAGCTTTGAGCGATCAATGCGAGCCAGGCTCATTTCGGACTTGGCGGCAATGGTGCGCAGACGGGGCAAGTCGACCTCGCTCATAAGGGCGGCGGCATAACGCTCGATACCACTCGGATTCTCGGCATGGTCAACGCGGTAAAGCAGCGTCTCGATAGCGTCGGGGAGTGGTGACGTGTTAAAGCCCAAAAACACCTCGACCGGCTCGGGTAACTTTACGAGCTTGATCTTGTCGACAACGTTTTGCATGTCCGCATCGAGACCGTCGACGCCCGCCGTGTTCGCAATAGCGCTTTCAGAGTTGGCAAATATCACGTAGCGCAAGAACATCGAAGCCATGAACTCGCCGTAAGGAAGGGCGCGGGTCGAATTCCATGTCTCGTGGTCGGACTGCTCGCGCATGGGGCCTTCGGGAGAACCGACAATTTGCGCACATGCGTGCATTGCACCGTTGGCTTCCCTTACCATAATCTCACCAATACTGGAATCCGACTCGTCAAGGACCAGTTCCATGTCGGGATCGTTGGGCAGCGGAGCCTCGCTGACGGGGCGGTCCACCTTGTACACCTCACCCGAAACGCTTACGTAGCCCAAAAGCGACACATGACTTTTGCCAACGAACTCGACGACATAACAAGATTCATGCTGATCCTCGCCAAAGAGTTTCCAGACCACGCCATATGAGCGTCCCGCAGGCTGCTCGGGTATCGCCGGAAAGCGCTTCTTGGGATCGAGAAACCTGAGCTTGTATGTCGGACGCTCTGCCACGAAATATCACCCTGATCGGTCGCCTAGAGAAGGAGCGGTCGCGAATAAGTCGCGACATCTACTCGGAATCTTACACGAGTCGACAGGAAATCGTCCGCTTCACGCTCGCGCCTCGACCGAGGTTCGAATCCGTGCGGTGCCGGCGTAAAAGAAAAGCCCCCGTCGCCGGAGGCTTTCAAGTTCGATTGGTGCGGCGTATAGGATTCGAACCTATGACGTTCTGATTCGTAGTCAGACCCTCTATCCAGCTGAGGTAACGCCGCAACGCAAGACATATAAAACCACTTTAGCTTATTGGAGTCAAGCTCAATCTCAAACTTTTTTGTGAAACGCAGTTTTGTCATGCTGCTCCGCATATACCGCCGTTCCCCGTACGATCGATTGGCTTTTCGATCACGTCAAACTTAGCATCAAGTTCCCTCAGGAGCGATCTCACCCGCTGGGCACAGTCATAATCGGCAAACGAGATGCTCAGCATGCGCGCGACCTGGTTGGAAGTCCCAACTCCATAGAAGTGCTCCAGCGCCACAAGCCCCTCGTGCGTCACAAAGGTCTCGACCACATGCGGCGACTCCTCAAAGCACCATTGTGTCAACGGACCCTCACTCGTCTGCCGAACCACCAGGCCGCCCATGCCAGACGGCTCACACGTTACAAGCAGGTACTCCCCGCCCTCGTCGCTCTCAAACAAAACCACCCGATCATCAAACAGCTCCATCGCGTCCCCTTTCTCTCGCTCTTATTTAGCAAAAGCATAGCAGGTAGATGGCTGTATACAGAACAGTTGTTCGTGTGTTTTCTATTGAGCTGTCCGCACAGCATGGTATGGACCTGCGCACGAAATAGGGCGCCCCCGAAGGAGCGCCCTTGCATATCCCCTATGCAGCCAACTTACGCGACCGGCTCGATCTTCTCGAGACCACCCATGTAAGGACGCAGAACCTCGGGGATCGTGATGGTGCCGTCGGCGTTCTGGTAGTTCTCCAGAATGGCGGCCATGGTGCGGCCGGCCGGCAGGCCGGAACCATTGAGGGTGTGCAGGTAGCGCGAGCCCTTGAAGTTCTCGGGGTCGCGATACTTGATGTTGGCGCGGCGAGCCTGGAAGTCACCGCAGTTGGAGCAGGAGCTGATCTCCTTGTAGGCGTTGTAGCTCGGCAGCCAGACCTCGACGTCGTAGGTCTGACGGGCAGAGAAGCCCAAGTCGCCGGTGCACAGGCTAATCACGCGATACGGAAGGCCCAGCTGCTGCAGCAGGTACTCGGCCTCGGCGGTCATGCTCTCGAGCTCCTCATCGGACTCCTCCGGCTTAGCGAACTTGACCATCTCGACCTTGTCGAACTCGTGCTGACGGATGATGCCGCGGGTGTCGCGACCGGCGGAACCGGCCTCCTCGCGGAAGCAGGGGGTAAAGGCGGTGTAGCGGCGCGGCAGGGTATCGGCGTCGAGGACCTCGCCGGCGTGCAGGTTGGTGAGCACGACCTCGGCGGTAGGGATCAGGAAGTTGTCGCCCGAGACGTGATAGGCGTCATCCTCGAACTTGGGCAGCTGACCCGTGCCAAACATGGTCTGACGCTTGACGACGATAGGCGGCCACCACTCCTTAAAGCCACGGCTGGTGTGCGTATCGAGGAAGAAGTTGATGAGGGCACGCTCCAGGCGGGCGCCGGCGCCACCGAGAACGGTGAAGCGGCTGCCGGAGAGCTTGTTGCCGCGCTCGAAGTCGAGGATGTCCAGATCGGTGCCCAGATCCCAGTGCGGCTTAAAGTCGAAGTCGAACTCGCGCGGGGTGCCCCAGCGGCGACGCTCGATGTTCTCGTCCTCGTCCTTACCGTACGGGGTGGCATCGCACGGAATGTTGGGCAGGTGAGCCATGAAGTCGTACTGCTCCTGCTCGAGAGCGGTGCGGCGCTCGGCCAGACCGTCAATCTTCTCGTTGACGGCGCGCACGGCCTCCTTGGCGGCCTCGGCCTCCTCCTTCTTGCCCTCCTTCATCAGGGCGCCGATCTTCTTGGACTCGGCATTGCGCGTAGCCTGGAGTTCCTCGACCTCGGTGATGACGGCACGGCGCTCGTCGTCGAGCTCAAAGAACTTCTCGCGATCCCAAGACGTCTGGCGGTTAGCCATGGCGACATCGATGGCATCGGGGTTCTCGCGAACAAACTTGATATCAAGCATTAGATCCTCCGGCGATATACATTCCATTTAGGTTGCAACCTTGTACATGTATGGGCAAGTATATACTTATGAGCGTTTACGACCCAACTCAACTACGCAAGAAGGCACCCAATGGACGCAGTTTTTTCCTTTTTGTTTGGCACCCGCACCGGTTTTGCCATCCTTTTCGCCGGCGGCATCCTGTTATTTGCGATTCTTGCCTTTGTAATGGAGAAGCGCACCCATAAGATGTACGTCGACCGCGGGCCCAAGTCCGAGGATGAGGAAGACAGCTTCTGGGACTAACCTGCCAAAAAGGGGCAGGTTTATTTTGGTCGGTTTTATCTGGGCAAATGCAAGCGCCTCGCAACTGGAATTGAGCCAGTTGCGGGGCGCTTTTCGTACATGTGACAAAACCGCAGGAAAAACCTGCCAAAATAAACCTGTCCCTAAATGGCAGGTTTTACTGGAGAGTTGCGTCGATTGCCTTGACCAGGGCACTGCGCATGCCGGCATCCTCGAGCGCAACGACGCCCTTGATGGTGGCGCCACCGGGCGAGCATACGGCATCCTTCATCGCCGCAGGATGCTGACCAGTTGAAAGCTGCAACTTTGCCGTACCTAGCACCATCTGGCTCACAATGCGATAGGCATCGGCACGCGGGATACCGTGCTTGACCGCCGCATCGCCCAGGGCCTCGATTGCCATAGCGACAAATGCCGGAGCGCAACCACCCACCGTGCCGCCCACGAACAGCAGGCTCGTATCAAGCTCGACCACCGCACCGAGCTTGCCAAGCAGATCAAGCACCACGGCGCTCTGCTCATCACTAAGCGTGGAAGCCTTCTCGCAAGCGATGACGCCCTCGCCCACCGAAACCGGTGTGTTGGGCACCGTCGAGATATGCGCGACGCCCGGCAGGACCTGCTCCCACTTGGCACTGTCCCAGGTCCAGGCAACCGACAGAACGACCTTTTTGGCAAGAGCATCCTTGAGCGGGGCGAATACCTTCTCGATCATGTACGGTTTGACCGCAGCGACCACGATATCGGATGCGGCGACAACCTCGGCGGCATCGTGGCAGGCGACCATGCCGCGCGCCTCGCAGCGCTCAACCAGTGCGTCGTAGCGACCCGCGCAGGCGCACATGTCGCTCGCGGCTACACCGGCAGCGATCCAGCCATCGGCCATAGCGCTCGCCATATTGCCAAAACCGACAAACCCAATCTTCATATCTCATAGTCCTCTCAGACACGCTCTTCAAAACGAAAGGTATTGTCCCACGCCATTGTTTCGTATTGCCGACCTATTTGTGATACGGCTCGCCACGACTGATCTTGCAGGCACGGTAGATCTGCTCCAGCAGCACCACGCGTGCCAGGTTATGCGGCAAGGTAATGCGTCCAAAGCTGAGCATCTCGTCGGCGCGGGCGCGCACCTCATCACTCACGCCGTCCGATCCGCCAATCACAAAGGCGATGTCGCTGTTGCCTCGCAGCATAAGATCGTCGAGCCGCGCCGAGAGCTCCTCACTCGAACGCTCCTTGCCCTCGATAGCCAGCAGGATCACATGCGCTCGAGACGGCAGGGCAGCAAGAATCGCCGCCCCCTCCTTGTCACGTGCGGCATCCACACCGCCCGCCTTGGCCGGGTCGATATCGGCCACCTCGCGGATATCGACCTTGGCATAGGCACCTAGGCGCTTGGTGTACTCAGCGCACGCGTCCTTCCAAAAGCGCTCCTTGAGCTTACCGACGCAAACGACGGTGTATTTCACGCGCGTCTACTCCTTCGAATCGTTTTGAACTTTGCCGGCGGTCAGCATCTGTTCGAACATTGAGGCCGACTGCGAGAAGTCGCTCGGCAGCACGACCGTCGAGGTTTTACCCGTGCGAGCAAACTCCGTCATCATCTCGGACCACTGCGTAAACATGAACAGTTGGTTGGCCTCGTCATTGCCGACACCCGTCTCCTGGATGATCTCGAGCGAATCCTTGATACCCAGCGCGATGGCCTTGCGCTGGTTGGCGATGCCCTCACCCGCCTTTTCCATTGCCTCGGCCTCGGCGGTCGCCTCGGTGACGCGCTTGATGCGGTCGGCCTCAGCGAGCTCCTGTGCCGCAGCGCGCTTGCGCTGGGCAGCGTTGATGTCGTTCATGGAGTTCTCAACCTCGGTCGGCAGTGCGATTTTGGTGATGAGCGTCGACACGAGGGTGAAGCCGTAGGCGGCCATCTGCTCGGAAACGGTAGCGTTGACATCCTTGGCGATGTCATCCTTCTTGGCAAAGACCTCATCGAGTGTGTAGACGGGGATCGAAGAGCGCAGGGCGTCGGTGATGAAGTCACGCATCTGGTCGACGGGCTCCTGCAGCATGTAGTAGCTCTTGTAGATACCCGAATCTGCCGGGCCGGCGCCCATGTCATAGCTCACGTGGTACTGAGCAGAGACCTCAAGGCCGATGGTCACGTTGTCCTGGGTCTTAACGTCGATACCAAAACCGTTTTTCATGGTGCGCAGACTCACCGTGGCGGCCTTGCGGTCGATCACGGGCACCTTCATGTGGAAGCCCGCGTTGACGATGCGGTTAAACTTGCCCAGACGCTCGATGATCACGGCATGCTGTTGTTCAACGACATAGCAGGCGTTGGGAAGCAGTAACAACAAAATGATGATGGGAATCAAAAGGCTGGTAAGGGCGGCGATGATACCGGACAACAGCATGGTCTCTCCTCTGATAGGCATACGTTGGCACTAGGATACCCGTCCAAGGAGATCGTGCATAACAAAAAAGCCCCCATTGCTAGGAGCTCTTTCATTTAATGGTGCGGGCGAAAGGACGTCCGCGTATCCGCACCGGCTTCGGCCGCCTGCCGGCGTCCTCGCCAGCTCGCTAAAAACGCTCCGCGTTTTCTTTACGCTCGCTCCTTCGCAGGTTCAAGTCCCTGTGATGGGCCCATAACAAAAAAAGCTCCCATTGCTGGGAGCTCTTTCATTTAATGGTGCGGGCGAAAGGACTTGAACCTTCATGGGGTTGCCCCCATACGGACCTGAACCGTACGCGTCTGCCAATTCCGCCACGCCCGCGTGCAGGAATTAGAATAACGGAGCGCCACCGCGAACGCAAGAACTATTTTTGAAAAAGTTTGCAGGCATTTTCCCAAGCGGCTTGCGCGATTGTTTCGGCGTCCTCACCTGTGCGATCGACACGGTCGTTAACCAGCGCGTTTGCCGTAATGGAAATCATTGCGGGCTCACATTCAAGACCGCGGATGGGCTCCGGAGCCATATACGGGCAATCCGTCTCAAACAAAATTCGATCGAGTGGGGTTGCCGCGAATGCCTCGCGCACGTCGTCGTTGCGCTTAAAGGTAGCCGCACCACCATAGGCGATATAGCAGCCCAGCTCCACAAAGCGCTCCATCGTGGCGCGGTCCTCGCCAAAGCAGTGCAGCACACAACCGGCCTGGGGCACGCCCACCTCACGAAGCACGTTGTAGGCGTCCACATGCGAGGTACGCTCATGGTCCGTGTCCTCGTGGCGCAGATGCAGCTCCACCGGCACGTTACGGCACACGGCAAGCTCGAGCTGACGCGCCATGCAGTCAATCTGCACGTTATGGGGTGCCGGCGCGATATCGTCGTCATAGTCCATATGGTAGTCCAGGCCGATTTCGCCAATACCGGCGCATAAGGGGTCATCGAGTGCGGCAACGACCTGCGCGTGAACGTCGCCGGTATAGTCCGGCGCACCATACGGATGCACGCCGGCAAGATACTTGATCTGAGGGATATCCTGCATCGGCAGAATTTCGCGCACGAGCCAGTCGCTATAGTCCGTCACGCTGCGTTTGTCAGCGATGGGGTCGAACATCGTCACCAACAGGTCGACGCCCGCGGCTTTGGCGCGCACGAGCGTCTCGGGCACTTCTTTGCCCCAAAACGAAAGCAGATGCGCATGCGTGTCGGCAAGCGGCGCCAAGGGCACGGGACAAGCAACCGTCTTCTTTTTCTTGGTAAACGTCATGCGTTCGGCATTAAGCATCATGGATTAGCTCCTGGGCCAGGCGGACAAAGTCGGCAACATCAAGCGTTTCGGCGCGCGTGGTGGATGCGATACCGCAAGCCTCAAAGGCGGCATCGAGCACGTCCTTGGCAAAGCCGTTGGCGCTCATGGAGTTGCGAATGGTCTTGCGACGCTGAGCAAATGCAGCATCAATCACGCGGGCCACAAACTCGCGGTCGAGTCCTTCGGGTACCACGCCGTCAACACGGTCGATACGCACGACGGCCGAGTCCACGTGCGGCGCCGGCATAAAGCAACGCGGCGGCACCTCAAAGCGACCCGTCACCTGCGCATACAGGCCGAGCTTTGCCGTATAGCCGCCATAGGTCTTGTTGCCCGGCACTGCGGCAATGCGATCGGCAACCTCCTTTTGCACCATGACGACGGCGCGCTTGAGCGCGGGCATCGTCTGGAAGAACTGCAGGATGATTGTCGCCGCCGCGTTATAGGGCAAGTTCGCGACAAATACCGTGGGCTCGCCGCCGGCGGCCTGCTCAATCTGCTCCGGGCCCACCTTAAGCGCGTCGCCCATGATAAAGCGGAAGTTGGCGTAGTCGGCGGCGTGAGCATCGAGCACCGGCTCGAGCTCGGGATCTGCCTCAATCGACGTAACGCACGCCGCCTCCTGCAGCAGGGCCAACGTCAGCGTGCCGCAACCCGGGCCGACCTCGAGCACGCGCTCATCGCCCGCAAGCTCAGCGAGCTCACAGATACGTTCGATCACATGGTTGTCGATCAGGAAGTTCTGGCCCAGGCGATGCTTGGTCGCAAGGCCAAACTCCTCTAGCAGCTCCCTAGTTGCCGTGGGGTTTGCCAAAGGCGAAGTTGTCATGGTTGCCTCCTTAACATGGTGGCTGCATCGTAAAGCAAAAGGGCATGGACCGTTGCGGCCATGCCCTTACAGCTAAACAGCAAATTGCCGATATGGCGCGCAGCGGCTTAGCCCAGACGCGGGAACAGCGGCTCGCCCTTCTCGACGGGCTGACCACCGGCAAGCAGGCCCCAAGCGCAAATGCCCTTGAGGTCGTCGCTCGCGGCCTCGTCCTCGCAGGACAGGCGGCGCAGGGCCTCGGCAGAAGTCTGGGGCATGAGCGGCATCAGCAGGTGAGCGGCAATGCGGATGGCCTCGAGCAGGTTGTAGATCACAAACGCCAGCTCGTCAGCCTTGGCCTCGTCCTTGGCAAGCGCCCAGGGCTCGGAGTCCTCGATGTAGTGGTTGGCGGCATGGATGAGCTCCATGACCTCGTCCTTAGCTCCACCATAATCGAGCACGTCCATCTTGGCCATGTAGCGCTCGACCAGACCATCGGCGATCTTTGCCAGCGGGTTGTCGAACGCATCGAACGATGCGGGCTTGGCGGGCGCGCAACCATCAAAGTACTTGCCGCTCATGTTGAGCGAACGCGAGATAAGGTTGCCCCAGCTGTTGGCCAGGTCGGCGTTGTAGACCTGCTCCATGCGATCGAAGCTGATGGCACCGTCGGTGCCGGGGACGACGTCGGTCATAAAGTAGTAGCGATAGCCCTCGACGCCCAACATGTCGATAACGTCCTGCGGAGCGATGGCGTTGCCGCGGCTCTTGGACATCTTCTCGGCCTTGCCGGTCTCGGCATTGCGCACGGTCAGGAAGCCGTGGGCAAAGACGTGCTCGGGCAGGGCCTCGCCGATGGCCATGAGCATGGCGGGCCAAATGACGCAGTGGAAGCGGATGATGTCCTTGCCCACGATGTGGAACTGCGCGGGCCAGCGATAGGCCAGCTCGGCACGCGCCTCGTCGGTGTCGACACCGTAGCCGACGGCCGTCATATAGTTGAGCAGCGCATCGAACCACACGTAGGTCACGTGACCCTCGTCAAACGGGACCTGAATGCCCCAGTCAAAGCTCGTACGGCTCACGGAAAGGTCATTAAGGCCGCCCTCGACAAAGCTACGTACCTCGTTCATGCGGAACGCAGGCTCGACAAAGTCGGGGTGCTCGTCGTAAAGCTTGAGCAGCTTGTCCTGGAAAGCGGAAAGCTTAAAGAAGTAGGACTCCTCCTGCACGCGCTCAAGCGGACGGTGGCAGTCGGGGCACAGGTGCTGGCCGACGCTGCCGTACTCCTCGTCGCCCTTCTGGACCTGCGTATCGGTGAAGTAGGTCTCGTCAGGCACGCAATACCAACCGTCGTAGCTGCCCTTATACAGGTAGCCGGACTCCTTCATGCGCTCCCACAGGTACTGCACGGCATGATGCTGGCGCGGCTCGGTGGTGCGGATGAAGTCGTCGTTGGAGATCTCGAGCTTGCTCCAAAGCTCCTTGAAGTGCGGAGCCTGGCTGTCGGTCCACTCCTGCGGCGTCATGTTGTGCTTGGCTGCGGCCTCGGCGACCTTCTCGCCGTGCTCGTCCATGCCGGTCAGGAACTTGACGTTATAGCCGGCGGAGCGACGATAACGGGCCTGAACGTCGGCGATGATGGTGGAATAAGCCGTGCCCAGGTGCGGATCGGCGTTGACGTAGTAGATGGGCGTCGTGATAAAGAACGAAGGCTTACTTTGATCCATGGGGTTTGTCCTCCAGAAAAACGTTGCATACAGGGGATGATTCTAGCGCAAGGGCTGGATATCCTCCATCTATTGCATATCGAGCACCATGGCATAGACATCGCGCTTACGGCGCGAGTACTTCTGCGACAGGCGCTTGGCCACCGCAGAGGCGGGCTCTCCCTCCTCGAGCGCGGCGCGGATATCCTCGCGCAGAGCCTCGTCGGGATCCGCTGCCGCGGCGCCAACCGGCGCGATACCGGCCTCTTCGTCCTCGCTCGGCGGCGCGATGACCAGCGCAATCTCGCCCTTTACCTCGCCGCGAGCACGCAGCTCCTCGGCAAGCTGAGCAGCGGGCCCGCGCAAGATCTCCTCGTGCAGCTTGGTGAGTTCGCGGCAGACGGCAACCTCACGCTGGGGAAAGACCTCCGCCACGGCCTCGAGCGTCGCCACGATGCGATGTGGAGACTCGTAGAAGATGAGCGCGCCGGGCACATCGGCAAGGCGCTGCAAACGGCGCACGCGGTCGCCGTGCTTTCGGCCCAAAAAGCCCTCGAAGAAGAAATGCTCGCAGGGGATGCCGGACGAAACGAGCGCCGTGACGCAAGCAGAGGGCCCGGGAATAACTTCGACGGGCACATCGGCCTCACGCGCCGCCTCGACCAGCGCCTGGCCGGGATCGGACACGCTCGGCATGCCGGCGTCCGAGGCAAAAGCGAGGGTCTCCCCCGCCAGCAGACGGTCGACCAGGCCGGCGGCGCGGCTGGCGATCACATTCTCATCGCAACGGACAAGCGGCTTGGAAATGCCCAGGTGCATCAGCAGCTTTGACGTCACACGCGTGTCTTCGCAGCAAATGGCATCGGCGGCGGCAAAAGCCTCGCCAACGCGCGGGGACAGGTCGCCCAGGTTACCGATGGGCGTGCCGACCACATAGAGTTTGCCCGTATGGGCGCTGTTTTGCGTCATATCAACCTATTCAATCATGCCGCGCTCGAGCGTACCGAGCGCCGCGCGGGCGTCCCATGCCGCAATGCGCTTCTCGGTCTTCCACGTTTGGAAGAACCAACCGGCAGCCGGCGCAAACGAAGCCAGCTGATTGGCGATAAACACGCGCTCGTAGGCATTGCGGCCCTCGGGCGTAACCGACGAGTTGGCAAAGATCGCCGCGCCCGACCATTCGCCCACCAGCACGGGGAACCCAGTTGAAATCGCTTCTTTAAGCTCGCGCTTGTTACGCGAAATCGCCGTCGTCAGCCCGCGGGGGCTCGTGATGTCGAGCGCATGCTCGTCGCGGTAATGGTACAGGTGAAGGTCCATGTAGACGTTCTTGTACTTGGCGCCGCGCATAAAATGCTTCCACTCGCTGGGATGCCCCGACGACGAGAAAACGACGATCTTATCCTCGGGCATATACGAACGGACGAGCTCGTAAGCATCGCGATAGAAATTGCGCAGGTAGTGAGCAGGAATGCCATCCGTCATGGTGAAGAGGCTCTTGCGGACACTCATCTGCGGCGTATCCAGCAGCTCAATACCCAGCAGGCTCTCGGCCTCGCCGTAGCGATCGGCCAAGCGCTCGAGCACGTCGAGTGCGACATGACGACCGTTGGTGGACGAATGCCACTCGGCAACAGCCTCCGGCGTGGCGGGCGAATCGTTGGAATCGCCCTGGCCACCGGGCACAGTCGCCAGGTCAAGCAGCACGCGGATGTTGTACTTGGCAGCCCACTCAATCGCGCGGTCGATGTAATCGACAACCGAGATGTAGGAGGCATCGGACTCCTGTGAGCCAAAGGCATACCAAGGCACCGGCAGGCGCACGGCGTTGAGGCCGATCTGCGCCATGCGACGGAAATCGTCCTCGCTCACAAACGTCTCGTAATGACGGCGCATGCGCTCGTTATAGGCGGCGGTGCCCATGGCCTCCTGCAGCTCGGCCGCGTTGGATGCACCGGTCGCCGCGTATAGCGACGGGGTCACCCAAGGCTCGGGAATAAACCAGCCAGAGAGATTAACGCCGAGTATCCTCTCCATCACTGCCCCCTTCGGATCGTGCAGGCCGAGCCTGCATCATATTGCATAGGAAAAGTATCGTTTTGAGTATACCCGCGCGTGCGAACAGACGACCGAACGGTCTGTAAAGTGGCGCAAAAGCGGGAGGAATGTCTGAGCGGGCCCGAGATGGCGCGCCGAGATGTACATATGCGCCGGAAGTAGGCGGCCGGAAAGCGCATCCCGTTTTTCGCAAAAGACTGGGATGCATTTTCCGTTCGAGGCCTCAACCGGAAAATGCATCCCGTTCTGAGCGCGGGATCTGGGACGCAGTTTCCGCCAAAGACCGCAAAAGGAAAGCACATCCCATTCTGACGCCGGATTCCGGGTCGCGCTTTCCCAAGCGGCCTCAAAGCGGAAAACGCATCCCACTCTGAAGCCAAATTCCGGGACGCAATTTCCGCAGAGCCCTCGATAAAAGAAAAGGACCCCTTTGCAGAGGTCCTAGTCAATTCAAGGTGGCGGGGAAGGGAATCGAACCCCTGACACGAGGATTTTCAGTCCTCTGCTCTACCAACTGAGCTACCCAGCCATTTGAGGTGTGCCTTGTTTCAAGGCTTGATTAGTATAACCAAGGACGCGTTCCGGTCAACCGAGAATTTTAAAAAAGTTTTTGAGCACAGCCTCGGTTCTATAAATCGGCACGTCAGAGGCATCAGCCGGCAGCAAGAAGTTTTTCACTCAGAGCCGCACGGGCAAACTCACTTGGCGTCATCCCCTCGGCAGCCGCCCGTCGACGAATGGCCTCCTTCATTCCCAGAGGAATCTTGACCGACAGCGTTGCCGTCCCCTCACCTGAGAGCGGGGGCCGTCCATGCACGATCCCACCAACGGTGTGTTCGCCATCCGGAAACTCTCCGCGCTCGTACGACTCGCACCACGCGTCAATCATTTCATCCGTTACAACCTGACCATTAGCGGCCGTATACGTCTTGCCCATCATCGACCCCTTTGCCGAGCCTGTTCAATCTCCTGCCAAAATTTCTTCTGGACTGGAGACATGGCATGAATGATAAGCCACCCACGAATTAGTTCGACCGCAACAAGTTCCACACTTCGACCATCTGGAAGCCATCCAATGGCAAGCCATCTCGGCGGCTCGTCCTCCGACTCGCGGCGAATGCACTCAGTAACCGCGAACCAGGCACCAAGCACCTGCTTTTCCGTCAAGTGTTTTTTGGCGTTCGGATGGATCTCAACATCCATGCATCTTCTCCTCCATCTTACCCAATTTCGTATGACAAAAGTCCGCCGTCGTCAATCTCTTACGCCGGCACTTGTTGGAGGGCGGGAGGTGTAGCGAGGATTGAAGGGCGTTCCAATACCGCCCAGGCACCGGGACAGGAACACATGTGCCAAGGACGGACGTTTTCGTAGCGCGCGAGGATATTGCCGTCGCGATTGATGAAGGCGATGTCGATGGGATAGGCCATAAAACACGTGTGGACTGAGGAACAGTGCGGAAATGCCATGACAAGCGGCAGGCCATTGGCGGCAACCGGACGCCGTCCCAGCATGCCGCGCAGGCGCACGGCAAACGACTCCGCCACCACAAACTCGGCCGGCGTCCAACCCAGCCTGTTGAGTGCCCGCGCGTAAGCGATGTAGGACGAGACCGCGGTCACATGACCACCCCCGGACGCCACGGATCGACCGTCACCGCGCACTCGTGCGACAACGTTGTCGGCACCCCCAGCGGAACGCCAGCGATGCTGAGAGAAGTCGGCCACGGCTCATAGTGCATGGTGCAGGTGTAGGTCCTAAACGTACCGGATAGGGAGAGCAGGCCACCATCTGATGCCTCCGCGCCTTGCTCGCTCGACACTTCGATCTGCAAGTCATAGCCTTCCATGGCATTCAGAATTTGAGTCTGGACCGTCACCGAGGCATCGGCAGAGTTCTCGTCACCCTCCCCGCCCGGCGCCACAGCGTGCGCCAACACGATGTCGGGCACCACGCGGTCGAAGCGCGCGACAGCGCTGGCAAAGATCATGACGTTGTACACGATGAGTGCCAGCACCAGCAAAACGGGCGTAACCACTGCCATCTCAACCGTCGCTTGGGCGCGCTCCTCGCGCAGACGCATGCGGATACTCATTACGACCCACCGCCCAGAGCGCCAACCAGCGTCGCGACATCGACGGTAAGTGGGATGGAGCCGCCGCCGGGCAGAGGAATCTCCGCAAGCGTGAACACCGTACCGCTAATGGTGCGTTCGACTTGATATTCCAACGCCTCGCAAAGTGCCTTGGGATCGGTCACGCCCAACGGAATACTTCGCAGTTTGTCTTGCGCTTGAGAAAGACCCGCAATGTCAGACCCCGGACTCTTAATGACATTGGCGGAATCGGTCAGCACCGGCTTTCGCAGGCGCAAGTCGCACGGTTCCAAACCCAGCGCCGCCACGGACGCCGAAACGGTATCGCCGAGCCACGATGCAATGGAGCCCAACGCACCGCTGCCCCCTCCTAGGTCTTTAATCATCTCGTCCATAAGTTCGTCGGCCGAACCTTGGATATCACCGTATCCCACGAGCAGCCGTCCCCAAACATCCATGACGCCGTCGAGCACGCCGGCAACGCCGCCCGAGCGTTCCTTCAATGTCGAGAAAAATCGCGAAAGCACGTTGTTTTGCGCCGTCGCCTCATCGGGCGCCAGCACCGCGGCAGAGATAGCACCGCGATCGCCAAGCCTGACTGCCGTGTTAAACGAGGAGTTGAGCTCATCGGGGCTCGAGATGGCACCCGAAACCGCAAAGGCAACCACGCCGTTGCGACCGGGCGGAGCGATACGCGGACGCTCGCCCGAAAGCGCTTTAATGGCCTGGTCAAACGCATTGCCCGCACGGTCGGCCTCATCCTCGGTCTGACGCTCGAGCTCAAGCTCTTTGTTGCGGCATTCGACGTAGTCTTCCAGGGCCTCTTTGAACTTATCGAAGTGGTACTCGAAGCCCCTTTCGACAGAAGTCGTTGCAATCGCAACGTACCCTAAAGACGACACACCGAAATGGCATTCGCTACACGTTTCGTGACCGTCAAAATCTGCGACGGATGCCAGCCCACCTGGCTTTCCTTTTTTGTAATTTGGACAGTCAGTCCCATAATGCAAATAGGTAACTTTATCTACTTCACTCGTGGGCCAACACGCATCGGTATAGAGTTCAGTCGCCCGCGCCTCATCTGGATTTCGCGGAAGGAAAGGGATGTGGGCGGAAACTTTGCCGTCCTTTTCAGTTATATATGCCCGCTCGACTTCTTCGCTCGCATAAGCGAAGAATACCTTTCGTGCAGCAGAATCTGCCTGTTTTTCCGGACCCCCGCCAAGCGGTTTCTCATTTGCCAGGCGCTGGCGATAGTAGGCCTTCGCGCGATCGAGCGCCACTTGCGGTTCCCATGTAACGCTCGAAGCGTAATGCGGATTTTGAGCACCAGAGAGATCCGTCAGGCTTTTCGCACGCTCCCACATGCAAGAACAGCTGCTAACCGAGCCCTTGTCAGACCCACCACAATCCGCCAGCCAAGCGCGCTCTTTAGCCTTCGCCGTGTCCTCAGAAGCCTTCCGCAGCTCCTCGGCCGCACGCTCTAAATCATCTGATGTGTCTTTAATGGTATCGGTCGAAATCTCTGACCCTTTGAGCGCAGCGAAGTCCGACTCGGATGTCCTGGGCACAGCAAGCGCCGTACCGGTATAGGTCACACTATCGGTATCCCGCGCCGACACCGCCTGCGTGGCACGCGCGGCAATCAGATACGGCAAAGCCGTCTCGATTTTCTGTAAGCCTTCCGATGCGCTTTTGGCAAACTTGTTACGCGTTTTAATGATCTCGATCCCGGTGTCGATCATATTGCCGGCAACTGGTTCGGCACCCGGGATGAGGATGGCGACCAGGCCCGTCCCGATCGTGGCAAACCCCGCTAGCCCCAGACTCAAGATGCTCGCATCAACCACCGTGGCAGCCGTGTGATAGGACGACACTACGTTGGCACCCGCCAGCGCGCCGCTATCGGTCGCCACCTGGGTATCCCCGGCACGCGACATGCTCCATATCGCCGCGGTCGACGAAAACAACAACGTGAGCACCACTAGGATGACCACGGCAGAAGAAAGCGTGGTATAGGCGCTGTCTTCGATAAACAGATCAACACCGGCGCGGCCCATAAAGCCGCCTCGCTTGCGATGGCAGCTCGGACGACGCGTCAAAACGCATCTAGACCAGAAACGCTTAATCCCATGCAGCAATCCACGAATCATAATCTCCCTCCAGCCATTCGGGACGCGATTGATACGAGACATCGACCTTGAGCTCAACGTAGCCGCCCTCGGCGGTACAACCCATAGCCTGCGCAAACGCACCGATCACAGGTAACGGCTTGACCTCGCCGGAAACGGACACGGACGAGACGCCACCCGCACCGGCCCGGCCAAGCTCGATATCCCACGACAACGGCCCGCCGGCATGAAAGATCGAAACGTTGGGCACTGCGGCAAGCCGGCGGCGGGTGAACTCCTTAAGATCGTCGTCCTCCGCCGTCGTCGTGGTCATGAGCCGCGCGGTCTCGGCGGCGGCAGACTCCATGACCGCGCGCGTATAGAGCAGGCACACTGGTTGCAGTGCGAGAAGGATGAGCGTCAGAAACGTCGGCAGCAAAAAAGCGGCCTCGACCGTAGACTGCGCCCGGTCCTCGCGCGCGATATCAATACAACGCGATGTCCTTAGCACCCGCAGCGGCGTCGATAACCGACGTCGAGGCAACGCCATGAGATGCCGCCCGCTCAACCAGCGCCGCCAAGCGCCCATCGGTGCCAGCACGCCAAAGCCCCGCGATCGCCAGCACGATCGATAACAGCGCCACTGTAACGATGGCGTATTCCACAGTCGCTTGGGCAACCTCTTCACGCAGAACGCCATGCATTTCACGATCCCTTCTTTGAGCTTATTGTTTGCGGGACCAGACGCACGGCGCGCAGACGACACGAAGCATCGCCGGCATCCGCGGCAACCGTCACCATATCGACCCAGCCGCGCCCATCGCGCACGATGGCGCCCCATACGTTGCCCTTAATATCGAGATAGCCGCTCAGGGCGAGCTGGGCCGTTGGCACCTCGCGGTAGGCGCGTAACATATCCGCCGCTGCCTCGGTCATCGGTCGGTCCTCGGACCATGCAAGCCGGACCGCAATCGCGTTGTCCTCAGGTGAATCCGTCGCAGTGCCAGACCGCTTGTCGAGCGTCCGCAGAAAGGTTTGCGCCGTGACAGCGACATCCGAATCGTCCGCATCTCGCATCTCATCTTTTTGAGACGCCACCGCCGAATCTGAGCCCGAATCGAAGGCGGCCCCAGGACGCTGCTGCCGCGCGGCGTTAAGCCCCCAAAGCACCGCCGCTATCGCCACGGTCAGGCAAGCAAACACCAGCAGCACCCCGATGGGGCGCTCGCCCTCTACAGGCTGTTGATGCCCTCGCTGATAGCGTTCCATAGATCTTGGACCTTGCCCTTAAATGCGACAATGGCAATGATGGCGATCACCACGAGCACGCCGACCAAGATGGCGTATTCGGTGGTGCCCTGCGCACTCTCCTCCTGCAGTAGCTCCCCGGCATGCTGGCGAGCGCGAATTGACTGGCAAACAGCCCAGCTCCAGACCTTGCCAGCAACGTCAGTCATCGTGTTCATGTATTCCTCCCTACATCATCCCGCCTGCTCCCAACAGCGGGCCCAATATGGACAGAAGCAACGCCGGCAAGATGAGTGTGCCGGTGGGAATCAGCAGCTTGACGGGCGCACGCTCGATCTCGCGCTCGACCGCGGCGCGATGAGCCGCACGGATCTCGCGACTTTGAGCGGCCAGCGTCTCGGCAAGTGGGGCACCCAGAGCGAGCGCCTGCCCCACCGTGATGGCAAAGGTCTCGAGCGCTCGCACGTCCAGGTCGCGTGCGGCGGCCAACAACTCGTCCTCACGCGTGCCCACGCCCACCTGCCACGCCATGCAGGCCCGCTCAAGTCGAAGAGCCAGCACTGACCGGCGGTTGGCGCAGAAAATCTCAAGCGCCGCATCAAACGAAAGACCGGCCGAAAGACCCAAGCGCACAACATCGATCATCTCGGACACTTCGCCGAGCGAAACTCGCGCCGGGCCGCCCGCTCCAACCGCGCCCTTCACTCGCGCGGTCAGGGCATCGACCACCGAGCGACCCGCGGCAGCGACCAGCACCGCCTCGCGCTTGCAGGCCCCTGCGATCTTGCGCGCGTCCGCCCGATCCAAACCCGTCGTGACAAATACACTCAGGGCGCACAGGCAAGCCGCAACTACAACTGGGACGCTCATAGCTCCACCCTCATAATGCGCCGGATAACCACCAGGGCAACGGCGTTGAGGGCAAGACCCAGCACCACAGCGCCCGCGCCGGCAGGCGTCGCAAGACCGCGACGAAAATCTGCCGAAAGCAGCGCCAACACCGCGCACATGCCCGTCGGCATCGCCGCGACCATATGCGCAGACATGCGGGCCTGCGACGTCTTAACATCTAGGCGGCGCTTGAGCTCAATGCGCTCCCCCACCATGCTCGACGCCTCGGACAGTAAGTCGGCAAGCGGAGCGCCGGTGCGCTGTGACACCTTAAGCGCCAAGGTCACAAGCGAAAGGCCGGGGGCGTCGATGCGCACGAGCAAGTCATCGAGCGCGTCGGTCGCCGAGATGCCGCAATCGATTGCCGCCGCCACCCGCAAAAACTCGGTATGCACCGGTTCTTGCGCATGAGCGCCCACAAAGCGCATGCCCTGGGCCAGCGAATGTCCCGAGGCAAGCGACATGGAAAGTGCGGTAAACGCCTCGGGCATAGCCTCTTCTGCATCGTGTTGCTCGCGCCGGCTCTCAAAGCCATCCCGGGCGGCGCCAACGGCAATCGGAGCAACAAGTCCCAAGGCAAATCCGAGGGGCGATAACGACACCATCGTTAGCAAAACGCAGCAGACACCGCTCGATAGCAGCAGAAACGCCAAACGCTCCGAAGCATCCTCGATCACGAGGCCAAGGCGACGCGCCGGAGCCAGCGATGCCCACGAACGGGCAATCTTTTTCAGCAGATCGTTTTCCACCAGCTCACGCGGCAGCTTCTCTGCCACCGTCTCGAACGCCTGACGCGCCAGCTCCGCCGGCGGCACCTGCGGCACACGAGGTTCCGCCCCGCACGCCGTCGCGACAGAAAACCCTGCCAAACCCCCTACGACGAGGGGCACAGCGACCTCCATTCGTCCACCTCCTCTTGTGTGAGCGTCCCCGACCGCAGGCCTTCTGCGATAAACGGCGGCTCGCGGTCAAGCGTCCAGGTGCGCTCGGCGGCATCGAAAGTCACATAGCGCTCGAGCTCTACGCCGCCCGACGCGGCGCGACGCACCCCCGAATACGAGGAGACGAAGCGCCTGCCATCGGCGTAGCGCTCGGACATCACGATGCCGTCGAGCGCCATGGCAATCTGCTCCTCGATGAGCTCGCTCGGCAGATCGATGCCATAACGTGCAAGCAACGTCAGACGCACCACGGTCTCCTGCTCGGAACCCGCATGAAGTGTGGTGAGCGACCCGTCGTGGCCCGTGTTCATGGCCTGCAACATGTCGCAGCACTCGGCACCGCGCACCTCACCCACCACGATGCGGTCGGGGCGCATGCGCAGGGCATTGGTCACCAGGTCGCGGATCGTCACCGCGCCCTCGCCCTCAATTGAAGCCTCGCGCGCCTCTAGACGCACCACGTGCGGATGATGCGCAAACTTGAGCTCGGCAGAGTCCTCGATCGTCACGATGCGCTCGCCGGTGGAAATCTCGCATGACAACGCGTTGAGCAGGGTGGTCTTACCAGATCCCGTGCCTCCCGCAACCGCCAGGTCTTGTCTCAGCGACACCGCGCATGACAGCAGCTGCGCATACCAAAGCGGCAGCGACCCCAGCCCCACAAGCTCGTCCAGCGAGCAGATACGGTCCGAGAACTTTCGGATGGTGAGAATCGGTCCGTCAATCGCCACAGGCGGAATCACCGCGTTGACGCGATAGCCCGTTTTGAGGCGGGCGTTGACGATGGGGCTGCGCTCGTCGATACGGCGGCCAAGTGGCGAGATGATGCGGTCGATAAGCACCCGGATCTGCTCATCATCCTCAAACGCATGCTCGATGGGGTACAAGACGCCGCCGCGTTCAAAGAAAGCCGAGCGGCAGCCGTTGATCATGATCTCGGTAACGGTGTCGTCCTCGATGAGCGGCTGCAACGGCCCCAAGCCCACCACGTCATCCAAAATCTCGTCGATGATAGTCTCGCGCTCGGGCGTCGCGAGATCGGTCGGCTCCTCAACATTGAGCGCCGCCTCCACCGCAGGACGCAATTCCGAGCGGGCAAGTGCCGGGTCGATATAGGCGCTGATACGCGCCACTTCGTCGTAACCCATGCGGTCCATCACGGCGCGCTTGGTGCGTCGTTTCACCGCGCGGCGACGCCCCGCATCTACAGGCGCTGCCGCCGCTGCAGTGCCGGCAGCCTTAATCCTCGTTTGCAGGCTCATCGCTGATCACCCTCGCGCGACCAGGGAAGGCGAATACGCGGGCGTTCGGTGCGCATTGCACGGTCGGCGACCATATCGCTCCAAGGGCCGACGGCGCACCCCAGTTCCACGAGCATCTCGCGCGTGGCCTCGCGCACGCTGGTCGCAAAAGCGCTGGTCTGCCCCACTGCCTCGTCAGCGCGCCCAAACGCCATGAGCGCGGCGAGATCCTGCCCGCCATCGGCGATACGAATCTTGGAGCTCAACGCACAGGCAATCTCAAAGCGCATGGCGACGTCCTCGTCTGCCCCGCGCGCACCGAACCGGTTGAACACGGCGCTCATGCGCGTGCGCGGCACACCTACTCGACTTGCCAGTTCAATGACGCGCGACGCCGATGTCGCGGACGACACCGCCGCATCGCCAACGACCAGGCAACGGTCGCTCGCCGCCACCGCAGCCGCCACGGCATCGCCCCAAAAGACCGAGGTATCGATAAAGACCACGTCGGATTCGCGATGCAGGACATCAAGCAATAGCTCCACCGGACGTGCCATGAGCTCGGCTTGCTCGGGCGCCGCGACGGGACCCCAGAGCGTAACGCCCGGCGCCACGCGCATCGATGTGGCTACGATATCCGGCTCGGTGAGCGCGCCCGCCGCCGACGGCTCGATAAGTGCCGCCATATCGCGCGGAGCATCGACGCCTAACAAGTCGTAAAGGTTTCCAAACATCAGGTCCAGGTCGAGCACGGCGGCACGCAAGCCCAACAGCGACGATGTGTGTGCCATGGTGGCAACGATCGTCGACTTGCCGCAACCGCCCGAACCCGAAATGGCGCAGATGACCGGAGCTCGATGCTGCGGAGCGGCAGCGTCTGCCGGCGGCATCGGAGGCGGCGGGGCGGGCGTCGGCGACAGCGTCCCCGTCTCCCCCGCCGCAACCACACGCTGCGTCCAAGCCGGCATGGCGGCTTGTTCGGTCTGCAAGGCAGGCTCGTTCTGTGCAATCTGCTCATGCTGCATCAGCGACAACTCGCCGCACCCGGCAAAGCCCTCAACTTCGTCGAGTTCATCCGCCAGATTCACGCCGTGCACGTATCCCATATCTACAGCCGGGGAGTCGCCAGCATGCTGTGCCGGCCCTCCAGCGTCATCGTATACAAGGGGGTTCCGGGGGCGCCGACCATGCTCGGCTTCCGCTTTTCCATAATCATCAACACGCGGGCCTCTTGTAGCGCGAGGCGCCCCGGGTTCCCTATCAACAAAAGCATCGGGCTCAATCGTCATGCGCCGATCGGAATCAACCGCTCCCTCGCCCGCGCGCCCGTTGCCGCATATACTGCGCGCAGCGATGACCTCGGTCGCCCCCGCGCGAAACAGTCCCTCGATATCCGACGGATCGAGCACTTCTATCAACACGACCACGCGACTCACGCGGCCTTCGGCCGTCAGGCGCGCAACAGTCTTGCGCACATCTTCGATATCAAACAGAGACGCCGCGATGATGGCAGCCCCGCGGCGCGACGGAAACGCCCGAGCCATGGAAACCAGCCCGTCCAGGTCACCCACGCGAAGCACCTGTGCACCCGCATCACGGCCCTCGACTTCCTGCTGCAACAGCCCGTAATCGCCGCACGCGCAGCACGCAAGCCAGATCGCCTTCATCACTCGTCGCCTCCGCTCTTTTTGCCGCGCGCCGTGGCGGGAATCGTCAAGCTGACCGTTCCCTTGCCCGATGCCCCCAGCAGTTCCTTGACGTCTTCGGGGTCAGCCGCCAGCGTCACCCATTCGATCTTGCCCTCGCGCGTGGCACCGGAATTCTCACTGGTATCGATCACGCGCGCGCCGCACAGTCGATCGGTTACGCCATCTTTTTGCACGTACACGTCCACATAGCTGCCCACGCCCGTGGCACCGCCGACCGAGTGCTCGGCATCGACCGCCACCGAAACGGCGACCTTGCCCTTAGGCACCTCGAGCTTGTGGCTCTCGGCCTTGGTGTAGACATTGCAGATCACGGCGTTTTTGGGAATACGCGAAGTCGTCACGTCGCCGCGCACCTGGCGCAGCTCGGTCGCCGCGTCACGCGGCAGCAGACTCGTCAGCCATTCCTGGGTTATGACATTGGTCTCATCGAGGGTCTCGCCCACATCGATATCGCGCGCCGCGACGCATACCTCGACGCGATCGCCACCGTACTTGGCCAAGGTCTCAGCCTGGACCTGTTCGGCTTGCGAGCGGATCGACGAGCCGTAAACCATGCAGAGCAGAGCAGCGAGCACGCCCGCGACCAGACTGATGGCGATGCGCTTGCTCTTGTTCACGGCCGCTCCTCTCATGGCAGTGCCGGGCGAATGCCCGTACCACCATTGTCTGGGCGGTCAGAGCGCAAAGCGGCGCAATCGCGATCTTGGTTTTCGATGTCAAACCAATCGCTGACCAAAAGCTGACCAGCCCGTCAAGCTCGTGGCAAGGTTTTGGTCAGCACGTCAGCAAACTGCATGTTTCGAGGCTTTTCCGCAGCAAAAAAGCCGTCTCCCGAACAGTTGGGAGACGGCTGTCATAGGAAAAATCAATTACAGATGGACATCGGGATCGAGCATTTGAGCGCTCACGCGCATGGATGACGCCAGGTTTTGGAACGTTTCCAGACGCAGGCTGTCGATCTGCCCGGCGTCCTCGGCCTCGCGAACGGCGCAGCCCGGCTCATGGGTATGCGTGCAATCGCCAAACCGGCACGCGTGCGATGCCTCGACAATCTCGGGGAAGGCGCACGCCAGACCCCGCTCGTGACCCACGAGCGGTAGGCTGCGCAGGCCCGGGGCATCGGCGATCACGCCGGCGTCGCCCGGCAGCGCCACCATCACGCGCGCGACGGTAGTGTGACGGCCCTGGTCGTCGCGTTCGCGCACACCGCCGGTCGCCAACGTATCGTGGCCCAGCAGTGCATTGAGCAGCGTCGACTTGCCGGCACCCGACTCGCCCAGAATCATGGCGCAGCTCCCGGCAGGCACGCAGGCACGGACCTCGTCCAGGCCGCGGCCCTCGGCAGAAGACGTCACGATCACGCGCACGTCCGGGCCCACTAGGCGGCGCACGCGGTCCAGATCGCGCTCGAGCTCCTCGGCATCGCAGCGGTCAGCTTTGGTGAGCACCACCACCGGCTCGGCATCGCAGTCGAGCGCCAACACCAGCGAGCGCGCCACGCGGTCGAGCAGCACCTCACCGGCACCGAGCGCCTGCACGATTAGCACGCTATCCACGTTGGAGCAGAGCACCTGGCGCTCTCCACGGGCACGGCCGCGCCAACGCTCAAAGCTCGTACGGCGCGGCAGAACGCACTCAATCACGCCCATATCGTGCCCGGGAGCGCGGCGCACCGCCACACGGTCGCCCACGGCAGGCAGCAGGACCTCGTCCTCGCCGCGCGACTTGGCAAACCCCACGGCATGCTCGGCGCGGAAGGCATCATCGGCAGTCGCCACCAGCGGAAACCCGCGATCCAAGCGCACCACGGCGCCAAGCTGCATCTGCTCGGGCTCCTCGGCATGTGCGCAAAAGTCGTCAAATGCCGCCTGCTGAGCTTCATCGACCGGCAGGTCATCGAACGCCGGAACATCCTGCAGCGCGTCGAGTCCCGGCACGTTTGCCAGCAGCTCCTCGGCTGATGCGGGGGCCTCGGTCGCAAGCTTCCGACGACGATCGCGCTTAGCCCGCGCCCCCGTCGTCTTTTTCTTCGCCTTAGCCTTAGCCTTGCCCACAAGCGCCTCCCAGCACCCAAAATCACAACTGAGCAGGTATTTTAAATCAAAAAGAGCTGGCCGGGCAAAGCCCGACCAGCTCACAAACTTTCCCTCAGCCCTTTATCATCCGCGCGGGAGAAAAGCCAGCAAGGATACCGCAGGGCCCGCCCCGGAAGCCCTTTCTCCCGAACGATCCCGCAGCGCAAAGCGCGAGGACCAGTGAGGGAGAAAGGGCGTGGGGCGGGCCCGGACAGGTACGTTACTCTTTCTCCACAGCGCGCATGATCGCCTTGTAGATCTCCATCAGCGGGATGATCAGGAAGGCCAGACCCAGCGCGGCAAGAACGCCCTTGAGCTCAAGCGTCACAGGGCCAAAGAACATCTCGGCAAGCGTCGGCTGCACGGTCACGATCACCGTCAGCACCAGTGCCAGCGCGGCGGAAGCCCACAGCCACTTGTTCTGCTTCTTCATGGTGAACAGCGACGCACGACGGCTGCGCATATTGAAGCAGTGGAAAATCTCGACCATGTTGAGCGTGATGAACGCCATCATCACGCCTTCCTCGTCGGCATTGCCGGCGATCATATCAGCGATGTGAATGTAGCCCATGTCAAAGTACACGCCCACAAAGAAGCTCGCCAGCACCAGCGCGGTGATGATCAGACCCTGGACCACGCAGTCCAGACCCATATGTCCGGCGAAGACACCGTCCTTAGCGTTGCGCGGCTTGCGCTTCATAATGTCGCCCTCGGCGTCCTCCATGCCCAGCGCGAGCGCGGGGAAACAGTCGGTAACCAGGTTCACCCACAGCAGCTGCACCGGCTGGAAGATGGTAAAGCCGATGAGCGTGGCGATAAACACCGAGAAGACCTCGGCAAGGTTTGCCGAAAGCAGGAACTGGATGACCTTGCGGATGTTGTCGTAGATGCGACGGCCCTCTTCGCAGGCACCGATGATGGTGGCGAAGTTGTCATCGGCAAGCACCATGTCGGCGACGTTCTTGGTGACGTCGGTACCGGTGATGCCCATGCCAACGCCGATGTCGGCGCGCTTGATGGACGGGGCGTCGTTGACGCCGTCGCCCGTCATGGCCACGATCTGGTCGCGCGACTTCCAAGCCTCGACGATGCGGGTCTTGTGCTCGGGCTGAACGCGGGCGTACACGCCGTAGTCCTCGATGTGCGCGTCGAGTTCCTCGTCGCTCATGCGGTCGAGGTCGGCGCCCGTGATGGCCTGGCTGCGATCGGTGACGATACCCAGCTGCTTGGCGATGGCCACGGCGGTGTCGATGTGGTCGCCCGTAATCATGACGGTGCGGATACCGGCATCGTGGGCCTCGCGGATGGCGTCGGCGACCTCGGGGCGGACCGGGTCAATCATGCCGGACAGGCCGCAGAAGACCAGGTCGTGCTCGAGCGCAGCGGGGCTGCAGTCGGCCGGGACCTCGGTGTAGGTGCGGCTTGCCAGCGCCAGCACGCGCAGGGCCTCGTCGGCCATGGCCTTGTTGGCGGCCACGAGCTCGGCGCGACGCTCCTCGGTCAGCGGAACGACCTTGTCGCCCTCGTAGATATGGGTGCACAGGCCGATCACCACGTCGGGCGCGCCCTTGGTGTACTGCTCATACTCGCCGTCCAGGGTCTCGACGACCACGGACATCATCTTGCGGCCCGAGTCAAACGGGGCCTCGCCCACGCGCGGATGCTCGGCAGTCAGGCCAGTGAGCCCCGCCTTGCCGGCATCGTTGACGAGCGCACACTCGGTCGGCTCACCCACGGCCTCGCCCAGCTCCTCGTCCCACTGGGCGTCGGAGCACAGAGCCATGCCGGCCAGGAACTTCTCCTTAGGCGCAGCGAGCTCGTGCTTGACGACGGTCATCTTGTTCTGGGTGAGGGTACCGGTCTTGTCGGAGCAGATGGTCTGCGTGCAGCCAAGGGTCTCGACGGCAGAGAGCTTGCGGATAATCGCCTGACGCTTGGCCATCTTGGTCACGCCGAGCGACAGCACGATGGTCACGACGGCAACCAGGCCCTCGGGGATGGCGGCGACGGCAAGCGAGACAGCGACCATAAAGGTGTCGAGCAAGGCTGTCGGGTCGGTGAGGACGTTGCCCACGCCGTGACGGATGATGTCGACGCCAAAGATGACGACGCAGATGACGATAACCATGATGGTAAGGATGCGGCTGAGCTCGGCAAGCTTCACCTGCAGCGGCGTGAGCTCTTCCTTGGCCTCGGCCAGGGCGCCGGCGATCTTGCCCATCTCGGTGTTCATACCGGTGCCGACCACGACGGCGCGACCGCGGCCGTATACCACGGTGGAACCCATGTAGCACATGTTCTTGCGGTCGCCGAGCGGCACGTCGTCGGTGCCGGCGGCGAGCTCAATGACGTTGGCATGCTTCTCGACGGGCACGGACTCGCCGGTAAGGGCGGCCTCCTCGATCTTCATCGTGGCGCTCTCGAGCACACGGCAGTCGGCCGGGACGGAGTCGCCCGCCTCGAGCATGATCACATCGCCGGGCACGAGCTCGGCGCTCGGCAGGTGCACGAGCTTGCCGTCGCGCAGCACCTTGGACTGCGCCGCGCTCATCTCCTGCAGGGCCTCGAGGGCCTCCTCGCTTTTAGCCTCCTGGACCACGCCCAGCACCGAGTTGACGATAACGACGAACATGATGATGGCGACATCGGCAAAGTCCGCCTCGCCCTTGACCATGCCCGTGAGCGCGCTGATGACGGCGGCAACGATCAGCATGATGACCATGGGGTCGGCCATCTGCTCAAAGAAGCGCTTCCACAACGGAGTCTTCTCGGCTTCCTCGAGCTTGTTAGGGCCTGTCTTGGCGAGGCGCGACGACGCCTCGTCGTTGCTCAGGCCGAGGTTCTCATCGACGCCCTGGTCGCTGAGCACCTCCGCCGCGGCGGACAGGTATTCCTTTTGCATATAGAGTCCCCTCCTGGGATTCGGGCCACTCAGCAGATTGATGCCCGATCATAATTCCCAGGAGAAGGGCAAGGGCTCATCAAGGCTGCCGTGCTGAGCGGCAGTTGATAGTGGAGCTATGGTACCCCAAAGCAGCGCGTCTAGCCAAAACATTCCAATTGGAAACACGGCTCGAGTGCAACGATGCAGACCGTGTGATGCTCAATATTGATAAAACGTTTTTTCTTCGGCACATCGTTAAACTGAAATATCGCCCAGATAGCAGCGGTCAGAACGGTTGGTAAAGATTTTTCATATACCGTTTTTTCGCAAAAAATGAACTTCTAATTCGGCATACGGTCGATTTTTTGGGGTATTCGGTCGCCATTTCGTTATAATCATCTCAGTTTTATTTCTTATGGTTTATCTATCAGCGCAAGACGATGTCAGATGGAGGTCTGAATGTACAAGCGCACCAAGATTGTATGCACCATGGGTCCCGCCTGCGATAGCGACGAGACCATCCGCGAGATGATCAAGGCGGGCATGAACGTCGCTCGTTTTAACTTCTCGCACGGATCCTACGACGAGCACCACGGTCGCATCGAGCGCGTCCGTCGTATTTCCAAGGAGCTCGGTCTGCCCGTCGGCATCCTGCTCGACACCAAGGGCCCCGAGGTCCGCACCGGCCTTCTGGTCGACGGCAAGAAGGTTGCCGTCAAGACCGGCGATAAGATCGTCGTCACCGCCCAGCCCACGTCCGAGGATTTCCACGGCACCTCTGAGCACATCTCCCTCGACTACCTGGCTCTGCCCTCCGAGGTCGAGAAGGGCTCCCTTATCCTGATCGATGATGGTCTGGTTGCCCTCGAGGTCGAGTCCGTCGACGGCCAGGACATGACCTGCGTCGTCAAGAACGACGGCCTGATTGGCGAGCGCAAGGGCGTCAACATGCCCAACGTCAACATCTCGCTGCCCGCCATCACCGAGCGCGATCGTCAGGACATCCTCTTTGGCCTGACCGAGAACATCGACTACATCGCCGCTTCCTTCATCCGTGACGGCGAGTCCGTCCGCGGCATCCGCGAGCTTTGCCGCGAGAACGGTGGCGAGCACGTGACGATCTTCCCGAAGATCGAGTGCGCCCTGGGCGTCGAGAACTTCGACGAGATCCTCGAGGCTTCCGACGGCATCATGGTCGCCCGTGGCGACCTGGGCATCGAGATCAAGCCCGAGCTCGTTCCCCACATCCAGAAGGAGATCATCGCCAAGTGCAACGCGGCCTACAAGCCCGTTATCACCGCTACGCAGATGCTCGACTCCATGCAGCAGAACCCGCGCCCGACGCGCGCCGAGGTTGCCGACGTTGCTAACGCCATTTACGACGGCACCGACGCCGTTATGCTCTCTGGCGAGTCCGCTGCCGGTAAGTACCCGGTCGAGGCCGTCAAGATGCAGACCAGCATTGCTCTCGAGACCGAGAAGTACCTCCCGGCCCACGCTCCGCTCGAGGTTCCGGCCGACGCTCATGGCACCCGCGTTGTTAACAACGTTGTGGGTATGTCCGCTGTGAACATGGCCACCACCGTTGGCGCCAAGTGCATCACCGTGCCGACGACCACCGGTCGTACCGCTCGCCTGATTTCGCACTTCCGTCCCAACATGCCGATCTGCGCGTTCTCCCGCCACGAGTGGGCCGTCCAGCAGATGATCATGTACTGGGGCGTTATCCCGCATCAGGCCGAGATTACCCAGGGCACCGTCAACGGCACGATCGTCAAGGCGATCGAGACCGCTAAGGAGCTCGGCTACGTCGAGGCCGGCGACCTGACCGTCGCTACCGCCGGCGATCCCCGCATGAGCGTCCAGCTCGAGGACAAGGTCTCCTCGACCAACGTCGCTTACGTCGCTCAGGTGCGCTAAAACGCACTTGCAAGCATACTTGCATTGCAAAGGGCCCGGAAGGCTTCGCCTTCCGGGCCCTTTTTCTGTGCCAATGCCGCCGCACGGCAAAACACGCACTCATTTCTTTACCAAAAGCGCGAAATCCACCCTTCGAGGCCCAAAAAATAAAGCCCCAAGCGCTAAAAGTGTTCGCCCGGTGGCAAACCCACACCTTAACCGACGCTGATAAATCGTTTTAGCAAGAGTCAGATCGACCTGGTTTTCGAAAGTGCGGGGAAAAATTGCTTACCCCCGAGCACAAGCCCTTTTATTTCAACAAAACCCCTGATAAAGTTGGCTCAAATACCGCTTGTGCTTTGCCTGTTTGTCTTTTTCCCCGCACTTCCGAAACCGATAGCCTTTCTAGCCCAAACAACGCTCGAACGATCGGATTGCCATGTCATTTCTCGCTTGCGGACCCACAGCTTTTCAGTACTATCGCATCCCGCCCCAGATACTAGGACTCTATTCGGCAATCCTGCCGCCCGACCATGACCATCGCTTGGTGCATTACTCAAAACAACCAGTAATTAAAGAATTGCTCGGCACACCAGTTTGGAGATTTGTGAGCGAAAGAAAACAGCGCGCGAACGGAAAGCTATTTCATAGCCGTCTGCTAACCCAAGAGCCGCCTCCTGGGTCGTTTAGGCAGACTGAGCATGGATTTGATGTCACGTCCCCGGAGTTCACACTGCTCAACCTTGCTACGCAGGTCTCGCGCAACCAGTTACTCATGGCTTGCTACGAGATGTGCGGCTCCTTTGCAGTGTTCACGCCTTGTAAACGGGCGCAGCAGCAGCTCGATGAAGCAATTTCGCTTAAGCTCATTCCGCCCGACTGTGGTTGGAAACGTGTTGTCGACACCAAGGGTAATGACACCAACTTGTGGAAGCGCACGCCGCTTCTTTCCGCAGCGGATATCGCCGCGTTCGCCAAGCAGGCCGCAGGCCTGCGCGGCGTTAAACAACTGCGCTGGGCGGCCGAGCACATGACGGGACAGACCGCCTCGCCCTTCGAAGTACAGACCTCCATGCTTGTCTCGCTCCCCCGCAACGAGGGCGGCATGGGCATCAATATCGCAAACAACGTGCGCATCCCACTCAGCGACACCGCGCGCTCACTGTATGACAAAACCTGCTGCTACGCCGATATCCTCATAGAGAGCAGCACCGACAGCATGGGCGTCATCCTTGAATGCCAAGGCCGCTCCGCCCATGACAGCGAAGCCGCAAGCCTCTCCGATGCCGAGCGCACCACCGCCCTCACAAGCATGGGCTATGACGTTATCCAGATAACCTATGAGCAAATCAAAGACACGAAGAGCTTTAGCAACATCGCCGAACTCATCCATAAAAAGGAGGGGCTCCCCTACATCCCAAAGACCGATCAGGAACGCACCACCGAAGATGCCCTGCGACGGGAACTGTTGGTCAATTGGGATGAACTGTTCACCGTTAAGCCGGCCGGCTAGCAGCTGTGGATCAGGGGGACTGCGGGAACGTCAGAAGCGGCAACGCGAGCCGCAAATCCCGCCTCGGTTAGCTCGATGACCTCGGTAAACGTTGCATCGAAAAACTCCTCGGTTAGCAGGCGATACGGCGGATGATCGGGCTCGCCGGGGTTTTCGCGTACAATCTCGTGCATAACGCCGATGGTCTTGAGCACATATTCTTTATGGATGGGATACTGCCCAAAACGCGTCGCCGCAGTATACAGGCGATCGGTCGCGCGCGGAATCGAAACGATGCCGAGCGTCTTGCCAAACCAGTCAAAGTCGCCTTGCTTTTTAATGCGGAACTCCTCACACGGCTTGCCGCCGTGTGCCTCCAAGTACTGATTCACGCGCGTATTCCATACGGTATCGGCCACCAGATGTGACCAGACGCCCAACGTTAAATCGAGCAGCGACTGCGCCACGTCCTCGGACGCAAGCGAGAACTCACGAGCGCCGGGACCGACAACCGGCTCGGCATCCCTGTAGCGCTGGGGATAGTGCACGCGATTCAGTCGCTCGCGCTCCTCGATAATCGAGGTCGCCGCGGCTGGCGCACCGGTGGGCGAACTTTTAAGCAACGGTGCCACATAGGTATCCCAGAACTCATGCTCACGAGGCTTAGGGATAGGCTCGGGCTTTGCAAAGTGCGTAATGCGGTACGGGATGGGATCGGCGATGCCAGGGACCATATAGCCCACGAAGATATCCGGAACCACGCAGCCAAACAAAAAGGCATTGCGGTCGCGCACGCTATTGGCAAGCGCACCGGTGCGCTCCAGCAAACGCTCCGTCTGAGCGATATGAATGTTCCAGCTTGGCATAGCCACCCCCATAAAAAACCTGGATAACTATACCATCACGGCAAAGCCGCGCGGGCGGCTACGCACGCTCTACGCAGCAACTAGTCCGTAGCACCGCTTTCGGTTCCATACGACGGCGAAGGCGCCTCGATCACATGGTGATATCGATCGATATAGATTGCACGGGCACCCAGGCGTCGCACCAAATCCTGGTGATGTGTGCTCATCAAGACCGTCTTACCCGCCGCGACGTAGGCCAGCAAGAAGTTGACCACAATGTCGCATGAATCCTCGTCGAGCCCATTGGTAGGCTCGTCGAGGACCAAGATATCCGGGTTCATCGACACCACCGCAGCCAGCGCAACGCGCTTCTTTTGCCCGACCGAGAGCTGATAGGGAGAGGCGTCGGCAAGGTCGGCAACCTGGAACAGCCCCATGGCATCGCGCACGCGGCGCTCGAGCTCGTCTGCCGGCAGCCCCATCTGCGCGGGACCAAAAGCAACTTCCTCGCCCACCGTAGCGCAGAACAGCTGAGCATCGGCATTCTGAAACACAAAACCTACGCGCTGATGAAAACGCTGAGCGGCCGCGGAATCCTTTAGAAACGCCTCATCGATCACGTGCCCGTCAAACAGGTATGCCCCTGCATCCACGAGTTCAAGGCCGTTAATAAGACGCATAATCGTCGTCTTGCCGCAGCCGTTGGGACCGAGCAGGGCAACGAGTTCACCACGGTCCACGCGCAGCGAAACGCCGTCGACCACCGTATGGCCCGCATAGGAAAACACCACGTCGCGAAACTCGATGAGCGGCGTTGCCTCGGCGCCAACAGCACCGCTCGCGCCCATCGCGTCATTTGTATCGTTTGCCAAAACGTCGCCCTTCCCCATTTGCATCCCCAGTCGGAACCAGCAGCGCCTACAGCACGGCGCACAACACTGTCAGCAGCGCCACGCCGGCCGCATAGGCCGCATCGCGCCAGCCAAACCTGGCGCGCGCGGGAGCCGGATACGCACCGGCAAAGCCGCGGCAAAGCATAGCCTCGTCCATCGCGCGGCTGCATTTCATCGCCTTGATAAAGGTCATGCCCATGATACCCGCCACCGAGTCGGTGCGCGAAAACCCCGCAGGCGCGCGACCGACGCTGCGCAGCATAACCGATTCGCACAGATCGTGCGCCGTGCGACCCAGCACCTCGATGTGCTTGAGCGCCATATCAAACGTAAAGATAACTTCGTCGGGCAGGTGCAGCATTTTGAGCGCCGCCGACATGCGGCTCCAGGTGAGCGTCCACGAAACACCCAGCACCAGCGACACATTAATAAACGTCTTGAGCGCGATCATGAGCATGGCGCCCGTGGCAGACGCGCTCAGCAGCAGGGCAGGCAGTGCCAGAACCACCGCAAGCCCCGTGGCGCCAAGCGCCGGTACAAAAGTCGCGCGCAGCCCGCGTACGGGGCGCACGGCAACGAGCACCAGCGCAATAGCCGCCATCAACATGATGTACAGCGGGCTCTGCGTCAGACACACGCACAGGACGCAGACGAACATCCCCACCAGGCGCACCGGAGCCGAAACGCAAGAAAGGGCGCGGTCGACCATCGACCCGCCCTCGTGCGCGCCTCCACCCAGGCGAACCCGCTCAAGCAGGCTCGCCAGGTGCAGGACATTCTTCTGCATCACACGATGCCGAGCCCCCGCGGGCTCGTATCGCTGCTCGACCGCAAGCCAGCTAGGCAGCTCGACCATCTGCATGCGCTCAGTTTTCCTTAACCGTCAGCGAGATCAGACGGAATGCGATGGTGAGCACCGCCACGCCAATCACGCCCGAAAGGATATACATGGCAGCCTGGCCGCCAAAGCCGAGGCCCTGTTCCTCGGAATAGGCCTGCAGGTAATCACCCGTGGGCAGCGCGTCAGCAAAGGTCGGAGCATCGAGGCCGACCGAAGCCTGCAGGCTGTCATCGCCAGCCTCCTGGACGGCAGTTGCGGCGCCCTCGGCGTCCCACTCACCCCAGGCGTCACCCGTGGCCAGCAGGCCCAGCGGCGTGGCCACGACAAGCACGGCAACCAAGATGAGCGTGGGGATCAGCGAGGTCTTCTTGGCGGCAGCGCCCTCGGCAGCAAGCTGGCCATCGACGGCCTCGGGCCCGACGATAATGCTCGGCGCCGTCTTCTTAATGAAACCGTAGATGGCGGCCGTCGCCACGCCCTCAACCACGCCGGCGACCAGCATATGCGGGATCAACATGGCCGGGATAGCCACGGACAGCGGGAAGGGGCAGTACAGCGGAGCGCCCGAAGCATTCGTGAAGAGCATCGGCTGAATACCAAACTCGATTGCCGCGCACAGGGCCGCCAGGCACAGGCCGACCCAACCGCTCACGATGGCAGAAACCGAGGTGCCCCAGCTCTTGTCGTGCAGACGGCTGTTGAGCGCACGAAACACGATAGCGGCGGCAAACGGCAGCACAAAGGCCATGTTAAAGCAGTTGGCGCCAAACGACAGAACGCCGCCGTCGCCAAATAGCAGCGCCTGCAGCGCCAGCGCGACCGAGACGGCAATGGCAGCGGCCTCCGGGCCCAACAACAGCGCGATGAGCGCGCCGCCAACGGCGTGACCAGTGGTACCGCCTGGCAGCGGCACGTTGAACATCATGAGCAAGAAGGAGAATGCGGCGCAGATGCCCAGGAACGCCATATGCTCGCGATCGAGCGTGGCGCGCACCTTTTTTATGCAGTGAACCCATACGGGCACCATCGCCACTGCCATAACGGCATCGGTCTGCGGGGACAGATAATTATCTGGAATGTGCATGTACGCCTCCCGGTTATCGGCGCACAGAATTGCAACGCCGCCTGAATTACCTTGTCAGTGTTACGTAATGTCAGATTCGTAACACGCCGCGGGCTATCATAGCAAAACGGCGCACTGCCGACAAAGCAGCACGCCGTTATGTAATGCGCGTGTCATATATGCAGGCTCAGCAGCGCCTTATATCGAGCATAGCAGTCACGTAGGACTCGGCGGCAGCCACCGCTGGCCTATACCCGGCGCAGGACCTAGCCGCGGACCTCGCCGTTTACGCCCTTGCACACCTTGGTGACAATCTTCTGGTGCGCCTTCTCGACCTCTTCGCTGGTGAGCGTGTGGTCATCGGAGCGATACGTAAGCGCAAAGGCCATGGACTTCTTGCCCGCTCCGATGCGGATGGGATCGCGGTAGACGTCAAACAGGCGCACGCCCTCGAGCAGCTTGCCGCCGGCGCTGGTAATGCGGCGCTCAAGATCCTCGCAGGTCACGGAGTTATCGACCACGATAGCCAGATCGTGCTCAACAGCCGGATACTGCGAGAACTCGCGGTAGTTCTCCTGGTTGCGGGCGCCCTTGATCAGCTTGTCCAGGTCGAGCTCAAAGGCAACGACGACCTCATCGATGCCCATCGCCTCGCGCGCCTCGGGGTGAATCTCGCCGACCCAGCCCAGCACGGTGCCGCCCGAGAGCACCTCGGCGGCACGGCCCGGCTGCAAGAAAGCGTAGCCCTCGCCCTCGACGGGACGGAAGCGAACCTTCTCGATGCGCAGCTGGGCAAGCAGCTCCTCGACAATGCCCTTGCCAAAGAAGAAGCGCAGCTTGCGGTACTTCATGTTCCAGGACCGCTCGCTCCACTGGCCCGAGAGCACGCCCGCCACGGACTTGGTCTCCTTGGGCAGGCTGGCGTTCTCGCGACCGTGGAACAGGCTGCCGACCTCGTACAGGTGCACGTTGGGCGTACCGTGCGCCTCGTTGTAGGCCACGGACTGCAGCAGGCCCGGCAGCAGCGAACGACGCATCTCGGTCTGCTCGGCTACCAGCGGATTCATGAGCACCACGGGGCAACCGCGGCCCTCGGTGGACATACCAATCTTCTCCAGGTCGCCCGGGGCGGCAAAGCCGAAAGTCGTGGTCTCGTTGAGACCGCAGGCGCGCAGGATCTCGCCGACCTTACGGGTGAGCTTCTGCTCGCGGGTCAGGCCGCCGATGTGGTTCTTGGCAGCCGGGATGGTCGCCGTCACACGGCCCATACCCCACAGGCGCAGGACCTCCTCGATCAGGTCGATCTCACGCGGCAGGTCGGGACGGAAGCTCGGCGGGGTGACCATGAAGTCCTCGCCGTCGCGCTCGACGGTGCAGCCCAGACGGGTGAGCGAACGCTCGATAAAGTCGGGCTCGATGTCGGCGCCGCAGATGGCATGCACGCGGGCCAGGCGCAGCTTGATGCTGTCGATAGTCTTGGGCGCGGGGAAAACGTCGACATAGCCGGGAGCAACCTCGCCGCCGGCGATCTCCTCGATCAGCGCGCAGGTAACGTTGGCGACGTCCACGCAGCCGGTCTCGTCAACCTGGCGCTCAAAACGGATGGAGGCATCGGAGATCAGCGACAGGTCGCGGCTGGTGTGCGAGGTGCGACCGGCGTTGAAGCAGGCGCTCTCGACCATCACGTCGACGGTATCGTCCTCGATCTCGGAATCCATGCCGCCCATAACGCCGGCCAGCGCCACGGGGCGCTCGCCGTCGGTGATGAGGCCCATGCCGGCGTCGAGCGTACGCTCCTCGCCGTCGAGCGTCGTGAACTTCTCATCCTGCTGGGCGGCGCGAACCACCACGCGACGCCTGCCCTCGCGCTCGGCAAAGGTGTCCAGGTCAAAGGCGTGCAGCGGCTGACCGGTGAGCATCATCACGTAGTTGGTGATGTCGACGATGTTGTTGTGCGGGCGCACGCCCAGGGCGTTGAGGCGCTTGACCATCCAGTCGGGCGACGGGCCGACCTTCACGTTGCGCACGATGCGGGCGACATAGCGGTCGCATAGGCCCTCGTCGGCAATCTCGACCGAAAGCTCGTCGTCGGTCGCGCGACCGGTCTCGGCCTTGATGGCGGGCAGCTCAACGTGGAAATCGCGGTCGAAGATGGCGCCGGTCTCGCGGGCCATGCCGATCATGGACAGGCAGTCGGGGCGGTTGGGCGTGATCTCGCAGTCGAGCACGGTGTCGCTCGAGCCCACGTACTCGGCAAACGGCATGCCGCAGGGCGTATCCTCGGGCAGAATCATGATGCCGGAGTGGTCGCCGCCCAAGCCGAGCTCGCGCGCGGAGCAGTTCATGCCCATGGACACGACGCCGCGAAGCTTGCTCTTCTTGATCTTGACGTCGCCGGGCAGGACAGCGCCAATCATGGCCGTGACGATGTGGTCGCCGGCCTCGAAGTTCTGCGCGCCGCAGACGATCTGCAGCGGAGCGGGGTTGCCGTCGGCGTCGAGGTTCTTGTCACCCACGTCGACCGAGCACACATACATGTGGTCGCTATCGGGGTGCGGGGTCTTGGTGAGCACCTTGGCGGTCACCACGTGGTCGAAGGACTCGCCCACGGTGTCGATCGCCTCGACCTCGGTGCCGGTACGGATATATTCGTCCGAAAGGGTCTTGGGATCCTCCGGAATATCGATCATGGTCTTGAGCCAGTCGTAAGAAACACGCATCTAGCTCTCCTTTCATACTGAAAGCCTGCGAAGAGATGCAGGTGGAAACTTCAACTTTGTGAACATTCCTTACAAAGCGAGGGTTGTCCAAGTGCGGCAGATCGGCCCGAAAGAGGAGCGCCGCGTACTTTGGTACGCAAGCGACGAATGAGCGCCGAGGTGCCGTGCTTGGGCAAGCCGCAGCCTAGAACTGATTCAAGAAGCGCATATCACCCGTCATGAGAGTTCTGAGGTCGGGCAGGTCGTAGCGCAGTGCCGCGACGCGCTCGGCGCCAATACCAAAGGCGAAGCCGGTGTACTTCTCGGGGTCGATGCCACAGTTGATCAGGACGTTGGGGTCGACCATGCCGCAGCCCAGAATCTCGATCCAGCCGCTGTGCTTGCAGAAGTTGCAGCCCTTGCCGCCGCACACGTGGCAGCTCACGTCCACCTCGCAGGAAGGCTCGGTGAAGGGGAAGAAGTGCGGGCGATAGCGCGTCTTGCGATCCTCACCAAACATGCACTTAACAAAGTAGTCGAGCGTGCCCTTAAGATCGCCAAAGGTGATACCCTCGTCGACGACCAGGCCCTCAATCTGGTTGAACTGCGGCAGGTGGCAGGCGTCGGCCGTGTCGGGACGATAGACGGTGCCCGGGCAGATCATGTAGATGGGCGGCTTTTGCGACTCCATGGTGTGGATCTGCACGCCCGAGGTCTGGGTGCGCAGCAGCACGTCGGACTCGCCGTGGGCGTGAGCCTCGGGGTGCGCGACGCTACCGGGGTTGTTGTCGACCACATAGAACGTGTCGCGAGCCGAGCGGCTCGGGTGATCCATGGGCGCGTTGAGCGCGGTGAAGTTGTAGTAGGAGGTATCGACCATGGGGCCGGACTCGACGGTGTAGCCGATGCCGCAGAAGATGTCCTCGGCCTCCTCGATGATCTGCTTGATCAGGTGCTGGTGACCGATCTGCGGACGGATGCCCGGCAGCGTGATGTCGACGGCCTCGTGCTCGAGTGCGTGCTTGAGGGCGGCGGCCTTCATCTCGGTGGTGCGCTCGTCGAGCATGCCCTCGATCAGCTGGCGCATCTCGTTGGCGCGTTTGCCCATCATGGGACGATCCTCGGGGGCGAGCTTGCCCATCATGCGCATCAGGCCGGTGATACGGCCTTTGCGACCGAGCAGCTCAACGCGCGCAGCCTCGAGCTTGGCGGCGTCGTCGGCGCTAGTGACGAGTTCCTTGGCCTCTTCCTCGAGTTTGACCAGATCATCAATCAGACTCATGTCTTCCCTTTCGTCTCTCGCGCATCCGCGCTCCGGGACGGCTGACGCCGCCCGATGTTGCGGATGCGCGGCCCGGTTCGGTAACAAAAAAACCGCCCTCGGGCATGTACATTGCCCAAGGACGGTTGAATTCCGCGGTACCACCTTGTTTGACCCGGCGGATGTCTGGCCCGCCGCGCCCACTCTGTGCCTCTTGTCGCGAGGCTCACGGCTTCCCTACTGGGACTTTGCTGCCACTGGCCGCGTGCCCGTTGAGGTCGCTGCTCGGGAGTGAACGCTTGGCCCTTGCCACCGCAGGAAGGCTTGCAGCCCATGACCTTCCCTCTCTTGCCGGCGACGCGGCGGACAAAACCCTCTCCGTCAACGCATTGGGCTATAGGATAACACATTTCGCGAGCGCATCGCCGCGTTCCGTTTTGTTCGCGCTGGGTACAAGGCAGGTAGCTGTGCAAACTGGCCGCGCACCCGCCTGCGGCGCTCGGTCTGCGAGATTAAGGATACGGTATGGGAAAGAAACTCGATAAGAAGGCCAAGGCCGCCGTGGAAAAGGCCGCCAAGGACGTCAAGGCCGCTAAAGTCGACAAGGCCGTCAAAAAGTTCCGTAAACTCGAGGGCAAGCTGTGGACTCGCGAGTACCTGCTCAAGATTGCCGAGTTCGATGGAGCGACGATTGCTCCTGCCAACGGCGCTGCCGCCCGTGCCGACGCCATGGGCACGCTTGCCGGCGAGCATCACAAGCTGCTGACCAGCGAGAAGTCCGTTGAGCTCGTACGCTCGTTAGCGCGCGAGACGGTTGCAGGCGGACACGTAGACGACCCACAGCTGCTCGACGAGATTCGCGTGCTCGGCCGCGACCAGCGCGAGGCAAGCGTTATTCCTACCGAGGAGGCCGAGGCCTGGACCAGGCTCACCTGCGAGGCCGACGCCGTGTGGCATAAGGCCAAGACGGCCAACGACTGGGCGAGCTTTGAGCCCTATGTGGATAGAATCGTCGCCCAACTTAAGCATCAGGCCGAACTCATGGACCCCAAGCGCGACCCATACGACGTTTGGCTCGACCAGTACGAGCGCGGCCTTTCCGCCAAGAGCTTCGACGCGTTTTGCGAGGAGGTCAAGGCCACGGTCGTGCCGCTCGTGCACGCCATCGGCGAGCGCGGCCAGCAGCCCGATGCCGACTTTTTACACGCCCGCGTGCCCGAGGCCGCCCAGCGCGCCATGAGCTTCGACCTGATGAAGCTCGTCGGCCTGAACCTGGACGACACCACGCTTGCCTTTACCGAGCACCCGTTTAGCGAGGGCTTTGCCGTGGGTGACGCGCGCATCGCGACACACATCTACGAGGACGATTGCATCTCCAACGTCTACAGCATCATCCACGAGGCGGGGCACACCATGTACGAGCTGGGCGTCAATCCCGCCTATGCGCGCACCTGCCTGGAGGGCGGCACCTCCATGGGCATCCACGAGAGCCAGAGCCGCTTCTTTGAGAACACCGTGGGCCGCAGCCGTGCCTTTATGGGACCGCTGCTCGAGGTGCTGCGCCGCCACGCACCCGAGGTCTACGGCGACGTCGACGAGGACACGCTCTACCACGCCGTGAACATCGCGCAGCCTTCGCTGATCCGCACCGAGGCCGACGAGCTCACCTATCCGCTGCACGTTATGGTGCGCTACGAGATCGAGCGCATGCTGTTTGCCGGCGAGGCCACGGCCAAGGACATCCCCGCGCTTTGGAATCGCTTTATGGATGAGTACCTGGGCATTCCCGTTCCCGACGACACGCACGGCTGCCTACAGGATACGCACTGGAGCGGCGGCTCGTTTGGCTACTTCCCCACGTATGCGCTGGGCAGTGCCTACGATGCCATGTTTGTGCCGGCCATGTGCCGCGACGGTGTCGACCTTAACGGCGCCTGCGCGAGCGGCGACCTGACACCTGTCCGCGCCTGGCTGGGCGAGCACATTTGGCAGTGGGGCCGCGCCAAGGACGCGCCGGAGCTCATCAAGGGCGCGTGCGGCATGGCGTTCGATGCCCGCTACTACTGCAGCTACCTGCAGGACAAGTTCACCACGCTCTACGAGCTGTAAGGCATAACCGACACGCCAACGCAAAGGGGACGCCGCGGAACCAATCCGCAGCGTCCCCTTTTTTCACCCAATAACTAGGTACCCAATGACTAGTTCGTTGACGCTAATGTCTTGGCAACGTCAGCGAAAACGGCCCCAAGCGAGCAAGGTGACGTGAAATCAGAACCACCCTTAAAAAGGGTGGTTTGCTCTTAGGGTATAACCCACGGGCC